>Ga0307982_1001731_pt1 | contig 17751 bp, 14 predicted proteins | sample OrgLakmetagen989_FD_201847 | JGI IMG/M metagenome (GOLD analysis project Ga0307982, IMG submission 201847) | Saline water microbial communities from Organic Lake, Antarctica - #989 | ecosystem: Environmental > Aquatic > Non-marine Saline and Alkaline > Saline | place: Antarctica: Organic Lake... | reverse complement strand
CCTTGAAGTGCTCTGACGAGCGACTTTTTAAAAAATGGAGGGCCCTGAACGCACGCAGAGGCATGGGCTTTTGTAGGAATCTCCGCAAAGGAATGCGTAATGAGCCACTATAACCTGAAACAAATAACATCCTGGTTCCTGGTTAGCTATAATTTATGGCTATCATTATTATGTGCCGTATTTGTGTGTATGTGCTTTAAATGTGCATTTAGCTTTCAGGGCGCTACTCGGTTTCGGTTTCAAATCCCCGAAAACAATAACTATGACTGGCTCCTGCCAACCACCTCCACAAGGTAACATACGAAGTGCAGGGCCACTTTGAGGTTTATGAGGCGAAAGGCCAATTCGTGTTCTCCGCGAGTCTTTTTAAGAATTTTTCGCTTCAAAGAACCGAGAACCGGGAACCGGACCCTCACACCAAACCACCGAGTGCTCCAAGACAAAAGTGTTTGATGTTTAATACCCCACCCATTCCAAAGTTGCAGCCGCCTGGGGGCGCCATTCGCCGCCACATCGGAGCGCAAAGAGGCCTTGCACGACACCTTCTCGTATAGGGTGTGCCCAAGCTACGCTACGCGATGACTTCGACGACGGCTTCACAGGCGCTGCCGAGGGAAGCGTGAGTACGTCACCACCGCCCGAGGCTACATTATCCTCTCCTTCTTTAGCAGCTGCTGCTGCTTTCATTTCCATCTCTGCGCAACGGCGCAAGTACATGCTGTGCTGGTAAGAGCCTGGTGGAGCAGTAGCATCGCCTGGATCTGGTTCGACGCTGACCACTACAGCTCGACCTCGGCCTGTATTGCGTTGGCTACTGCTTGGTGATTGGCCAGACTCTCCTCCTTTTCTCTCTCCATCTCCTGCTTCGCCTGCATTCAAATTGCTCTCAAGTGTCGGAGGCAACGCTTCAAAGGCCACGCGAAGAGTGGCAAAGGTCAGGGAGTAAGGGTCACTGGTGCAGCTGCCGCGGCCGTCTTTCTGGGCCCGCGGGTCTTGCGCAATCACTTCGCTGATCGCCAAGCACACTTCATCTCCGCCGTTGCTATCGTCGTTGCTATCGTCGCTGTTGTTGTTGTTGCAACTGCTGTCAGCATTTGACTTCTTATTCTTCTTAAGTGAAGGGTACAGGGGCCCTAAGGCTCCTTGCGCGCGCGCAGCAGCCACGGCAGCGCGAGCTTCCTCAGTCCAGGTCACGGACGCAAATTCGTTGGTGTCGTCACTCACCCAGTGAGGCACTCGCAAGATGTCCTGTTCTTGAGAGCTGCGACTGCTGCCAACGCAAGGACTACGCGTAACGCTGCTGCTGCTGCTGCTGTTGACGCTATTGCTGTTGGTGCTGGATGGTGGTGCAGCCAAGCTCAGTCCACCTCCGAAATGCGCTCCCCATTTGAGAGGCAATCGCATCTCATCCATAGCCATAAAAGAAGTCAAAGAATCCTCATCGTTTTTATCCTGAGAATTGCTGCTGCTGCTGCTGCTGCTGCTGCTGCTGCTTTCATTGATTACTCGGCCGGTGCTCTTGCTACTGGTACTCTTCCCGACGTCGTTGTTCCTAATGCTGTTCTTGGTGCTGTTGCCATCACTGATTGCATCCCAGGGAATGTAAGGCTTGAGATCGTAGATCGGAGTGCCATCGACGAGATCCAAGCCCAAAAGCTGCACCGTTCGGCGAGCCAGATCGACCTGTGTTCATAAAAATGAAAATGCAATAGCAATACGCACATTCATTCAGATATTTATTGAGTGCTCTAAAGATGATATGCTAGCGATAACCATAGGGTCAAAACAATCGAGCGAAATACTACATAATTCCGCCACCCTATATCATTCCACAAATAGACACTTCATACACTACTCAAGATACACTTCCCACCTTTTCCACGCGGCAGAGGCTGAGGCCTACAGGGTTAGGGCGGTGCGGAGCACGAGTGGCAAACACCCCTACTTTGGCACCCCGCGCTCGCGGCGGCTTTACCTGCATGTAAACATTTATAATTTCCAACAAGCGTGATGTCAGCTTGAAATTGACGTGAACATTGTTGATATCAATTGATATTAATGACGACTTAGTAATGATTAAAACAGTGAGTGAGAATCAAACGCACATACCTTGGCCGCATAGCGCGTGCCCTCGCTAGCTTTCCTCTGCTTGCCTGACTCCACATTGATGTGAAACTTGAAGAGGACCCATACATGAGAGAAGCCCTCCAACCCTTCCAGCGCTGATGGCGGCACACTCGTGTCTAAAACCAAGTGGCTCCGCGCATGCGGTGCGAGTGTGCCTGAAATGTAAACGAGCACCACAACCATTTCAATGTAATACTTTAAAGCATGCGCTTATCCTTTTGACTTTACCAAGCAAAGAAGGTGCTCAAGAGGAAATTAAACACGAGAACATCACGAAACTACACAATAGGTTAGTGTATCCCGTACCTTGCCTAGGCGTGCCAGCGCGATGTGGGAAAGGGCTAAGGATGGTTCCAATTTGCTCCATGGCAAATACAGGTGGACCAGAGTCTCCTCCTGCCTGGCCTCGGCCTCCATTGCCTGTACTTGTAGGTAGGAATCCCACGGTGTGCTTGTGTTTGAGAGGCTGCACCTTGCCTTGCGCTGGCTTTGCCTGACCCTTGGTTGCAGTGGGTGCTAGTGGCACTGGAGCGACATTATCTACTGAAGAAGACTCTTGCTTAGCTGAAATACTTTTTGCAGCATGATTTTGATCAATCTGTGCTGACTTATTGTTGCCCTCAGTGGCTGCTTCTAGACGCTCCTCGAGACCCTTGATTTTGAGCAGCAAAACCCCTATGGTGGCGCACACGGCTCCAGCTGCAAGAATAGGAGCTACTGTAGATACCCTCGACATGCCGGAAAGCAAGTCCTGCGAGCTTTTTTTGATGGCGAGAGTTTATCAATACAATCTATCAAGCATGTGAAATCGCCATTTTTTTCCTCTGGACCGATTGAACAGCGGACAAACAGCAAGCAGCACGTACTACATACTGTACTTATTACTATAGTGGCTAGATATTGATAAAATATTCTGTCGACGGCGCGACCGTTTGGCCGAGCGGTCTAAGGCGCTAGTTTCAGGTACTAGTCTTCGGGCGTGGGTTCGAATCCCACAGCGGTCATTTTTTTTTCTGTGGAACCGTGCCTGTTTTGTACTTAAATCATTCCTTCCTCGGGCGCTCAGAGAAAGAAAGAGGCTTAAGCCTGAGTCTTCAAACGTAGACGACGACAGCGCTCAAATATAAGGTCGTAGGGCATTTTGTTGCGGAATAACCCAAATTTTTTTAGTGGTATCTCTATTGGAAATATATGGAGATTTGTCGGTAGTGCGCGGGTAGTAATTTTGAGGGGTTTCTGCTACACATTTCCGAGGAATTCGATGAGTGGATCGCCAAGGACAGGCCAGAGTGGCGACAGCAGACTCACCCAAATTCCACATCTCCTGATACACGATAATTAAAAGGCACCTTGAGAGTAAATTTTTACAACAAGGACACTCAGCCTAGTCAGGCTTGGTCTGAAGGTTACTCTTTTGACACAGGCCCAAGAGGCCGCCGCTAACAGGCAGAAAAAATAAGGCAAAGAAGCTAATAGTCGAGCAAACACGAGAACGAAAGCTAATCAGGCAGAGGAAGTACTACACTGTCTCTCAGACGATCCAGAAGAAGAGTCGCGCAATTTTTATACAGGCCCCAAGGGGCCGGAATGAGAAGGCTAATAGGCTGAAAAACAAAGCAAAGTAGCTTATACTAAGAAGAGAATCTAATAAGTAATCAGGCACACATGCCCGAGTGGCTATGGAAGTGATGGTAGCGTTCAAAAGTACCACGCTCTTCTGTGCTCTGAGAGTGTTTCTTTGTATCTGGGTGTTTGTATTGCAGTATACTGGACGCCGACTAGCTTGCAGTTTTCTCCCCAGTGGCGCCCTGTCTACTCGTTTTTCGTTACTTTGTAAGATCTCTGTAGGAATGATCGAAACGTTACTCATCGCTACGTAACTCATTGCTATTTGCTGATGATCCATTGCAGCTGGGGAGGATGATTCTATCTTATCCATGATTCATGTGAATGCTCGTGAAGAGCATTATACTTACAGGGGATTTCGAGACAGGCCCCGAAAGGCCGGAATTAGGAAGCTAAGAGGGAGAGATAAAAGCTCAGCAGCTCAAAATAGGAAGCTAATTAGACACACATGCCCAAGTGGTTACGGACAAAGTGACACATCCCTCCTTACTCTGAGAGTGCTGCTCAAAAGAAGAGTTTCCGCCTGCATATTAGATTATATTATTAGATTATACTCCCCAATTGCAAAGAAACATAAACAAATAGCAAAAAGCTGCGTATTGATGAATCCTCCAGAACAAGTCTGACTTGGCTAAGTGTCCTTTCGTCTAGTCTAGTCTAGTTAATACTCCCCTAAAATACAAAGAAACACCACTGTGGCATATAGCAACAGAAAAATGTAACCTTCAGAACAAGTCTGACTGGGCTTTTGCGTAATGCAATAATCATTTGGCATGCCATTACTTGAAGTTGTGAATTTGCACATAAAGGATAAAGGAGGTGTCTACAGAAGGGCAAATCTCACACATTGTTCCAAGGTGGCTATTGATTTAGGGAGACTGGCAACTGGGAAGTGACCCGGTATCATTAACGAGGTTAGTCCCACATGAATATCATGGGCGCAAAATTTCCGAAAAACGAAAAACATGGGCTTTCGCGGTGTACGAGAGTTGGTCATCAACCCACAGCCACGCCGGCTGAACTCTTCAGGATTTCGCGGAACTATTCCGACGTCCTAAATCTAAATAGACACGAAAGAACACCAGCACTCCTCACTCCTGTGTAACCTACACCTACACTACGCAGCATGTTGATCACGCACGAATGGGCGTAAATCGTAAATTACACTTGAATAAAATTCGCAGGTCTCGAACGTGAAGCACACAGCCGAAGCCATTTGAACGGCACTCTTCATTACAAATGGGCCATTCTGGTGCCTGCTGCGTACTAGCTGAATGAATTGATAAATTGGGTATTGGATTGCATCAAGGCCATAGGCCGTACAAATGCTTTCCTAAATGCATCGCCGAGTCGCAAAAAGTCTCATCGCAACTTTTTTCGCCACCAGCAATTCCATCAAGTGCCCTTTCTTTAATCTGAAATACCTCTGGCGTCGCCTCTAATTACACCATATTTTCCACGCTCTTGGTTGAAAACAGAGGTGCGCTTCTGCCCATGCCGCGCACGCCAGCCCCTCCGTTGGCTTGGCGCGAAAGAACAAACTTGCGAATGGTGTCAACCACGAGAATCGACGAAGTGAGGGCCAAGATTTGACCTATAAACACAAGATAAAAGTCAAGAATCAAATGAAAAGAACAGAATGGAGGAGAAAATGCATGAGAGGCGACTGCTTGCTCAACGAAGAAAGATCTGAAACGGCACAATCGCCAGCTGAAGGTGGACGCACAAGTGCACTGACAGACTTGATTCAAAGAACTTGTTCGTATGACCCCCCTTAAAAGAACTTGACTTTGAAAACCTCTCGCACATACAAACACACGCACCGAGGTCTTCCAGGCTGAGGGCTTCGGTCTGAAAGACGGCTTGCATGGGGGCCCAATAGATCACCAGAAGCTGCCCCAGCACTGAGCCCCCAACAGCCCAGAGGAAAGGCTTGTTGGCAAAGAAACCTGAAGAATGATAAGAAGAGAGCGGATCTCAAATATGTTAGTATGGCAATAGCAATCAAAGTATTTCTCTGCAAGTGATGCCACATTCTCTTTCTGCCTATCCCATACACCATCATCATCATCTTGTCCTCTCGCAAATCTTCCAATGTGTACACACATGCATATTGACATCGTATTTATTACAATGCATGCACATGTCATCGTTACCTTGGTCCAACCCGAACACCGGTTGCTCGGAAGACTTGCACGCCATCGCGTTGAACAAATCAAACGCCACGAAAGTGGTGAACGTCATCGTAGTGTCCCGCCGCGACACGCCACTCTCACTACCATCACCGCCTGCGGCTGCAGCATCAAGCACTTCATGAGGCTCTCCATGCATGCTTTCACCTACATCGCCACCCAGGTCACCGCCACTGAGGGCCACAGCTGCAGCACCACCGCCAGCCTCATGATGGTGGGGCATTTCCTGAGCGTGCACCCAGAGGGTGCCCACCACCACCAGCGCCGCTGACGTCAGCACGCGGCACATGAGAGCGGAGTCGATGATCGAGTCAGAGGCGCGACGCGGAGGGCGTTTGGCCACGGCGCGGTCCACTGGCTCCACGCCCAAACTCTGCGCAGGGGGGCCGTCCATAATGATGTTGATCCACAAAATTTGCATCGCGTTGAGAGGGTTGGGCAAGCCGGACAAGTTGCTGATGGCGACAATGCTCAAAGCCGCCACGGAAGTGGACAACTGAAAGGTCAAAAAGTTTTTGATGTTGCTGAAGATGCACTTCCCCTCCTCCATGGCGGCGCCAATCGTCGCGAAATCGTCGTCCAAAATGACCATGTCGGCAGCTTCCTTGGCCACGTCCGTGCCACTCTTGCCCATGGCAATGCCTATGTCCGCTGCTGAGAGGGCAGGAGCATCGTTAACGCCATCCCCCGTCATGGCCACTACTTCCCCTGCGCGCTGCAAAGCTTGCACGATCGCAAGCTTGTGCCGGGGGGTGGCCCGATAAAACACCGCCACCTGACAAAGTTGGAGCGTAAAAGGTAGAGAGGACGAAGGGAGAGCAGAAATAGGGAAGATCTACGAGAAAAAAATGAGAACGGAGAACTGGCGCTGAGGAACTTCCTCGGTGCATCAACAGGCTTTTCACTGTGTTCTGAACAATGTTGTGAATTGCCATTTCTTCCTCACCTGGCTCACGCAGGAGGTGAGCTGTTCGGCCGTCATGGTTTCCGTTTCGTGGCCACTCAGCGCCAAGTGGTTCTTCACAATCGGGTCATAAAAACCCAGGGAAGTAGCAATCGACAGGGCCGTGTCTTTGGCGTCGCCGGTCACCATGACCACGCGAGTGCGGCTGCCCTGAAGAGTGGCCACTGCTGCCGCGACACCTACGGAAGAGGAAAATAGCACAAAATTGAAGGATGAATGGAATGACAGGGTACACATGAAGTCAGGTAAACAATAGGTGAAGACCTAAAAAGGACTCTCAGAAGAGGAGATGGGAAAGAAGTCAACGAGAACAGTGCGCGCGCGCGTGTGCGTGCATTCCTAGGCAACTCTACCCTAAAAGTATTGTTACCGGGCCGCGGTGGATCCGCCATGCCCACCAGCCCATCGAGGGTTAACGCGCCTTCTTTCGCTCCGTGCGCGATGCACAACACCCGCAAGCCCTGCTTGGCCAACGAGGACGCCGCAGCCAGCACCTGCTCCTTGTGCGCGTCCGTGAGCCGCGGCAGAGAAGAGCTCGTCTTCAAACTGCTGCCGTTGCTAGGCGATGAGGGTGGCGTATAAGTAGTGCACTGGTCGAGCACGCCTTCAACCATGCCTTTCACGCAAAAAGTGGCGCCGTCTTCCGGGTCCGCCTCAAACAGGTCTCCACTGTAGTTGCCGTAGGAAGGCGCCCCTGAAATCGCAGCTCCCCCCAGAGGGCGGCACTTCACTTGCATGCGCTTCCGCTCCGACGAGAAACTCACTTCGTGCAAGCGGGAATAGGACGGCCTCGGGTCGGGGAGGCCGCATTTGTGCGCGGCAATCAAAAGCGCGGCTTCCGTCGCTTGCCCTGCGACTTGCATCAAACCACCACCACCTTGGCTGCTGCTGTTGTTGGCGGAGGAGGAGTCTGAAGGGTCCCTCCTGCCACCACTGCTACTGCCACTGTTGCTGTGCCCCAGTGGGTGATCGTCAGGAGGGCGCACGTGAGCGTTGTTGCAGAGGCAAGCCGTAGTGAGCAGCGAGCGCAAGACTGGCAATTCGTCGCAGGCTCCCGAGGAACCACTGTTGCCACTGCCACTGCCGCTGCTGCCAAGAAGGTTGCCGTTCAAAGAGGCAGAGCCTATCGCTGAAAAGCCGACACCGCTGAAGGTGACTGCGGCCTCTGCCATTCCCGCTGCATTGTCAACGCTCTTGCTGTTGCTACCATTATTGGTTGAATTGCCTTCCAGGAAGAGCCCCGCGCAGAGCACGTGCGTTACTGTCATTTCGTTGCAGGTGAGGGTGCCGGTTTTGTCGACACAAATGGTGGTGGCGCAGCCTAGCGCTTCGACTGCGGGGAGCTTTTTCACCACCTTGAAGGGAACAAGACAAGAAAAGAATTGGTTAAACGCCATATCGACAAAATTCAACAAAAAAAAAGAAGAATAATCCAAGTGTTTTGCGCAAGATTGGCTTCAGAGGTAAGCACAAAGAACGAAGTGAAATGTCCGTGCTCTTCCATGGTCTTACCGCATTTCGTTTCGCCATGCGCATTACGCCAAGCGCTAAGGTCACTGTCACACAGATAGGCAAGCCCTCCGGAATGGCTGCGACTGCTAAGCTCACGCCAATGGTAAACATGTCGAGGAGCTTGGAGCCTTGCCAGAGGCCTGTTTGGTTGATGGTGTTATATGAGGGAGGTAATGATGAGACAAGCATCAGAAGTACCACAAGTTACGATCAGACATTGAATGGAATCCCAGAGATGGTGCTACCGTAGGAATGGTCTGCTACCACCGTCACAGAAGAGTGAATGCATTGCACACCACAAATACACCACAAATGACGCACCAACGAGCGCGATGCAGCCAATCACGGCAAAGCTCATGACGCTGAGCCGCTGGCCCAGGTCGTCCATCGACACTTGCAGAGGGGTCTTGCGCTGCTCCACCGCCTTCATTTCGGACACCTGGTTGGGAGAGCGCGAGGGAAGGAAGAGGACAGGGAAAACAGGAATAGAAGTAGAGGGACGGCGCGCGAACAGAATTTTGGGTCTCACGGCTTCGAAAGTGCAGGAGTACTAAAGTAATTTCGCAGGTCGCACACACTTGCAGTTTACATAAATAGTATACAGAAGGTGCACAATATACCGTGCGGCCGAAGTCAGTTTGCATGCCTGTCGCCACTACCACCCCGCGCCCGTGCCCCGCCTGCACGGTGGTGCTCATGAAGAGGGCTCCCAAATGGGCTTCGGCTTTTAGTTCCGACAAACCATACGACGAAGTCGACGACGACATGGAGCCACTGCTGCTTACAGTGTTGCTGTTTTCTGGCAAGGCTGTTTTCGAAGCAAGCCCAGCCTTAAGTTCTTCACTGGTCACCGGCGGTTGGCTGTCCTGGAGCTGGCTGAGAAGGGCTTCACGCCGCGAAGCTGGCATGTTGCCACAGTCAGGCGACTTGAGCACGGGCACCGACTCGCCTGCCATTCAAACATCAACATGCATGCGTGTGCATTCATTCGTACACGAAAGCATGCATGAGTTGTTTATGCGCAAGAATTCGTGAAGGAAGATGGTGTCAATGGGGGCAAGAAACTTTGCCTATTGAGATAAGCCTTCCAAGTGCAAATAACAACAATGAAATGAACGCTCCTACCGGTCAAAGACGACTCATCGACGAGCAAGTCCGTGGCCTCCACCAGCCTTATGTCGGCAGGCACACGATCGCCCGTAGCCAGCACCACCACATCTCCCGGCACCAGGTCCCGCGCTGGAGAAGGGCACACGAAAGAGAAAAGAGGAATAAAGATAGAAAAAGGGAAAGTATTAAAAAGGAGAAAAGGTTGACGGGAATTTCAAATATTATCAAACGATAAAAATTCAGGCGAATGGGCAGTGGTGAGCAGGGCAAGAGAACAAACATAAATTCCACAGACGCCGAATATAGAAACCTCTCAGAATTGAAATAATCTTTCCAAAAAAGAAAAACAGAACTGATTATTAAAACAACAATGGCATACCTTCAATCTTGGCCACAACGCCGTCCCGAAGGCAAGTGCACGCAGGTGGAATCAAGTTGGCGAGCGCCGCAATGGACTGTTCGCTTTGGAGTTCTTGCACGAACGCCACCGTGGAGACGATAATCACCGCCACCAGAATCGAAGCGGCGTCGTCGTATTGCTTCACAAGTATGCTAGAAAGAAAATGCCAAAAGTAAGAAGCATGGAAAAGTTGAAGTCAATGAGTATGTGCATGACTACTGACAAAGAAAGAGAAGCAAGAATGCAGGGAGATGAGTCAAAGTGAGGCCAAGATCTCCCCGCCACCTCAACTAGTCTCGCTATACGTACAGCTTCAGGCGCATGGAGATGAAAATAAGGTAGCCTAGCACGAAAAAATGAAAGAAAAAAGTTGTAGTTTCTCAAGAGCCTATATTATAGAGCAAGCACCTGACGAAGGCCGAGGCTAAAAGCAAGCCTATCAACGGATCCTTGAAATTGTCGAGGTACTTGCGCCACAGCGGTTCGTCTTCATCCTGTTCAATTTCGTTGAAGCCATGTTCGCCGCGTCGCAGCTCTACCTATTAGGCGAAGGCATACGCATATTTCAGTAACCGTAGGAATAAACAAAGTGGGCTGAGCTTAGACTTGTGTATGGACTTAGGCAAACGTGGCAAGCCCCGCGCAATTGTGAATTGAAGCATAGATAGGTGGCGCTTCTTACATCCGAAAAAGAAAGCCCGAGACCATGGTCAACGCGTTGCTCAGCAAGCACAACCTGTAGTATTTATGGGGAAGCAGTATCGAGAGAACGGTGTTATCTGGTTGCGTAGGTACCACAGTCATCGTATACAACACTACATTGAAGTTCGGTAAAGCGCTACCTCAGCAGTCAACGCAGCAGCTCGTGTTGTTCTGTCGCCCATTTAACCAGGAGCTCCTTGGCCTAGCTTCTCGTTTACTGCAGGTGGCTGCAGGACTGAAGGACTACAGAAAAGTTCGTCGTGTCGACGGTCGACGGTGGATGGTGGTGTGCGGATGTGGATGTTCAAAAAAAAAAGAAGGTCTTCTTTTTGAGCTGCACTCTCAGAGCATGGAGGAGCGTGCCACTTTGGACCGCTACCATCACTTCCATGGCCACTCGGGCATGTGCGCCTGATTAGCTTCTTAGGTCTTGTTTGCGCTGCTTTGCTTTTCTTCTCTACCTGTTAGTCTTCTAATTCCGGCCCTTCGGGGCCTGTCTCAAAAATAAATTTAAAAATCCCCAGAAAAAAAGTGATGGAAGCCATACCTTGGAAAAAGAGCGCTACCATCACTTCTATGGCCACTCGGGTTGGTTGCGTGCTTAGCTCAACTTCTAGTATAAGCTCCTCAGTTAGCATCGGAATCTCAACTATATATTTCTGCCTTCTTATTTCGGCCGAAAGAGCTTTTTCGTGGCCCTTCGCGCTTAGTGACCTGCCTTGAAATGGTGACGTACGAGTAAAACCCTCCCTTACCTCTGTTTTTTTATGTGCCTAAGCGTTTTAGACATTCCATTCCACGAATTCGCATTGAACATGGGCGGAACTTTAGACCTAATATACGAGCTCTAACTATTACAAACCCAAATGACACAGAAGATTACACTTCGGGCAGAAATTTATCCGCGAGTGGTGCGCGCAAGTCAGGATTACTACCGTTACTTCCATGGCCAGTCGGGAATGCGTAAATGATAACCATCCCTTTCGTTATGCTGTTTTTCCCTTAGTTTCTGCCTATTAGCTCTAAATCGCCAGCCTTTCGGGGCCTGTATCCTGTATCGAAATCGCCTTTTAGTTTTAGCTTACAGCCTCTTTTAAGGTTAAAACCACAAAATTTGATTACCCCGCGAGTATTTTACTGTTGTTTGTGAGTTCCTTTCGTGAATCCACTCTTCATTCAGCTATACATTCAGAATGGAAAGAAAATTGATGAATTCGCCAAGCCGCCGAGCGACGAGTATAGTTATCTTCCTTTAAACGGGGAAGAAGCTCATTAATAACTGGATCTAGAGTAGGCATAATTTCGCTGGGCTCTACGACAAAGAGCCACTTATACGAGCGCGGTGCAGTTCCAAGTAATTACCACACGAATCCTGGAGTGATATGCGTTGGTGCTGCAACATTCGCGCCTTCTCTGCTAGCATTCAGCTCAATAGCTAGAAATTCTGCCACTTTGCTCGGTGACGGTGGGACCCCTTGGCCTTCTGGCACCCCAAGCGTAGCTGCATGAATCCCGTGAGCCACCAGAATACGGCCGCAGTTGTGGCCTGCATGCAAACCTCCACCCAAAATGTCTGTCGCCATGGCATCTCCGACAACGCAGAGCCGACCGCAACGCGAGGCTTCTTCCACATCAAACTCCTCCTCTTCCTTTAGAGGAGTATTTTGACTTCTTCTGAGCACACGAAAAGCTTCAGCATAGACTGCCTCATGCGGCTTCCCAACGTATAAAACGGTGCCAAGGACTGGCCCATCAACATCTGTGCTTCCATTGCCGATCTCAGATTTACTTTTAGTATTTGTGCCTTCACGATCGTCGCTATCACGAGAAGATAAGCTGCTGCTATCGCCTGGAGTAGAGGCTGTGACCGCTGCGTCACTGCTTTCCTTGCCCGAATCCAACTTACCCCTCGCGTATAGCGCCCCGATAGTGCCAGGCATAGGTGTATTAGTGCCTGGCCGGATCATGTCAGGGTTGGCAACGAGCAAAGGCAAGCCGCGGGCACGGCACACGCCCAAGCCTGATTCTGCTGAAGCGTAGAAAGCCGTTTGTTCTGCGAAATTGTCACTCAGCACACCCGGAGGCACTTTAACAACACTACTAGTCGAAGCGACTGCATCCACGCTACCACTGCTGCTGCTGTCGCCACCTCCCACGAGTACGGCATTGCCTCGAGCCAGCACCCAATCAGCTTCATGAGGGCTCGCTACTGTACATCCCAGCTCGGTGACGTAGTCTGCATCACCGTCGCCGCTGCCACACACGTACACTTTTGAGCCTGGTTTGATCGACGGATGGCCTGCAGTGCCTGAGGTCACTAGCGCATGGGTGACTTCTCCTGATGTGACGACATCAAGATACAAGCCCTCGGGGCCGGGGGAACCTAAGCCCATTTTAACCTCGAGGTTGTGCAGTGCGTCACGCCGTCGCTTCGAGCTATTCGAAAGCAGGACTACCTGCAGAGGAGAATTCGAGCGAAAAGTTAGACCGAAATCTTAGAACAGAATTTAACATGGAACAAAAATCATCAGCGCACAGATGGAGATATATTCGCCGTCACTCTAGCTAGTTGCAAACCTTTTTGCCAGCATTGCGAAGTGCCTCAAGAGCAGCTTTAGCTCCTGGGTAAGGTGCGCGAGCATCGAAGAGGACTCCCCATTGGTCAACCTTGCCACATGTAATTCAATCATACTTGTAAGACACTTCGAAATTGTAATGGTTGTAAGCTTGAAATGTAAGAATCAACGTAGTCCTAGGCTTTCTATGACCTGGCTATGACTGGGCTAAGGTACATGCCTAAGAGGATAATGCTTCCATCAAAATAGAAAGCCAGGAAGCCCTACTGACCAGAAATGCGTCGTACAGGTCTGCAATTTCGGAAAGGCCCGAGATACACGGTGGACTTAATTCGTTTACTTGAGCAGAGACGGTAAAAGTCCGAATGCGCCGCTGAACCAATTTGGATGGCAGCTGAGCTAAATGGCGTGGGCTTGTGAGAAATGCATTGCACACCTGCACACACGTGAGGACTGCGAAGATAATTTCTATTCGGCTCATGATTATAAGTCAATATGATGTACTCTGATTTATTAGCTAATTGACAAACTCTAGCTAGCTAGCACCGTAATATTGAGTAATTGAGGATGCGATTGAAGCAAGTATGAAGGTCTCAGAAGATCTTGTTTCGAAGAGAACGAGAAATGCTTAGCAACGGAGACACGTAAGGAGCTTGAAAACTGCGCCCTAATTACCACTATAGTAATGTGGCTAGCCAGGTGTACAATTGCAAGTCTGTTGGTCTGTAAGGCCCGAGGCTAGCTGCTGTGCTGCTGTGGCCCTACTTAGCTAGCATAACGGAGTGAGTTATTCGTTCAGGGTTCAGGTCTTTTTCGTCTTCTTCATCTCAGGTTGGAAGATCCGTTGAACTTTTGGTTCTCTGCTCACTTTTTGCTTTCTCCATCCTCGTCGTCAAATCAACGAGCTCGTCGCCAAACACAAGACAACCTTCGCCCTCGAGCACTAGGAAGCCCTCGACTTTTTCAACTTCTCAACCATGCATTTGATGTATTATCTCGATGCGGAAGGCAAAAGAGTGTATACTTTAAAGAAGACCACACCGACTGGTGCGGTATCGGACTCGGCTCATCCAGGTACTGCGATATGATGTGCTCAAGCAGTCTAGGAATGATTTTTGCGACTTCATTCTAGAGGACTTTTAGGAAGCTGTTATTTTTTTAAAAAATGAATACGTCGTAATATGTCTTGAAAGTATGTCATGATGGCTGTTATTCTTTATTTCATCTAGCCATGGCGTGATCTAGAAAAGTTAGTTTACCTTTGTTACGATAGTTCGATCCTGGAGAAGTCAGCGATTACCACGGCATTCAACTAGCTGCTAGTTTTTTTTTAATACTTTCGCTTTGTTCCTAACATTTCATATTTCCATTTTCTCTTTTAATAGCGCGCTTCTCGCCGGACGACCAGTTTTCACAACAGCGCATGGCCACCAAAAAACGGTTCAACTTACTGCCCATGCAGCAGCCTGCCGGATTTCCCTATGTTGTAAAATGAGGCACGCACAGAGAAGCATGCGTGTGGCATAGCTTTGCGTGTAACTGGAAAATGCGCAAAAAATATCTCGTCGCTGGCAAATTCAACGCACAGTTTGTTTGTCTTTGATGCGAATGAGGTGATGCCGCCGCAAGAACTGAGTGAGCTTCTTCGCGTCTCTGGGCAATCAATGGCATGTCAGAAAGAAAGTAGTGCCTGCTAGCGGCCTATGCGATTTCTAATATTTGTATTATCTCTATATATAAGCCCACCTTCGTCTGTACACATAAATCGCTGGCACCGAATTATTGAACGGATTGGATTGGGTTAGCTCTTATATTACCTACCTACCCACCCCCGATCGCAATTCCAATGGCAAAGGAGGCTATAGATTATAGATATGAAAATTAAAATTCCAATGCAAGGAATTGTCCGCTATGATTTCCTGAAGTATTTCAAAGCGCCAGCAACTGAGTGCATAATTATATAATTCTCGGCGCCCGCCCGCACGACATTAGCTACGGTTCTTGGTTCTTGGGCATGTCGCATATCGCCATCTAAGTACTAAGTAGATGAAGTACAATGCTCAATGCTGCTGCTACCAATAACCATCAAAACGGGACTTCCATTGAACCAGAAAGAACGAAATGGTTTCTCCTTCGCCGGAAAACACCAACAAAGAAATGATTTCCTGATTGAGCGCCCTTTTTACCAATCGCGCGTGGCATCTTTCATGGCGCGGTCGTAGCTCGAAAAAGTGTAGTCCACTTTCCCACCCCGCCCGCGAGAGCGGCCACCGCCACCACCGTGCTCGTCGACGCTATCCATGCGGCTGCTCAGGCGCTCGAGTTCCTTGTTGGCCTTGGCCAGCCTCCGCTGCCCACGCTCGGCTTTCTTCTCCAGGCGCACTTTCTCCGCTGCGAGGGCCGCCAAACGAGGCAGCACTTCTTGGCTCAAATTGCGCCAAAGCCAGAGCTCGCTGGGGTCTTGCGTGGTCGCTAAAGCGGCGATCAAAGCCTGCACGCCTGCTTCGCCAGAACAGAGCACCTCTGAGCGACCTCGAGAGGTGCTGCTGCTGCTGCTGCTGCTGCTGCCGCTCAATATATTCCTGCTGCCGTCTTTGTTGCCACTACTGCTGCTGCTGCTAATGAGAGTCCCGTCATTTTGACTGGTATCTCCAGTATTGTCATCCTGCGCTTCCAGCGACGCTAGCAGCTCCTCTCGCCTAGCCACCGCTGCTGCTACCGCATCAGCAGCGCTTTTGGCGATTGCTTTGGCCGCCGCGGCTTCTTCTGCCAGCTTCTTCTTCGCAGCTTTCGCACTCCACGCAAATGTGCCCGCGCCTCCTCCTTTTGCTCCTCCTCCTTTGCTTTTCCCTGCGCCTTTGCCAGGAGCCGTTGCTGCTTCGCTCTTGCCCTTCGTTTTCTTATCACCGGCATTGGCGTCAGTTTTTGCTCCTCCAGCATTATCGGACAAAGACGTCGACAGCGGTGCTACGAGTGGTGGCAGCTTACTGGGAGATGTTCGCACCACCAAGATCCCACCCACATGGTCTTCCAGATAGTAGTAGCCCCGGCCTAGGCGGTCAAACCCCAAGGGAGCGTCGCGGAGTGCTTCTGGGGCTTCTTTCGCTAAGGTGCGCAGGGCTCCTAGCAAGTCAGGCGGTGGGAAAGTGAGGGTTTCGTCAACGAGGCGGCTCAGCGCTCGTGCGCGGTCGAAGGGGCGCATGCTCAGCAAGAGGGGTTGCGGCGTCGCATCCGTGGATGACGACGACGACGACGATGATGACGATGAAAGATTAGTGGCAGGTTCAGCTCCAGGAGTAAAAGCCGAGGCAGAAGGAGGGCGGAGTTTAGTTCGGTCCACCCCATGCTCTTCGTCCACCACAACTTCCTCGTCGTCATCGACGTCACTGTTGTCATCCTTGTTACCAGCAGCTGGGTCTAATGTGACGTCAGCACGACCTGTGGACTTGTAGAGCCTTGCTATGGTGCCTTTTACCCATTCACCGTCACTCAGCTTCACTTCAACTCGCGACCCACCCGAGAGTTCTGCCAACCAGGTCGCGTCATGTTCTCCTTTCGTCGCACCCTCGCTTCCCATTTCACTTTCTTTTCCTAATCTTTTTCCATTGCCGTTGCTATCGTGATTATCATCGTCTTCTTTCTCGGCCTCCTCTAATGTAGCGCCGTCCCGCTCATCCATGTACTGTAGTGCAGCGCTTAACGCGGCCTCCCACTTCTCAGCCGGGTAAGCACTTGCAGGCTTCCCCTGTACCCGTGCCAGCATGGAGGCCGCTAAACCTCCCAAGAACTCGGCTGAGAAGGTCGAAGAAGACTGTGCTGCAACTGCTGCTGCTTTTCCAGCGCTACTGCCACTTCCTTCTCCACCTTCTCCTCCTCCTCCTACTCTAGCCGCAGCGTCCGGCGCAAGAGCCAGTGCGAGGTGCCCGTGGCCCACAGCAGGCCACTGAAACCGGTCAAAGAACGCGCAAAGCGACACGAACTCGTGGCAGGTGCTCATGGCCTCCAGCGCAGATGCTTCAGCCGCCGGCCCAGCACTACCGTTGCTGCTATTGTTATGGCTGTTGCTAGCGGTGGCACAAGCTTCCACCTCTGAGGCATTTCCTTCCGCAGCTGCCGCGGCAGCAAGATCCAAAGCACGCAATTTTGCTGCATCCGCTATTGCATCACTCCCACGCACGGAAGCAGCCAGTTGCAAAGTGGTAAGCCACTCTACGTCCGCTGCTGCAGCTGCCGCTGCTGTTTCGTCCACCTCGTCTTGAGCGGTTGCAGAACCAGCTGCGGTGGCTGGCTGAAGTGAGCCTGCCTCCTCCGAGCTCTTGACTGCTTCTTCTGCACTATCCTGAACAGACGTTTCAAAATCGTCGTCATCATCTTCGTCATCGTCGTCGTCGTCGTCGTCTCGATCGCTACGAGCGCTGGCTACCGCTTTCTTCGAAGGAGACACCGCAGAATTTTTGGCTGCATCAACCACTTTTGCTACAGGAACAGGCTCGGGTGGAACCGGCGTTTGCGACAAACAGGTGCGGCAGTACCAGTCGCCTT
>Ga0307982_1001729_pt1 | contig 17766 bp, 9 predicted proteins | sample OrgLakmetagen989_FD_201847 | JGI IMG/M metagenome (GOLD analysis project Ga0307982, IMG submission 201847) | Saline water microbial communities from Organic Lake, Antarctica - #989 | ecosystem: Environmental > Aquatic > Non-marine Saline and Alkaline > Saline | place: Antarctica: Organic Lake... | reverse complement strand
ACCTCAAGTTCAAGTGCAAAGTTATGGCGCATATATCAGAACCGATAACACTCAGCCTATGCCCAGTACTGATGCTTACACAGATGCCGAGAATAGAGCCACTCTAGGCATGTCACAATCTCAAATATGGGCTCAAAGAGAAGTGGCGGCTGCAGAAGCCGACATACTGATGGAGAAGGCGCGTGCAGAAAAAGCATCTGCCAAGGTTCTAGCACTCGAAAATAAGTTGAAAATAGCCCAAGAGGCGGCTGCTTTATCTATATTAAAGCCTGTAGCTCCTAATCATTTGGAACCATGCCCCGAAAGTCGACGAGTTCCTACCGATAGTTTTCAAGCTGAGTTGGGTTCCACTACAAGGTCTGCTGATGACAAGACAGAATCAGATGGGGTCATTCAGTCTCTCAAAGATAAACTTTCCGCTCAAACCGCGGAAAGCGCGAAAGTCATTGCTGCTCAAGCAGTCAAATTAATTGCAATGGAAACTAAATTGCAGGAACTTGAGATTGATCTAAGTCGTACCCGAGAGCAGTCTAAAGCTCAAGCTGCGAGGCTCCAAGAGCAGACGTCTGAAAATGGGCAGCGCGTCTTCTTCGAGAAAAAGAGCCAGTTGCTTCAGATAGACGTGGACGATTTGAAAGATAAAGTAAATTCATTATACGCCAGGGAGGAAGAAGTCAAATCTATGTATGCCAATGAAGTTGATCAAGCCACGCAAGCTCGTGCAAGGGCTGAGAAAGAAGTTGCCGTCGTTCAAGCTCAAGCAAAGACCGCCGAGGCTGAATTGGAGAGATTAAAGAGAGAGCTCGCTTCCAAAGGTCAGAATGAAGCCAGGGCGTACGATGAAGTTGCACAAGCTCGCACATGGGCTCAAAATGAGGTCGCTGCTGCAGAAGCGCGGACAAGAGCCGCTAGAGAAGATGTTGAAAACTTAAAAGCTCAGCGTATTGAAGATTCCTCCAGTGGAACCAAAGCACTTGACGAAGCCGTTGAAGCACGCTCAAGGGCCTTACAGGAAGTTGCTGCTGCAAATGCCAAGATAAAGGCAATTGAGTCAGAGAATGAACGTTTGAAGGAACAACTCGCTTCACAGGATCCTAGCAATACAAAGGCGCTTGCAGAAGCGGTAACTGCACGCGTAAGACTAGAAAAGGAAGCCGCCACTGCGGAAATGCAGGCTAAAGCGGCCAAAATTGAAATTGATGGCTTGAAATCAGAACTTGCTTCTCGAGAGCCTACCGACACTAAAGCTCAGGCTGAAATTGCGGAGGCACTCAAATGGGCTGAAGAAAAAGCGAAGAGCTCTGAAGCTCAGGTGAAAGCTGCTCAGCTTGAGACAGAAAGCCTGAAGAAGAAAATCGCCTCTCAAGCTTCTAGTGAAGCCAGAGCACTGGCTGAAGCCACTGAAAAGTCGCGCGCTTGGGCTGAAAAAGAAGTTGCTGCGGCCAAAGCTGAAGCCAAAGCTGCGTCAGAAGCATCTGCAAAATTACTGAAAGAGGTCGAGGCTAAGGCGGCTGCGAATTCATCTGGGTCTACCGAAGACCGCAGTGCTATGGAAGCGCAGGTCACTGCAAAGGCAGAAAAAGTCGCAAAATTGTGCATGACGCTTCAGTCAGAGGTACAGCGTTTAAAGACAGAGCTCGCTTCTGAACGCAGTGAGAAGGACTCGAGTTAATGATGTCGTTGTTGCAATTGATACATAAGGTATACATATTACGCATTAACCGAACCAAACCTAAAGCCAGAACGTTGAACATCAGCACCGACGACCGACAAACAAATAATAGCTGAACACGCCTAGTATGGGATTCGAGACATCGCTATGCGTTATCTCTTTTAGTATTCAGGATTCTTACGAGGCGCAAAGAGCTGTATAGGTATCAGGAACCAGAGATATCGTGGTGATCTAGGGCTTCCTGCGACATTGAATGTCCGGTTCTAGATGGACTTGGAAGGCACATCCCATTTCTGCTCAAATTATTTATCCACCATATCCCATTCTCGTACGCATCTACGAAGTTCGACTTCGAATTGTTTCAATTTGGAGTTTCCTTGTTCCCTTTCTTTGCGAGCCGAAAGCACGGAATACATTTGAGCTGAAGACTTGCGCGAATCACAAGGTGCCGAAAATCTATTTGATGAATTTACAATATCACGACTTCTCAATCTGAATCTCTCACTGTTTAGCTCTGGACATCTGAAATGGCAGACTGCATTCTTTCTTATTAACACGATGACCGCAATGACCTTTCTCAAGACTTATACTCAAATCCTTTTGAGAAACTGAATATTTTTTTCTTGTCTTGTACGATTAGCCAACTCGTGCGCAACTTATGTCCTTGAAGTAATTTTTGGCATTAGGTGTCATACGTCCAAGCTATTGGCACTCCACATTCGGCAATGCATCCATCTTGTAATGAGTGGATAATGTATTCAGAAGTGCTTATTACCTCTTTAATCAAATATGATTGCAGGTCACTTTGAAGAGGAGAGGCTAGAACCATATCCATCAAAGCAGTACGAAGTGTTCGATCAGCCCATTTCTTGTTTGAACCTGAAAAATATTCTAATTTTAAGTTACCCTTCACCGGCATGCCATCTTCTCGAAACCATGTTTGGGGCAACGCCCAGCCTGGCACTGGATCGACGCAGCGATCCCATGAGAATTGTGCGTTTATGACATTTTCGCCTGGTTCAATGACCGACATATGAACAAGCATTTTGGCTACAAGTCGATCCTCGCGCTCGCGTAGATCAAGTGCGTAACTGAGCTCAGCGCGGTGAGGATTGAAAATGTTTAGCCATCCAAGTCGATGTATTACATGAGCCCTCGCTGTTGCCGACAACTCACTCAGCAAAAGGTCAAAAAAATACAAGTCGTAGATGCGTGAAAACAGAGTTACGACGAGTTCAACTTTAAACTCCTCGTTTTCGACCATTCCATTGGCAGATGTGCCAGCGTTCAAGTTTTCACCATCATCAAGCCAATCATTGCTCGTCACTAATGGACAGTGGTTTACGATCCACTGAGCTTGGCGACAACTGAACCACCTTGTATAAATCAAGTCCCTTACTTTCAGCAACTCGTCTTGCCTGCTAGAGCCCACGCGCTGCCGACGTATTACTTCGGTTGCTCGTTGTTTCAAGCTAGTGTGTGATGGCATTATGGACAAACGTTGAGCCATGTTTGATATTCGCTGTGCTCTTTCGATTGAGCCCGTCAACGCTGATGATGGATGTGCCCCATTCACCTCGGTTGAGTTCTGAGATAACAGCGAGTCTTCATCAATGTTTCCGTTGAACGATCGCGTTGCACCTTGAGTTCCCAGCATACTTTCTCCAGGAACATCTTTGTTGCCCCGGAGCAATGCAACTTGGCGGTCGAACAAGAAGATCTCATCGGAAGATAAAATTTTGGGTTCGGGGTATTCTCTTTCAAGAAACTCGAAAAGAGTGAAGTCTCTCAAATCATCAGATAGTGGCCATCCAAGACTTTCAATCAAGCCAATGAAGCGTTTGTTGCTCATTATGGATGTATATATTTTCGGGCGAGCTATAGACACATAATCAAACTCCACGACACCAGTGGCTGGAAGCGGATCAAAGAATGATGGGCGTAACTCAATCGGTTTGCCACAAAATTTTTCGTTTCGAAAATTCACCCGATTTCCTCGCTGAGAGGTGTCTCGCGCATGATCAACTCGCTGCTGCTTGGACTCAAGACTGTTATTCTCAGCAATTTTTAAGAGTGCTGCACGATGTGCAGGCTTAGAGATGTCTAGCGTATAGTGAGCCGTGTAATAACCCATTAGGGGACGGTATAGTGGCCCGAGCTCTTTCTCTAATCGCCTTCGCTCCTCGGCATTGTCTTTCAGATATAAATTTACAATAATTTGTGCATGGCTTGCGTTAGACATAGAAGGAAGAATTTTTGCTAATACTTTGACAACATCGGCCATATCTCTCAATAATGCATTGACGAGTTGCTGCGCTTCTTCGATGTGCAGTTTCATCTGCCCACAGGCCAATTGCAGAGCTTCTACTCGATTATTCGTTTTGTCTGCAAGATCTATCACTCCTAAAAGCTCACCTAGTGACGTACTTCGGGCGAGGTCAAGATCAATATCAGGTTTGAAAAGCACTTGAATTGATAGGACTCCTGAAAGAGGTACTTTGAAGGGAGTATATGGATTTGAAGCGGCGACTACCACTGGTCTTGGCTGAGCGCACTGATAAGCTGCATGCGTTGCAGCACTAAGGAACTCTTTGAGCTCATCTTTCTCTAATAAACCCGAGCTATTGCAATCGTAAGTTCTGAGTACTCGATCGAGAGTCTCAGGGGATGAGTCGAGCTTCAAGTCGTCAAGCAATCGCTGAAGTTCTTCGGCATTCAAATGGCCAGACATGTCGGCATCGTACTTCTTCCAAGTGTAGTCAAAGTTTTGAAGTGCGTGCTCTAAGATATCATGGTAACTTTTTCCTTTGGAATCAGCGTTGTTGCCAGTAGTTGAGAGTACTCTTCGGTCTAGCGAAAGATCATGCCCATTGAGTGTGCTCGATGATATTCTGCACCCAGGTGAGGCAGCCACTAACCTCAATACTTCGAGCCCCATTGCACGCCGATGAGGCTTCGATAAGTCCAATGTATATCGATTATTCACATCGGTTGGTTCATGTGGGAGCTGTGTCGTTCGGTCATATTCGAAGGCTGAGTCAACTATAGACATGTTGCAGCATTCAAGCTGCAGTAATAATCGGTCACCACGCATGGCGGGTACACTCAAGAACGCACGGCCTCCAGCCTGGCCAATCGGATTACTCCTCAAGTCTAGGTGCTCTAAAGAATAATTCTCGCGACATCCAACGGCAATAGTAAAAGCTGCTCGCGCCTGGATGTTATTGTTCGATAAATTCAGCGAACGTAATGTTTTATTTGTGAAAAGGGCACCTCCAATTGCCAAACCCCCCTCGTCTCCAAATGCATTGAAAGACAAATCTAAATGAACTAACATACAGTTCGTTGCCAGTGATTCTCCGAGGCTCTTGGCTGACACCTTGCAAATACTGTTCCAAGAAAGGTTTATAGATTTAATACTTCCGCGTTGCTGCATTAGCATCCGTGCAATTGCGTCAACCCCCTCAGTAGGTAAACTTGAGTCCGCTATCATCCCTTTGCTATTACCACCAATCATGTTATGTGACAAATCAAGGGCAGTGAGATTTTGGTTTACCTCGAGCTGACTAACTAATTCGCAGCATTCATTGTCGTCTACGTCTGCCTTGCTCATACCAAGATTTAGAAGTGAGCATTCGGGACGAGCTAAGAGTTTCCCCATTGTTGCCGATGCTTCAGAGTCCATCTTGTTACTTCCTATATCTAGACTCGTAAGGTTGGTGCACTGATGCACAGCCAATAATATCGGTGCCAAAGAAATGTCCGTCAGCCGATTGTCTCGAATGTTTAGACGACGAAGATTTGGAAGGTCACTAAGGCAGCTTGCCAAAGCATTCCCTAGGCGGTCGCCGATCCCTTGATAAGACAGATTGATTTCGTTGTCGACCGTGGATCGTCTTATCATTATGGAGGAAAGATGAGGAAGATGATCATTCATACAAGAATCGAGGCTGTGGTCAAGACTATTCATCAGCTCTTTTATGAATCGCGATCGTGGCGAAAACAAAGAGTACGGCGCTGCGCCTTCCTCCGAAGTACTCTCTTCTTGTTGTTGAAATTCTGTCCTAAAAGAGACTATATTCGGTAATATTTTCGAGGGTATCAATGTTCTTTCGCGCCCAGTGGTTGTTTGTTCGTCATTTCTAAATTTTAGCCGCCCATGAAAAGATGCGCATTCAAATAAACTTGCCTTTGCGATTGCACCAAAGTAGATATCCTGTCCATGTGTTGTACAGTCGCTGCTTGGAAGTACTAGCGTCCGTGATTTTCCAGGTGGAATATTACATTTTTCGTCCCACGATTGATGCGCTTTTATTAAAATGTTCGAAATTTGTGTCGTAGTGTCAGAGACGAGAGCGTCTTCGATGGAATTTGTAATATTCAGCTCATTTGCCAAACCAAATCGAGATTTAAGGCTCCTTCTAGGTGCAGCTAATGTGGAATGAGAAACTTCCTTTTCTGAAGGCCTTTTGAGTTCAGGTAATATTCTTCCATCTTTCATCAGAACTTTACTTCTATTGGCAGTGCCGTCGAAATCACGGGCGAAGCGAAGCTGCTTTATGCCTGCTGGACTCCGAGAAGATGACAAATCTCTGCAGGTTAAACCTGTTTTATGTTCCATTCAGGTATGCTTGCGGGAGATTAGAACTAGAGTGAGTGGGCATTCATAAAGACTACTGCAGAACGCACAAAGAATGGTACAGCGCAAAGAATTTGCATGTGGTACTCGAGTGCGTGTTACATGTACATTACAGTAGTCCCCATGATGGTAATTGCCCAAGCATAAAAGACCACAATGCCTTTTTATAGAAAAGCAATTTATGTGTCATTTCATAATTTCTACCTTTTTTTAATAATCATGTTAAGGAGATATCAATGAGAAAGACGGGGACAGCTCATGGCAATTTATCGACAAGTAGGCTCTGTATAAATTCACAGGGCACCTAGATTATGGCAACATAATGAGGGTAAGCATCTGCACCTCACTTTCTAGTCTGCGAAAAAGTGGCACCGATCAAGTGCTTAACTACTAGTAATACTGTTTATTCCTCTTAGCTTGACGTCTAAGGTTTTATAAGAAAATAATTAGACTTCGACAGCACACAACTTGATCGATAAAGCACACAAAATCTAGGAATATCGCACGAAAGACTTCTAAGCTTCTAACCCTTTCTTATACTAAGGAAATAGGTTTAAACCTTGTAGAGTGTAGAGTACATTACTGTAGCACAGCGAGAAATTGTTTTAGGAATCCTTTTTTAGTTAAAAATGGTAAATATATTTTGTCGCACTCGCTTTTGATCTCGATGTCAATGCGCAAAATGATTATTTTCGGTGCAGAGATCAACAAATTTGAGCGAGTTGTATGCCGACACATCGCACACAACCGGATTAAGTTAAGAATATCCATTCCATCTAGTATTTGGGTTTGATGAGACCTCCAAAAAAACATGTTTATATTCTAAAGCCCGCCATTTATTCTTCGTGTCGCCAAAGAGCATCAGCTAGAGCAGAAGTATCTTGCAGGTTATACTCCGCAGCACGTCCATTCAAAAAGCAAGAATCGTTGCGCGCTCTTGCACCAACTTCTGCTCCTGAGCTCCATTGAGCGAGCTCCCATTGCAAGTCGTCTTGTTGTGCTCGCCAGCGAAGGAGACCGACTAGAAGTAAGCTTTGAGCTTCTTGATAATTCGAGTCCCCAAAAAGGTCGCGTCGTTCGTAAGGGTCATTGATCCTATCAAATAGTCGGCCTTCGCCTTGCTCGGGAAAATACAGCAGTTTCCACTTCTCGGTCACAACCCCGTAGCCCCTGTACTCTGTAGCCGGTACGGCAGTGCGAGGTACCTTAATCGAAGCACCATCGAAATCTTTCACATTCGCAAAGTTTCTTTTACTAAAACCATTGCTGTCGACCCTTGGCATAAAGGACATTTGAACCTCTCTCAGTGGCGTCAGAATGTCCATCCCAGCCATAAACATGGTGTTACTCGGTGAACTTGCATCTGAAAATTTATTCGCGTAGAGATTGGACGGACCTTCCCAATCAACACCAGCTGCGATCAAAATAGCAGCAGTCACATCGACCGTGGAAGCAAAGCCAGCAGTTGCGTTTTTCGGTAAACTACCAGGCCATCGAAAAATCAAAGGTACGTGCCATACCTCATCGTAAAACGAATGCTTCTCATTATTGCCACCGTGTGAATAAAGCAAACTCCCATGATCGGAAGTGAAAATAATGAAGGTAGATGTTGTAAGATTTCGTGCGTCAATAAAGTCCACAGCACGTCCCACTTGTTCATCGACGTATGCACACAAGCCATAATGCAACAAGCGCTCGAAGTCAATGTTCGTCATGTTCGGGCTGCCATCGGACAAAATCCAGGCTGGAGGACTTTGGTTAATATCTCGTGGCAAAAGACTCAGCAGCATTCGTGTTTGATAAGGCATCCTACCAATGTCGCCACTTTCGTAGTTCAAAGGGGGAAGTTCACTTGGCGTGTATAATTCTGCGAAGTTCTTTGGATCGATTGGTGGCGTCGAAGGAGGGTGAGGTGAAACAAAGGAAAGATGCACAAAGACGGGAGTTTGACTGTCGTCTGAATCCAAAAATGCTCCAACATGCTTCTCAAAAGAATCAACCAAATAGGACTCAAGAAAGTCAGCCTCGTGGTAGTACTTGCAAGTTCCATCTGCATATGGTTCATTGTCGCATCTCATATCTGTGTTGCCAGTATGTATATCTGTGAAAGTGAAGGATTCAGGTACGGGAACGAAGTGCGATTTTCCGATCAGGAAGCATTTGTAGCCATGTACTTGGAGGACGTCAGGATAGACAGTCAGACCACTTTTATGAGGTTTTACGGTGTTTTCAATCACTCCGTGCACGGGAACATGAACTCCTGTCAATAAACCTGATTATAAAATCCATATAAGTTGTAGCAACTAAGGTACATATATCAAGAAAAAACACAGTATAGAATGTTGCGCCGTACTACTTACTCGTCCGACATGGGGAGCACACGGGCGATGTAGCATGTGCTTGCAAAAATTTGACGCCTTCACTTGCAAGTTTATCAAGATTAGGGCTTTCAATGCCTGTGGGTGATTCAATGTTATTGTAGGCTGATATTGCATCAAGCCGATGCTGATCCGTAGTGATCAAGAGAATATGAGGTAAATCATTCGTTGCTGTACACGTCAACAAAGTGCAGACCCAAGCAACTGCATGAGGCCAATGATGTAATAGCCCCATCGTTTGTTATCAAATTATTTTGAGAGAACACGACTTCTCGTTCTGTTTCATTCACCATTTTGTAGAAACCAAACGAACGAGAGATTCAAAAAGACCATCGAGATCATTCATGATAGTACTTATAACAGCAATGAATTCAGATCCATTCAGACGTGAATGTGAATATCGTTAGGAATGATCTTCTTGCAAATACTTCACCAGTGTTTTGAGATTCAAGTCTTTTCATCCTAAAACTCCTGGAAAGTATACGCGGGATCCCAATATCTTTCTTCGGAGTCGAGCATTGGCTTCTGTGTCATTTGGATTTGTATTAGTTCGAGTTCGAGTTCGAGTTCGGAGTCAAGAAAAAAACAATTGGATCACATAATATAAGAAGCCAGAAGTCAGCACTTGTTGCTTTCTGGCAAATTTTGAAGGGTATTCCAATTCGAGGGTGGCTCTTCCGTGAAGTTCTCTGACAACTATTTTTGATCGAGTTCATTTCCGAAATTTCAAGTCAAATACCCCAGCTACCGTGCCTTACATACCAGCATAAGAGAACCCGCTCATTAAATACTTATTAGCCCGTGTCAACCGTGGGCAACTCGCGGATGTGTTCCTAATTTTCAATATCGAAGTAGTGGCAGAAGTTTATATAGCAACCTGCAGCCTACTATTCCCTCACACACTTGTCACTTGTATTTATAAGGAGCATTCTTAGATTTATACTCTAAAAGTAAAATATTGTAATCATAGTTGTTTCAGCTGGCCGGCTGGCCAGTTGAATATTCCAGGTCTAATTGGTTCATACAAGCCCAAGTCGAATAGATTCAGAATAGGAAAGCGAAATTACTTTCGAAGATTCTGGTTGAGCTTAACCTCGTTGATGTTCCAGTTCATCTTGTTGCGGTGCACAGGCATCACACGTCGCATTGCCTTGAAAGTTTCGTCGGTCATATTGCCGTACATTTCCTCGAGGCCCTCCTTGAAAACCAAGCACAATGAAAGCAATAAGAGTAACAGTTAGGGTGGGTGAGGCTTCATGCATCATACATGAACCACACCAGGAAAGGATTACAAAGGAAAAGTATTCTGAAACAAAGCCGAGTACCTGCAGCTGTCGTTCCTCTGCAGCAATGTGGTCTGCCACTGCCTTCGCCACGGCTGCTGCGTCGCCGCCGGCCACTTTCACCGCAACTGCAGGGAGGGCTTTTTTGGTCTGCAGCTGCACGTTGCCCTCTTCGAAGTAGTGGGCGCGCACTTTCACTTCCCCCGCGACTGTCACTGACGTGGCTTCAGCTCCCAGCACCACACTCCAAGTAGACGCAAATTGCCCGGACCAAAAATTCCGGAGGTTCACCTTCTCACCGCTCACGACTACCTGGAGTTCGTTTGGGGATTGAGTCGAGGAATAGACGGCCCCCGCCGCTGACCCGCCCTCAACATAACGATCAGCGACATACTCGGAGACCTGAAGAAAAGACACGACAAAATACAACTCAAGTCTTCAATTGCGCGCCTTTTCTCTTCGCGAGTTCAGTCAAAGGATATCCTCACACACACTGCGCGCTCTCCTCATCTACTTCCTAGATGCCTCTCTGTTGCTTATGTGCGTGCAGTTACCGCGGTTTGAAGAGCAGCGCGTTTGTCTTCGTTCGGCCCTGTAGGCGGCGCGTCTCCGGTTTTTTCCACTACTTTCATCTCGACGTGGTCAACCTTGTACACCACATTCGAACTGGGCTCCCAGTACTTGCTAGAGTCGCCGTTGACTTCTCCGAGCCTACACAAGCGCAAGTAATAACACACGTACAGCGTGACGAAAGAAAAAGACCAACGTGGGAATAAATAGAAAAGAAAAAGGGCAACGTGCGGTTGTGCATCAGACTGCACGCGTTTGCAACCCCGTTCGACAGCCATGTATGACAATAACTTACTTGGAAAGAACGATAGATGGGTGATCTCCGTCCTTGAGTACTCGCTGGTTTTTGGTGTTGAAGTCGTGTGCAATCTCTGCCAGCTTTCCCTGCGATAAGACGTCGCCAGATACCGTCTTGACATCTGTGATAATGTACCATACGAAAGCGAGAGAGTGAGAGACAAAGAGATCAGTTGAGAATACTAAAGAAAATCGGAGGGTGGTCACAAAGCTTCATGCACAGACATTAAATGAAGGGGAATTCGCACAAAATAGTAGTGCGTTGGAGGCGGCCTAGGAAAGTCTGTCAGCCTATTGGACAGCTACAACAAGAGGCCGAGTGCGAGAGCTCACTCAAATGAAACGGCCGACGCACTATGGCCAGCGAAAGCCGCAAAAATTACTGAGTATTTGCTAGATTCCTGCATAATTGAAGCAATCACGGAACTCCATAAAAGAGGTGACTAGCTTGGGCGGCGCGTGACTTAATCACCTTACCAGATAGTACTGCCCCGAATTGCCCTGGCGGCGCATTCATCAAGAAGTGCTGCCCAATTTGAATCTTTTCCTCGACGGTGACTTCCTATTAGGAATCAGAATCAATGCCAAAGCATGCCCACACAGCCATAAACATCATGTAAAGGAAGTCAAATTGGACATGGCGGCACAATGCGCACGATCTTTAATAAGAGTACGGCCTCACCTCATCATCCGCTGTAAGGCGTGATCAAATCGCCGAGTATCCGAGCACGTTCAGCCGCGATTACCAAGAAATGCGGGGGAAAATGTTAGAAAGATTAGCAACACAAGCTATCAAGAAAGAGAGGGAGGCTGCGGCAACATCACCCATTGTTGTCTTGGTCGTCTGTGCTTGCTCTCCGCTCGAAGTGATGGCGTGTGCGAGAATCCACGAATTATTCCATCAAGAAATCATAAATTTACGAATACAGAATGCAACGGCATTATCAAGATTAACATTGCCTTGGACAAGGCATCGACGCGGACGCCGAGAGCTGCGTTTCAAGCGAAGTGCACGCGGGGAACTGTGACAACAATGCGCATCGTCGCATCCTTGTTGCTTCTGGCACATGGTGCAACGGGGAGCAGCGACACAGCTTCGCCTACCCCGGCACCTACGTTTGGCCCAACGCCTTTCCCGAGTCAGGTGACCGCACACGCCCCCGTGCCTCCGTATCACATTTGCACTGTGCTCCGCGGGCCAATCGAATAGTCGCAGTAGTAGCGCAGTGACTACCATAGTTTAGTCAATCTCCCTCTCCAGGATGTCTTGCTGTCTGTGCATAGTGTCTGTAGCGCGACCGACAACCTTTCCTCTTATCTCACCCTCCTCTCTTTCGCCGCCATTCCTCCACAGTCTCCCACACAGCGCCCGACGCAAATTCCCTCACCCGCGCCTTCGGAGACGCCCACTACTGGGCCTACACCGTATCCCTCCATCGCGCCAACCACGTCACCCACGCTGCCTCCGTCGTACGCGCCCAGCGACACGCCGAGCTCAGTCCCTACGGAACAACCAACCAAGTTGCCATCGATTGCACCTACCGTGAGGCCTTCGTTGGCCCCTTCTGAGACCCCCACCAGCGTGCCCACCGAGACCCCCACCTCTCTGCCGTCGATGTCGCCCACCAAGTTTCCTACCAAGACGCCATCCCAAGTGCCGTCGCCGCCGCCTAGCTCAACTTTTATGCCCACGCCGGTGACTCCGAAGCCTTCCTCAGAGCCCACCCCCTCGCCGACAGCCGTCGATTCCACGCTCTTTTACACCGCTGGCGACTCAGTCAACGGCACCATCCTGTTGTCGTTCAACCCTAACCGTGAGGGCGCCACGGGGGTGGCTGCCCGACTGGCGTCGGATGCGAGCCACGTGTACGACGGGGTGGCCTTCGGGGTAGTGGATGGCGAGAAAAAAGTGTTTTTCACCAATGAGAAAGAAGGCACTGTGAGCTCGATGAATTTCGACGGCAGCAACCGGACCGTCGTGCTTTCGGGCCTGTCTTCTCCCAAAGCCATCTCAATTTCCCTGGGGTCTTCCTGGCTCTTTGTCACGGGTAACATGAGGAATGGCATCACGAGAGCCACCTTAGACGGTGCCAACACCAAGGTCCTCGTCGATCACATCCCTGGTATCACCGGAGTGGTGGCTGCCGACACCGAGGTGTACTTTTGCTCGGACGCCACCAACACCCTGTACGGGATGGGCTCGAACGGAGACCATTTCTACGAAGTGAAGAAAGGGCTCAACAGCCCGCAAGCCGTGGCGTATTTACCCGGTGAAGTGGAGCGTCCATGGTCCAAAGTGGGCGAGGTCGAGGGCTTCAAAGCTGGGGTGCTCTACGTGCTGGGCCACCACGAGCTGACGCGCTTCAACACCCATGGCCGCAGTGCCGAGACGCTGGCCACGGGCATTGGCAGCGGCTATGCCCTTTCACTCGATGTCCCCAATGGAGTGGTGTACTGGTCCGACTACAACGGCACCGGCATCTTCGGCGCCACCCTTGAGGTATCTTAAATCAGGGTGGGCGTGGCTATCGTACGTGCGAGTATTTTATTTGCATGGCGTGCGGGCACTGCTTTTGTTTTGCTTTTTGCTTCACTCCTTTCTATGATCAACACCATACCTCACCTGCGTGGATATATTTGTATTTCTTACAGGGTGAAAACGTGCATTTGGCGAAATCCGTCAACCACGCGCGCGGGGTGTGCTGGTACTCAAGCTGGGCCGCCGGGTCCTACGCACCGAGCCACACGCCATCGCACGCGCCTACGCCGCGCCCCACGGGCACCCGCTACCCGAGCTCACTGCCCACCTTCAACCCGTCGCCGCTGCCCACCCAAGAGCCGACTTGGGTCTACAACTCGATCTTGTTCGCTGCGGGCGGCGACGACCAGTACGGCCTGATGAAGTACGTGGAAGCGAGCGACACCTACGTGGAAATGTCGCAGCTGGAAGGCGAGCGCGTGACGTCGATTGTGGTGGACCGCCGCCGCGACCAAGAGCCCATGGTGAGCGGATGTACAGGGGTGTACTGACGATGGGCGAGTGGGCATGGAACATGGGAGGGAATACAGTCGAGTGGATCCTACGCACATCTACTTTCTTTACTCAATCTTTGTAGGAGCTGCGCAACGCATTAGATTTGTGGTCTCATCTAATGTTTCCCTTTGCCATCGTTCATGTAACAGGTATGGTTCACGGACGCAACCCACGACGCGTTGTTCAAAGTGCCACTCACTGGCGAAGCCATGACCTTACCCACTCGTGTGGTGGCGGGCTGCATCAACGCCAGTGCGCTCACCATCCCGAAAGGACAGGACTTTGCGTACATGGCCTGCCTGGGCTTCCGAGGCAACATCACGGGCGCAAGCCAGAGCGGGCGGCGCACCTCCATCATCAAGCTCAACTTGGACGGGACCAACCAGGAAGTGGTGGCCGATTCGCTGGGCCACATCACCGCCATGTCCGCGTCCGACGACTACATTTACTTTTGCGAGAAGAGCGGCGGCGTTAAGTACGTGGACCTGATGGGGAGCGGTTTGCAAGTGATTGGCCAATCCTTCGACCACCCGAGCGGCCTGGTGATGACCGCGAGGGCCTTCATGGAAGTGCCCGTGCTCTACGTCAGCGACAAGACCTCGATCTGGCGCATCGCTGCCGACGGGTCCTCGACCACCAAGATCGTGAAAGACTTGTGGAACTGCAAAGGTTTGGCGCTGGATCTGGCCCATGGCCGCTTGCTCTGGGCCGACAAAGAAGCCAACTACATTTACAGCTCGGACCTCGACGGGGAAAGCATCAGCGAAGAAATGCCGATCAAAAACGCCATGGGGGTGTCCTTCTACACCTCTACGGCCGCGATGGCCACCCGGAGCCCCTCGCATGCGCCGAGCCTGAAGCCCACCCCGGTGCCCACCAAATACCCGGAGCCCACGACGTCGCCCACCCCAAAACCTTCCCTGCAGCCCACGTTCAGCCCCACGTACTTCGAGAGCCAGCTGTTCGTGTCGGCCGGCTCCACCAAGTCCGGCCTCAACCTCTACGCCGCCGACGCGGATGACGTCAGCAGCCCCACGGCCCTCACCTCGGGCTACTCGGGTGTCATGGGGGTGGCTTGGAGCCGCTCGCCACCTCGCGCGTTCTGGATCGACGAAGACTCCGGCACCATCAAAGCGGCGTCCATGGAAGACGCCAACTACGGCAGCCCGGACACCATTTACACCTCCACGAGCAGCGACAGCATGAACGACTTGGCGGTGGACGAAGACTGGCTCTACGTCTCCAGCGATTCGTCCGACAGCTCGGTGATTCGCATGGCTCACGACGGCACCAGCGCCACCACCATCGTGACCGGGATTGCGAGCGTGACGGGCCTTGCCGTGAAGACCTACTACGCCAACACCAAGATTTACTTCACTTCCACCGACGACGAGGCCGTGTTCAGCGCTGGTGTGGACGGGGGTGACGTCACCACGGTGTTGGATGGGCTGAGCACCCCGAACGACGTGGTTTACGACGGAGATTACGACAAACTGTACATCGCTTGCGCCACGGAGGTGCGTGTAAAAAACTTCGTGTATTGCTTTCCGCTCGCCATGTCTTTTCGTCTTCTTTTCCTGTTTTTGTACACCATTCTTGACCGCCAATCTCATCGTCTTTCTTCCACTTACCTCGATTTTCTGAACGAATAGGTGGTGCTCGCGGCTGAAGATGGGAGTTCGTCCACGGTGCTCCTGAGCGGCTTTTCGCAGGCCACCTCCCTCGCCCTTCACGAGTACGGCGACCACAAGCTGTGGATCGCCGACTACGGGGCCTCCATCGTGTACGAAGCCAGCTTCGACGGGGAGTCGGTCACCTCGGCCATCACCAGCTTAACGTCGCCCCGCTACCTGAGCTTCTACTGGTCCACCGCCAGCGTCAAGACCTCGGACCCGAGCCACGCGCCTTCTACCGGCCCCACTGGCGCTCCGTCGGCGCACCCTACCCATTCCCCCACTCAGATCCCGTCCCCCGCCCCCTCGGCTTTCCCGACCATTGTCCCCACCCCTGCGCCCACTACGGGCCCTACCCCCTTTCCCTCGGAAGTGCCGACCACGGTGCCCACCTCCGCGCCCACCACCACCCAAGCCTACATGTATTTCACCACCGGCAAGACTAAGGACGACGGGAAAGTGTGGCGGGCCAACGCCGACGGGTCAAGCGCCACGGCGTTCTTCAGTGGGGGCCTCCCGACGGGCCTCGCGGTGGAGACCAACCTGCAGTACGTGTTCTGGACGGATGAGTCGAACGGCGCGATTTACCGCAGCGGCCTGGAAGCCACGTCTTCGTCGGACTGCGAGGTCATTGCGAGCAACTTGACCCAACCCAAGCAAATCACCGTGTCTTACGACCACTCTGACGACACCACTGGCCCGCACGTGTTTTGGACCGACGAAAGCGAAGGCGCCATTTACCGGTCTGGCTTAGGCGGGGAAGACGTCACGACCTTGGTCACGGGCATCGACGGCATTGGGGGCATCGTGGCCACCTTCGAGTCGCTGTTCTATGCGGTGCCCAGCAGCCACGCCCTGTACAAGCTGAGCTTCACCTGCGAAGCCGACGACAACGGCGACTGCACCCCTGTACAGGTCCTGATTGGGGTGTGCGACGAGACCGACAACGCGGGGCCCTTCACGCTGTCGTATTCGTCGGAGACTTACCTGATGTACGCGGGCTGCGCCACCTCGGTGGTGAACGTGAAAACCTACGACCAGCAGGGCACCAACGACCAGCCGCTCGCCACCGTGGTGAATGGGCTCACCAGCTCCAAGCTCAACACCGTGGTCTACGGCTGGGACCAGGGGGGGCTGTTCCTCGCGGCCTTCAACATGTCCGCGGTGTACTTCTTGCCCAAGGACATCTTGAACTACAACGGCGACGACGACAGCACCAGCTCCGCGCGCAGTTTGTCCACCCTCAAAGGCTACTCCACCGCGGTGTCGCACGCCAGCATCCGCAGCGTCGCCCTCTATTCCTCGGGGCTGGTGCAAAGCGTAGACGACGCCACCACCAGCAGCCTATCCGCCAAGGGCAGCAGCAGCAGCAGCCGTGTGCGCACCAACCAGGGCGCAGTGGCGAAGCTGGTTGCGAATCCCGCCAAGCTCTTTGCGACCTCGGTGGACGCCTCGAGCTTTGAGCCGGTGTCGGACAACCAGCGAGTGGTGCTCCAGCAGCTCGAAGATGCGTTTGCCACCTACGGCGACAGCAGCAGCACCATGCATGCAGACGCCACCAGCTTCCACGCTACAAAGCGGGACCTGGCTACCAACCTGGCAGCTGGAGCCGCCAAAGCCTCCTCGTCATCATCCTCGAGCAGCAGCAGCAGTGCACCGAGTGGGGCTCCGATTGGCGCTGCTGCTGCCGGTGCTTTCTTTGCGCTCTTTGCGTTCGCAGCTGTGGCTGGCGGAAGCAATGAGAAGAGAGTGATGGCAAGCAAACAGCAGCGCCGAAGCAGTGAAGGCGTTCCTCCACAAGCAGCGAGCCAAGAAAGGCCTGGATATGCTCGGCTGGACTGAGAGTATTTAGAGAGAGAAAAGCATGCGCCCTTCTAACTTAAGTCGAAGGGCTGACGTGTAGATTATTAAGTCCGCGGGCATTCGCCTCGTTCGTAGCTACCTAGCACGTAGCAACCAATTTATTCGCAGCTGCCCACAGTATTAACTTCGCTTTAAACCTTGTATACTTTAGCACTTTATACAGCTACATCTAAATCCGAAATTTACAACGGCACTAGTGTCGATATCGGTATTCGCAGAACGGCGTAACCGTAACCAAAGAGATTCCTAGTCTAGTCTAGTTAATACTCCCCAAAAACAAAGAAACACCCCTGTACAATGCAGTAACAGAAAAAGTGTAACCTTCAGAACAAGTCTGACTGGGCTGAGTGTCCTTTT
>Ga0307982_1001728_pt1 | contig 17769 bp, 18 predicted proteins | sample OrgLakmetagen989_FD_201847 | JGI IMG/M metagenome (GOLD analysis project Ga0307982, IMG submission 201847) | Saline water microbial communities from Organic Lake, Antarctica - #989 | ecosystem: Environmental > Aquatic > Non-marine Saline and Alkaline > Saline | place: Antarctica: Organic Lake... | reverse complement strand
GTTATCAATAGTTAATTTCGTGCTGTCTGCAGATGGGCTAGCTGGTGCATCGCCTTCTAAAACTTGCGTTGCCCCCGTACCAGCGACACTTGCCAAGCCAGTGGTTCCTGCGGCTGCAGTCGTTGCATCGCGCTGCCTGAACAACCGCCGTGGTAGAGCAGGTGTAGTACTCTTGGTCCCTTTTGTGGTGCTTTTTGGGGTTACAGTAGCGGCGGTAGTCGTCGTGTAAGGCACGTAAGTGTGCACGGGTGGCGGTGGGCCGTGAGCACGATCACCCACCAGAGCTGCAGACGCGCCACTGCGCCACGCTCCAGCGTATGCAGCAGGAGCACGGTGCTTCTTCTCGGCGGCAGCATCTCCTTCGGTTGCCTTGGATTCAGTTTCGACTTTTGCTCCTGCTGGCGTTTGGGCTCCAGGATGACTTGGAACTGCTGTGCTCGTTGAGGCTGCACTAGTAGGAGCTGCACCAGTTGCTTCTCTTGCAGAACCTGTTGTGGTCTTCTCTTGTGTTGCCAATATGCGTGGTGACACTGGAGGAGATCTTGGTCGTAATATGTTCGTCGCGGAGGGAGACGACGACACACAACTCTGATTGGTGGTCGGTATTTTCAAGCGCCTTGGGACTCCTGGCAGGCCTGGAGTGGTGTTTGAAGGAGGCACTGGCACCAGCAGTGGCAGCGGCGGTGGCGGCGGCGCACCTTCCTGAGGCGAAGTTGTTGTTGCAGCCTTGTGCTTGGAGTGAACAGCCGCAACTTCTGCGGCATGTGCAGCTGTACGAGCACACAAAGCAAGGGCGTGAGCGCGCGCCAGGCGCTGCTGCCGACGCTGGAATAGAAAGAAAGTAGCCATGAGCACCACTGCATAAGCTGAGACGCCCCCCGTGTATGGATCACCGAGGCCGTGCGCCTGCCAAATGGGGTGAAGAAGGAAATCAAATAAGAACCAGATTAGATAAAACAAAATGATAAGGAGTCAAGGAGGACACGAGGGAAAAAGAAAGTGTGTCCAGAAATACCGTTAAAGCGCATGTGCGAGCCGTCTCACCTTGAGGAGTTGCTTGGTCACTAGGCACAAGGGCCGCAGAGACGGCAAATGCGTCACCAATTCTTTCACAAACGCTGAAGACACGAGCCCCGTGTGCCCCGGCACAAACATCGAAATGTCGAGCGCTACTGTGGTGCACCCAGGTGGCCACTCCTCGTCAGACGTGGTGGCTGTGCTGTCCTTGCCGCTGCCGCTGTTGTTAGAAGGGGCATCTACTCGCGCTTCCGCCTGGACACAACCGCGGCAGTTAGAACAAACGACACGAGGAGCAAAAACACTTGAGCACAAAAATAAACGTAAGAACAGGCATGTTCGTAAGCGTTCCCGCCACACCTTGATGATGGGCAGCTTTCCCCGGTCGAGGACTTTTGCCACTCGCACCCATCTCCGCTCTCGCCGCAAAGCAGCGGCCAAGCGCTGTGACCGCACCAACCAGCGAATTCAAGCAAGAAAAAAAATGTCAGAGAGGCCACAACGTCACTAGGAAGAGCCACTCGAGAACGCATTAACTTGAAAAGCAACAACACTCGGGGCAGCATTAAGTGGAACGTGCAAGCAATCATTTTTGCCAATAGATTAACCCCCAGCGGAATTACGGACGCAAGGCGCTCATTGCGTTCTTTTACCTGCACGCTGTAAGCAGGAGCTTGGTAGCGCCGTTGGATGCCTGCACATTCTTCGTCACCACCTTCCTCGTCGTTCCGGCTCCCTGGCTCGTCCCAGCACACGACAATGTCTAAATCGCTGCCGATTTCGCCCATGAGGCCAGTGGCAAAAGACCCGTACGGGGTAACCCGACCATCGCTCCACAGACGGCCCACCACTCCCTGTTCAAAAAATAAAAAAAAGGAAAGTTGGGGGCAATAGGAAAAATGATAAGCAAAACAAGACGCGAGCAGAGTACTTCCATAGAAGCGCACCGCGCTGAATAACGCTCCAAAAATATGATGACACATAGTTTTTCAGGGATACCTGGACTTGCGCTAATATAAGCTCATAGCTTGACCGCCGGGCTGCTGTCGCTGCTTCCGCAGCTGCTGCCATGGCGGCTATTTCACCACTGAGCGCTGCCATTCCAGCTGCTGCTGTTGCGTCATCACTATTCGAATCGCCCTCGTTACTGTTGCCTTTGCTTGTGTTACTGTAGTGGCTGTTCGGATTTCCGTGCTCATCGCTGCGACTGCTGTTGCTGCGGTGCGTGCTGCGGTCGCCACCCATGGAATCCGAAGGGTAGCGCGGGCGGCGGGCGGCAGCGGCAGCCGCGGCAGCCGCGCCTGCCTGGGTGGCGGCAGCACGCGCGGAGCGGTGTAAGTGCCCCTCGGCAAAGGCTTCCGCGGTGGAGCCCCGGCGCCGAGGGGCGGTCGTTTGCTGCACCAGCCGGTCCTGTGCCGGGAGCCAGCTGGTGGCGTCGGCGTTGGCGTTTTTGACACGAGCGCCCGAGGGCGGCGACAATGAACGGTGGCGCGGGGACGAGGGCAGTGGCTGCAATTGAGTTGAACTGTCTGATTCCGGGTAACCCTTTTCAATCACGTCCTGCAGTTGCTGCTGATTGCTGTCCTGGGGCAATGAAGCTGGCGAAGGCGACGACTGCTCGTCTGACGCTGCAGATGCAGCACGCTCGATGTTGGCTTCAGCACTTCGAGCGGCGAAAGCAGCGGCTGCGTAAGCGTATTCTCGGCGTTGGTTTTCGAGCACTCGCCTCAAGCGCTCTTCTTCCATTTGCCCTTCCACCACCTACGGTAGCAAGGAGACGTTGAAAACGAAAAACAGAATAAATACGCAGAGCGATGGAAATCAACATATTTATTTCCTTCAAAATCAATGTACTTGGGGTGATACTACAAGCGTCAACAATAAACGTGTTCAATGTTGACTGCGTGTTTCATCTCTTTGTGCCTAATTCAGCAACGAACGCTCCACCTTCCGCCACCGCGCGCGCTCGGCATCAGCTTGATGGGCAGTGCCGCCCCCGCCGAAACGGCAGGTCAGCAAGTGGGGGCTCAAGTCGAGTCGCATGCACACGTGGCGGCAGCCCATGACAGCATTGGGGCACACGACTTCGTAGTCCCACACCTGCATTGGACATCAAGAATTAGACGGAGTTGTTTGCTGATGATGATGTGGTGCAGGCGAAAAAGGAAAAAGACAGATAACTAATGATCAAGTCACGCAAGAAATAGGCGGAAGACGTTTGGAAAACCGTTTGCACGTCCCAGGCAAGGACTACAGAGCAAAAATATAAAAAGGGTTCAAACGAGTAAGAATGCCGCACTCTGCCGTGTCACACCTGGCTGTCTTCACTCGTAGCATCTTTCTCACCAGGAGCGCTGCTAGCGCTTCCGGAACGGCCTCGGCGCGTTCTGTCTATCCTACCGCTCCCACTACTAGTAGGGCTACTGCTTCTCATGTTGTTGCCACGGCCGCCACTACTGCCACCATCTGTGTACGGGCCACTGCTCATCGCTTCGCGCTCACGGCGAGCCACGCCATGGGCGTAGGCGCACACCCTCAAATGAGCCTCCAAGTCGCGGCGAGGGCACACTACGGCACACCCCGCGTGGGCATAGGGGCACACGATTTCGTACTTCTCGAAAGTCGCCGCGCTGCACGCGACGAACCGGTTGGTGAACCACAGCGAATTGGTCATGGCGGCCAAGAACTGTTCCGAGACCCGCACCCGGTGTTCGGCCTCGATGGCTGCTGCCGCCCACGCGCGCCGCGCTACACAAAAATTAACCCAAGCATTATCATGGAAAGGGAGATTGGAAAAATAAATAGAAGCAAAAACTGGGTTTAAGGCAAGCAATTCTTTGAAAACATCTCCACTTTTTCTTGATACATTAAGCTTTCTCCCTGTACTTGCGCACCGTCGCGCTCGGCATCTTCTTCTTCCTGCAAAGCAGCTAGCCTCAGCATGCGCCTCTGACGCTCGGCTTCTGCGGCATCCACTACCCACCGTCGCCATTTTGCGCGCTCCAGCGCTTCTGCCTGCGACTCCATAGCAGCCGCACCGGTACTGCTGGCGCCCGGAGAAGAAGACAAGCTGGCCCCATTGTGCGACGACGACGAAGTAAAACGCTCCACGGGAGACGGCCGAGGTGGAAGGCCGTCGTCTCCCACCACAGGCATCAAAGGACTCAGTTTCTTCCCCCTGCTGCTGCCTTGGAGCCCTCCGTTGTTGCCTCCACTGCGATCGCTCCATGCATTGCCTGGAGAGCTGCTGCTGCTGCTGTGGGCGCGGCCTCGGGGCCTGCCTCGAATTCCTGCTGCGTCTGCTGAAGACTCCACGGTTGGTGGCAGCTCCAAATTAGCTCCAAAGGCATGCTTCAACCAATAGGCGCTGCAGTTGCTGCTACTGTTGTCGCCTTCCAGGTCGTCGAAAGGCCCAAACCCGAACGGATCTGTGTCTTGACCGAAGTGTTCCGCAGAAAAGCCTTCCACCTGAGGCCACGAATGAATTTGCATACAATCAACATAAAAACGATTGATCATACAAACAAGAAGGATTACGAGGATGCAAAATACCATCATTGATTTGCCTCAACTCAATCTCGTCGCATTAGTGCGACTACAGCAGTAATGTTTCGCTCCCACGAAAGGCATACGCGTATAAGTGCATCAGCATTCACCTCTCGCAAGTATTCTTCTAGCGCCGATTGCGACTCGTCGACAGGATCTGTGGAGCTCTCTCCATGCCCGAGAAATCCTCCTGCTGCCGCCTGTATTGATCACAAAATCAAGTGCAATTCGTGTAGAAAGATAGATGGACGTTAGAGACTATTGAATTCATGTTGAGACACTTGTCATTCCAATATGCAGGCGCAGGCGAAGAATCATTGGGCTAAAGAACTTAAATTGGAGCTAGCTAGGAAGGAGAAAGTAGTGATCGGAAATTACCAGGCGCATCCAGAAAGAATCCTGAATAGGTTCATTGAAAGCGTGAAAATCAAGTGGGCCGTTCAAGCTGCTTCCTTTGTTCCCTTGCTCATGGACTTCCTGCCAATCCTCAGCCACGGAGCCGAGGCTCCCCGAGCTGGCAGGTGGCACAAAGCTGGGCGCCGTAGGATTCAGGGAAGGCGTTAGTGGCTTGAACGCTGATGGAGGAGCGGCGACAGGCAAGGTCACTGCCTGAGAGGGCGTGGAGTGAGGAGCACTGCTCCTCGTAGTGGGCGCATTCGGTTGGGCCTCGTCTGCTCCCAGAAATGACTCACGTAGATCTTCTGCCACACAGTTCGATCTTATAGCAGTATATAAACCACGTCCACTCGATTCCTCCTGCGAGGGAGTTGCGTCGTGGTGCCTGCTATGTTCATCTGCAGCGGAGGATGCTTCCTCACTAGCTACAGGCGGCCCTCCTTTCTTCTTCTTGTAGCGCTTACGGGGCCCTCCCGCTCGCGGTTTGCCGTGTTTGTTCAGCTTAACTGCATATACAAGTTAAAAGAATAGATTAGAAAAGTATGGGCAACATCTGGTGGAGGTTGTGCAATACCTGTCGGAGCCCCAGTTTTGGCCTCGAGCACATCATTCATGTCACTCATTCTGATTTTGGCCGGAAAATCACCATTCAAATTGTGTGAAATCACAGATAGAAGCGCTATAGCGTCATTCAACAGACACCAACGTGAGAGAAGAGCACTTTAGACTCTGTACTTGTTAGTCTTCTGTAGTGCCCTATCATCAGTTCTGATCAGATGGCATTTTTCTCGGCTACTTCTGCTTCAGATATGTACTGTATAGGTGAAAACTATATTAGGACAAATCTGATTCTGTCATGAACATCTTTTGTATCTTTTGAATTCGTTTTGTACCTTCTTTCTTTTTGTCGAAGAGAATCTGAACAACAATTGTATGTTTCTTTCGAAGTTGTCCTATACATTGGCCTGTCAATCGCTAGCCATTGAATCCATTCTGAGGTAAAAAGCTGCAGGAAGCACAGTCGATCAAAAGGATGAGAGGTGCAAAGCCTCAGGCGCCATTCATGAAACATTCGGAGGCCTTCTCTGAGCCACTGGCTCAGGAGCTGCCAGAATGGATGAAGCCAAAGCCCTATAAAACCACAGTCTGCAATCTATATTTGAGGCGAAGTTATCCGCGTCCTCTTGGAATGCTTCGTACACTCTTTGTTTGGGTAAGTCATTCACTCTTTTACAATCAATTAGTCAGCTACAGTCAGCTGCGTAAGCAAATTAGCCGTGAGTAATAGACACCATTCTGCAATGGTATTATATAAGGAAGAATTTCGTTCGCTTGACTTCGTAATCGATACCTGATCTTAATTTTCCCATTTTTTTCTTTCTAGAAATCATCAGTTTGGCGTGCAGTATTGAAAGAACTCCTCATTTGGCTGCTTCTTTACTACACTATGGCTATATTCTATCGGTGCATAATGAATTCGGTGATGCGGGAGCAATTTGAAAAGTGGGGCCACGTCTGCGCGTATTATTCGACTGATTTAAATTTCTTGAATATATCTATGTTTCTTGGATTCTATGTCAGTTACGTTTCGGCACGGTGGTGGAGCATGTACCAGACTATTCCTTGGATTGATAATGTGTGCTTTGGTGTAACGACTTGCGTAGGTCGGTTTTGTGATACAAATGAATCTCTAGCGCTTGCAGCACAGGAGGTGCGAAGAGAACTAGTTCGATTAGCATGCTTGACTTTTGCTCTGACTACTCTTGGTATCTCAGCTCAAGTGCGCAATGCACTGGCTTCCTCGGAAGATCCTGTGGAATGTCCAGGGTTTGCGAATCTTGTGAAATTGGGTGTACTCACTCCAAATGAACTTTCTGAAATATTGGTGCTAAAGCAAGTTGAGCTCCCACGTAAATCAATTTGGTGGCTACCAATAAGTTGGGCCACTGAAGTGATTGCGAAGGCTCGTGAGGCTGGTATAATTTCGTCGGACATCACAATGGTTGAGATGCAGAAACACCTTATCACTTTCCACAACAAAGCTGGAACGATGTTTGACTACGATGTTATTGGTGTTCCGCTCATTTACACACAAGTGACGGCATACTCGGTTTATGTTTATTTTGCTCTTAGCATTGTAGGACGTGCACAATACTACAATCACAATACCAATGGGACTGACGATGAGGCTTCAGGCGACGTGATCACCAAATATTTTCCAATATTTACCGTGGTGCAGTTTATTCTTATTGTTGGCTGGCTCAAAGTTGCCGGCAAAATGCTTGACCCTTACGGCACCGACGGCCAGAGCACTGATGCAACCTTTGATCTAATGTGGATTTTCATGCGCAATTTGGAAATTTCCAAGCATGCTGTGGACCGCCAAGCGAATCCTAAATCATTGGGGAACCTTCCTCCGTCGTGGAATTTTGACAAGTCTACTTCTTCAAGTCGACGACGTAGTAGCGCAACATTCCAGGAAGAGGGAACTGAATGGCGTAACGATTTGCCTTTGTAATTTATCCCCATAGAGGAAATACAGTTAGGAGATAAATTCTAATGTAGCAAACATAACCGCGAATGAAGTGGCTGAAAGGATCCCGTGTCAAGTCTAGCTGCTTATTGAAGCTATACTATATTATTCAACAACAATACATCGCTGCGTGCTCGTATGGTATTTCAGATGAAGGCATTTAGATGAAAGAGCTTGCATAATTTTTCAAATAAACGCGTGTGGGGGATTAAATTCTGGTATAAGCTATTGAACCAAGTCGACAAGCCTCGCTGGGCCGCTTTCTTTATTCGTTATTCGTGAGCTATGCCTGAGCCTGTGCAGCTGTGGGGCTTTAATTAAAGTCTTATTCATATTCATAGCGAGTGGGAATACTCGAAAACACATTTAATCATTTAAAAAAATATTTCTTCCTGATGCTAAAGCGCTGTGCTTTTTACTCCCTTTGCTTTTCTGTATACTATGGCGTTCCGTTTCGGAGAGGCGGCGATACGTCCAATGCGCCCTGCTTCTGCCTCGATTTTATAATCCATCATTCCTAAATGCCGGTTTGAGCTTCTAGTGATAGAAATCTAACTATGAGTATTAAGTATCAGTTTGAGGGGCGGTCTACAAGGACCGCCCGAGAGATTTAGTCTAGCGCCGGTATGCGCGGGTCTCTCTCATTCCCGAAGGGGAGGTCGAGGAAAGAGAGGACGACAAAGAACAAAGATCGCTGTTGGTCGTTTGTCGTTCATCATTTGTTGTTCACAGGAAGATGTTACAGTTACAGGGAGGCTTTGATCCCCTGTACATGCCGTACATCGCCCGTTGAGAAGTCTATTGCTTTATTAGTTGTTTGGTCCGCTCCCAATGCGGATCCGTCTGCGTTGTGCACTCGAAGAACTGCTAGGGCGCACCCTCAAGGCGCAGCCACTAATCGTTTTCAGCAATTATGCATTATGCTAGTGTTCACAACGAACAGATTATGTATAAATTCAAAAAAATAATTTCACGAATGACTCAGGAATCACCCGAAAATTGCGTAATATCGCATCAATAGGTGGCCAGAAGCTTATTTTTTCCCTTCGTCGATCGCTGCCGTAGCGTATTTTGAACCTTGCACTTCTGCAAAATTCCGCGACCGCTCGCTGCTCGGAGGCAGGCGCCCAGTCGGCTTGCCCACGTTCAGCTGCACACATGAAAAGAAAGGAAGTGAGGTAGCAACTTTTCGGAATGGTAAATCCATGGACAGAGATCCGCTTAAGAGAAAAGAGGGTAGTACGAATTACTGCTTTGTACCGGTAGTGTTATACGGTACTACAGTATACATTTTGCTATCAAAAGAAGAAGGAAGCAAAAATAACATGTACAAAGGATGCGATACTAATTTCTTACTAGTTCGCCATCATCATCAACAAGCACAAACTTGTCGAAATCTGGAGGGCACCAAACGAGCTTGAACGCGATGCGAGACTTGAACTGGAGGTGTGCGACATCCTGCGGCGGGTCCTGAAAACATTTGAGGTAATAGACATGAATATGAGTTCGAGCGCATATTATACCAAAAAGATAGTTGCCACGTGCTACAATAAGATATTCAACTATAGCCAAAGGTGTGCCAGTAGATTCTGGAGTGGGGTCGGTGGTGTAAGTACCCGGTTGCAGCCAATGAGGCAAGTCGACCAGCTCCCACCGGGACCGAGCTCCGGTAGCGATGCTACGCTGATGCCCGGGCCCAACTGGTTGCCCCGCGCAATGCCCTCCACCTGTGCAATCATGAAAAATCAAGTACTCTTAAAAAGATGCATGCACTTGGGTGATTGAAAAGAACAAACACTCGGCAAGCTGAGAATTGGTAGTAGGAACCTATGTGAGCCTGTGTGATTACCTGGCCTTGGTTTTCGTTCGAGGCCACGGCCCCAGCCATGGTAGTCAAATCGCAGTGGTTGAAGTCGTTGAAACTGTGGCCAGTGTAGCCCGCGCCTGGCCGCGCCGTTGGCAAGTCGCGAAGCCCGCCCGCTTCCAAAACCTTCCGTCGTACGTCTTCCCACTCGCCCTCGAGGACAGCAGCTCGGGCTCGGGCCCGGGCAGAATGCATCCGCGCCACAGCAGTGCCCGGGTATTGCTCATCCACTGCGTTGTTGAGAACAGAATAGTCTGCGCGGCTAGTTGCAACTCCATCGGTTGACACACTTGCCATGGTTGTGCGACTCAAGTTGTTCGTAGGAGTGAAAGCTGAAAGAACGGTTAGTCTAGCGGCCGCAACAATAGACGCGGTCGGAAATTTCATTCAATGTATGCCTCAATCAAGAACTGAACAAGGCTTTTTAATTGTATGAATTGAATTGTATATGTTGTGTTGTCTGTACACTGATTGTTCGCGACGGCCCTGGGTCACTCAAAACAAATGGTGAGTGAGCAAGTTCGGTACTGCAGTCGGTCGTCTGTATGTTGGAATATCGCACGAAACCTGATGACGTGCGTGGTCAAGCTCTGTCTCATGTCAAGCTCTTTCCACGAAATTTCTGGTGTCGCCCAACCCTGTAATATAGCCAATTTATATGTTACCCAAACTCCAGAACTCCTCAAATACCCTCCAGCATTATTAGCAGAGCAACAAACGCAGGCCAAACAAAAAGAGGCGCCTCGTAGTAGCTCAAGAAGTGCTCTCTAGCATGCTGAACTCAGCATGTGCATCTTGGGGTTGATACTCACTGGCTGACGTGAATGTTGTCACAGTTAGCTGGTGCACTTGGAGTAGCCACTCATATATAAATATCAGTTTTGCTTCTTGCTGCACTTTCCAAACCAATGCCACGCTACGACCTAGCTTCAGAAGCTTCGCTGCCGCTTCCGGGCCTGAAGGAGGACCTAGACCCTGGAGTAGTCCGAAAAGCTCTCAATGTAAGCCTCGGAGCGAATGGATTGCTAGTTTTTATCTGCATTGGCCTTGGCGCCTTCCGCGATGATGTAGCTTCTTGGTTGGTGCTATTTGGGTTGCCTGCTGTTTTTGTTCTAGCGTTTGCAAACGGAGCAAATGACTGCGCTAATTCAGTGGGCACTATTGTTGGTGCAGGAGTATTGACTATGCAGCAGGCACTGTGGGCGGACGCCATTACTGAGCTCATTGGCGCTCTTACCATGGGGTCTTTCGTCGCTGGAACGATTGCTGGTGGGGAAGTGCACGTGGAAAGTTTTAATGAAAAACCCATTGTTTACTCCTTGATGATGCTATCCATAGCGATTGCTGCCGGAGCGACGACGTTGTTGTCAACATTTTATGGATATCCGATATCGGCGACACATGCTGTGATCAGTGGTATTGTTGCAGTAGCACTTTGTTCAGGAGTCCAAGACGCAGTAAACTGGGAAGGTCTTGGATGGACGGTATTGGGATGGATCCTCAGTCCACTCGTTGGCATGCTCGCCGGCATGGCTGTAGCATATGCCGTTCAAAAGCTTGTTATGGGAACGGAAGATCCTGCATCTGCTGCTGAGGCGCGACAACCATTGCTTCTGTCTTCTACGGCTTACGTATCATTTTTATTCTTGCTGTTGAAAGGACCGCGCCCATTAACAAATTGGATCGGTTCTCGATACTGGTTGGCAATACTTATCCCATTGCCATTCGCAATCTTTACTGGGTATATCTTTACGGCGCCTTCCGTCTTACATTGGTTGCGGTCCGCCCTGGATTTTATACGATCGGGCCGTGCAACGTCAGTGCTGAATCCAGCGACAGAGCAAAGCGAATTTGATGATCCTTATCCTAGCTCGTCGGCTGAGTCCACACAAACAGAAGGCCTCGATGAAACACAAAGAAAATTCGCGCCGTTGTTGATAGGAGCAGGTTTAACCGTTGCATTTGCTCACGGCGGAAATGACGTTGGAAATGCTGTGGGGCCACTTGCAGTGATGGTCGATATCGCACGGACCAAACACGTCGAGTTGTCTCCAGCACTGCCTTCTTCAGCCTTGTTTTTTGGCGCCATAGCATTCGTCGTTGGAATTTTACTTCTTGGCTCTCGCACAATTTCCACAGTTGGTTCAAAAATAACTGCATTGACTCCTAGCAGGTCATACTGTACTCAATTGGGCACTGCAGTAGCGGTTCTTTTATCATCCTTCATGGAGTTACCTGTATCAACTTCGCACTGCCTCATCGGTTCCATGATTGGCGTTTCTATCGTCGAGCGTTATTGTGGAGTAGCTGACACTGATCTTGACTTCAGCGTTTTGACAAAGATTGTTATGGGATGGGCGCTTACTATCCCCTTGGCTGCAATCTTGGCTGTTCTGCTTTTCTTGCCACTCAAAGGAATCCTCCAGATCTAAGTGGCAGTTTTGGACTGTTGGGTATTCCAGCCCATGTAGATATAATACCATTTCTTTTTCCTACTGCAGCAATAGCAGTGAACAAGGCAACGAATTAGCGTTTATCTTGCTCATTGAGTGCTTACAAAAAAAACTACTTGGGCTTTTTTGGCGAAATGGCGACTAAATAAGTTTTGACTGTTTGACTGCCAACATTTTTTCAGTTGCCATAGCCGACATACCGCCACAGCCACGAAAGTAGCTATGGCCTTGGCCTTGAAATCGCAGTGGTAGCTGGCAGAGCCATAAGGAATCACCATATCTATATACTTGCGGTGCTTCTACTAAATAGCGAATATAAGGGGGCTTCTTCCTTATCCTATCTCAAATCGACATATGACATAAGACACAAGCACATGGTATTAATTCAAATAAAAAATCAAATGACTCCAGCATTACGCGAAGGACCGGCAATGGTATCACTCATCTCATCATTCGTTGAGCTCTGAAGTGGGACATTGGGCAAATGATCCCCGGAGTCATTTGCCATGAGGTGACTTCGCAAAGAATCCTTCGCATCAACCCCATGCATCATCTCTCGAGGAAGCTCATGCTCAGGACTGGTAACGTGCTGGTGAGAAGAGGAAGGGCCGTTGCCAAAGTACCGCATGTAAAATATGGTGCCCCAAAATGATCCAAGCGCTGCGCCAGCCACTATATCGCTTGTATGGTGCCTGTAGTCCACTACACGAGAAGAGGCAATCCAGGTAGCGAGCCCTAGTGGGCTCAATGCTACCACAAGTAGAATGTCTCGCACGTCAACATGAGCACTTTCATTCAACCGAAGCGTGCGTGATTCACTCATTTGCACTTTGCCTAGACAAAACAGTGCCGTAAAGCTTAGAGAGGCGAACGCTATCGTTGAGTGGCCACTTGGGAAAGACTGGTACGCGCCCGTTTCCACCGCGCTCGTGCACTGGTCTCCGTCCCAGCCGCAGCGCGGAAAGAAATGAGGCCGTGGTCGGCCTACATAACGCTTCACGAGAGCAGCGCACAAGCCTTCTGCGACGCTCCAGGCTAAGATAATGCCATGCATGAAAGCTATCACCTCGACAGTGATATAATTAGCATAAGATTGGCGCTGCTCGTTGCCTCTGATGCTGCAATAAACGCTTAAGGCCAAAACGGCAAATGCAACTCCGAAGCAAAGGATAAGGCATAGTGCATATGGTACTGTTTCATTACTGATATATGGCTTGTCGATTGTGCAGCAGTAGGTAGGGAAATCTTCACGCTGATCCACCGCATGAGGCAATGCCCAGCACAAGACTGCAAAGCAAATCACGAAAACACTCTGAGCCCATCCTCGAGGTGACGCTCCCATGTCAAAATGCGACTATGATAAGAAAGAGCCACCCGACCGTATATCTATCCGGGTAATCGAAGGTGCCTCGATTTCTAGACGGGGTACTTAAATGTTCTACGTTGCCGAGCTCTGAATTGTGTTTCCAACTCGATAGCTGCACAAAATAATATCTAAACCTATGCTACTATGCTTATTAATTTTCAAGCCTCAAAAATGAGAGCCACAATAAAAACAGTGCTAGCCTTGCATGCTATGGCTTGCAGCACGCAATTTCTGGTTGTGTGCGGCCTTTCGCAATTGACTAGACGACCACGAAGGTTTTGAGGCAATAGATGCCACCGCAGATATCTAGCTAGAGGACTGGCATGGCAACTCTCAGGCAAAGGGCTGTGACCAAAGAAAGAAGAGACGAAGATACACAAACACAATTTTTTCGCGCCTCCCCCGACGGGAGGACTGGTGTTAGTAGCTATACAGGGGAAGGGCGCCATTTAGGCGGCATCATAGGAATCCCCTGGCCCGGCTCGGGCTCGGGGTTCATGTAGCTATCATATTCAGTTTCTTCGCCGTGTGCGCTGCGATGGTTGCTGCGGTTGGAGCAGCCGTGGGGTGCGTTGGAGGTGCCTACCACGCAAGCACAATAATTTACGACTTCACCAAGACTTTACGGGAAAGGCCGCTGTACAGTACAGACAAGGTTACAAGGACACCTCCCTTGTTGGTACAGATCTGTATGAGCTAAGACAGAGCACAAGATTTGAGCAGTTCTGTAAGCTTTACGCTGCATTCCGCACGACACCAAGAACAAAACATGAGTCCACACATCCACTCCCGGAACTGCCCATATGCCATACGGCAACAGCAACAGCAACAGCGAGGGACTTGGCCTGTACAGCCCACAGCCGAAATTCTTTATCTAAAGTCCAGTCATTTGGATGTTTCGGTCGTCCTACGTGAAAAATAAAGTTTCTGTGATAAACACAATACAAATAATCAATGCTCCCTTGGTGATTGGTGAATGAAAGTATGGCAGCTAGAAAAAGCTGGTAGTGTATAATTCTCCGCTGTCGGGCGCTGGTGATGGCACAATTGTATGCTTATGAATGCGGCGTCGTAGGTATACTGAAAGTAACAGCAGGAGGCTTAGGCTTCTAACCTAGAACTCATGTCTTTGGGTATTCGAATTCATCACGTTGATATTGGCGTTTCCCTTATTTGGTGCATTGGCGCCTTTCTCTATTTCACTGGCGATGGCATAAAGAAGGGAAGAATTTGTGCCAGCAGGGCACGTCATTACGTGGTGACTTCCGTCCAAGTGAGAAACGGCTTCTAAACGGCAATCTTGCCCTACTTCCCAGATCATCACGCCGCCGAGCCCCGATTCCATCACACGCTGAGTCTTCGTGCGAATAGTGGACACGCCATTAAAGGCAAGCGCTTTCGGTCGAGGGACCTGTGGTGCCCAATCCGCCGAAGGATGAAGATTTGAAGAAAATACACGATATAGATATGACTAAGGCATGATGATGAGAAAAGCCGAATTTTTACTTTAAAAATGAACCAGGTGTGAAAACTGGTTTAAAATGCTTATAAAGGTGACATCGCTCTGGGATGAAAATGCATGGTAATATTGCAGAGGGTAAGTGAAGAAGAAGAAAAAAAAGAAGAAGAAGAACAATCCCAACGAACCGAAGGAGGGTCTGCATCCTTCACGCTGTCCACGTGTCCTAGCAAAGGGTGGTGCTTTTGCACGATGTCTTCGTAAGACCGCCAGTCGCCACTTTCGACGTAGCGGCCGTAGAAGGGTAACCCAATCTGCGGTAAGAAGAATTTTCAAAAAAGAGGAGGATAGAAGTGTTGCAGAGAAAAAATGCATGAATTGGAAATAAGCCACTGATGTCAATAAGAATACATTACTGCACGAGTCGTATTATGACGATACATGCAATATGACTCAGAAAAAGTTCATGACCTTACAGTTTCCTCAATTGTACCGTGAGTCGTTGTGCAAAACTACCAGCATCGAGAGCTGCGCTGCTATCTCTTCTTCCTCCTTTTTGTAGTTGCTGTTGGTGGCGTGCAGCCGCACTTTTTGCAGCGGCTAACGCTTGCTGAATGCTTTTCTCGCACAGTTGCAGTGGCGAATGCCCTAGTGAAGTTTACGTGACAAGAGTGGACAATTGGTTTATTCAATGACTTTCTTACATAACGAGCCTACTTAGTAGCACATTAAATGTAGTAGTCAAACAAATTCACTGCTCGTTTTAACACGAAAAGGCAGGATACTTGAATTCCGCGGCATTATTTACCTGCAGCGTCTCCGCTTGCGTCATACGCCATGGCATGAAGGAAATCAGCGCCAGTGCTAACGTCCAGAAGGCCATGGGACACCAGCAATTCCTCCTGAGATAAGAGGAGGAGTCGAGAAATGAATAGAGAGTCAGTAAATTCATAATGTACATACACTTCTAAAAGTTGCTAAGGCAAGTTGGTCCTTCAATACTGTTCCAACTTTTGCTTTGGAATAGCGTCATGTGTTTCTACTATCGACGAATAACTTCTTTGGAGTACCTGCCGCCCATCTGGGTAATACGCTAGCGTAGTGGTGCCTTTCAAATCACGGGCATTCGCAAACGCGGTCTTGGTTTCTTTCACCAGTGCTGCTAGCCCCCGATAGTCTCGCGCTACCTGTAGAACCCACACGCACACAAGCATAGAGGCAGAGTTGCTTGACTGAACTACTAGCAAAGGGCGCTCTACTTTCGTTGAAAGGCTTCAAGACTTCATTTGAAGTCGATGACTACATTTGGCGCACCCTGTGTTGCGGTGCCCTCCTGTTCCTCCTCGCCTTTGAACTAAACCAGAGAAGTGTGCAAGCACTCACTCAAACGCATGCACGCACCTCCTCGTCGGCCAAGTAGCCTCGCCCAAACTGGTAGCCCGGGTACTCCCAGTTGTAATCCACTCCATCCAGGCGATGCAAGCGCAAGAACTCCACTAATTCCGCGACGAACTTCTCACGGCTCGTTTTGCGCCGCACCTAGCCAAAGTCAATTGCAATGCACATATGAATGCGCAGACCCTTCATGACTCCTGGCCCATGCTGCAATCTAAATCGCGCTTTTCGAGCTACATTAACGCTAAGAAAATGAGGCGTGGGTAGAGGAGAGATAGTAGAATGCAAAAAAAAATAGGACTTATGAGAAACTCCTCCTTTCAGAAATGAAAAACAGATAATTTGGAGCTCTCTGTAATTGCTGGAGTCTCCTTTACCATCGCGCTGAAGCCCTGGCTGCGGCCGTTGCCGCCAAAGCAAATCAATAGCTCCGTCCCGTGCTTGTCCCGAGCAGCTCGTGCTTCGTCCAGGAGGGCTGGCTTTGGTAGACGGTCCAGGGCGCCAAAACTACCGTCGGCCTGAGGCTCCAGGGAAAAGAGCAGCAGGTGGGTAACGGTCCTCGCAATCACGTCCCAGTTCGCACCTTCGTAACGCCATTCCGGAAGGTACCCTAATCACGTGTTTGTGAGTCCCCATACAAACATAGGAAAGCATCAGAAATCAGGGAAAACTTCTTGTGCTCGTCAACACGACTGCAGGACCTCATATTTGCTTGTTGTGATAGTATAAGGTGTATCGTAGGCTAGTTGTTGTTCTTACCAACAACGGCAAAACGTTCATTAGCTTTGTCGACCACAGGAGGTGCACCAGAAGCAGTTCCGAGATACACCGATGCCACAGTAAACAAGGCTAGGAATCTCATCAAAGACGCCATGATATGAGTAGTATGAGAGTAAATATGCTAGGAATAAACTACGCACTTAGGGCATTGGATGTGGCTATGGGCTCAGCTGCTACTCTTGAAACTGCTTTAAAGCTAAATACTGTGGAGGATATCGATACAGTACTTACTTACATACGTACTAGTGCCTACCCGCCAAAAACCTACAGAATAGATTTTTCGCGCCTCCCCCGAGGGGAGGACTGGTGTTAGTAGCTATACAGGGGAAGGGCGCCATTTAGGCGGCATCATAGGAATCCCCTGGCCCGGCTCGGAAGCCGGGCTCGGATTTTTGACCCTACGATTTTCGGCTCCGATTTCGGCAGAATCGAACATGGTTCTTACGTAAACCATCTCTTAAAGCAGTACTTACTTACATGCAGTACGTAACGTACTAGGGTTCGTAAAAATAAGTAACAGTTTTGACCCAAATAAGTAATTAATTAAGTAAATACGGTATATACGGTGGTAAATACCGTGCATTTGAGCGTTAAAGTACCTTTTTAAATATCCTGCTGTTTAAAGCGCCATTTTCGGAAAAAGTTGAAAAATCTGCTACTTATATCAGTGGGCGGAACTCGGACGTTTGAGAAATCCGAGTGAGAATTTAAGTCCGAGCGGCCAAAAATCTACGGGCCGAGTCCCGAGTGAGCTCCGAGTGGCCTCTTCCTGATGCGCCCAAGTCCCGAGTGAGCCCCGAGTGGCCCAAGCCGCAAACAGCCGAGTCCCGAGTGAGCGAGGAAAAAACTCGGGACTCGCTCGCAAATCGGAGGACTCACTCGGACCCCACTGAACACTGAACGAGTTCCGATCACTGACTTATTTACTTTTACTTATAAAATTACTTATTTGGCTCCAAA
>Ga0307982_1001727_pt1 | contig 17777 bp, 13 predicted proteins | sample OrgLakmetagen989_FD_201847 | JGI IMG/M metagenome (GOLD analysis project Ga0307982, IMG submission 201847) | Saline water microbial communities from Organic Lake, Antarctica - #989 | ecosystem: Environmental > Aquatic > Non-marine Saline and Alkaline > Saline | place: Antarctica: Organic Lake... | reverse complement strand
CGGCGCGCCTTCACCATTGTGCGCCTCCCAGCTGCCATCACCTCGCGCATGCTGCAGCCCACAGACTCAGACATCGCTGTGTGGCAGTCCACCATGGACTCGCCCGCAGCCCATCACCTGTCCCCATCCCAGCTGCAGCTGTGGGTGCGGCGCTTCGAGGCGCCCATGGGTGCCACTGCTCGCTTCCTGCACGACAAAGCCGGCAGCAAGCAGTACCCATCACTGCGCATGGCGGGCCCAGCGGGGACACCACTGGACATACTGGGGGCGCTGCGAGGTGTGGGTCCCACTGAGTCCGGCGTGCCTGAGTCGGCGCTGCTGGTGGCTGTGTGTGGCGGCACGGGTGTGACACCCTTCCTGGATGTGGTGTATGCGCTGCTGGCTGGTAGCTCCGCGGAGGGCCGCCGGCTGGTGGATGAGCTGCCCTGCCGTGTGCATCTGCACTTGATGGTGACGGTGCCGGATGTGTGCTCTGCTGTGGCACTGCCCTTCCTGGCACTGGCGGCGGCTGTGTCCAGTCGGCGTGCGGGTGGTCACACGGTGTCGCTGCACTTGCATGTGACGCGGGGCGCGTCGTCGCTAGATGTGGGTGACTTGGGCTTGCCGCCTGCGCTAGTGAGTATGCTGCAGGGGTCGAGTGGAGGGGGGCTGGTGGGTGGTAGCGCCGCTGGAGATGGCGGGGGTGGTGTGTCGTCAGGAGGGGGCGTATGGCTGCGTATCACGTCGGGGTCTCTGCGTGCCCCCGGGCCGATGTCGGATGCTCTACTGGAAACAATGATGCAAGCATCTCAATGCTGTATGAAAACTTGCACAGCGCCAAAGCCGCTGGATGGCTCCATCTCAGGACCAAGTCAAGCTCTTTGCCACTGCAAGCGTTTCGCTCGTGTGTGGATTTGCGGCCCACCTCAATTAGCTCCTGCTGTTGAAGCAGGGCTCAGAGGAACAAGCACAAGACGGATGAACGCAGGTAACCTCGCTAATGCTGAGTATTTTGATCGAAGCGAGGCAGCTTTTGCTCGGTGGTTTGCATGGTACAGCTGGTGCCAAGGCACCGAGCTGCCGGGTGACTTTGTGTTGCGGGAGACGGCAAGCCTTTCGAAGCGTATTGTGGTGCTGAATTCTTGACAAACAAAGCATGTCAGCCAAAGTGGGCCGCACGCGTTTGGCATTTTTGAGGAGGGCGAGGCAGTTCAAGCAGGTGAAGCTGGTGAGCAGCACCGCCTTACCCTGAAGGTTTTGTCCCGTGAACCCCAGTTTGACGGATTGAACTCATAGAAGACAAAGCGGAGGACAACCTGACACAGGGAAACATGTCACAGTTCACAGAAGAAGAGCCTGCATGCTCCCTGAGACACACGGGGTCAAGGGGGGTTGTAGGCGAGGCCACAGTACAAGCATATGAAAGCGGATGGAGCATCTGAGCGGACTTCGTGTCATGTACGAAGTATTGGTTGGGCCCATCAAAATTTACAAGTGTGCCTATTTAGTTAGCAGTTTGGCTATTGTCAAGATTGGCAGAAAACGACAGAGTGTTGGAGGATAGTTCAGGACTTGACCGGGGGGGTGGGGCGGCTGCTTGTCTTTGAGTAGCAATGCTTCTTGTTGATTGCGAACAATATATCAAGCACATGGCACTAGAATTGCAACTGTTTTTGCACTATTTACCGCAGGTTTCTGCGAAGTGTCTTGAGCCCACTGCCGTGTGTCGATAAGGCTTGTCAAGAATGGCTGCCTCCGAAAGCCAACCAAGACCTGCAGATGCTGCTTACACAGAGGTAGCGTCAATATTGGAAGCAATTCCAACTGAGCCGTCGCACTTGCAGGCAGCATTGGCGGCCATTGACAAGCATGTGTGCACGTTGCCGGAGGATGACTTGCCCCAATTCAGTCGCCAGGTTGTCTCCTACCTCTTCGATGCCATGGGATTCATACCACAGTGCAACTTGACGCCAGTTGAAAAAGACAAATGGAGCAAAGTTTTATTGCTTCTGAATATTCCCATGCCTCGTTTTGGGTCACAAGTCAGCACAGACATGTTTGCTGGCAGCCAAGAAATTTCGAGCAACAGCTTTATGAGCAGCGATTCAGCAGCAACAAGCAAGCGAGAAGATTACATAACATGGGACGATTATTTTGTAGCAGTATCGTTTCTTTCTGCAATGAGGTCAAAGGGTATGGACTCTGCGACTGCTTGCATTGCGCCTTTTTGATTTGTCTGCCATTGCAGATCCCTCCACTCAAGTTGGTGCATGCATTGTTTCACCTGACAAACGTATAGTTGGCATTGGGTACAACGGCTTCCCAAGAGGCTGCTCAGATGACATCCTGCCATGGGCGCGGACTGCTGAAAGCTCGTTGGACACCAAGTACCCCTATGTGGTGCATGCAGAAGTCAACGCGATTTTGAATAAGAACTCAGCATCCATTCAGGGCTGCATACTCTACGTAGCGCTATTTCCTTGCAACGAGTGCGCAAAGCTGATCATTCAAAGTGGCATTGCTGAAGTGGTGTATCTTTCTGACAAATACAATGGCAGTGACAGCATGCTGGCGTCTCGAAGAATGCTTGGCATGGCTGGGGTGACCCTCAGGCAGCACACGCCCTCCAAGCAGCAAGTCGTCATCAACTTTGAAGCATATGCATAAGTGCTCTACTTCCACTGAGACAAGTGCAGGCTGGATGCAGTCGCCTCAGTTCGGCTTCCAATGCCTTGCAGCGCTGCCCCGGCGACACTGAGCTCCACGTGTCCCTGCCCTGTAGGGTGGGGGCGCCGCGCCGCACTTGAGGGGGCCCCTGCTGAGTCAGCCCCGCTGTGAACGCCACTGCGATCTCCACCTGGGGGGGGGGTATGCCCCTCCGTGTACTCGTCCTCCGAGTCAACCGTGGGCCCACTAGAGGCCTCGCCGGCGTTGCGCCGTGGACTGAAGTGTGCATCCTGCTGCCAATGGAATGGCTGCTGCTGCTGTGTGGCCCCCGCTTCACCCTCCCGCGACCCCAGCATGCTGTTCAGGGCCTGCTGCACTGTAGCAGCCACATCCATGTTGGCTTGCACGACCCCCGGGACATTCACAGCCCGCAGAAGCGCCAAGCTGCGGTCCCGTTGGCCAGTCACCATCTGCAACTCCGCCCGCAGAGCACTGATGCTGCCCTCTGCATCAGCCAGCCGCAGAGACATGGCATCCAGGCGAGACGAGCTGTCGCTTTCTCTGGTTTGGGCGCCACCCAGGGCCGCCGCAGTGGCCACCAGCTCAGCCCGAGTGGAGTCGTGCTTTTGCTTGGTATGCGCCAAGGTGTCACTGGCAGCAGCGAGGTCGTGCTGCAGCTGTGTACTGTGTTCACTCCCCTGTCGTAGCCCGGCCTCTTGCTGTGCAATGGTCTGGTCTCGCTGCCGCAAAGCTTCAAACGCACCCTGTACCTGCAGCTGCAGAGCCTGCTGGGCGTTCAGTGCTGCCCCTGCCTGTCGCTCCGCTTCCAATTGTGCGTCCTGGGCAGCAACAGCGTCATCCTGAGCACACTGCAGGTCGTCTTCCAGTTGACTGATTTTGTCCTGGGCGTCTCTTAGCTCAGCAGTCGCGCTTTCTCGAGCTGCAGCTGCCTCGCCAGCGCTGGCTCGGGCTTGGGTGAGAGCTGCTTCAGTGCTCTCCAAATCCGAAGTGACCCGTGCTAACTGCTCAGTGGCTGTGGCCAATTTATACTGAGTGCTCTGTTTTGCTTGCTGCTCTTCCTGCAGGGCTTGCTGCAGCTGAGACTGAGCCTGCTCCGCCTGCTGCTGACCGAATTCCGCAGCAGCCCGCTGCTCACCTGCCGAGTGAACCTGCTGCCTAGCTGCCTCAATAGCGATATTCAGAGATGATATTTTACTCTGTGCATCTGTCAATTGCTGCCGATTTTCTGCAGACTGGCTGGACGCCTTCTGTTGAAGCTCTTCAATTTGGGAATTGAGCCTGTCGCGCGCAGCTGTGATGCGCTCAGTTTCTCTCCTGGCACGAGCTGCTTCGTCAACGGATGCCTGTACATGTAAAAAATGTTGAGACCATGTGATGGGGCAGCTGCACAGTGGCTGCCGCCAAACAGCTCCGAAAAGCACTAGGGTCGCTGCGCGACCAGCCTGACACGCACCGTGACTTTTCGTCGCCATGCTTCGTCGTCCTGCTGCTTGACTCCACGTAACAGCTGTAGTTCCGTTTTTAACTGCCCAATTAAATTGTTCTGGCTGTAATTCAGCTGCTTGTGTTTGCTCAAGTCTCGCTTTACTACACGCAGTGCCTCGAGCAAATTCTCCTCGCGGTCTGCCCAGCTGGAGCGCAGCTTCCCTACTAAAGCATCAAACTCTGATCCCGGCCCCGAATCTCCAGCCAATGTGCCCCGACTTGAAGCTGTAGCTGCGCCGTGCTGCTTGAGGATGCTGCTTTCCATTTCCAGGAGGTACATTTGCTGCTTGAGGTTGGCCACATACTGCGCATCAGCTCTGTGCACGCCGCTGGAGCCTGGCACCGACCTGGTCGATCCCGCCACAGTGGACGGCGCAAGGCCCACTCTATGCCGAGGAGAAGACATGACTGATGTTTGTCTGGGGTATGCAAAATATGAGAAGATTTGCATTGCATCAATTCGGCACTCAGCGCTGAAAAGGCAGCTTGAGGAGGGGGGGGCCGTCCAAGCCTCCCCCCCCCTCAAAACACATACTGAAATTGCACCCATAATGATGCAACGTTGCCTCAATTTTCGAGAGTATGCCCCCTGTGTGTGCCTGCTGCTGTGCTGCCATGCACGCAAGGCAGCATAACAGCAAGGCAGCACTGGACTGGGGAGTGAGGCGAGAGCATGCCCTCTGTGTGGACTGGGAGCGAGGCCACACACAAAGCAAACACCACAAGGAGTGCTGCTGGCTAAAAATGCGCTGCAAATTGAGTTAGCAAAGGCTACACATCTAGCTCCAGCCAACGGTGTACCGTCATCATCTCCTGCTTGGCCACTGTTGCGTGGGTGCGGTACGGCCCTCTTCCGGTTGCGTCCCGTGAAAGTGCCCTGCACCAAGGCGAGTGTTCCCAGTGAAAGCCTTTCATGCAGAACCTTACAGATCCTCACCGGGCACTGCCCTCATGCGCTACTGGGCGTGGTGGGCACCGGACCATGGCTGGGGGGGCGTGGGAGGGGTCAACACTCAAACCTCAGGCCGCTGCCACGCCAGGGGAGCTATTGGTGGAGCCTGTGCGAAGTAGAGGTAAGTGACACAATCATTGTAAGTGCACTCAGCTCCACACTGGCCCCATTCTAATTGTGCACGCAAGGTGCTGAGACGGGACGAGGGGGTTCAGCCAGATTCGAGCCCCCCACACTGCCTTTCCATTGCTCAAAAATCAAGACTGTGGATCGTTGATAGATTGGTACTACTATTTCAATACTTTTGGCGGCATCAGTTGGTCGGCTCATGCGGCAGCTTATCAACCTCAAGAATAGTCTGAGCTCGAGGCAGCGCGCAGCAACACCCACAGTAGAGGACATCTGCAAATCGAGAGCCGATACTGTTATTTATCATCAACCAATGAGCAAGCCCGATAACAATGTAGGTGCTTGACGCGGTGGAACTTGCAGCAGTGAGGCTAGCTTTGCCAGACATTCGTACAAAGAAATTCCGCAGGCTCCGTCATCCTACCTGGCAACGATGCTGGTACGTGGCGCAGCCAGCGCCGCCTCTGATCCCGCCACACGCTTTAAATGCAGGGTTCTGCAACGAGTGGACTGATTGCTCGGCTGCCCTGCCACCCCCTTGATACTGTGAAGGCACGCTTGCAGGTGCAAACCACTGCGTCGTCACAAGCCGAGTACCGTGGTGTTTGGCACGCGCTGCGTGAAATCTCAGCGTACGTTGCCACCACAAGCTGCCAGCCCGATTAAACACCACAAATTTCATGTTTGTGCAGTCGTGAAGGCCTTCGTGGGTTGTATCGTGGATTTGGCGTCACGCTTTTGGCCGGCGCTCCAGCCTCAATGCTGTACTTCACCAGTTATGAGCTGGCCCGCGATTCTCTCCAAAACGCGCACCCCCGCCTGAAAGAATGGAGCTTTGCCACGCATTTCATCGCTGGCATGGTGGCTGAGTCTGTCAGGTGCGTCGCCCTCTGGATTTGTATGCCTGGCTGTCTGACGTCACCCCCCTGTACATGGTTTGCAGCTGCACCTTGTGGGTGCCAATCGACGTCATCAAGGAGCGCATGCAGATCCAACGCATGGCAGGAACCACGGGGGCCCCCGTGGCTGGCGGAACATACTACCGGAACACCATTCACGCTGTTCGCAGTATCCTTGCCACCGAGGGGTTGACGGGGGTGTACAGAGGATACACTGCAACCCTGCTGTCCTTCGGGCCGTTCTCAGCACTGTACTTCTTGTTCTACGAACAATTCAAAGCTACTGCCAGCTCAGCACTGCACGGGGCCGACGCCCCCCAGCAGACGCTGCCGTTTTGGGCCAGTCTTGGGGTGGGGGCTGCCGCCGGCTCGTGCGCTGCCGTGGTCACAAACCCCCTGGACCTGGCCAAGCTGCGCCTGCAGGTGCAGCGGGCCAGCGCCACTGGTGCGCGCACAGACAAGACTGCGTTTGGATACAGTGGCGTGGGGGATGCCCTTCGTGCTATTGCTCGGCAGGAGGGGGGGGCTGCACTGATGCGGGGGGCGGGGGCCAGGGTGGCATTCTCAGCGCCCATGACAGCCATGTCCTTTGCACTATTCGAAAGCTGCAAAGCACAGTTCGCTGCGGTGCTTGCCGAGCCAGTTGAGCCTTGGGGGGGGGGTTGAGGGGGTGTTGAGGGGGGCTTTTTTGCAGCCAACAGTCATCCCGCCCCCCACAAGCTGACCAGTGACAATGGTCAGTATCTGGGATACTCTCTTCTGAAGCAGGCCCCTTCAGGGGGGGCTTCAGGCGCTGGGCTCCATTTCCAAGGGGCCCTGTAATCCCTGCCACCTCAGCGGATGCTGGGACATGGGTTTCTCAAGTTCTTTTGCACATCTGGTCTACACTAAATGCAGTGCAGCATAGCAGTGAATGCAGCCGCCGTGGGCTTGAGGGCAAAGCATTGGTAGGCCCTTGAAGGGGGGTTCGTGTCTGCTGCCTTGAGAATGGGTGTTGCTGTTGCATGCTCAGGACGCCGATTCGAGTCAATATTGAGCATCTCAGCCACATTAAACACCACCACTACAATTAAGCTAGCACAAGTCAGTCCATTTTCTGTCTGCCTGGATGTTGCAAAGGCTAGACCGTTACCAGCTTGTATAGCTTGGATGCTGAAGCAAGCATGCTGCGTACTGCCAAAGACCCAGTGTTTACAGAGGCATTTGGCAGCAGCCCAGAGAAAACACCCTTAAAATATAGGAATAATCGCCATCAAGCACGGCAGCCGCCAAGCAGTGGCAGCAGCAGTGATGTCCTGGTTTCTCGATTCGGGGTCGCACGCGACGAACAGGTGCAGGCTGAGTACGATGCCGAGCGCGCCAGTCATTTGCGCATTGACATGATACCGGCTCCTAGCTTAGCTAGTTACGCCCCGAGCTCTCTCAATAGCCCCACAAACTATCGTCAACGTTCGAGTTCGCCAAAAGGTACCCCAAGCTTGGCCCGCGACAGCTTTGGGCTCAGCATCGACACGTCCAGTATGGCCTCACATATGTTTGATGACAGCATGCAGTTCGATGGAGCTGAATGGAGTCCAAAGCGCCGAGATCGTGCGGCGACAGATGCCCTTCAAGACGCCGGTGACCTGCCCTCAGCAGTGCCTGCTGCCTTGGCCGGCAGTATGAGCCCCACTCTCCTGTACCTGTCCAAGCTCGCCCGCAAAAAGAACAGAGCTGGTGCACGCAGCAATGACGTAGAGCGGGGGCAGCGTGGTGAAGAGGAACCAATCAAACCTGTTCCGCGTTCCAGGGCCCTTGATTTGTTCCACGGGGCAGCCGAGTACGTGGCCATGTCTGGCGCTGCGACACGGCGTCTACTGGAGGCAGCCAAGGGCCTTCACGCCAGGGACAGCTTCTCAAACGAGCTGCCCCAAGATGCTGTGAGCTTGCGCCAGTTGGGCCAGTTGCTGCCCGCGGAAGTAGTCAACCCCGCTGTGAAGATTCAAAGGAACAGCTTTGCGCAGCCCCACGGAAGCAGCAATAGCGCAGACGACACAAGGGGCAATCTTCTGGCTGACGCATTGGGGGCTGGCCAGAGGGGGTCGCGTGCGGCGCCGCCACGAAGCCACTCGGACCAGCGCCGAGGGGCCTCCCAGCTGGCCAAGACAGGGGGGTACTATGACTACAGCGAAATGGAGATTCCTGCAGACTACACTGGCGCAGCTGTGGTGCCTCTGCTGCCCCAGGATGACCCCCTGGAGGCGACACTGCTGCGGGGCGTGAGGCAGCGTGGCGCGGAGCGAGCCGCCTCACCTGCCGTGTCTCCGGCCAGCCGAGATGCAAAACGCACGGTGCAATTCCCACTGACATACAGCGAATCGGGCCACGACTTTGCAGTGGCACAGCCGCAGCAAGACGTCCGCGTGCGTGCAAAGTCCCCTGAGGATAAGTATAGGGGTCGCCTACAGAGGATACGACCCCGCTCAGCCAGGCTACCCCCCCACGACCCCCCTAGCCAGGCGCCTGCAGCAGCATCTGCTGCAGCTGATCGGCAGCGGCCACATTCAGCAGCAGCAGGTGGCGGTCGCCCCCCCTGGCGTCCTGCTGCCTCCACTCGGCGTGTGGCTGATGTGGTTCACCGCCCCGGCCGTGCACCCTCCCCCGTGACCCAGCAGACAAGCAGCAGGGCCTTGGCAGCACCCCGTAGCGACAGCAGTGCGCGGCGGTGGGTGGACACCCAGCGCCGCCGAGAGGAGGCTGCCCGTGCCAGAGAAGAAGCGGCAGTGCAGGTGCGAGCAGCCCTGGAGGCTGCCGCCGCCGCCGACACAGCTGCCCGGCGCCCGGCAGAAGCAGGGGGGGACATTGAAGGCACCATGTACCTGCTGTCCATCCTGGAGGACCAAGATGGGGAGTACGAAGACGAGCTGCGGCGCAGCGGGAACTGGTCCCCCAAGTCTGCCTCGCGAGGGGGGGGTTCTCGAGCCCCCCCCCATGCAGCCACGCAGGAGCGGGGCAGCGGAACCCCAGCCCAGGATGACGACATGTGGAGACTGCGCCAGGCACTGCATGCGGTGCAGCTGTCGCCGCCCCCAGCTATTTACCACTCAGTGAGTGGCAGCATCCGGCCCCACCCAGCCGCAGCTGGGCAGGACACAGCGGCACCCCCGCACGGCTCCCCCGGGCAGGTGGGGGAAGACAGCGATGGAATTGATGTTGGGAATGATCTGCGCAGCGTAAATTTGGCGCATACAGACAGTTACGCTGCAGACTTGGCTCGTGCTGTATACAGCAGCAACATGAGACACGCTGCTCCAAATGTTCGTCCAGACGCCCCCCCCGCAAGCCGGCACGAGGGGGGGGGTCGGAATTCCAGAGGGGTGGGCAACAATATGCGGCCATCGTCTGCGGCATCTTCGAAGAATGAGTCGCATGAAGCCCAGGGGGGTGAGGGGGGGGGTACACAGTTTCTGCGGCAGAGGCTCCGGCACTTGCAGCGGCGGGCCGTGCTTCGAACTTTGGAACTGCATGACTCAGAGTCTGAAGGCGACGAAGAGGGGGTACGTAAATCGCTGCCGAAATTGCACAGCAGCCGTGGCGACCACAGGGCCCCCTCACGTGTGCCTGTGCCGGCCGTGCAGGGGGGGGCAAGGAGGGGGGGGCGAAACAAGGCCATTGCGGCGCTTCTACGACCTGACCGCGACCTGGCAGCGTTCGTGCGCTCGGCTGACCCAGATGCTCCGTCGGCATCACGCACACGAAGGGCGCGCCCCCGCAGTGCCGCGGCCTCCCCTCGCCGCCCTTTCGGCGTTGGGCCGGAGGTGGGCGGCAAGCGGCCCTCAGCCCCCAGCGCCACAGAGCGCGGAAGCATGCGCCCTGCGAGTGCTAGGGAAAGGCGCAACTTGCGCAGGTAATGTATGAGGTTTGAATGGCTTGATGGTGTGCAGGCAAGTCGGCAGCGTATTGGCCGGTCGCGGGGGGGTGCAACACAGCTTGCACGTGAGCTTGTGAAGATCGCATTTCTGCAAGTAAAATCAATAGGCATATTGTGTTGCTCCCATATCCAGCACAATCAAATCGTGTCTTCCAACAGCGCTTGTTTTGATCAGTGTCCCGCGCTACGAGCCGTCACATCCCCCAGCAAAATGCTGTCGTCCACGTCAAGAGCGCTTCGGCGCCTTTCCCAAAATACTTCGAACAAGATGTGTAGAAGGGTGCTATCAACAGAGAGTGAAACTGCCGCAGGGAAATCGTCAGGTCGCTCGCGGTTCACTGGTGTATGTATGAACTCCTGTGTGCGAAACACGCGGAGTTTCGTGCGTAACGCCACATCACGCTTTTGCAGCCTGTGTCTTGGGCTAGCCTTGCATTGGCAGCGGTGTCGGGCGCTGGTGTCTTGGCATATTTCAATCATCAACGCGATGAGCGAAAGAAACAATGTGAGCTCTCTGCGAAGCATGGCAGAGCAGCCTGCTGTGCACCTGCAGTGAAACACGTCAGGACCATCAACTCTTTTCACTCGTGCAGCAAACTCGGAGGTGCAGTCAGTTGGTAAAGCACTCCTTGGCGGCCCTTGGGAACTTGTGGATGCCGATGGCAAGCCTGTGACCGAAGCTGACTTCAAGTGCGTCCCTTCGACAGCTGCCATAGTGCGCTGCTGAGCAGCTGATTCATGCACTGGTGGACACCTATTCGCCTCATTCGCCTCATTCGCCTCATTCGCAGGGGACAATACACATTGCTTTACTTTGGCTTCACATTCTGTCCGGATATTTGTCCCAATGAGCTGGTCAAAATGGGACGGGCCATTGACATTTTGGAAGAAGATGCATCTTTGCCCAAGGTCGTTCCCATTTTCATTACAGTGGACCCTCACAGGGACAGCGTTGCACAGATGAAGGAGTATGCAAAGGACTTCCACCACAGAACCGTTGCATTAACGGGCACAGCGGAGCAGGTTGCCCGCGCCACTCGTGCGTTTCGCGTGTATTTCTCCAATGTGGACCACAGGGACGAGGACGACGATGACTATGTCGGTACGTGGGCGCGGCCTGCTGATAGCCTTGGCAGAAGCACACCCCCCCCCTCCCTCGTCTTCAGTTGACCACTCCATTGTCATGTATTTCATGGACCGCGAGGGTGAATTCGTCAAGTTCTTTCCCCAGGTGTGTATCGTTGGCGGCCCTGCTCTCCAGCGCCGCAGTCACCACTCAATTCTGACGCAGATGTCCGAAGCGCCCGAAATGGCAGAGTATATTAGCCAACATATCAAGAAAGAGATGGGCTTGACCTCCCCAGGTGGTATTCTGGGCCTGTTCTGGAAGTGAGCATTGGTGCAGGCAGCCGAAGCTGCGCAGAGATATTTCGCAGCAAGGTGTATGCATGTTCTCAATGCGTTCATAGAAGCTATCATCCATGGGTGCTAGCATCAGCTGCAAGTGTAGAACACCACCTACTAGCATTGGGTGGTGTCAGATTTCGTGTTCAATTATTGGTGTTGAGACCGTGCAGCCACGCCTCCGGCACGACGAGAATCAAAGTCTGAGTCCGAAGGGGGCGTTCAAATTGCATGTCTGGGGTGTATGCGTGCAAAGCTTCCAATGCACCTAATTGACTCTTGTGACATTTCAGCTGCATGGCTTAGTCTAGGGCAGCGTTGGCCTGCATATCCACAGACGCAGTCGTAGACAAAGCATCTGGTGTTTGGCTTGCAGGAATGGCGGCAAATTGCCATGCTGCCGCTGCGGCTTTGCACTTGGCAGAGAATTCTGCCTACAAAGCACTAGTGTCAAGCTTGAATGAAACCCAGCTGGAGCAACTAGGCGAAGTACTCCTTGCGGCCATGTCTGAATCAGCTACTGGTGGGGCAAACAGTTCAAATGCTCAAGCCAACCCACACGCAGAAGCTGTCGACTCAGCCTTCGCAATCCTGCCAAATGTTGCGTGCATAGAACCACGTGGAAGATGGGACATTCTTTTCTCTGAGCAAGCTATTTTCTTTCGAAACAAGAAGGGCGTGGTGCAGAAGGTGGGGAAGACAGTCTGGTTATGGAACTTTGCAAGCACCTGAAACCGTCACTCTTTCTGCAGATTGAACGAGAGAAAGTTGCAACAGCAGTGCATGCTGAAATCAAAGCTATATCTGGCAAAAAAGAACATCTTTTTTTGCTCGCTTGCCGTGAGCCTGTGCAGCTGGTCGGCATGAAGAAGCAACCAAGCATCCTCGGCTGGAAATTTCCTGGGACTCCCGTTGTTGCTGATGCACCTTCCTTTTCGAGAAAGCCAGACACCAGCCAGCTGCGCTGCGATACTGCTACATGCGGTACTGTAGCAGGTGTGGCAGCACATGAGCTGGACTCGTTGCTTGGCTCTCCATATCAGCTGAGCGCTTGGTTGTGTGAGGGCTGTCTTGCTCCCATGGACGCTTCCAACCAAGCGCGATTCACGTCCTCCACTGGGGCATCGCACGTGCAAGCAACGCACGTTGTGGACACTGGATGCCTGCACCCCCTCACGACAGGCCTAGCCTTCACAAGTAAGCCCCTCCTGTGGCTGCCCTTCAGCGGGATGGAATCCATGGAGTGCGACCAGCGTGGCTTCGGGGGACACGCACGGTACTGGGACCTCAAGGTGCAAATGAAGGGTAATGCTGCTGCTGTGGAGTTCAAGAACATCGCAGCCAGTGAGAAAGACCTAGTGCAAGCCCACTTGGCCTCGGCAATGGAGCTTGGTGGGGGGGGCTGTGAACCACCCACGGGGGGGGGTGCTGCTGCAGGTAGCAGTCCCAGTGTACCTCATGCGGAGAATGCCAGTGGCGCTCCTGCCCAAATTGATGACTCCGAGGAAGAGGACAGTGACTTCAGCGAGGGGGGCAACAGCAGCGAAGGAGGGGGGGGTGACAAGAGCGGCAGCGACAGCGGAAGCGATGACAGCGATGACGACAGCAGTGACGATGGCAGCGAGGCCACCTTCCCCGAGGCTGATGACGACAACAGCGTCGAGTTCGTGGAGGAGGACGCACGAGACCTATCAGGCGCAGAGGAGGCTGTGGCAGCGATTGCCGCCGAAGCAGCGGCAGGCGGGGGGCGCAAACGCAGCCGCAGAGCTGCTGTGGGAGACGCTGCAACTGGCACGGATGACGACTCTGACGCTACCGAGGATGAGAGCGAAGTGGCATCAAAGCAGGCACGCGGCTTGGATGGCTAATACGACGCAAGCAGCGAAGCAGGCGGACCTCACACAAATCCATTGAGCAAATCCCACACAAAAATCTGTTCAGCAAAACCACGAGTCAGCTCGTATGAGCATAACAGCGCAGAGGTTCGCACAGCTTTCAGGTGCTTAATATTTGAACAGTGTTTACAAACACGTGAGAGGTCCTGCGAGATGGGGAGATTGAGACAAAGCCATCAGAAGTCATGAAACCGAAAAAACAAATCATCACTCTAGAAATGGATGTGCGCATATAGAGTCAGCATACGATTGCTCTCTCAGGTGCGAAGTTTACATCATCGTGATATTTTTTCTAGTAAGTTTTGCTAGAAAACAACTGAAACGGGAGCACGACTTACGATGAGACAAACAAACAAGCGGAAATAATCTTGAGCTGAGTTCAAATCACAGACAATTGCAACTCGGGAGATGTCGACGTTTGGCAAACTGCGCAGAAGATGGGTGTGAGGCATGGTCAGTTGGCAGGATTTGCGATTTTTTTAGGCCAGCCAGCCAAAGAACACTCTAGAAATGGATGTGCGCATAAAGAGTCAGCATACGATTGCTCTCTCAGGTGCGAAGTTTACATCATTGTGCTCTTCAGGGACTATACGAGGCGTTGTTCCACAAACAAATTCCGCTTACCTAGACAAGTGTAAATCATGTTTACCCGAAATGTTGAACTCAAAAAGAGCTAATTGCAGACAAACACACAAGAAATCCCAAAAGAATTTTCCGGACATTTCAATTGACGCAGGCTGTGACGGTTCGCAGCAGAATCTCAAAATGGACAACAGAAACTGCGCCCCCCCAGACCGGCTCCCCCCCAGACATGCTTTATCCCCGCCACCCCAGTAGAGCAAGGCGTGCAACGGCCGATACCAACAATCATCTGCTGTGCCTGTGCTGAGTTTAAAACCCCGACCTGGACAGGTGCGGCGGCGCTGCCCCCCCCGGGCGCTCCACAGCGGCGAAGACTTGCTCAGGGGCGGGGCCATGTCCTCCCCGGGGCAGGGCCATCATCAAGGCCACCACCAGAATAACGCCCATGAGGACACCTGTGACAGTCCATGCAGTGCTGCCCAGCTCTACAGCCGCCTCATCCGCACGCTGCTCAGCCAGAAGCTGCTCCCGGAGTGCGTCAGACATCACCACAGCGGGCTGGGAGGCAGCAGCAGCTCTGCTCGGCTTTGGGTGCGAAGTGGCTTGGGGTGCCATGGATGGAGTTGCAGATGGCTCTGGCTTGGTGTCACCAGACCCCCCCTTGCCACCAGCAGGGGGGGTGCCAACTGGGGCAGGCAGTTGAGAAACTGCAGCCGCTTCCAAGTGCCCCGTGAGACCTGCCAAGCTGGTTGCTTGCCGGGCACACTTTAGCAGTGCAGCTGCTTCAACGGCTTGTCCATCCAGAAGCACGTGGCCGCCGCCGCTGACCAGGGGGTTGCTCCAGACCCCCCCACACTCCTGCGGGGCTGCAGCCTTGGGGCTAGGCAAGCCGTCAGCCCAAAATGCAGTATCTTCAGCAGACACAACAGCAAAGTCTTGGGCGGCTGCATATCGATGGGCTGCGCAGTGAGAGCAGCCACTAGACGCTCGCAGCGGGTGGGGGTTCAATCTTGCCGATGAGGACACCTGCCCCGACTCCTGGAGAAAGCCCAGGTCCAACTGGTGGACCGAGCACGTGTGTGCATCTGTCAGGTACACAAACAAGGTTCCTGGCCTTGATGAGGCTGTGCCACCTGGCAGAGACTTGGCAGCAGCCTGCACAGCCTTGCGCACAGAGCACTTGCCCAGCGTGGCCACGGTGGCGCCTTTGCCGAGCAGGCAGAATGGCAACGAAATGGTGGCACGCCCCGCAGGGTGTACTGTGCCCTGGATAGTTGCCGCAAGTGCTAACCTCCCACCGCTTCGCACTACTTTGGGAGGGGGGTGCTCCAGCCCGTCTGCCCCGTGCAGAATGCGCTTCCCAGAGGCGAAGTCGCCTGGCAAGGTCTGCTTCAACGCCCTGGAGCGCGCAGCACGCAGGTTCACAGAAGCTGCTTCTTGAGATTGGGCATCCTTGGCAGCGGGTATCGAGTCACCAGCTAACGAGAAGTGGGTGGCGGTGCGGTCTTGTGATTGCGCCCGCCGGCCGGACTCGTCATGGAAGTACGTGTAGTCATCGTTCAACACGCGATTGGACGCAGTTGAAATGGGCAGGGGGCATTTTGATTCGTCTGCTGTACGGCGAAGGCTTCGCTCCCCGGTGGGCTGTGTTACTGCTGCATATGCAGCCTGCATGTCCTCCAAGCCCTCTGCAAACGTGGCAGAAAGCAGCACGGGGGAGTCCGAATCCACAACACCACCGTTTGATACAGCCAGTTGCACAAATAGTGTACGGGCGTCATCCTCGGCATCCTCCTTCAGCTGTGCTTTCAGCACGGAGTTTTCGACGGTGAGAATGGGCAGCACATCGTTGGCCCAAATGGACTGCCCAGACATGGCCAGCGACTCGTTCACAATGGGGGCGATGTCCTTTTGCGCGGGCCACATGCCGCGGCTGAATGGCTCAAAGTCAAAGAACGGGCCCACTTCCGGAGAGAAGGCATACGTGCCGTGCGTATCGTACATGTAATCCGCAGCGTCGCCGTTCACGGTGTACAGGCCGTTGCCTGCCCAAGCTTGCCCATATTTGAAATTATTGGATGCCACAAAGCGTTTCGCCAGGTTCTTGAAGACGGTGTAATCTTCAGCTGGTGGCTCCCCGGATGCCATGTGGGAGTATGGCACATTGATCACCTGACCGTAGCTGTGCCAATTCATGGCCACATTCACCCCCCCAAACTTTCGCTGCGTTTTCTTGCCTGAGCCTGGCAAGCTGAACTCTGCAAAGAAGTCGCGAACAGCAGCAGCCTCGGGTTCTGAGAACGCTGCTGTCCCGCGGTAGTCCTGCAAAATTGAAATGCTTGAAGGAGTGCACCATCACGAAATCAAACTACACAACTGTACCTCCGCGCACTGGCTTGGGCTGCTGCCCTTGTTGTCGTATTGCCAGTGAAACGCATAGTTGCGGTTCAGATCGACACCGAGCTGGGTGCCAATGCTGCGGCACCCAGGGCGTCTATTCTTTCGCTCCATGCCTTGACCAGCAGGGAAATACTTCCTGCGACAAAATATCCGTATGGCCATGTGCTGGCACTGGGTGCATGCGATGCTGTTTGCAGGGAAGTGCACGTACTTATTCCACACGTAGCCGTCAGGGTTCACCACCGGCATCACCCACAGCTCACGGCGCTGAAGCATTGCCATGGCTCTAACATCGCCAGCATCAGCTGCAGCAAGTAAGTCATATGCAGTCTGCAGACTGACGTGCAGGCCGATGGGCTGCAAAAAGCAAACAGTGCAACGTTGCTTCGCGGAGCTTTCCAGTCAAAGTCCGCGACACTAACCTCCCGCGAGTGAGTCAGTCCAGTCATGAAGGTCTTGGATCGTTTGCCAGAACAAACTCCGATACAAAATGCAATAACGTCCCTGCCTTCCACACTCTTCCCCATGGTGCGAGGTGCCCCAGCGAGCTGAGGAACCGCTTTGTGCAGGCTATTGACATACTGAACTGTTTGCTCATACGACAAGTAGCCGGCAAAATCGCCAGCTGGGATCGGCGGCACTGAAGCAAAAGAGCATGATAAACATGCTACTAGCAGTGCTGCCCACATGATCTTGCGCAAAGACTTCATTCGGTGCCTCCAGTACAAAAATGTCCTGCTTTTGCTCCAGGCAGGGAGAGGAGCGATCTTTGCAACAAAAATAGTTGGTGATGCATTGACAAATCTGCAGCCAAGGCCAACTGAAAAACACTGAATTGCTTCCGATGCATTAGTGCAGTTGCAAGCAATGCCACAGAACTAGTCTTGGCCGGCTCACAGCATTGGCCCAAGGAAGGGCTGCAAAGGGGGCGCCACATTTGAACATTCTCAGTACCACTTCTGCCACGCCGGGCCAGACAAAGCCCCCCTAGAGGAGAACCTTACCAATGGCGGTCCCAAGCAGACTGCCCCGCCAGTTGGTTGCCTCGGGGAGGGTCTCCTGCACGCTGGATGACTGGGCTGTCCTGCCACTTGGGACTGTTGCAGAGGGGGGGGGGTGGCTGCAGCGTGCAGGTGCAGCTTGTGAAAGCCTGATCAACGCCACTGCATTTCAACCGACTCTACAAGTGCAGCCACCAATAGGGCTTCAGCGTCTGGTTTTGCGAACTGGCACCTTGCCCGAGGCCAGCTCCTTCCACTTCCCCGTCTTGGCGGGGATGTGTGTGCCCTTTTGGATGTGTCGAATGCCCATTTCTGCCATACGTGTGGTCACGTACTCCCCCCGTGCCCCCCCCAGCTCGAAGTTCGTGCTGTGCGTGTCCTTCTTCATCGCATACGCACGGGAGCCAGACCCAGGCTCCGGCAGCGCATTCGTCGTGCTGTAGTCGCACGCGT
>Ga0307982_1001724_pt1 | contig 17789 bp, 16 predicted proteins | sample OrgLakmetagen989_FD_201847 | JGI IMG/M metagenome (GOLD analysis project Ga0307982, IMG submission 201847) | Saline water microbial communities from Organic Lake, Antarctica - #989 | ecosystem: Environmental > Aquatic > Non-marine Saline and Alkaline > Saline | place: Antarctica: Organic Lake... | reverse complement strand
CACAGTAGGCAACGGTTGTTGATGTTGCTTGCCGGTAGAAGGCGAGGGGTCTCGAGAGCTCGGAGAGCGCCGCAGCACAGTCCGCTCGCCAAACGCTGATGGTTCCTTCATTACTCTGGCGGGGGTTTCGTCTACGGTGACTGCAGCGGTCCATTCGCCATTGCCACTGGGATGGTCACTGCTGCTTTTGACGTTGGAAACCAGCTGTTGATCGTCCTGCTGAGCTTGATCTAATGATAATGAGTCAGGAGCTTCAGTTGACATCTGCAATTCTAACGGTTGTTCATCGGCAACTGGAGCCTCCACAGCTAATGCGACGGTTTTGGTGGCAGCCTCTGGTGCTGCTCGCAGTGAAGAACCAAGGCCGAGGCGCAAGCTGCCGCGCAAGCGCCCGATGAGACTCGGCGAACGCGACCGCTCTCTGGTGTTAGCAGACTTCTTTTTCAACGAGGCCGATGGTGCAGCAGCAGCACTACTGGTCCTAGCAGCAGCAGTATTCGCAGAAGCAGATGTGGCCGTTGCACCTGTCGAAGTACTAGAAGAGTCACTCCCCGCCGCTGCAGCAGCTCTCAATTCTGCCGGGCTTGGCGACCGCGACTGCCGTCCGTCTTTCCACGAGGCTAGTCGCCTCGCAATCAAGTGCGACGTGGCCGCCCGCCCTTCGCTGTTCAGCCGCCGGAGTTGCTTAGAGCCACCGGATTGGTTCGGTGGAGAACTTGTCGCCGAATTTGCATTGGCGCTACTGCTAGTGGTGCTGGTACTGCTGCTGCTGCTGCTACTGCTGCCTACATGGGAGGTTGCAGTTGCAGCAGCCAACTCCGCAGCAGCAACAGCGGCAGAGGTGGCAGCCGCGTTGGCAGCGTTGGCAGCCGCAAGGTCTGATTCCGCGCCAAATTCACTGCTGAGAGCTCGGCCAGTGTTCACAGCAGAAACACCAACCGCTCCTGAAGCAACTGAGAGAGTGGTTGCGGCCGTCTTAAAATCGGCAGAATCGTAATTGTTTATGTTGCTAGAAGCTGGAACAGCACCACTGGAAGCAGCAGCTGCTGCTGCAGCCGCCGCTTTAGCTTGTGCTTTCGCTCCCATTGGAGATGACGATCGCGTCGCACTCGTAATCGTTTTCGCTTCAGCTTTCGCTCCTGGTCTCGTGTCGGATCGATTTGCACCATCAATTGAGGAGCCGATGACGAGGTCTCTGCTGGAGCTTTTTCTGCCGCCAGCACTAGTGATCGCCGGCGCAAATACAGCACCGTCATCTTTACCAGGTGCGTTCTCGGGAAGCGTAGCGGTGGGATAATACGAAGCAGTTGTAGTTGGTGTAGCAGCAGTTGGGCTAGATTTACGCCCAGAAGAATGCGGGTTGGAGGATGACGACACCGCCATCATCGCGGCCTCCATAGCTCCCATTACTGACGCTTCTATACTAGTGTCTGCTGCAGGTGAAGAAGAAATGTGCGCAGCATTACCATCTCCGCCACCGACACCACTGCTGTTGTTCGCCGCAGCGCTACCAGCTGTCTCTGCAGCACTTGTGGGTGCTTTGGAGTCAGGCCCTGGCCCTGCATCACCGTTTTGAATTAAATTGTCCGGGCTGCACCGTTGCCGCAATTTGGCCAATGAAAAAAAGGCCGAACCCACGGGTGATGCGCGGCCACTGCGGCTGTTGTTGTCTCCTGGGAGGTCGCTGCTGCTGCGGTGGTGGTGGCTAGGAGAAGAGCTTCGCATGGCAGTTGCTCGCCCACTGTTGCTGCGGCTGTCTTGCTCTGCGCTGAGCACGCGTCGAGCGGTGCGATAGGGTGGCGGCGGCGGTGCCCCTACAGAGGAAGCTGTTACTACCGATGGAGCATTTGGCTCACGCTGCTGCTGCTGCTGCTGTTGTTGTTGTTGCCGTTGCTGCTGTTGCTGGTGGTGCATGAGGTGTTGCTGGTGCTTCTGCCACGGTAGCAGAGGGCTAGGTTCCCACGGCAGCGGGCTTTGTCGCCCTGAGGGGGTAGCCGCTCCTGACGATCGCTGCACGGCGGCACCGGCGGACGAAGCACGCACAAACTGCTGCTGACTACTACCGCCACTGCTGCTGCTGTTGCTACTGCCACCGTTCGCGGTGCTCCGGCCTCGACTGCTGCCCCCGTTCCGAGCACCACTGCTACTGCTGCGCTTGCTACTGCTACCGCTGCCACTACTGCTACTACTACTGCTGCCAGTGGTCGATTGCTTGGCCGCTGCTTCTGCTCTTTGCTTCCAAAGCAATATTTTGGACGCCATGGGGCTCGACGAACGAGCAGTGCTTCGGTAGCTCACTTCAGCAGCGCCGCCGCTATCGTCGCCAACACCAGGTTCTTCGTAGTCTACTGGGCTGGCTTCTTCGCCTGTACTTGAATTCGGCGTGGGTGCTCTGTGGCTAGACGATGACGAAGGCGGAGGTGGTCCAGCCGGAGTGGTGGGCACATGTGATTTCATCGATGGCGACGGCGACGACGGTCTAGACGACGACGATGCTTCCAGCATTCGCACCACGTCTTGGGGTTGCCACCCTACCCCGCTGTCGCGGCCGCTGCTGCTGCTCGTGCTTTCGGTACTCACTGCACGCCGCCGTCCTGGCACCGAAGACGCACGCCCCATCACACCCATGCTACTGCTGCTGCTAATGTCAGTGTTGTTGATCAGAGGCCCAGAAGTGGAGGACGCAGACGTCCACCGAGGCCCTGGCCGAGGCGACGCGGCGCGCGATGGTTCTGGAAACTGCTCGGGCGGCGGTGCTTCCGTGGGCGGAGGCGGCGGCGGTTGTCGGGCGGGGCTCGGGCTTTTCCCGCGCTTGCTTCGGCTCGGGCTTTTTCCTCGGCTCGGGATTTTTCCTCGGCTCGGAGAATCGGTCCGGCGGGGAGGAGGCGGGGGCGGTGGGGGCGCTGGAGAAGGCGGCGAATTTGGCTCGGATGCGTCAGAACCTACAACTGCAGCAGCAGCAGCGGCAGTGGTGGTGGTAGCCTCAGGCGTGTGCTGTTGTGAATCGTTGGCTTCGTCAGCGCGCGCCGTGGCGTCCATCAGAGCTCGTGCACGGGACCGCAGGAGCTTCCAGGCTGCTCCCGCTAAACTTACCGCTGCGACAGCCGCCGCTAAATTCACCTCAGAACTGTCACTGTCGTTGTTGTCTTTACTTCTGCTCTTGCTGCTACTGCTGGTACTGTGGCTGCGACTAGCATTGCGGGCTACATGCGTGGCGTGAGCAGCTGTTTCTACCAATTCGGCGACCTCATGCGGGCCGAGAGGGTGGCCTTTGGCTGTGAAGCCTGGCGTCGTTGGAGCAGTAACAGCAGCAGGTGCCGGAGAAGCAGTCACCTGTTGTTTGGCAGCTTGCTTCGTGACATGTACAAGCTTTGCTTCGAGCTCAGCCACTTTGCGTTCGGATGCCGCGAAAGCTTCGGCGTTTTTGACCTGCAGTGCTTCGGCTTGCGCGAGAGCCGCAGATTCAGCAGCTAGGCCAGTCGCTTCAGCAGTAGCGCGAGATTCAGCTTCGCTAGCTCGCTGCTCGGCTTCCTTTAAACGCGATTCCAAGTCCTACAGAAGTTGCATTGTTAGTAGTGAGATTTGAGGATTACAAAAGACGAGAAAGCAGATCTATTCAGAAGGGCAGAGGGCTCGTGTGGTTCATTCATGAGCAATGAGTTCAAAGAAGGGACCAAAAGAGGATAGATGAGAAGACTGAAAGTAATAAATATGTACACGTCAGATTAAATGTGGGCCTCGTATCATCAACAATTGCATACAACATGAACATATAGACGTGTGAACATGATGCCCGTATCAAATCTCTCGACCAAGCACCTTAGCACGGCTCTCTGCAGCCTCTACGCGGCGAGTTAACGTTTTCTCTCTCTGCTTCGCTTGCGCCGCTGCTGCAATAGCTTTCTGCGTGCTCGCTTCATGTGCGCGCCGACCAAGTTCTTCAGCTCGCTGGCGAGCAGCATCGACCTCCTGTATGGGCCCCAAGTGGTGTAGAATTGCGAAGGTAGGAACATGAAGAGAAAGTCAGAAAAATAACAGGTGACAACGGAATAGAAACTTGAATACAGCATACAAAACCCTATTATAAGTACAAGATAGGCGTTCAGGTCAACCAATCCGTGTGTGCTTTATACCTCCATATTCAAAGCAACGCACCTGCCACACGTCATCCAGACCAGGAGACCCAGGAAGAGACTGACCACCGCTGCTCACAGGCGACGGAGGCTCTGGTTGGTTCTGCGAGTCCCGCGACGATGCCCCGTGCTCTGGTGAGGCCCGTTGGCGCCGCTGCAGCCCCGCCAATCGTGGTGGTGGCGATCTAGAGTTTGGTGAAGGGGGAGAAGCAGACGAGCGATCCGGAGAGGCAGCTAATGTCATCAAGTCAGCGGTTGGCTGTACATGAGCCGGAGATGAAGCACGGTTCGAACCAGCTGCAGCTAGACCCGAAGACTTGCCTTGACGGCTAGCAGGTGAGGAGGAGCCCCCTTTGTTGTGACCCTTGGCTTCGTAACTACTCTTTAGCTGCGCAAAGCGATTGTGGCGCTGTGGTCTCGCTAGTGCCTCGAGCGAAGGTGATGTGAACGATACTGCGGCATTGTCTGGTGGGGACCCACGCCGGCTCAAGATAGTTCGAGACGACGACAAATGAGCAAAGCTCTTCCAAGCTGGAGACAGATTCGGCGAAGTGTCTCGGTGCTGCATGTTAATAGATCTATCCTATGAACAAAGATGCCACTACAGGACGACGGCCCGGGCTAGCTAGGTTACCATTTTTTGGTGTGACGACGTAAATCACAATCACAACTCGTCGGAACAACCAATTAGCAACGGTAATTTCCGTACCGTAGTACAATACATACTTCTGTACAATACGCTTCCTGGAAAATGGCAGGCAACTCAAGAGTCAATTACTTGTGACTTCTTCGCATTTCCCTTTTCGTATCACTTCTAGCTTTTGATAAAGGGCAAACGTTCAAAAATCGTTGTATCTAGCGTCACCATTAGCGCCATCGAAGGAGTGATTGTTGATAGACATCATTTAGCTACATATATACATATCTGTAGCGTAGATCTCTTTGAGTGTCACTCTCTCTAGCGCTCATTCTAATCAGGTCAACGAACCTTAACTTGCAATCAATTTGAAAGAAATCGTCCTAGTTCTTTCTCATATCTTAAATCCTATAACGTACTCAAGTATGTCGGTGTCTGTTTGGGAGCTTGTACTAATTAGTTTGCTAGCTGGGCTCCTCATTGTATTCTGCCTTATTCTTGGCATCGTCGGCGCGCTGACAGGTTTCAAAAGTACCTCAGGCAAAGAGGTTAGTCATGTATTCTTTCACACTAAGTATAAATAAATGATACCTTAACGATCAGGATCCTGGCATTCATTAGTTCCTTTCAAGCAAGGCACGAGCTCTCTTTTCATATTGGAGTTGTATTCAACTCAACCCCATTCTGTATGGTTGTTGACTTAGGCTTTCAATCGCGACGAAGACAACAACCCGTTCTTGTCTCCTGCCGAACGTGATCAGCGCGCCAAGTATCGCGCTCCTGTGAAGTGGCCTTTTGGCCGCCCCGTTGAACCCTTATAGCCTACTTCAAGTGCCCCTGGTGTGGCGGTGTGGCCTGTAGGCCTTCCATCTTCTTCGTTCGACTTTAAGTCGGACTTAGGTCATTACTCATGGAGCGGCGTTGGGAGTAGAACGCATAAGGAATTTCCAAAATACCGCTGTCGCTAAGAATTTCGGAAGTAGGGCACTTCCATGCACCCCTCACCCCTTGGAATATTTCCTTTTTAATTTTTAATTCCATCTAGGAATTGGCAATTGGGATTGACTTGAAATTTTGATGTCGCCGATGTCGGATTTCCGTGAGAGCAAATAGGCTACTCGCGACATCCCCTACTCGGTATTCCAAAGCTTCGCTTGGCCTCCTGCTCCTCGAATCACCTTCCTTAATAGAGCTTTCATCATCTATGTATAAAGTTTTATTTTAACTAAGTTTAAATCTGGTTTCTGTTTCTATATTTAAATCAACTCCACATGGATACATTTGACGGCGGTTTTTAAGCATAGCATACACCAGCACATCCCCAAGTTAGTTGGAACCATAAGTCTCCGTTGTACGTCCTTTAAAGGTGGTGGCCGAACACGCCCGCGTTGGACATGATGCACGACTGAATCATGCCCGAAACGCCAATCATGGCCAGGCGGCCGTTTTGCAACTCCTTGAGCGCGAACCTGCAATCAAAGTACGAGACGAAAAGAGAGTGACTTGCAAAGGTGACATATCAACGAGGATCCTTAAAGGCAAATATCACTCCTGCACGGATGGCTGTTTGTTTGGTAACTAAAATAGGAGCAAAAACACAACAACAGCGGCATATGAAGACGCACTGGTCCGGGTCGTTGGGCTTCATCTTGTTCATTGGGTCGAAGCCGAGGTCTCCCGGGGCGCGGTCCACTTCAAACATGTCCATCGACGACATTTTGCCCTTGTTGAGCACGTACTCCACCGCGCCCATGCCGAACACGATCTGCAGCATCACGCTGGGGCCCACTTGGGACACCGCGGCCAAAGGGGCCGGGTTGGAGTACGCCTCGCCGGGCAAGTGCACGAACTCCGCCACCACCATGCCCACCACCGCGAGCATGGAGACGCGGCCGTGCTTGAGCTCCGCTTCCCGCAACCACTAGTAGTGGGTTGTGTTGAAGCGCAGAGAGGGAGCCGAGAAATGAGTCTTTCCACAGAGCATGGAAGAATGGCCACTACAAAATACAACATAGCGCCTTCCCTAATGAATCTTGCAGGCCTTTTTTCTTCGATACTTCAGAAGATAAACAGTGACTTTAAGCCTACTTTCAAAGCCAACAAATCCGAGCGAAAAAGCTCCTCTGCTTCTCATACCTTGATGTCGAAGTTTTCTGCGAGGCCAAGAGGATCGAAGCGAGCGTCACCAATCATGCCCTCAGGGTAGGTAGGATCCTTGAGGAAGGGCACTGAGGTGGACATCTTCGCGTTCAGAGCCACCGCCCTATGAAAATAGAGAGAGAGAGGTAGCAAAAAGCTAAGATGAGAGTTGCCCTTCGAAAGACCTATTAGGGCAGCCAAGGATTCAGCATCGAGACTGATCGCAACCGCTAGAATACTTCGGCTAACCCTACACAAATTAACCAATTATTCGCCATTCGTCACTCAAGTGGTGTGTGACTATGAATGATGAAGCAACTTTAGGGACAGCCTACGGAAGCGAGATGTATATTCGGGGCCGGGCTGTACGTTTTTTCAAAAAAGTATGCTCCCCACACAGCCACTGCTGCCAACTGCCTCTTGGCCAATCATTCACCATGGAAGCGAAACTTCTCTCAGAGTCTGGTCTCATCGAATCTTCATTACACGTCTACTGTATTCTAATGTGAGCTCAGCACTGACCGTGTTTGAGCGGCCATTGGGCTGACGAAGGCCGAGGCCGAAGCCAGCGAGATTGCGAGGACGATAGTGCGGAACATCTGACGCATGAGGGCACATAACAAACGGTAAAAGTAAATTATTCTTTTAAAATGCTTTCGGAGAGGATCTTGTACTCATTCAGTACACCATGCGATCCCCTACGGCGCCGATAGTAGCCCATTGGCATACACACCTTGCTTTAGGTCTTCTTGAAGCAGCAAAGATCCCAAGAAGATTGTTCGTAGGTTTATTCGTAGTTTTTTTCTTGTCGTAAATAAGATGTGAGCCTTCTTCGGTCAGGTCAGAGAAAGTAAGAAGTAAGTTGTGTCAAAAAGTGTCCGTAATTTTATTTCGTTCAAAATTACTTCGCTCATCACTCGAGACTCGAAAGTGCTTGCCCCGAGCGGCCGTACGTAGCGTCAGCCATAACGGAGGGGCCCTTGTAGTACCTGGCGCTCTAGAGTAAAAGCGCAATAGCTCGATTTCGCCTAACTCTGTCTGATTTTTTCTTTTAATGACGAAGAAGAAACGCTCGGTGAGTTTACGCGCCAAAAGTGGCTCATCATACCTGGGAGCTCTTGTTCATATCCTTCGCGTGCACCAACAAGAGACGATGTATTTTTCTTAGCTTCGTTTGCAAACTTCGTATCTTTGCTTCAGCACAAAAATTGGCTGTGCTAGTTCTTATCATATCACCAATCTTTTACCTGAACATGTACAGGCTGAGGAGACGCCCACCCTAGACTGGGCTGCCGATGCTCATGTCGCCGCGAATAAGCCCCAAACTAAAAAAAGCAGAGCTTCAGGTAGTAGAAGCAGTAGCTCTGCTGGCAGTAGTAGCAGTAGTGGTGGTGGAGCTGCGGCGGCATCTAGCGCTAGCAGCAGCAGCCCTGGTGCAGCTTCTGGAAGCACCACCGAGTACGTCGGTCGTCATGTGGCGGTGGACTGGTCGTCCGCTGGTGGGCGGCTAGTGGGAGCCCGGGTGCAGCACTGGTGGGACGGGGACGCGTCGTGGTTCAGTGGCCGCGTGCTCAAGTACAGCGCGGCAACGCAGCAGCACTTGATGCAGTATGACGTCGACGGCGAAGAAGAATGGCTCAAGGTTGAGGATGAGCCCTTGCTGTATTCAGAGCAGGTGGCCTGGGCGCAAGTGAAAGGGCATTCGCTGTGGCCGTGCATTCAGTGGTCCTGGACTTTGCCTGCCATTGGAGCTGGAGGTTTCACCCTTCCAGCGGGGGTGCAGAAAGCTCAGGAGGCACACTCGGCGTCTGCGGCTGCGAACGCTGGCGTGGTGACCAAGAAAAAAAATGGCAGTGGCGGAAGCAGCAGCGGCGGCGGCAAGAAGGCGGTCAGCGGCGGGCAACGGTACTGCATGTTTTTCGGGAACGACGACATTGCGTGGTGCTCAGACAGCTCCGTGTACCCTTGGGCGTCCGAGGCCTCTATTGTGGTGAAGCGGAGGGCCGCTGCAGCCAACCACAACGCCGCGAATAGCTCAGCCGCAGCTGCCAACACGCCGGTGGGGAAGCTAGCCCGGGCCGTGGATTTAGCATCGGCTGAAGCCGATGCGGCGAGCCGTTGCCGTGCCACTGAAATGGCGGCCGAGCGAAAACTGGTAAGCGTCTAGTGCATGAGCGTACGCTGCCCTTGAGGTTTAGAGAGGACTGGGCAGTTCCTTTTGAAGTGTAGCTGATGAGAGAAGGGGCGATGCTTCCAGTTCCTTTTGTACTATGTGAACTTCCTCGAAAATTCTTTCGACTAACGATTTTTTATTTTCCGAATTATTCATTCGTTTGCCTGTTTTTCTCCGCTTCTTTTGTTTTCTATATTTGGCGGCGGTATGTAGGCGGCAGTGAGCAACCGCACCCCCCAGGATTGGGTGAGTCTCCCCGTGAAGCACTTCCGGGCCGAGCTGAACTACCCCCAAGGCACCTGGGCCCGCGCCACCGTCGCCCTGTACTCCACCAAGACCCGCAAGCACTTGGTAGCCTACGACGATCCGAACTTGCACCCAATCTGGGTGTCCCTCGACTCGAAGAACGGCCAGGTGAGAAGAAACCATTTTCAATGCCACGCTGATAACGCGATTCTGGCAGTCGCCAGTTTTATCAACCTTGAACCTCGCGTTCCCTTTCTTTGAATTTGCTTCATGCTTTTCATCCCCTTTGGAATTGCTCCTAACGCAGGTTGAGGATGTGCCTCCGGATGCCGTTCCAGACAGTAGCCCTGACGCCAAGACAAGCAGCAAAAGTGCGAGCAAGAGCGCAGGTGGCCGCAAGCGTCAGAGCAGTCGCAGCCACGATAGCGCTGCTGACGTCACTTCATCATCGCTTGCTTCCACCACGAGTGCTGCTGCTAGTGCTACAACGGGGCCGACATGCGACCATTGCCAAAAGCATTACAACAATCTGCACCCGCTGTCCTGCGGCAGCTGTGCCACTACGGTGAGAACATTTTTATGAAACGATGCTTATTTGACTATTTTCTTCGTACTTCACTAACTCCTTTTCTCTCTTTTTGGCCTACCTATCATCATCGACCTATCCTATCTCTCTTTTATCTTTTTTATCTTTTCCTTTCTTTGCACGGTCTCTCAGGTCCACCACTGTTGTTTTGCGCCGCCTCTCGAAAAGCGCCCTCCCGACTGCGACCCCAACACGGGCAAGTTCTGGGTCTGCCCGCAGTGCATTCGTTGCGCTGGCTGTGGGGAAGACCGGCGCTCGAAACCAGACGTAAGTTGAAGCGACTTCAGACGAGAGTTTGATAGATCTGCGGGACTCTTAGTTACCGCTTAAAAAGACAAAAAATTTAATCCTTATAGCTCAATATGCATCACTTTATAGCTTCTGCGGGACTCTTAGTTACCGCTCTACCAATTAAGCCTGCTTTTTTTTTCTAAATTTATTGAATTGATTATTTCTTGCTGCGGTCACAGATTCGCGCTCAAGAGACTCCTTCGGGCACGCACGACCTGTGCAAGAAATGCTTGCGCCATTTTCTTGCTCGAAAACACTGCCCCGTGTGCTTAGTGCTCTGGAAAGAGACGCCTTCTCCTTCTTCCCGTCATGCATTAAGCAGCAGTAGTGGTGGCAACGCGCTTTTTGATGACAAAGATGGCAGTATACAGGACGGAGAAAACGGCGACGGCAACGACGACAGCAGTGCATTAGTAGCAGTTCATGGCGACAGTATCACCAGCACCACCAGTAGTACAGCTGTCGTCGCGGCTACAGCGGCTGCCACAGCACCGTCCGTCGAGCCCGCGATTGCGTGCGACCAGTGCGCGTTTTGGGTGCACCCTCAGTGCGAAGGCTTCAGCCTGGAGGTGTACCACCGCATTGCCTTGGACCAAGAGCCGAGCCTGGTGGACGGGTTCCTGTGCCCCGCGTGCCGGCCCGCGAAAATCGGCAGCCTGGTTCAGAAGCTCGAGGACATGGACTCCCTGTACCTCTTCGCCGAACCTGTGGTGCGTGTGGGATGTACATGTGTGCGAGATGAGCGATGAGATGGGCGTATGTGTGTTTGTGCATGTGTACATGTGCTGTGCATGCGTGCAAGTGCGTGTGTGCGTTGTGGTGCCGGTGATGTGATGTGTGTATTGTGCGTGATGTGAGTATATCAGCACGTTGCATTTGACATGTACTGTTTTGTATCCCTGAAATTATGTATCTCCTCAAACACGCTGCTGCTGCCTCAGACCGAAGAGCAGGCGCCGACTTACCGCGACATCGTCGCGCAGCCCATGGACTTAAGAACCATGAAAACCTTCGCCGAACAGGGCCGGTACAAGTCCTTCCAAATGCTGAGGCACGACGTGGAGCTAATGGCGCACAACGCGCTCGCGTTCAACTCGTCAGGAGACCGGTGCGTGGGTATTGGGTGTGGGGTTTAGATGCTGTGTGAGTGGTTTGTATGTAATACGGGTCCTTCTTGATGGTTGCATGGGTGTTCACCATGTGGGCTTCATGCGCGTCTGTGAGCGTGGGCAATGTTTGAGCTCGGTGTTTTTCACTCTCTCTTTTCCCCTTATCCTCTTCCTGTCCAATCTTCCTCTTCCTCTTCCTTGAACAGGTTATGGAAAGAAGCCCGGCGCTACTACCTTGCGGCCACGGCGCTCTTCGCCGAGCATTGCCCGAAGACCACGCCTTCCGAATGGGGGCGCGCAGTGGTAGGCAAGGAACAGGCCGAAGAAACGCAGAGAAGAGCGACCAAAAGGGCTACGGCGAAGGTATACAACAGACATGCGGCATTCTTTGGAATAGTTGTGGACCCGTTGTTCTCTTTCTTGTCTTTTTCGTATTCCTGAAAATTAAGAACATTCGGGTCGTGAAGTCGAATTCAATGAATGTGAACGAAATACGTGTGCTTTGATTGAGGGTCCATGAGATTGTGAATGAATGTAATCATGTATGTGTGTATCTATCAGGTCAAGGGCGATGGCAAGGACGTGGAAGGTCTGCCACCGGTGATGGTGCCTACCGCTACAGGTAGCACGCGTACCGGCAAACGCGCAGCTGACAAGACTGCACGCTCGGCGGACGACGCGTCTCCACATTCCTCTTCTTCTTCGCTGGATGCTGCTTCCTCCCTGGCTGGACCAGCAGCCAGTCACTCCGATGAGCCAAGTTCATCAGCAACAGCTGGCAGTGCGCTGGTTGCGCCATCGGCTGTCTCGTCATCGTCGTCTTCATCTTCTTCTTCTTCATTGGACTCACTAGGAGGCGGTTCTAATTCTGCAGCGGAACAAAAAGCTCTTACGACAAAAGATTCGGCACCAACTACGAAGGGCAATAACAACGACGAGGATGACGATGACATTGATGTCGAGGACTTCGTGCGAAAGGTGCAGGAGAAAGATAGCTTACGAATATGATATTTGCCCTCTTTTGGGCCGCTTTTTTGCGTTCGTTTCTATCCTTGTTTCTACTTGGAGCACTTTGTTTTCTCATGCTTGTTTCGCTCTTTCTGCATGTCTTTCGTGTGTGGTTGTTCGTGACATTCTCGGTGGTTCCTTCAAATAACACCACGACCACACCTTGCCATCTGCTCTCATTGTTATTCAACAGGACGTTATTGTGGGAGCCGCGTTGGGCGATTTAGCAGCCGATTTGTCCCTGGCTCCTCCCAAAGACCCGTTCGAGTTCAACCCTGTAGCGTGGCTCCTGCAGACTCCGCGAGAAGCCCAAGCCATGTGCTGGTTCGACTTGTGCGCAGCGTGCGGCGCGCGTGGCCTCAACGAGGAAGAAGATGACGAGAATGAGCCTCAGGGTGGTTATCAGCAACACGACGACTACGGCAACGGCAGCTCTAGTAGCAGCAACGGCAGCAGCAAGAAGAGCAGTACTGGTAGTCTTAAAGACCCACTGCGGCTTGAAGACGGGCAGCTGTTGTTTTGCGCGGACTGCGGCGAAGGCTTCCACCCTTTCTGCCTGCCCATGTCTTTGCCGCTCGCCACTATGGACCCCGTGACGCGCCTCGGCTGGCGGTGCGTGTTTCCTTTTTTTTCCTTCGCTTTTTGTTCTTTCCCTGGATACCTACTGGTGTCTTAGTGCTGTGTATTTCATCATAGACCTGTAGTGACCGTATGTAAGTAAGCGTGCGTGCGTATCTTTGTTCGCTCGTGTTCTTTTTTGTTCGCATTTCTTCTTCCTCCCAATACATCCCCTCATCGCCTGATTCTTTTGTCTTGTTTTCTCCAGGTGCGTCAACTGCAAGGTATGCGAAGTGTGCCGTTCGGTCGACAACGAAGCCAATGCGTCGGTGGAGTCCGAGCTCGAGCTCCTGTACTGCGAGCAGTGCGACCGCGCCTACCACCTCAAGTGCCTCGCGCCCAAGCTCTCGGCGGTCCCCAACGGCCATTTCGTCTGTGGCCTCTGCGTTGCGTGCACGGCCTGCACCAAGCCCAGCGCGTGCGGCGCCGTCGCCATCGCCAAACAACTCTTGCAAGACTTGCCACCGGTGGCGTCATCCGAGCAATCAGCAGCCAGTGGAGGAGTGGCGAACACTAGCAGCAGCAGCAGTGCTGCAACCACCAGTAGTTCTAGTTATGGCCACAGCAATGACAGCGTTGTTAGCATTAATGTGAGCACAGGAGCAGCAGCAGCTGAAGTTGGAGAAGGATCAGGAGCGGATACTGCACAACTATCTCTATCAGTACCCGTTCAAGCGGAGAACAACAACACTGCTGGCTCGGCCGCTCATGCCGCCGCGCAAGCCGCGAAAGCGCAGAATGCGCACCGTTCGCGTGCCATATTAGAGGCCGCCTCCTTCCCGGGCGCTTATTGGTCCAGCCGACCGGACCGCTGCTTGCCCTGCGCCAATCGCTTCACGCAGACTTTTGCCACTGTGTGCCCGGTGTGCCGAGTAGCTTGGGACCAGGTGAGATAAAGAATCTCGATTCTTCGTGCGCACTTTCTTGGTGTTTTTGTTGTTCTCCTTTTAATTCTACAGATCTGGCGTGTTTCTGTTTTTATTTTCAACTTATGTCTTTGGAAACATGCACTGATGTCTTTTACAAAACACGCCTGTTGTATTTTCACCTGTGCATGTTTCTTTTCTTTTTTTTGCACTATCTCAATTACCTCTCTGTATGTATATATATCACTCAGGACGGCGGCGGCGAGATGGCGCAGTGCGAAGGTTGCGCCGCTTGGGTGCACGCGCACTGCGACGAGCATGCTTGGCGCCTCCTGCACCCACCTCCTGGAGCATCCACGGCGAGCAACAGTGGCAGCACCACTGGCAGTGCGAGTAGCAAGCACTTCTTTTGTCCGTCCTGCGTGGTGGATCCGCAGTGCACCCAGCATTTTGGCCCGCTCCCGCTCCTGCCGCCCTCTTCCGTATCTTCTATGGATGAGCCCCTCGAGTCCGCGCCTTCTTCTCAAGAGCAACAACATGCGCAATACAATGCAACAGTAAAAAGTGCAGAAGAAGCAGAAGAGTGTGCCTTGAGCGCAGGAGCAAAAGCAGGAGCCAACTCCGCTGCAAGTGCAGCAGCTGCACCAGTCACTGCTGCTGCCGCTGCGGCCGGCGCGAGTACAGCCCCAGAAAATGCCACTCCAGCGGACAAAGCCACGGCCCTCGCCATGCAAGCCCTTGGTAAAGCAGAGAGGCGCGCAGCGCGGCAGAAGGTGCGGCAACAGTGGGAAGCGCAGCGAGCCCAGCGCTCGAATTTGACCTTGATGCGCCGTGCGGAACGCCACCGAATTGGCGAAGCGAGGGCGAAAGCGATTGCCTCGCACAACCGGGCCCGAGATGCCCTTGCTAGAGCGGAAAATCGCCACCGGGTTGCACAGGTAGTTGCGTGTGTGTTCCTTCTTTTGTAATGAGGATGAGGGGAGCGCAAGGGTTGCATGGTGAGAAGGAAGAGTGCAAATGCATTTGACGCAGTTTTTGAATGGTTCCTTAAGATGTCTGGCAATTCTAGAACTTAATACGTCGACCACCAAACAAGGCATGGATGTTTTTCTTGGGCATAATTCTTCTTTCTACTCAGAGTTACCTTTTTCGCACGTCAAGGCCATTTTTTCTCTCTTGAGTTCTGTTCATCTCTCTTCTTATCTGATTTCTTCCTTGCTTCATTCCGTGTTGTCCCTGGGTACCTCTCTCTCTCGTCCTAGGCCAATGTGCAACGCTTGGAACAAGCAGCCCATGCCTCCGCTGAAGCCGCAAACTCCGAGCGCAGTGTGGCCGAGGCCGCAGCAGGGGCGGTAGAACGATATGAGGTGTGTTGGCGTGTGACCGGGCGCGCGCGGGCAAGTGTTGCATGTATGTGTGCGGGTTCTTGGAGGCGTGCGAGTTTGTGAGGGAGCCTTCGAGAAAAGGGTTTTGGACAAAAATCACGCTTTTGATTTTTTTTTGTACATGTTTTGTTTTGTTTTTCCCCGTTAATTTTCAAACGGTCTTCAACGTTTGCGCCCCCGCTCCGCTCTACACGTGGGGTGGTACTACTACGCACTACAGATGGTGTACACGCAAGACAAGCTCGGCATGGGCATTTGTGCGGCGACTGACGAGCGCAACTTGCCGCAGATCTCTTATGTCCCCGATGGCGTGACTCGACCGCAAACCAGGGATTATTTGGAAGCGGTAAATGCTCGCATATCTTGCATTGGAAGAGTGGTCTGGGGACGTGGGAATAGAAGTCTTCCTGATTTTTTCTTGCTTGCTTGAAGTTGACTTTCCTGTGTTTCTCTCCAAACTATAACCTCACCTCACGTCAATTGTGGCCCTTGTCAATGTCAAAGGTCAACGGCGAGCGGCTTCTGGGGCATGATAACCCCAAAGAAGCTGCGGTCACACGCATCGTCGGCGGGGGCCGCCCGCTTCGCATTTCGTTCGTGACCGAAGCCTCGTGGAGTCACGCCACTCAGGTTCGTCGGCTTCATCATTTGACTGCTTTGGATTTGAGCCTACGGCAGTCTTCGGCGTCTGTTCTTTCTTGTTGAGTGTCTCAAAAGCATTCTTTTTCTCGCAATTGTTTTTAAAGTGAAGTTTTTACTCTTTGCGTTTGGGTTCAAAAGATTCAAATAGATTGTGCTACTCGTCTTCTCTTTCCAACCTCGCTCTTCGCCTTCTTGCCTGAAACCCTACTCACATCAGCGCGCCAAAGGAGCCGCGCGAGCGGTTGCGAAAGCTCACAAAGCCATCGAAGCTCTCAACATGGCCCGGAGGCAGTTGGAAACTTTGCCGCCGCTGCCCAAACCGCCCAAGCCTGTGCCGCCAGACCCAGCCACTGACGCCTGGCTCGAAAAACGGGCCGCGAAGCAAGCACAGAAGCTGGCAGCGGCTCAGCAAGAACAAGGACAAGGAAAGCAGCAGCAGCAGCAGCAGCAGAGGCAACAACAACAGTCACAACAACAGCCGCAACAAGGAGCTGAACAGCAACAACAGGAGCAGGTCCAGGAAAGCTCAATCCAATTTCAGGGTAATAGCGCAGCCACTAACGACAGTAGTAGTACTAATAGTAGCAGCAGCAGTTCTAGCAGCAGCAACAGCAGCAGTATGAGTAATTCTAGCAGCAGTTGCAATTCTCGTCTAATCGCTCCGCACTCAGGGAGCAGCGGCAGCGTCAAAGTCGACGTTGCTATGATGGACGATGTCAGTAGCAGCGACCAAGATGAAATTGAAAACAACGGAAACAGCCGTGCCTTCGACGAATACGATAAGCAAGTAAAGGCTCTGCTCGAGGACAGCAGCGGCAGTGACAACGACGATGAGCTCGGAAGTGGCAGTGTTGCGTTGGTGCCACACCGCGGCTGGCAGAAAGACCGGCAGCATTTTTACCACGAACCTCTTGTTGAGGTCGAGAATGCATCTCCTCTCGCTGGTGCTGGTGCTGGCGATGACGCTACAAGTGCTAGGAATGGTGCTGTAACTGGTGCTGCTACTGCTGGTGCTACCACTTTCAACAGTGAGGGTGTTGGTACTAGTACTGGGACAGGTGACACTGGCAGGAGCACAAACAAAGCGCAGCCATTGCCTCTGTCGCGGTACGTGCCGCCGTCCCTCTCCGCGAGCCGCCCGGCGTGGCAGCTGGCGGTGACTGTCGCGGCCGTGCAGAGGCGCCGGCATTCGCTGATGGTGCACGACAAGAAATACGCTTCGTTGTCGGCGGCGGCGGCCACAGCTCGCGGGGGAGGTCAAGGAGCCAATAGTAATAAAAGTAGTGGCCAAGGAGGGAAAGGTGGCGTAGGACTACCTGGAGTAGCAGCAACACCAGCAGCAGCCGCCGCATTGGCCAACAATGCACCGGTGTTACCTGCAGTGCCGTCTGCGTGGATGAAACCGGTGCCTCTGGGGCAGCCGCCGCGGGAATACTTCATGTCTGAAAGGGCCGCCTCCGCGTTGGCCGAAGATGCCGAGCCAGATTCACCGCCGCCGACAGACACCACTGATGCAGGCGCACCAGCACCACTGGCAGGAGGTGCAGCGGGAGCTTCGGCAGCCTTGTACGGCACTCAAAATGGTGGCAACGCCAACTCGAAAACCAACGACATGAACAAGCTAAGCGCCTCTGTGGAGACTGTCACCGGTGCACTCGGCACCAAGCGCGGCGGCGGTCGCGGCGGCGGTCGTGGTGGCGGTGCTGGCCGAGGCAGAGGCCGAGGCAGCCTTGGGCGCCCACGAGGCGTGAAAAACGGCGAAGGGCGCGCCCAAGGAGGCCGCGGCAACGGCAGCTCTTCTACTACTGGCGGTGATAGCAGCGGTGTGTACCATGGAGACGAAGGGGCTCTGTCGTCCATCAAACGACCAGCCAAGGACATGACCTCTGCCACCGCATCTGCTCGTGCCTCAGCTGCTACTGCCGCTCCTTCAGCTCCTGCTGCACCTGCTCCTGC
>Ga0307982_1001721_pt1 | contig 17801 bp, 13 predicted proteins | sample OrgLakmetagen989_FD_201847 | JGI IMG/M metagenome (GOLD analysis project Ga0307982, IMG submission 201847) | Saline water microbial communities from Organic Lake, Antarctica - #989 | ecosystem: Environmental > Aquatic > Non-marine Saline and Alkaline > Saline | place: Antarctica: Organic Lake... | reverse complement strand
GGCTGGCTTGTCGGTGGCCGTTCTGTCGTCGCCCTCCACAAGCGTCGAACGGGTCGAACTTCCTCAACCCGCGAGCAATGTACCCCCAAATAGTGAACGACGTGAACAACAACGCGGCAGCCGCCCACAAAGCGTGGGTCTTGGACCACAAGCAAGAGCAGGAAAGAAGCAGTGGGAGATACGAGCCGCGTAGCAGTCGCCGAATTGCAGCGGCGTCAAACACCATGGCCCTCGTGCCAGGTGCAGCTCAGCAGCAACAGCAGAAACGCGTGCAAAGAGTGAGCGCGGGGCGCCGTGGCTTGAGTGAAGGCAAAGAAAACGGTGTTGCGGGCAAGGAGAGTGGCCGTTTCGATCTTGACGGCCTTGGGCTCGCGTTATCGGCGTCGCGGGTGATGCCTTCAGGATTGCGTTGATCGGAGGCCCACTCCGTTTCTCCTTTTCTTTCCTACTTCCCGTGTTATATTTGTGTTATAGGAACAAGCCGACAGCCCACAGCTGCCCAGCCCACCAATGGATTCTCATTTCTAGACTTTCGAGACAACTAGTCAACAAGCAACAGGCAGGCGACTACTAGAGGCCTATATCGCATATCCAAGCTCCGGCTGCTCCTAGAACCTAGAAGCTTTATAAACTTCGAATTTTCTGTTTATTGCCTTTCTGGTTTCTCGGTGGACTCAGCAATTAGCATTAATTTTTTTGTGTCCATTCACACAACGAAAATTCTGTATATTTATATTGTGAAAGGCACAAAGTAAACTACAGGAAAATATCGAGAAGTGTATGGACTGAAAACTCCGACGGAATTCTGACACCGGAGCTCATTGCTGTGAATCCAGAATCGATCCCAAGTAGGGCAAAAGGGGAAACGATCACCCACATTCAGTCTGCGAGACACAGTCATGCACGGTGGGCATCGGGGAGGGGAACGGATTCCTAGGACCTGTTGGCCACCGACAGATGATGAACCCCTCCGTTATGAATTTGGAGCACCGCCCTTCTTGAAGTTTCTGTGGATTTCTCACTCGATCAAAGGCAGACACAATGGAGAAAGCTTATTTTGGCAGCGCATCCCGACAGCTACAAGCATTATCAATGCAATCTTGCCCATCATCAGCGCGGAACCTGCACTCTTCGGGGTATACGTAGACTATTTGTTCTCAAGGTGGAGGGCCTTGCGAGGGTTTCGAAACACGCTGAAAAGACGACCACGAGTAGCGACCGTGGCGTTTGATGGAAGATATATGGGTTAAGCTCTATGATACGGACGGACTGCTAGGCCACAAGCGGCCCGCTAGCATGCTGCTGTTTGTATTTTGAGGGGGGCTTCTCTATTCACTGCCACTCTGCGGACGAGGAAGGAGTTCCTGCCCTGCCAGGGCCTCTCATGGCCCGGGGTCAGAACAATAGGCGCCCTGCGCGCTGAAAGTTTCAGCTGAAAGGCAAATTTTGACCTCTGCCAATGGAACCTCGTGTTCCGCACGTCACGAGCTACGCTCGCGCGGCTTCCTCTTTATTGTTTCTGCGGAGTGCGCGCTACCCACAGATGCCTCGCTTTTTGCAATTTTTGCGAGAAGTTTGGCCAATGCCCCTCCCCCTCACATGAATCACTCCGCACTTGCTTTGTTTGTGCAACGCACGCGCATTCCCACTTCTTCCCGCAGCATTGGCTTCTGTGTCATTTGGGTTTGTATTAGTTCGAGTTCGAGTTCGAAGCAGCAGCAAGTAACAAATTTGACATTTCGCTATGTATATGGGCTTCTTCTCAAAAACTTGCGCGCAGCTCCTTAACACCTTTCCTGCCCTTTTACAAAACCATGTCGGTGTAGGTCGCGAACTCGCCCCCGTAAGTGTCCACCCACGCGTGAAACTCTTTCTCCGCAAAGCGCTCCGTGGACTTGTGCGCGAAGTACTCGCCGTCGAGCATGTAGCACTGCAGGAGCGCCACGGGAGCCACCGTCATGGGCACCAAGAACTGCCGGGCCATGATCCAGGCCGTGATGGAGCACAGCATGGTCGCGCAGGACATGGCAATGGGGACTTCGTCCGGAAAGCCCCACACTTGAATGAAGTAGTACAGCGCGGCAGCAATGGCGGTGCACGCGACTTGCCCCACAATCGGGACCACCGTCGCCACCGACAAGGTGGCTCCTACTCGATTTTTGTTCCGAATGGTTAAGAAAAAGGAGGTCTTCGCGCTGGCCCAATAACCGGTCCCAAACATTGCGGTCGCCATGTACGCGGAGGGTGACGTGTACTTGAACAAGTTTTCCACGCAGGGCAGAGTGACCCAGTCCAGGCAGCAAACCAAGGCCGCGCCCACGCTGCGCTCGAGCGGTGACACGGGAGCCTGCCCACTGCTGCTGTCCTTGCTCGCTGCCGCAGCAGAAGAAGACGCCGCGTGGGTGGCAAAGCGTTCGAGTGTGGACAGAATTCGATGCGGGCCGTTGGTGAAGATATGTAAGAACGACCCAATCGCCACGGTGCCGCAATGCACCGTGATGCCCGTGATGCAATCTTTCCAGAGCAAGAGGGTGGGGCCTTTCTTGCGGGAAAAGAACCACCGGCACACGGAAATCGCCATCCCCAGCGCAAAAGTGTCGGAAAGCCATTGGCAGCCCCAAAACGCCGCAAAGAGCACCAGGAGCGCCGACGCCATGGTGCCCGGGTTTTGGGTGTAGCCCCATTGGTACGCTTCGGCGCCCGTGAACTCGTCGGTCACCTTCAGGGCAGCGTTTTGCGTGGAGACGTTCACCACCCCGTAGGTGGCCAGGGAGAGGCCCATCACGCAAATCCCCAAGTTCATCCACGAAATGAGCGACTGGGAGCGCTTCCCAATGTGGGCCAGGCACCGCTCCGACTCCACCACCAGCATGACCCCCAGAGTCACGGCGTGGCGGGCCCGCAACATGGTGAAGATCCACGCGGTGCCGCCACACCACAGCAAGAACCCAAACGCGCGCAAAGCTAAGACCTCAGTGTACGGGTGAGGGTCCACCGGCAACTGCACCATTTTCACGCTGTCGAAAAACATGCGGCTCCCCAGCACCATCATGGCCGCGCTCGCGCCCCAAATCGCCAGCCACACCACTTTGTACGCCTGATGCCCCCCTGTAAGCCGCATGCAGGTGTCGGTGAGCCACCGGGGCGACTGTGTAGCCCACACGAAGACATTCACCAGAAGCGCTGTGCCCATCACCGAAAAGAGCGGCGCAATGGCCGACGAAAAGAAGGCCTACACAGAGGATCGAGGGAAAGCCGGGTAAAGGCCGAAATTGGCAAGACGAGAAAACAAGAAGAAAAAAAGAAAGTCGTGTGCTCAAAGAGAACTATATTTCACGAGTGGCAAGACTCCAAGTAATTCGCAGCGTGTCCTTTACCTGAGCGAAGAGAAAGACCATGTCGTGCGGCACTTTGTAATCGAAAGCTAGCGCGGCGTTGGCGTCAGTAAAGTAGCACCGGTTGGAGAGGCTCGAAGTGCGGTATTTGTAGTTGCACACCCCGTATTTGTACGCGACTTTTGGTGTCATGGTCGCGAAGTCCTTGAAAAAAAAGCAATGTGGCAAGGAGCAAAGTGAGACAAACAAGAATAACTGAAGGTAAGGTGTACAAGCAGTGGTTGCCGAAGGGATAGCGCGCAGCGGTGATAGAGTCGAGTTCGCTGAAAAGCATCTGCAACCATTCGTTTTCAATTTTCTCACCGTGTAGCCGTTTTCGTCTGCCTCGGTGTAGTCGGCATAGTCGGCGGCATCCATGCACACCATGTTGGCCTAGTGGGAAGGAGCAGAGTGTGCAGTTTAGGGAGAAGACAGAAAAAGTAAAAGAGTGGACAAGAGGCCAATTCGACGAGGAAAAAAACGGTCGAAGCTAGCGGAGGGTGTAGAGAATTGTGAGGCGAGCAAGAGGTCATTCGCCTCACGAGTCCGTTTTAACCAGTAGACACCGAGCAAGGAGGAGAAACAAAGCCTCGAGGCATTGTGATTCACCTTGTCATCAGGGTCGTTGTTGGTGACGTAATCTTCGCCATCCACCCAATCGTTTGGGCACTCGTCCACACAAACTCCTACGCCAGACCGCAGCAGCGGGTACAGGAACTCGCCATCTTTGCATATGTCACCTACATGTATACGAGTTGCGTGGGCGTTCAGTGCAGGTCGCCGTTGGGTGGAGGCACAACAAGAGAAAAGTATGAGTTTGAGCGCTACACATGACTATTCGACGGCACTTGAGTCATTCTAGCAAGCAGGGCATTTGCCTATAGCGCATAGTCTGAAATCGGAGGATTGTATAGACTTATGCGCACTGAGCGACAACGCCGGGGCAAAAACAACCAGTAAAACCCTCCTACCTTTGTAATCGGTGCCAAAGAGAAGGCGTCCACCGGAAGGATCGGGTTCGCCAATCACATATGGGACTGCATAAGTAGCGGCTACTACGAGAAAGCCGAGCCCGAGGGCCACGCAGCCGCTTGGGTTCGTAAATTTGCGCTCGGTAAGCAGCGGTGGCCCGACGGCGCGTCCGTTCTGCGGCACGCTCAACGGCACTTGGGCGCCTGAGGACACGTCCTGGTTGCTAAACCGCCACATCGGGAGCTTGGCGGCGACGGCGCGAGCTCAAGGAAATGGAGCGGCCGCGGCTGCGGTGCAGCAAACGGAGGTTGGTTGACTCGCGGGGAGAGCCCTTCTTGAGCCTTCGAGCAACACTCAATTTGATGAGTCCAAACCCACCAATCAGCAACCAGTAATCTACGAATCGGTTGATAGGTTGAGAGTTGATAGGATGGTAAGTAAAGCAGTAAAGCGTAGGAGCTATAACGTGGGGGCTCCGACGTCGTTCTAAACGACTTGGTCACAGCTCGCCGGTAGTGGTCGCACGGCCTGCAAGAGATGTGGTCCTTTACGGCGTCGGACTTAGCAGCTGGCGCGCAGGAAAAAGTCGTCGCGGCTGCGGACTTTAACGGCCCGAAACGCCGCGAGCTACGGCAGCGCACGAACTTGAGCTGCGTGCCCGTCCTGGGGCTGGGCCTCCTCTTCTGCGGCTATTGTGTCGTGGTGTTATCCTTCATTGAAAATCCATCATACTACAAACTTCTCTGGGGCACCAGCTATTCGGGTAAATGCGCTTGGCGTTATGTGAATGTTCGATGTATTGTGGCCTTGTCGCCTGTTGAGAGCCACTGTTTGCCTTGCTCTTCGGTTGAGCTCAAGAGGCATACGTAACTCTCAACCCACGAGCTTCGAACGTCGCTACCTCTTTTTTTTTCTGCTGCTGCACCCTACTTCCTAAATTGTATGTTAGGCAAAGTGTGCGAGGGCTTAAACGCAGCTGGGACTCCTGCAAACTTTTTGTACCCTCTGCAACGGAACGGCGTGGGCGCGTGCACCAATGAGTGCCCTACTGAGGAGGACGTCGCTTCGGTCGACGGCCACGACCCCGCCGACAAAGATAAAATGGTGTGCATGGACGCAGGAGACTTCGCTGACTTTTCACAGGCCGACGAACACGGTGCGTTGTGTTTACCCGAGGGAGAAAAGGAGGAATGAATGAGAGCAAAGGAAGTTCTCCCATGTTCCAGCCGATAGATGCGAGAAGACCTAGGTGCGCTCAATGACCAGCTTGTCAAACTAGCTTGCAGATAGTTGTCCTGACACTCGTGCACGTCCCTTGCTACCGTACTTGTATATCTCATGCGGGGTAGGCATCACCGACTTTTCGTTGCTGAAACCGATTGACGCGTTTCGGTATGGGGTCTGCAACTACAAGTACCGCACCTACCAAGTGGGCCGGCGCTGCTACTTCATCGATTCGGACGTGGCCAACATGTTCCCGTACAAGCTGCCCACGTCCAAGGTACCGAGCCTGTCTGTGTGTTTTTTTTAAGCCCTTGCTTGCTTGAGCGTACGTGTGCGAACGTTGCCTTCAGTCGTGACGTCGTGCGTGTTTCGATGCTCGATTGATTGTGAATGCCATTCCTTGGCTGCACTACCCCTGTTCCCCAGGTGTTCATTTTCACGCAATCGATGTACGCGTCGCGGGCATTTTTGATTTTCTGCTGCATCGCGGGCGCAGCAGTGGCGAGCAGTGGCTTTCTGTATCTTCTACATGTGCCCGTAGACAGCATTTCTGAAGTGAGAACAAAAAAAAGAACTGTCAACGTGAAGCGAGTAGAAAATCGATTAACTAGGATGAGTGCATAGATTATTGATGAACGTTGAGCCTATTCTTTTTTTTTGCCTTTTCATCTGTGATTAATGAAGGGAAAGTGTGTCACGAAGTGCATCATTTGTAATTCACCTTTTTGAATACGCACTGTTTGTATATTCCCGTTTTCGCACTAAGGCTCATACTGCAGCGCTCGACAAAAAGTCTGGCGGCGGAGGCAGCAGCAGTCGCACTCGTACCGGCGGTAGCAGCAGCAGTGGTGGCGGAGGCAGTGCGGCTGGCAACGAAGCGCAAGCCCTGAGCAACGTGTGGGCGTGCATCTGGTGCGGTGGGCTCTGCACCATGCTCGTCGGGTCGCACATGTACTACACCGCCGCCTACTACACGGAGCTGGCCGTGAACCCCCGCACCGATTTGGAGGTGGCAGCCTTGCGGGGCGCAGCAGTGGTGCTCTGGGCGGGTGGGGCCCTGTGGATTTGGGTCCTGCTCCGGGCTCGCCACGCCGTGACGCTCGGGGTGCTCTTGACGGCTGCGTCGGAGCGCTGCATGACGGCGATTGGCGCGAAAGCCGTGTACGTGTTGACGGTGTGGTCGGGCTGCCTCTGCACCTTGATCCTGGGCCTCATGACTTATGCCCTCTCCAATGTGGCGACTGTGGTCGACAACGAGTTGATAGTGGACCCCACCACCAGCGCGGAGGGGTACCGGTTCGGGTACACGGAAGACGCCACGACCATGGTCTCCACGACCGTGGTGGTGCTGGTGACCCTGTGGGCGTGCGAATTCGTGGCGGACTTAACGGGTCTGGCCACCAGCATGTCGGTGAGCGGGTGGTTTTTCACACGGGACAAGAACAAGTACTTGCCGACCCTCTTCGCGGACTACTCGGTGGTTCTCAAGTTCCATGCCGGCACCGTGGCCCTGGGGTCCCTCTTGCACACGGTACTGGGTGCGCCGCACCGGGCATTGAGCGTCGTGGACTCCGTGGCCAATGCGCGCGCCGGCCGCAGCGGCTACACGCAGTCGCCGTGCGCCCCCTGCGAGCAGCGCGTGGCGTCGTGCACCGTGGCGTGCTTGCGCGGCGGCACCTGCGGGGTCGTGGACCACTTCCTCAAGTTCACGTCCCCCAACGCCTACGCGGCGGTGGCGATGTTTGGGACGGGCTACTGGGCCAGCGCGAAGACCTCCTTCTTCTTGACCATTCGCCAAGTGCACCGCTTGGGAGCCACCATGGCCGTGGCCCAGCTGGTGCCCACCATCGGGAAAGTCACCGTGTGCGCCACCTGCTCGGCGCTCTTTTACTTCGCCCAAGTCACGGCGTTTTCCAACACCGCAGTCTCCATCCTCTGCTCCACCGCCATTGCTGCCATGGGCTCGTGGCTCATTGCGGCGCAGTTTTTGGCGCCCCTCGTGCAGGCCCCACAAACCCTGCTGCAGTGCTACATGCTGGACGAAGAGCTGTTTTTGCACAACGACAACGAGCGTTACGCGTACCCCGAGCTGCACACCTGGGTGGCCACATACGGCGGCGAATTCACATCAGATGCGGCATGATGAGCATGCCTTTGTACTCAGCAAAGTTCGTTTTAGAAGTCGGTGTTTCGTATTTTGACCATCAAAATATTTAGATCAAGGATCGAGCTACGAGCCTCGAGCTACCTTACGACTCACGACCCAAAAACAACGCGACAACGACAACTATTTTTTTCAGAAAGCTTTCAGATTTTCAGAGTTTCAGAGCCTCTTAAAAAGAAGCGAATCCGAACCATGATCCAACTAGACCTACACAGAGAACTAGGGAAAGGGAAAGCCGGCGAAGAGAGAAGGCCCGTGTGCATAATATTAAATATTCATATGCGACCTTAATGATGGGATTCTGAAAACTAAAAATACCGAAATCGGTGAAATAAGGAGGACAACGAACTAAATAATAAATTAACTCATAGAATTCAAAAGGCAATCCCGATTGCAATCGCGGCCTGATTGAATATCTCCAATTCCAGAACAGTTACGAACGCTGGTCGGTGAGCCGCTGCTTTCATTTGCAGAAAGCAAGTCAGCGCCACGTCATATCGCGCGCGCATCAATAATCATAGGGAATCGAAGTAACCAGTCAGCACAATTGCGGGAAGGCGCACAGAGGAAGAATCGGTGGGCGGAGAAAAAATAGCAAACGGAAAAGAGGACAAAAATATACAAGAGCAGTAGTTGTGGCACGTCATCGATGAGGAACGTGAGACCCTAAAAGTGTAGGTTACAGGGCTTCCAACTGCAACAAAGCGAAAAGGACAACGCTGCGCTACGTCGCTACGTCCTAGCGGGCGTGTTTCGAATGGCCTTCCACTTCCTCGCGATTTTGATGTGCAAGTTGGTGGACCAAACTACGCCCGTGAACATGAACGCAAAGCCCAGGTAAGTGCCAAACACTTGAATTAATGTGCCAACCTGTTGATCGATAACAAGCATGCAGGGTGTGACCAGGCAGCGTAAGTGAGTGTGGGTAGCACTAAGGAGTGGGAAAAAATATTGGATTGGGTTGAGGTACGAACGCAGTTTAGGAACAGTGAGTCAACACCAGGCAACCTGGTGCGAATTGAAATCAACTCGACAAGATGGCCACTGTGCGACAAGAGGGGTAAATGCAAAAGAGGAGAGGGTGGAAAAAAAAAGGGATGAAGTGCACGTGTGTACCGTGGTGTTGGGCACGATGTAATTGGTGTCGTCGCCTTCAAAAAAAAAGTTCTCCATGCCGTGGTGCGTGGTCACGGGCTCCGAAGCGTCGTCCGAGGGGCACGGCATCGTGTCGTCGTCCGAGCCGTACGCGCCAATCACCAGCATGCAGGTGGGCTGCACCAGCACCAGCACCGTGGCAATCAGGAGCAAGTAGCAAGGGCCGTACCGCGCCCAGTGCTGCCCCGCAGGAATGCCCTTCTTGGCTTTGCACTGACAATGTAAAAGTAAATGAGCACAGGACAGAGGACTACACGAAGAAGTGGCCGTGTCAAGGGGGTAGCGTAGGTAGATGATTGATGCATTACACGTACTTAACATCAAAGTAAGCTCAGATAAATATAAGGAATGAAAAAGGCATCATGAAAAACAGCTAACAACTGACCTTCCACCAAGCAAACTGTAAAATGTTGGTCATCAACGCCAGCATTACTGCGACCTGTTGGTATGAAATAAAATGGAATGGAACTTCTGTTAAGACTACAGTAGACGAGTTGTGCACGCGTACCCCTGTTTCGAGCATCTCTCACCTGAATCCCGTGAAACAGGTCGACAAGCCCCGAGGGCACATTGTTCGCTGCAACTGCGAACATAGCGCCGACGAGGATGGGCCAACATCAGCTCCCTACGAGGGCTGGCACAGCCGCTACAAGTGTGCACGTCGCGACGAAGACGCTTTGGTCCTCACGCTCTCCACTGTTGCCCTCCTCCACAGTTACGGGGGGAAGATCAACAGCGGAGCCGTCATCTCAGTCAGCACACTCAGCCTCATTGTTGCTGAGTGTTAGGAGCGGGTCCTTCATAGTCTTTGAGTCCATGCTTGGTCGTTGTTGCTCTCTAGCTTCCATGGGGCTGTTGTTTGCTATGGTTTTATGGTTTTTGTTCATTCGTTTCCCGCAGGCAAGCTCAAAAAAGCTGTGATTGGTGCAAAACTGTAATTTCCCTGACGGGAGATCATCAATCGTCACTTTCCTCATCATCTTCCCACAGGTTGTGCTAGCTAGCAAGAGATAGCAGCGAGAAGCTACAAGTGCCATCCCACATGAGCGAGCTCCTCCAGACTCGCTTCGAAGATTGGGCAGCCAAGCATCCCAGCTCCACGGCGCTTGTTATCCCGAACGCGGTGGAGGTTTTGGATTCAGCTCAAGCGACAGAAGTCACTTACGCCGCCCTGAACGCTGCAGCTGAAGCCATCGCTGCGACAGTCATCAGCCAGATTCCTCTCCCCGGATCACCACAGACGCATTTGAACCCGTCGTTCACAAATGAAGCATCAAACTCTTTTGCAACCGTGGGTGTATGCTGTCGTGGAGGTTCATATCATGGTGTAGTGTGTGTGTTAGCAGCGCTTAAAGCAGGCGTCCCTTACGTCCCTTTAGATCCAACTTCGGGCCCAGATCGACTAGCTTTCCTAATTTCCGATGCGCGTGTCGCTCTTGTCCTTACTGAGGATCATGTGCTTGGAATTGAGTTGAGCGATGGGCGTTTAGGAGCGTCGATTCCAACCGTTACTGTTGATTGCTTCGTGGCTGAGTACTTCCCTAGCACTACGCATTCTCCTTTAGCGGCCGCGTGTGCAGCCGTAGCCCTTGACTTTAAGAAGGCTCGAGCTTCACGAGAGCTCCTTCGTAACACTGATGATACGGCTTATGTGTTGTACACATCTGGATCAACGGGTACGCCAAAGGGCGTGCTTGGCCCGCATCGTGCCATGTTAAGCCGCGTGGGATGGGCTCTCGCAGCATATCCATTTAAGCGGGCGAACGAGCAAAAGGAAGTTGCCTGTCATAAGACATCGCTCAGTTTTGTGGACTCTGTATTTGAAATTTTGGGGCCTTTAGGCTCTGGTGTGCCTTTGGTTGTAGCGCCGATGGCAGCGCGTATGGACCCAGGCTTGTTACTGGACCTTCTTGGGAAATACGATGTTACTCGTCTTATTCTCGTGCCTTCACTCTTACGCGTACTCATTGCGATCGCCAATGAAAAAGCTGTCGATGGTAGAGCTTCTAAAATTGATGGGGGTAGCTTGGCGTCCAGGATACCCTTTTTGACGCATTGGACGGTCAGCGGCGAAGCACTGAGCTTCGATTTAATCGAAGTATTTTTCAGAGCGCATCCGGGAGCAAAATCCTTGCTCAATCTTTATGGCTCTACTGAGTGTGCTGCTGACGTAACGGGTGCTGAATTTCAACCCGGAAAGCAAAGTAGCTTTGTCATGAAACCAACATTAGGATTCGATACTGAGATCGCGGTAGTGGCAGAAGCCGATCAACGCCCAGTTGCAACCACAACCATTGCGCCCATTGGATTTCCCCTCGGGGGGTGCGGCGTCTTAGTTCTCGATCCAGGCTCACTTCAAGAGGTACCCCCTGTTGGAGTTCAAGATTTAGATTCCAAGGAAGCTCAGGGATTATCCGCGGAAGCTGAAAAAGTGGGTGAGATTGTTGTCTTCGGGCGACATCTCGCGGCAGGCTACTTAGGCCGCCCTGATCTCACCGACGCTGCCTTCGTATGGCTACGCGAAATTAGTATGTCTGATAGTTCAGTCTGTAATGAGCCAGTTATTCGGCGTTTCGAGCATTTGAGCCCGAATTCTGCTGCTGAAGCTGAGGTGGTTGCTGCGGCAGCGGCGAAAGAATCGAATTGTGAAGACGAACGTGCTGACCCTTTATCGCCAGTCGTCGTGCCGAGCGATGGACGGCCTTTTCGATGCTTTCGAACGGGTGACTTCGGCTTTTTGGACTCGGCGGGCATCCTGTACTACGTTGGGCGGCGCGATCAAATGGTGACTTGAATTTTGACCTAGAATGCTTGTCACGACGTTCCCGAAATTACTGCTAATTCTGTTACTCATGGCGCGTCAATTCCTTTCGTTTGAGCAGGTCAAAATTCGCGGCCAACGAGTGGACTTACTCGAAGTTGAAGCCCACCTACGGGCCATCACTGGTGTTGAAACTGCTGCAGGTAAGATTGCTGACAGCAAGATCACATACGTTTCAGTGAACCTGTTATTAACGGTTGCTCCTATCTCGTTCTCTTGTGTGCATTCCGCAGTTGCCATGCTTGACAGTGGGCATGCAGCCGAACCTATCGCTGCTGCCTACGTGGTTCCACCTGCTGCCGCGGATGGGCCAAAGCTTCGGGCTGCTTTGGCTGCAAAAGTAGCACCTTATTCCGTGCCATCATTATTCCTTGGTGTGTCCAAACTGCCTCTATTGGCGAGCGGCAAACTCGATCGAGCGGTTCTGAAGCGCCCCCTTTCAGACCCATCAAATCCCGCGCATGAGACAGTGCAAGATTCTTTGAGGACAGTCACAGAAGAAGGTATTTCTTACACTGCAGTAAATAGCATTGCAGGAATTGAGCAGTGTGTGGCCAAGATATGGCAAAGTCTCGGCCTTGTTGGCCCTTTTACTGGGCTCCCTATCAGTCAGAATGGCGAAACGAAAAACACCGGATGCCTTAGCTTCTATGTTTGCGGAGGCGATAGCTTGCGGCTCGTTTCCTTGACATCAAAGCTGCGGTCTGCGCTGCGGCGCGACATTACTTTACTCCAGCTCGCGGCGCTACCAGATAAGACCGTCCCGGCCATGGCTCGCCTGGTTGCGAGTGCCCCCAATCTCGATGCAACAAGAGGTGCAGATTTAGCGGGAATAATCTCAGAGGAAAGTTCAAGTCAACTTGTCGCCCGTTACGAAGCTTACGCAGACACTATTTTGGGGCCCGTTCAAGCTCATTGGGTGGAGGAAGTTGGATATTTGAGTTACATGCAGCAAGGAATGCTTTTCCATTGCCTCATGCACGGCTCTGCTGAGGCTTCGATGGCAAACCTGGAACACAACGCTGAACAAAGTGGTGCTTGGACGTCAATGTACGTGCAACAGTCGATGTTTGAGTTGGAAGGCGAGCTGGACTTGCCTCGCTTCCGTCGTGCATGGGCTACTCTGCTTTATCGGCATGAACTGCTGCGCTCTTATGCTGACCCCGATTTCCTTCTGAATGTTGATGGAGACTTGACAGAGGATAACGGTGCCACTGGAAGCCGGCCAGTCTTAGTGACAATAGCATCTTCTGCCATAGCTTTGCCTCTGAAGGTTGTAGATTTGTGGGAGACGACCACTCAAGCTGATGATGAAGGTCGGCGTTTATCTCAGCTAGATGATATGCTCGAGAGCGAGCGCCAACGCGGAATTGGAATTGGTGGCCTCCAGTCCATAACGATATCTTCTCACGAAGTAGGAAAACTGTCACGCTTAGAGGCACCTCTCTTTCGGCTGCTTTTAGTGCGTGTTGGAGCTGCGTCGTGGCGCCTATCTGTCGTAATTCACCACTTAATAACTGATGGGTGGTCTCTTGACATCCTGTTTAAAGAGCTCTCGGATGTTTACAGCGCTGATGTCAACGGAGAAAGCGATGAAAATGACAAAGCTGACTTGGTAGTGCCGACCTGGCAAGCTCTAGTGGCGTGGGAAATAGCCATGAACTTACCTGGTTCAGAATCGTTAGCTGCAAGCGAAATCTATTGGCGTAACTTATTGAGCCTATGGCACCCACAAGAGCCGCTTCAATACTTGAACTCTATTCCAGAAGAGACGCCCAAACAAGTGATTGAAGGTGAATCAAGTGACCTTCCTGAGGTCCCCGAGCAATTGCAAGTGGAATTAACTCAAGTCTCCGAACGTTTGGTTTTGGGTGACAAACTTTTAGAATCTATACATGAAGTAGCTCGAAAGAATGATTTAACGGTCAACGCCCTCATGCACGGTGCTTGGGCTCTCCTTCAAGCCCACGTTCAGGCATTAGAGCGAGAACGAGGAGGCGAAGGTGGAGGTACAGATGAGGCTCGAAGCTCTTCTAAAGATGGTACTGACGCAGTTGGTGAAGTCGTAGTGTACGGGTGCACATCTTCTGGGCGATCTGCGCCTGTAGACGGAGTCGAAGCCCTCGTTGGGCCCGTCATTAAGACATTTCCAGTAGTTGTAAATGTTGGCTGTGTCATTACTGCTGGTGATACTCTTGGCGATGGAATAGGCGACAGTGGTGATGGTGCCGATTTACCGTTCACTGATCTTGCTGCATCAATCCACATGCAATTATTCCGAAGTATGGAGCATGAGGCGCTGCCACTTGCTCAAATGCATCGCTTACTTCCGAAATTTTCGTCGAGAAGGAGTGATATTGGATGCGATGCGTCACAGCTTTTTTACACCATTTTAAATTTTGAACCCGATGTTGAATCAGTAGTTTTAGACCAAGAAGCGCCTGACCACCGACCAAAATTGGTTCTTAGGCAATTGCATTCATCGGATCGTGTTGGATATCCGCTTACTTTGCGAGCGGCCGTGTCCAGCGCAGAAAATGGAAACGCTCCTCGCATTTCGCTCCTCATGACCGCAGAATCCTCGGGGTCTGCTGCAACTGAATCTGCGTTTTTGAAGCGTGGACCTCAGCTAATCCAGTTATTATCGACATATGTAGCTCTTCTTCAGAGGATATGTGAGGCTCCTCATACTGGAACTCGCGCTTTGCGGAAGTGGTTGCTTGAGCACGGCGAAGTTATGTCGAACCCACCAGCACAACTTCGAGTTCCAATCGAGTTGCCGTCCCAGTCAATTGGAGCTGAAGAAGAATCAAGCGATTGGTTTCCGTTAACTCCAGTGCAACGGTGGTTCTTCGGGCTTCGTTTGGCTCAGCCCAACCACTTTAATCAAACAATTCTTCTTCGCAATGAGAACGCCGAGCCTGTCGATGTAGCTTGCCTCAATGCAGTCCTTCGTATTGTGGTCCGAAGACATTCGGCACTTCGTCATCGCTATTCCCGTATGGGACCTCATGGTTCGTTGCCAGATGTTGTCGTGAAATCCACAGATCCGCTAAAGTTATCGCCGGAATTAAAGTTGAGGAAAAATATGTTAATTAAGAGCGAATGGGTGCAACGAATTGCACCTGTGGAGGAAGCCTTGAGTCAGACTGGACTAGTGCAAGAATTTGACATCAGTTCAGCGGGATCTGCGCACTCAACAATTGCTGCCACGACACTCGAGGTTCAAAAGTCGGTTGATATTGAGACAGGTCCGCTGCTGCGCTGTGCTCTAGTCAGAGCACAAGGCAATGACTCGACACGAGTAGAAACTATAGCACTGGTGGTGCATCATCTGGCTATGGATGGCGTAAGCCAACGCGTGTTGATTGACGAATTGACTCAAGCCTATGACGCGCTGCGATCAAAACCAAGAAACACTACAGACAGTGATGTCGCAGCCGCTACAGCTACACTGGCACCACCGCCGCCTTCATTCAAACAATGGTGCCTTTACGCTCTTGGAGCCGTCGTGCCTCAATTGCGTTCAAAGCCTCAGGTTGCTTCGTGGCCTAACGCAGTTCCAACTTGTAAATTGCGCCCCAATTCTGGCGAAGAAGCAGAATTATGGGATCAAAATAATACCGAAGGAGCAGCTGATGTGCTTCATGTGAACTTTGACATTGATGAAACGGAACAATTTCTTGCAGCTACCGCATCAAGTGCCGTCACGTCGACAAACTTCGAACGCGTTGGCGCGTTGGAATTGTTTGTCGCCGCGCTTGTACTGGCTTTTCGGGATGCTGATCTACAGACAGATCCACTCAGTCCAACTTCAGATGAGTCTAAACCATCCTCATTTGTCGTAGATCTCGAGGGCCACGGCCGAGACGACTGGCAAGACCTTGGTTGCGAGTCGCCCGCTGTTATTCCTCTCCAGACCATTGGTTGGTTCACCGCCATGTATCCGTTAGAAGTACCTTTGCCTGCGCAGGCTGTTGGTCCAGACGGTCAGCAATGTGGCAGTATGAGTACTGACTTGCTTGACATGTTATCTGCGTCAGTCTCCGCTTTGAACCAACTACCAGACAGAAAATCTTTGTTTGGACTTCAGAATCTAGCGAAGAATACTGCGAGCCACGGCTGTGGGCGTATTCTGCTAAACTACATGGGACAATTTGGAGCCCGTCTTCCAGCTAAAGAGTCAGTGTCCAGCGCCGCTTCGTGGCGATTTGTTTCCGATTCTGAAGTGGATGCTGCATGGAGTGCCCCTGAAAATCGTCGAAGTCATGATATAATCATTGACGGGAAAATCGTCGATGGTTGTTTGGATTTTGCCATCTCATTTTGTCCCCTCAACGATACAAGCGAGATCCTAAAAACCTTCGCGGTTTCCTTCAAGGACTATGTATTAGCAGTATCTAAAGCAATAAAGTCGCGGCGCCAATTTTGGGCTCGTACTTATGCTGCTCTATCCGATCCTGCTGAAATTCCGACAATCCCATCTCAATTGCCTCTGAGTGCAGGAAGAGATGAAGTTGAGAAGTTTGGTTCTGAAGCGGAAGTGTGGTTAGACGAAAAGAAACTTGACGCATTTGCAGCAAACATGACTTCAACCTGCAAAAATGCCGATATTGATGCGGCTTTGTCAGCATTATACCTCGAAACATTGCGGCGATGGACAAGTTTTACTCCTGAACGGAAATCTATCGCTGCCATGTTGCAAAAGATGGGCTCCAATAGTGAAATATATGACATAATTCCACTAATCCAGCCCATTGGCCACTCAAGTGCGGTTAGCGCAGCCATGTATTTTGAGACGGTGAGTGATCAGCTATCTTTCATGACAAAGACGCGCAGAAGCAGTGAATCAATGAATCAGACTGCACTTAGCAGTAAGACTCCTTTCTTATGTATCAGTATAAGAGCTGAAACTTACTTTTCGTCACGCGGTTCCCGCCATACTACCACAAGTGTGATTTCAAATCATTTCACTTCATGCAGCAATCCTTCTGCTGTGCCGGTTTACTGTCTTCATTATGCTGGCGGGAGCGCTGCGCTTTTCTCCGCAACTGAGTGGGGTCCATCGTCTGCACTTTCTGTTGTTTCAGTCGAGTTGCCAGGCCATGGATCTCGAAGAGGAGAAGCCCTTTTAGATAGCATTGACGCTCTTGCTGAAGACGTCATTCGCTCTACAGGACTTGGTCAAAACAAGAAAATAGGCCCGTTTGGTCTTTTAGGTTATTCATTTGGGGCTCTCGTGATGCATGAAGTTGCTCAGCGGCTAGAAAAAATGGGATCACCTCCTGCACATCTGTTCGTGGCCGCAGAGGCTGCTCCTGAAGATGCAGTCCCCGCAGTTGATCCTGTAAGTTTCAGTCTTTACGAAACCTTATCATGTTTATGCTCGCAATATATTATGTTCTAAGTAGTCATTTCTGGTTTTGTTTTACAGGGTTTAAGTGACGAGGATTTGGTTCGAAGTTTAGCCCAGATTAATCATATTTCACCCGAAGTTGCATCTGCCGGGCCTGACGTGTGGCCGTTTCTTCTTGCTCCATATCGTGCCGATCTCCGTGCCGAACAAAGTATCAAAACCAAGTGGGATTCCACGCTCACTTGCCCAGTGACTGCATTTCGGGCTTCAACTGACGAAACCATTGATGATGGCGAAGACGGCTCACTTGGAATGAGGCGGTGGAATCAGACAACTAGCGGTGCATTCACATTGATTACAATCGAGGGAAGCCATCTTTTTATCAATGAGGAATCTTCACGTTATGAATTTGTTCAGCACATCTCCAACCAAATTGAATCCATTGCTTCGAAAGCATTGCTAACAACCACTGCGTCTCAAGAGCATTCGCAGCAACTTCTGCTTGAAATTGACATTATTCAATCCAAGTTGAAGATAAACGTTCGAGACCACGCAGGGATCTACCCCCCTGAAGTGGTGACTGGTCTAGTAGGGACTTACGCAGGACTTTTAGCCGCGCTTTGTGAGTCAGCTGAGAACTGGACTGCAGGTCCGCTATCTGAACTCCTGCCTAAACCCACACCGCTTCTATCTTACCGCCAAGATTCGGTCACGACAGAGCGGCTGATGCACACT
>Ga0307982_1001719_pt1 | contig 17812 bp, 15 predicted proteins | sample OrgLakmetagen989_FD_201847 | JGI IMG/M metagenome (GOLD analysis project Ga0307982, IMG submission 201847) | Saline water microbial communities from Organic Lake, Antarctica - #989 | ecosystem: Environmental > Aquatic > Non-marine Saline and Alkaline > Saline | place: Antarctica: Organic Lake... | reverse complement strand
TGTAGGCGTCGCACGGGGAGAGGGTCTTCACGTCAGCGAGAAAGATCTTTCCGGCAAGGGGGCCTTCGTCAAGTGGCCGGCCATTGATTTCGAGATCGGGGATTATGTGCTGGTATGCTCTTGTGCCATTTTTTTTACGACAGCAGCGCCGTACCCTTCCTCTAATATAGTAGAAGTGCAGATACATTCACTCCAATTTTTTTTCCCGTCGTCGTGATGAGTGATGAGTACTCCGTGGTGTGCAGGACGTTGCTTGCTTCATTATCATCTTCCGTGGGTGGCATCTCCTTCTGAGAGTAAGATTGTAGGATCAGCTTGGAGCTCACTTCGGCTTCCGGTTGAAAGAAGCGAAGGTCACTCGCAGAACTTCAAACCATGACGACTACCGTTGACGGGGTGTTGGCCTCGGCAGGCTTGTCTGCCTTCTCAGAAGCGCTTCTGGGGATTGGTGCAAACAACGTGGATACACTGGCTGCACTGCCCGAAGCAACGCTTTTGTCGCCAGAAATCGGAATGCGCAAGCTCCACATAAATAAGCTACTCAAAGCTTTACAGTCAGCCGGAGTCGCGGGAGCTACCGGCCCACCTCCGCTGCCACTTCCCCCAGAGGCGACTGCGATGGCACCGGTGCAACCTACCACCAATGTCTGCAGCCCCGAGGCTCAGGTGCGACATCAATTCTTGGCCCATGGGTCGTGAACGGCATCGATTATAAAGATCTGAAATGAGTTGCTGAATTCCTACGCCTAGAGCGTGGGATGTAGTTTGGTATCAGTTTGCATCGATGCTCTTGAAATGTTTCGGAAGTATTTAACGCTCTCTGACTAAGGGCATTCTCCGTTGCTAAATGTACCAGAATCAAATCAATAATGATCGCCTTCTTTGATGCGCAATTTAAATAACATTACAGGCGCTCCTAGAGTCGGTGGGGCTCGCTGCTTTCGCGCCGAAAATCGCTGACTTGTGCAGGCGTTCTGCTGGCGGTGGTCCAGGTCCAATTGGCCTCGATCAGCTCAATGCTCTCAAGGACGAAGATCTTTTAGCTGAAGATTCGGGGGGCATGAAGAAAGTGCAACTTGTAAAGGTGAGGATTACTATCTGTTTGTCATCATGTGTCGTAACCTTGCATCTGCTAATGTTTTTTTTATTTGATGCCTGCACTCACATGTTTGTCATTGTTCATTCGTTTGTTTACTGCAGATGCGCCGAGCTCTCCAGGAGATGAGCACTGCAGCTCCACTGTCGCCTCAGCCCTCTGTCGCTTCAGTGGAGACATCTACGTCTGCGCCGCTGCCTCCACCTCAACTGCCAGCAGTGCCACCTCCACCACCCGCCATCATTGCCGCATCTGTGGCGCCACCGTCTAGTTCGAAGCCTGCCATGGCCGTGGCAACAGTGTCGGCTGCACCTGGGGCAGCAGCTGAGACGCCGGTGGAGTCAGCCGTCAGCTCGCCGCGAGTTGTGTCTCCGCCTTCGCCCATCGTACCGGAAGCGCAAGTTTCGGCAGCACTGAAGGGTGCAGACGCCCTTGCTTATGCCCTTGCTTATCAGGTTGAAGAGGAGACGGGGGGGGAAAGGAGGTCGGAATCATCATTGCACTCCAGGCACCTAATCTAGTGTTTCCTCTGGGCGGTGCAAATAAGGAAAAAAATATCAGTGCTTCATCTGCTGCATGGTTATTCCCACCCCTCCTCAGGTGGCCGAGCGTGAAGCATTGATGCGAGAGGCCGCGGTGAAAAAGGCCTCAGATGACGAGGCAGAGCGCGATAGGGCGGCTGCACAGCGAGCACAAGCGTCACGAGACCACGCTGTTGCCCACGCCAACGCTCATGCGGCCGTTGTGAGCAGCGTCACGCCTGCACCAACAGGAGGAGGAGGAGCGAATCAGGATGCCTTCAAAGCGCGTGCTCTTGCAGCGGCTGAAGCTGAGCGCAAAATGCGGGAAGCTGCTCGCGCGGTTGCTCCTCCTCCATCGCCGTGGTCTATGGCGAGTGCGGTCTCAGCGGCGACGTATATGAACGCCGTTGACAAGAAGGGAGAAGAGTGGCGGGCAGTGGTTGCGAATGCAGGGTTGAGTGCTTTCGAAGGTGGCCTCGTCCAAGCAGGCGTTTCGTCGAAGGAAACACTACAGGTGCGCCTTTTTATTGATTGTTTAACTGATTGGGTGTGCGGGTGAGAATAGTCAATGGATTCTGAAATGTTTTTTTTGAAGTTGCATCCTAATTCCACATTATCCATTCACTACTCATTTGACTTGTGTCTCCGAAATTTCTTTCTGTCTTGTCTTATAATGAACCAGGGTGTTGTGGACGAGGTTCAGTCGTATGGCGATTCAGCCGTCCTCATAGCACGCGTCGGTCTTCGGAAGATGCAAGTCAAGCAACTCGCCAGTTCTCTCGCCAATGCAAATGGCACGAGCAAGACTACCCCGCCCACCATGATGCCGGCAATGGCGCCTGTCTCGATATCGCCTGCTTCGGTGGCTGTGACTACACCTGCAAGCTTGAACGCTACAGCGCCAGCTCGAGTGATAGCTGCTACTGCAACCACAGCCGTCAACGCTTCTCCTTACCAGCAGCAGCAACAGCAGCAGCAGAAGCCTTCTTCTGTCCAAGCGAATTCTCAGCCGCAGCACCAGCAGCGCGGGTTCAGCCCTCAGCGGCCGAGCACGCAGACGAGGGGAGGTCACACTGGAGGCTTCGAGGTACGAGGAGGAGGCGAACCTTCGCCCGAGGACTTGATTGCGATGGGGATCGATCCCGGCATGGCAGCGAGGGAGGCCCGAGGCTTGTGGTCGGAAGTGCGCATGGGCGCTCCTCTGAGCGAGGTGGAGGCTGCAGTGGCGGAAGCGGTGGCGGAGGGCGAGCATTCGGCGGGCATGGGGCGAGAAATCATGCGTCGAGTGGTGCAGCTGGAGCAAGACGCCTCGCAACAGCGCGCTACTCGCGGTGCAGCACCCAGAAGCCCGCTTCTTCGCGTCTCGTCGTCCAATGAGATCGCAAATGTCGATGCTCGCAAGCGAGCGCCGAGTGCGCCTCCTGCTTCTGCTCCCATGGCCACTACCGTGGTTGCGTCTGTACCGCCTTCTTCTTCGTATGTGCTGCCGGTGCACAAGGAAGACGTGATTTTGAGTACTACAGGCTCGCTCGGGTGGACGCGCTCCAATTTGGTAGTGTCCTCGGTGGTGCCCTATGGGCAAGCTTCCAGCGCTGGCGTGAAGGCAGGGTGGGAGATCACGGCGATCGACGGGGTGAGCTGTTTCGACGGCTTTGACGTGGATCACCTCATGCAAGTCGCCGGCAACCGGGGACAGGTGAGAGGATCATCAACAAAAAGCATGTGCCTCATTCTTGCTGTGCACGAATATTGCCTATCTTTTTGAAGTTGTTGTGTCATGGAATTTAATGACAATCGATGCTCGCTCTGTCGCGATGGTGACTGATCTATCGTCTTTTTTTGTTGCTTCTAGAGCACGGTGCTAGTGTCCTTTCTCACCAAACCGCCACCGCCGCCCGCTGCGAATGCTGAGTATGTCGCGGCGTCGCGCTCTTCTATCGGCGGTGGGTCATCGTCATCAGCAGGCCATCAACAGCAAGCTACTCCGGTGAATGTGTCAGTGTTTGGTGGCAAATCTCGCGGGTCTGCTACCAATGGTGCGACTAGAAACAGCGCGGAGACCAAGAGTGAAGTGGGCAATTCGGAGATTGGAGGTGGGGGGCGGTCGTGCGCCGTGTGCACTTACGTCAACCACGGCACCTCCTTCGACTGCGCCATGTGCGGCACCGCACTTCCGCCATCGGCATCGTCGTCGGCACCAGCAGGAGGGCCACCTCGTGGCGGCAACCCTAACTTGAGGACACCTCCTCCTCAAGGTGGTAACGGCAGTAGTGCGAGTGCTGGCAACACCGGTGGGCGCAGTGGCAACGGAAGGCCTACGGTGCGCGCAGCCTTGACCAACGCGTCGAGCTTAGAGATTCGGAACCGCCGCACCAACGCTATGGCAGGCCGAGGAAGCAAAATCACCGAAGTGAGTGAATGGAAGAACAAAAAGAGCGTGCAGCTCTTTGCATCTTCACTTTGCTCGTCCACATGTTATTGACCTTCCTGCTTTATCATTTCCTTCGTCATTCTTCTCTCAACCCGTCACATGTAATTCTAGGTGGAAGTGTACTGCCCGGGTGAGTCCTTGGGCGAAGTGTGCCTCATGGTTCAGCTACCAGGCCTCTCCGAACCGGCGCGTATTGACGTGAGTTCCATAACTGCCTTGTTCAATGCTTTGTGCGTATTCTCTCGTCTTTTTATATCTCCTCTGCCCCTCTCTCTTTTTATGTATCTTTACAGGTGGAACTACCTTTTGGCATTGAGACCGGCCAAGAGCTGATCGTACCCTTACCTGCACATGTAGCGGACGCGCTCGAGCGCAGCATCCAAGGAGGAGGCAACACTGGGGGAACGCCTTCATCCCTGTTGAGCCCTGATGCTGCTGGAGGCCACAACAACGCCACCCCCGTGAGCGAGCGGGTGCGAAGCTTGCGGAAAGCAGCGGCCAAGGCCACGGGCATGCGGGGCGTGTTCAGTGGGAAGGGCAAGAGCGACCAACGGGACAACGACGAGTGGTCAACGCGGTCGCCCAATTCCGGCCTTTCTCAGGACACGATTGAGGGCACCTTTGCATCGCCTCGTAGCGGCAGCCAATATTCGGCACCCTACAATGGTGGCGGAGGTATGCACGCAAGCGGCAACCGCCGTGCCTCCGCTCCCGGTGCCATGACGAACCTGTCCCATGAAATGGCCAACGAGCAAGGCAACAGCAGCAGCGGTGGTGGTGGTGGCAGCGGTGGGATGAGCGGCGCCGAGCGTCGAGTCGCTGGCTTCTTCGCCACGGCGGGGCTCCCCACCGTGTTTGTGCCAAAACTCATTGACAGGTATAGCCTGCAGTCGAGCAGTGATCCGGTGGGAGCGCTGTGCCGTTTAGCTGACGACGACGCCCTCGCTAGCGTGGGCATGAGCAAAATGCAAATCTTGCGCTTCAACAAGGTTGGATCCTAAAGGGGGGCGCATACGAGAGACATTTAGAGAGAGAGAGGGAGTGCGTGCGAGATCGAGAGATTCGGATGACGTTCATTCAGAGGGTCCTTTGCCGACAATCACGCTCTTGTACCTCTGCTCCCTTCCTCAACATATACTCCTTTTGTGCACTGTGCGCGTGTTGCGTAGGCTGCTCCGAGCGCTGCTGGAGCACCAGCTCCTGGTGGCGGCGGTGGTGCGTCTGGGTCCTATCAGTCGCAACCGTCGCCACAGCTACAGCAGACGCAATCGCAGGCGCAGTTCCAGCAGAGGGCTAGCACGGGGGGCGTTAAGGTGAATGGCATGTTTGCGCGCCTCATGCAGCCGCCGCCCGCCACACAACAAGCGCAAGGAAGGAACGGCTTTCCGCATGGGAGCCGAGGAGGCAACAATGGAGCACCAGGAAGGCCGCCGAATAATAGCGCGAACCATGCGGTTAGTGGGTTGGGTGCTGTGTGGTGGCGATAAACCTTATTTATGAGCAGTTTGCATGGCCTCTTTAAACCATACTACTGCATTGCTTTTGGACAACTCAATTTTCTGATTTTAAGCTTGAATTGACAACTTAAAATCTCATCACTTCCTCACCTGCCTACCATTGCCTTTTCTTTCCTGCCTTTCTGTTCCCATTAGCTGGAAAGCCTCAGCGAAGAAGAGCAGCTTGCCCTCGCACTCCGGGCCTCGATGGCGCCTTCTGGGGGACCTTCGTCTTCTGCGCAGAACGAGGCAGCCGAGGTAGCAGCTGCTGTGGCGCGCGACGAACAACAGCAACGAATGCACGCTGGAGGGCCTACGAATGGACGAGCGATGAGCCCTTATCAGTACATTTACGAAACGAAGGTAGGTTCCTTGCCTCGTGTAGAAAGAGAAACTGAGCTCATGCATGAAAGTGACAAAACAGAGAAGAATTGCCATCTTGCCATCCCCACGTGCTTTCTTTCGTCTTTCACTCGTCTCTTAGTTTCCATCCATCGTGTATATTATTCCCTCTTTTTCATGCCTTTCCTTCACTTCCTGCCTTCTTACTTTTTTTCCTCACGATATTAGCCCGACGAGATCGCGAAAGCAACCTTGCAGCGCCTAGTGGCCCTTTCCCCGATGCTCGACAAGCCCACCGCCATCGCGCTGCTCCGTGCCATGGCAGCCATCAGCGAAGAAGTTGACCCGCGCAACGAGGTGAGTGAGGATTCTTCAAGGGGGGGTCTTGGCTTTGATAACTATATTATTGAATGGATAAATAGGGCTTGAAACACACTTCCAAAAGCAAGTGGTGGTGGCCTTAAAATGTATACGCTCTTTCTTATTTTTGTACTGCTTCTCATTTCTTTCCTTTTGCGTTTCCTACGAAATAAAACAGGACTTCACGGTGTCCAACCGCATCTTCAACATCTCCTACTACTTCATCTGGAGCTTGGTGCAGGCGGGTTGCCCCGGCACCGGCTCCGAGGGCTCTAATATGGTACGCGAGCTGCACACCCGCATCAAGCCCTTGGCATTCACCACCCAGTCCTTCGAGGAAGCGAGGCCAGGCATTGACGCGCAAGTACGAGGCTGGCGCCAAAACCAACGCCCAACCATCGGCCTCTGAATTCATACATATAAGTCGCTCTTTCACACAGGAGGAGATCTTGGCCTGGTAGTCTATTTCGATCTCTCGCGCGGTTATAGGTGGCTAGAGACAAGAAATCATATGGAGTTCACTATCTGCTTTTAGTATACCCTCAAACACCGAGATATGGCGCTTAGTCACACTCTCCACTTTTCGACCCCAGGAATTTCTTTGGAGATATGGCGATAACAAAAAAGTCCGAAATATGAAGTCGGATATCAATATCAAACACCACAGCCCAATTAAAAATACTAAATACTTTAGAGTTCAGGGGCTAGTAGTGCAGCCACGTGTTTTTATGAAGCAGTTCAGGTGCTCTTGCGACTAGCAAATCCAAGACATATAGGCCATGATCCTAGTGCAGTCACGAGGCGAAGCTGTGTCCTCGTGGCTTCCAAAAAACTAAAAAAACGTGTATACTCTGCCGCCTGGTAGCTCTATTCCTCACCCCAGCAACAAGAATGATGCCGAGTACTTATTGATTTCACTGATTTTTTCGCCATCACCACACAAAGGGAAGCATATTCCAGCGCACTTCTTCAACATACGATGGCCATTCCTCCGCGTATCGAGATGCCAAGTAAAAGTCGATTTCAGGCACGCTGTGAGCAAGCATTAATAACGACAGCCGGGGAACAACAATCAATGAGACATGCAGTCAGCGTGAATGGAAATCGCACCGTGTTAGAGGCCAACAAATAAGGCATCAATTTGTATCATTGGACATTACCTGAAGCCAGCCATGCCAACCCACATGGCGATCGGAATCCAAAAGTTCCAATCCTGGCACCAAAGTGCCAAACCAGCGAAGCTCACGATTTCGCCTCCGTAATTGATGTGCCGCGCCTAAGCAAACATGAGTGCAGTATTCCAAAAGGAACGTGAAATATTTTTATTCGTCCATAAAAAGCATACATACAACTGTTTTCCCATTCTTCTCCCACTTACGTATTGCCATAGCCCCAGAGTGTACAGCCGCCTCTGATTGGCTGAATCTTGCTTCCACAAGTAACGCTCGCCCTCGGACCCTATGTTCAAATAGGTGCCTGCCACAAATACCACGATCCCAATTAGCTCGCGCCATCCAACCAATTCGTGCCGCCTTCGCACCGCACCCCACGCTAGTGAAGCAAGGGAGAGCGGAATGATGAAGCCAGCCTCAGCTATCACTTCAATCTAGAAGCGCATCGAAGGTCACAAAGAAATAGATGAGATAGGAGAAGAAACCTAGAATAATTTAGAGTCGGCATTCATTCATGCACAGTGGGTGGAAAAGAAGCGATAGAAGTATGCAGATAGGAACAAAAGAGTCTTACCCACGAGATCCTGCGATGCCAGAAGAGGGCCATCTGAATGAGCACTCGAGCCACGAAGACAGAACTGGCAACCATGGTAATGCGTCGACGCCATTTGTCGCATGCCTGATAGGGTAGTTGAAATTTTGCTTCAAAAAAGGAAACTATTAGAATTATCGTGATAGCACATTACAATTCAAGGAGCTACTGATTGCAGCATATCTTGCGTGCTCTCCACAAAAGATACGCAGGCGCTCCACCTGAATGATCCCCCTAAATAACTAGCCTAACAATGAATTACCTTCACAAGAGGGCTTTTGTGCAGAGTTTTATCCACTGACGCCTGGCCACCATAAAGTATGCGTGCAGATAACGCTAATGATGCGAATAGTAAAGCAGTCTTCACAACAATCGTGCCCGCATTGGACTCAATGTAAGGCCTCTTGTCAAGACGGGCCGCAGTGTCAATGAAAAATGCGCTCACGCTGTCTATTTTTGCAGCCATGCCAGTACTGTTGCTTCAAAAATGGTTGAAGATTCTTCAACTTATTAATCCAATTCTACTGGAGGATTACTTAGTTGATGTCGTAGTTGTAGTACCGTCAACTAAGTAATCTAGTATTCAGAGTCTTCGATAGCTTTCGTTGCTACTTGCTATGATCTGGCACCAATCTGCAACAAATGAAGCAAAGCTGAATGATAGGCGTTAAACTCCACTTTGTGTGATGCAAATGCTACGAAGCCTCCTAAAGTGATGTTTAAATCAGCGGCGTGTAGATCTCATCATTTTTTGTCATCAGCCATTAGCCATCAGAGATCAGAGTAGTCCAGAAATCATCCTTCCTCGTAAATCACAAAATGTTGCGATTGTTGCGATTGCGATTTGTTCGAAGGGCGTTGTAGGTTGTAGGCTGCAGGCGCAGTGCATCTTTGTGGGATAATTTGTGAGGTTCGAGGTTAATGGCGCCTGGCGAATAATAAGTTGACGCACAGTAGATGTATTAGTAGGGACATGGAAGGCGTCGAAATACAGGTCCTCGAGGGACGTTCATTAGTCTTTCCAGCGAGCAAAGGTTCTGTTTTGCAGGATGGGCCCCTCTTCGCTAAGGTCACTTTAGTAACTACTCGGGGAACGCCTTTGCCGAAGCAAAGTTTTCGAACGCCTACTTTGCCCCGAGCACTGGCCGTTCAATGGGCATCAATTGAAGCAAATGGGGTGTTAGAGAAGCACGCGCTCGGTGAATCATTGGCGAAGACGACAGCGTTATCAGAGGCCAGCGTTGATGTGTCCGTCTTTGCTGAGCGCCCACAGGAAATTCAAGCATCGCGGCCAGGATCGAAGAGAGAATCAAAAAACTCTGCTAAAGATGCGCCAGTAGAAGTAGCAAAGACTAAACCTTCGCTGCTTGGCCGAGCATTGCCAGTCTCTCTAGCCTCAATTGCGGCGGAGCCCGGGATGGCGATGGAGTGTTGGCTAGAGTTGGTGTCGAAGTCAGGGAGGCCCTTGGAGGGAGAAGTGCGCGTTTCATTGAAGGTCATTGGGGATCGTAAAGAGGTCCGGGCAGCACTATCTCTACCGCCTACTGTAGATGGCGAAGAGAAGTATGATGAAGAAATTCAGGAGCCTGTCTCGGAGGTGGTGGTGGCAGATGCATCATCGGTAGCTGCAAAAGGCTGGGACGATGATGATGCTACTAGTGAGAGCACAGATCGCACCAGGCGTGCTCGGCTCGCGAAAGAAAACGCAACTCGTTTGAGGGATGCATTACGCCAGGCAAACCACGAGGGAACTCCTCCCATCACCCACCAGAAAGTTGAGAACGGCATAACAGCGGATTCTTCGGTTGCCAAGGAGGCAGCCTTAAAAGCCAAGCTTGAAAGTGAAAACCAATGGCCCGCCATTTATGACACATTAGCTGCAGCTGCTGCCACACAATCAGACAGTGGAGCAGAGGTGCGAATGATGCCTCAATTGCCGCCTTCGCCTCCACGAATGACTGAGGCAGAAGTTGCAGCAGCGAACGCGCTTGCACTCTATAAAAACTCAATTCGGGGCGCAAAGGCATCCAATGATACCAACCGGCACAATCTAATGAAAACTACAGCGACAACAAGTCCAGGGTCAGGATTCGATAGCATGCCACCTGAGATGATGTTCCGCTTGTCGCAACTCGCCATCAATGGGCCAGCCAAGAAGCGGACAGCAGCAGTAGCAGCAGCAGCAGCTGCTGCTTCAACATCATCTCACGCAGGAGGGAAAATAGCTGGAGGGCCTGCCATTAAAGTGAAGCTAGCTTCTGCGGTGCCTCGAGTACCCTTGCGCGATGGTTCAGCTCAGCATGCGTCCCTGCAGCATTCGCGCACCCATGGCATTTTGCCGTTAGGAGCCAATGTATCAGCTTCGACTCAGCTAGAAGCTCACGCAAGCAGTGATCGTGAAGCTGTTGCGACGCTTCTCAGTAAAAGTGGCAACAAAAGCAATGGTGGTGGGCATGTTGGTAAGCGCGCAAGGAAAGATCCGAGGGCAGCAACTGCCCTTTCACCTTTAGCACGTGCAGTCTTACCGAAACTATCTATTATGATACGCAAACGGCTTCTTTCCAAGCGTTTTGAACACTGGCGCTGCGGCTGGCAATATGGCTGGCAACCGGCTTCATCCTTTAGCATTGCGTTGAGAAGGAGCAGCAATCTAGCAGCAACAGACTGGCTAAACTTCGGACGAGGCGACATGATGACGTGGCGTGTCGCTCGAGATGCGACTGCCACCAGGCTACAGCAAGCTTTGCTCTTAGCATGGCGCATCAAACGGGCAAGAGCATGGCGAGTGGTAGCGCATGCCGCACTCCAACAAGAGCGTGAAACCGCAGCTAATGCTTACGCCAGTGCAGAGTCCTTGGCTGCGAACCTAGAAGCAACGGCTGCAGCGCAGCAAGCCCTTGAGGAAGAAGCCGTTGCAACGATTGAGCGCTGTTGGCACGCCTGGTCCAGAGGTCCGCGAGTGCTCCGGCTTGCCTTGAGAGGCCATCTGGCTCTGGCTGCTCGCAATTTTGCTAGGCCACCTTTGAACCATTCTCCACCGTCGGCTGAGTTCCTGTCGAGAGCGCTCACGACTCGGGCACAACCGCTGCTGTCACCTTACGATCACAGACTCTTGCACATATACCCACCGCCACTTGTTGAAACGAAACTGAAAACTTCATCACCGCCGAATAGCAGAGAAGAACAGATGATAGAGGGAGAGCACAAGGCGCAAATGCATTCGTTGTCCCCGCAGAATCAATCAAAGAAACCTGCCGCTTCAAGCTTCGTGGAACTGTTGAAGGCGGAGACCAAGCCTGGAAGTTTAACAAAAGCTACATCACCGTCAGGGGGAATTTCTGCATCCATAAATAAATCTGCGCCTGCATTCGAAGACTCTGCTGTTGTGTTCGCTGAGAAATTGGCCTTTGCAGAAGCATTGGATTTTGTCGCTCAAACATGTGCTGCCCTCTATCCTCATGTCGTAGCAAAACAGCCAAAGCGCCGCCGCCGAAATCCTCAGAGAAATGCTCCAGCGTATGAGGGAAGAATCGGCTCAAGTTCGTCGAAGCGTGGTGGCAGCAGTAGCAGAGGAGGCCACCTATCTTCTGCCGGTGCCACTTTCACGAGTAGTAGTTTAAGTGGGTACCATGACCACAGCTCATGGTGGGTGCTGATTGGCTTGCCTTGCCTAGAGTACGCAGCTAAGCTCGCTGCCATGCCAGTGAAAAACAGGGCCATTCGCCCTCTCATGGGGGCCCCACCGGTAGCGTGGCTGACCTCCTTGAAGCTGTGCCAAGCTCTGCTCCAATTAGAGCGCGCTACCGCAACTGTGGAGCTACGCGAGTGGCCAAAACGACGCGCAGAGTTATGGTTGATGCGCCATGAGGAAGAGAGGCAGCGGGTGATGGAGAGCTTCGACCATGGCGCCCTTCACAAGGCGCAAGAAATGAAGACGGCTCAAGAATCACAGCGGCAAAAGGAGGCAGCCAGGGAAGCTGCGAGGCACAAAGCGTACTTCCGAGAGGTGCGTTACAAACAATGTCTTCTCTCTTTCTTTCGCTCTTCGTCTTTTTACTGCCAAAAAATATGTTTCACAAAAGGAATGTATGCGCAGAAAAGTTGCATACCTTGAGAAATGTGTGCATATGTACGTGCTCTTACAGCTTGCCACTTTCATTGCATTATAATCTTTAATCTCTCGTTTCACTCAACTAACCCTTTCGTCTTTTTGCTGACAGTGCGCCAAAAGAGAGGCTGCTGAAGAAGCCAAAAAGCAAGCACAAGACCAGCGAGAAGTGGAGTTGCAGAGGGTGCACCGCATCGAGCAAGCTCGTTTGAAAGCCGAAGCTGACGCACGAGACGAAGCCATGGGGCGCGGCCCTTCTGCCATTGCGGCTAATATCAAAGCCCACGAAGATGCCGTACAAGAAGCTCAAAGGATCGCGAAAATAGATGCCAAGAAGGCCGCGGTGGACGAGGCCCAGAGAATCGAGCGAGAAAGTGTTCGTTTGCCCAGCATCAAATCGAAAAGGAACACATGGTGGGCCGTGCGAGCCACAGAAGTGCGCGAGGCCAAAGAAAGAGCGGGCATGGTTGAAGCGCAGCGGCTCGCGAAGATTGCAGCCAAGAAAAAGCGCGCCAAGGAACTCATGAAGCAATTCTAAGGCGGCCTTGATTTTGAATTCGAAATCTGCTGCGTTTATGAGTACCCGGGCTTTTTCTGAATACGGAACTTCCGAGGCATAGCTGCCGATTGTCCAGAGCTGCAATACGGTAAGTCGAACCTCCCCCACAAAGGGGAAATTCCTCAATAACACAGTGCAGGCGTAGTGAAAGGCAGAGTCGCAATGGGCAAGAGTGCTTTTACCTCAATTCGGGTAATCGTTTGATGCTGCCCGGCGAATCAACTACAACCTCTTTACGATTGGGGAATCGGTCGAAAATTGTACAACTAAGCCTGTGCCTAGCTTACATATAACAAGTGCGCACGCAGGATGCTCGGTGATTGAGGCTGATGTGTGCCGATAGCAGTCGCAGACGTCAGGTAACATCAATCCAATTTCAACTACATCGATTGCCGTTTGGCACTTGAGATGAGCTCATAGACGACTTTTCCAGCAATAACTACAACTACATGAGCATGTCTATTCAAAATCATTCCCTCGCTGGAGTAAGTATGGCTTCTGCTTTGACGAGCGCTATCTGCGAGCACTTCTACTTATATACCAAGCCGCCACTAAAGTTCAGTGATTGCGAGTTTGAGTGCTTCTCGGGGTCCATTCAGAGTAACCAAACCGCTTTTATGCACTTCAATGGGGTCTTAGGGAAAGGGAATGGGCGTCTGGCGAAAGACTTTGCGGTAACGATAACACTGGCTAGGACCACCCTGACCACTAGCTAGGCCTTACAAAAATACGTCAAATATTAGACCCAAATACGTCAATCAATACATCAGTACCGTAAATTGCGTTATATCAGGGCATATTGCCACTATATGCATGGCAAACGCCGTGTAAAGGCGTATATTTGATAACGTGTTGGTGATGACGTCAGCAGAAAAGCCGATACGTTGCGACGTATTTGCCTTATATTCTGGAGAAAATACGTCAGATGTTTTATTGTAGGGACTACCACGAGCTAGCTATCTGCACTGTACTCTTAGTGTAGTGACGATATCGATACGACGACACATTTTCTCTTTTTTTCTTTTTGATCTTTGATGATGTTATCAAATTGTCTAATTTTTCCCTCGTGGGAAGAGTCGGTGGTCTAGATGGTTCATGCATCAGGCTGTGAACTTTTTGGCCAGAGTCCGATTCCTATTGTGGCCGTATCTTTTTTCATCGAAATCATCTGAACCATTTTTTTCACGCCTCTTCTTTCAGATCAGCTCAAACGCCAATGCAGCCGCAAACTAAGAATACGCCTATAACATTTGCAAAAAGAATCCGCCGAGCCCCGCTAATATTTTTCTTCTCGTATTCCTGAGCGTAGAAAGCGCCGGAATAGCCCTCCAAACTTTTAACAATTGAACTTGGAGGCAGTTGCCATTTGCATCTAGCCAAACCACTGTGCCTTCACAGCATTTTCGAAGCTTGTACGATGTCGCGGAGTTGAATCCAAGAAGATTTTTCTTAAAAGACCACAATTCGTCGCAAGAGTACGTAGCAGCGTGTGCGCGTCGAAGGATATTAAGAATCATTGTCGAAAACCATCACATGTTGCTCAGCTTCACGGTCGTTGCCAAGTGCCGACGCGCTTCCAACTAGAAAAAACTCAATGCCCTCTACCGTGAGCACACAACTAAGGTGCAAATTTGCCCGCATTGATTTTCAACTCACAGCCGATTGAGCCGCACCTTTTAAATGCTGATGGTGTGTTGGTCCAGTACATGTTGGCCGAATGCCTAGAACTTTATCGCTGGAAGTGTTTTTTTGTACTAGCCGGCAGAAATTGGCACGAGCACTGCCGCTGCTGCCAATGATTTACTAATCTTGAGATAGGTATGCCGAAATTAGAATTCCTAGGAGCCTCGACATTGGCCATGGCAGATAATCCCTTTTGGTTTCTTCCAGATGGCACTCAAGTCAAGTAAAGGTAGATTTCAAGGCTAGCCCCTTCCATCGCTTTTGATAGCTCAAAAAGATTATAGATTTCAATGGAACTGCATAAAACCTCGAGCACTAGGGTAGCTTATTTCTCGCAAGCGGCGCGCCCGGTTAGCTCTTCTAGGTAGTGATAGGAAGCACTAAAAATCTGGCACTTCACCCGTGGTACCCCCAGAAAGGGGCCCCCTTTTTTCGATTTTTTACCCCATGTTTTTCTTGCAGTTACTGTAACTAGGCAACGAATGAAGCATTTTACACTACTTTTCAGCGCTGGTAACAAGCATACGGTCTATATACGGCCGTCCAAAATTCCTGGAAATCGCCGTACTTTTTTTGCTGCGCTTTTTGGGAGCCGGCATCGGTTGTGCATGTATCGTACTTATTAAGCCAGCATGCGGCCAAGGGCCAAGAGCCAAGAGCCAGGGCCGAATGGTGCCAAGAATTGCTATAGCAGCTATAGCTCAGAAGGAAACTGGCCCAATGCCGCTGCGTATTAAGGCGCCATCCTATAAACATATACGAAGTAGTCTTAGCACTAAACGGATGACGCCGTCGCATTATGGGGTGTGAGGTATGAGGTGACCCACAAATAAGTCCTAATGTCAAAAACCTAATGAATTACATACAAACTTTCTCGAACTGCCAAGCCAGTGGCCTTGGCGGCCCAGAGTGGCCCGTTCAACTTCACCCTGAAAGCCGTGCTCAAGTGTAGAGGCCCCAGTTCTAACCGGTTTATATTTACCCATCTTTAGTTCGTCGGAGCTTAAAAACTTCGCGAGAACGGTAAGGCTGCTTATTTCGGTTAATTCAGGTCGTTCCGATTGCGCTAAGCTAGCCTCCATTCGAGAAAAGAGACAAGAGGTGGGACAAAGAAAGCTCGGTGAAAACCCCTTATAATTTACTTTCAAATGGAGATCGCGGACGCACTCGAAGCCTATTCCTCCTTCCGAGAACGGCCCTTTAGTCCTAGTCTAGTCTAGTTAATACTCTCCCAAAAACAAAGAAAGGCAAGTACACAGCAGTCACAGAGGCACATAAAGAACGCACTTGAGCTGCAAATGCGCTAGCGAATTCGCTCCAGAAGGCCAATTAAGGCTCCAACTGGCGCCTTTCCTCCGTTCCTCCGAACAAGTCGGCGGGACTGAGTGCTTTAGTCCAGTCGCGTCGTAGTCTAGTTAATACTCTCCCCTAAAACAAGTAGCCAATACCCTCCCAAAAACAAAGAACGGCAAGTACACAGCAGTCACAGAGGTACATAACGAATGCACTTGAGCTGCATATGCGCTAGCAAAATCGCTCCAGAAGGCCAATTCAGCCTCCAACTGGCGCCTTTCCTGCAGGGTTCATGAGATGAAAGACAAACACTGCATTACGCAAAAGGGCACTCAGCCCAGTCGGACATGCATTGTTGTTGTTTCTTTGCAAAAATCAATTCTTTCTCAGTAAAACGGAGTAGAATTCCTCAGCTTTGAAAATTTTCGGCTTTGCCCAACGAAATTCATTCGTTCAAGTCAAGATTTCTTGGGTTTCTCAACGGAGCTGCCATCACACTGGTCAATTTTAGTTGAGTCGGCGAGTACTTCATGTATGACAAACTCATCGCCGGTGCCATCTTTCAGTTTTACAACAAAGAAATTAGAAATCGGAGCATTTACGGTCGTGTCCCATAAAAGATTCTTTTTGCCAATAGAGCGAAGCGCAGCTGTAACTGCGCCAAAAGGCTCCTTGGCAAGGTCAATTTCGTGAAGGCTAAACCATGCCTTCGCCCAAAATGTAGCCACACCAAATCTGCCATCCCCCTCCCATTGCGTTGAGCAAGTTGGCACAGATGCGTGCAAAGCCCACGCAATAACGTCAACGGCCCCAGAATCACGAATCTGCTTGCCCTCGAAGTTTTCAGCTCCATGGGCTGCTGCGATCAGACGAAGGGATCCGCCAAAACGGTTCTTAAAATCAACGAGCTGTGCTCCTGAGTACGGAAACAAGCCCATGTGCGAAAATGGCCAGTCCTCAATAGCGAAGAGGGTAATCATTGAGAGAAATCCGATAAGCGCCCATGCCTCGGGCGGCATCGATGTCTTCGGCGTATCCAGGAGAAGAGCAGCTGCATAAATGGGGATGTTGTGCACAAAAAACATGGACACAAGCACAAGTGCTCCAGCATGAAAAGCAGTCAGTGCAACGACAACATAAAACGCGCTGGTCCGGTCCCGGACGAGAATGACAGCGGCTGGAAATATGATTGCTTCAGAAAGCAAACCTCCCCAGCCTAACATGGATATGAGCGTACGTGGCCCAGTTGAGACGAAGTCGAGCACAGCGGCTGTAGGCGCGAATTCTTTGCACATTTCGAGCATTGTAAGAGGATTGGCCCAAGAAATTCCACCGACCCGACCTTTCAAGAAGCCAGCAGCTCCTAGGTGGTGGGCAACGATGACTCTCAGCACTGCACCACGAGACGGTCCAGGTGGAAAAATCGCCATAGCCCACAAACCCCAATTCGCCAGTTGCTCAAAGTGTGTCCCAACGATAGCATGGTGTTGTAGAGAATAAATACTGAAAAGCGCAGCAGCGGCCGCTCGTGGTACAAAGAAATCTGGAAACGCAGCTGCTGAAGATAGTGCTAGAGCGGCTGCTGCTGGAATCCATTTCCCCATGTGTACTATCAACATCAAAACGAATGGTGGGCACCACGATGGACGCAGAACAAAACGCTCTCCGGTGGACGGAAATCCTACAGCCGAAATTGCAAGCGATATTACCATGCCGACATAAACATAGCGCTCACCCATCGTATACATGGCAGCAGACACCACGTGCTGGTAAAAGATGTGGCGGGTTGCTGGTGTTTGTTGTCACTAATATATAATAATATGAAGTGACAGGGATGTTCGGCCAAAAGGTTTGCTCGACCTTTCATTTTCTGAGCCCCCCCCCGAGGGGGGACTCGATTTAGCAACTAACAGGAAGGGTGCCATCCAATAGGCGTTAGCAACGACTTTTGTGTCGTAACTGTTGCGAGCTCGGGGGTATTGAAGGTTTATTTTCAAAAGCTTTTTGAACACCCTGTAAAAGGTGTCAAATTTTGGAGCTCTTGGACCGGAAGCGTCGAAATTCCTCACCAGGGTCTTTAAACACGTCAAGGCTGCCGGTATGTTCAGTATGCGCCACAGCCACCAGGACACTGACTCGACTTGGAACACCACATGGTT
>Ga0307982_1001714_pt1 | contig 17839 bp, 11 predicted proteins | sample OrgLakmetagen989_FD_201847 | JGI IMG/M metagenome (GOLD analysis project Ga0307982, IMG submission 201847) | Saline water microbial communities from Organic Lake, Antarctica - #989 | ecosystem: Environmental > Aquatic > Non-marine Saline and Alkaline > Saline | place: Antarctica: Organic Lake... | reverse complement strand
AGGACGATGCCGGCTTGCTTTGCAGCTTCGTGCTTGTCTGCAGCAGCTTGAAATACCTCAACTTCGCCCGTGACATCTGTATAATGCGCTCCGATAGCCATGCAAGCTGCAGCTACGTGCTCAAACGTCTCAACGAATGGGCCTGCACAGTTCAAGACGGCTCCGATGTCGGAGCAAACATCGCTTTCTGCTATGGCTTCTTGTAACCCTTGCGCATCGCACACGATGTAAGGCCAGCCGTGTGCAGCGGCAATTTCTTCAGTCTTCGTCGCGTTTCTCTGTAATCAAGGTTTGCATAGATAAGGTCGTCAAACTGACATGTACAACATACCCCCCCAACAACTACATTCAGGTCCTTTTTGTGTGCTTCTTCGCAGCACAGTCGACCGGTGTACCCGTATGCGCCGTATATGAGCAGGGTCGTCTTGTTATCGGACGCCGCCATTTTTGCAACTTCACTTATGCCTTGTGTACTGCGTATGTTGCATCGGTTCTTAGCAGAGAGAGTTTTGGTTGTTGATTATCACGAATTACATATTTCCGCACTCAAGTTTTGTGTACATGACGACTGCATCCCCACCGAACCCCCAAGCAGGGGGCAAAGCTGATTCTCGCACAAACCGCCCCCAAGTACGATTCACTCCCCCTCTTCTCTTGTCCGCCCCCTAAGTCCCACCCGTTATGTTTGTATGATGGAGTTCACAATTGCCAGCTGCAGTGATATCCACGCCGTCATGCTGATGGCAGCAGTCACATGCCCCACAAACAGCACCTGCCCCAGGGCCGCCTGCGCGAACTCCTCCAGCTCCCCGATGAGCGCCAGGTTCATGGCGGGGGGGGGTGTGAACTGCATCATCACCACAAACACAAGCACGGGGTCGTCAGAGGGCAGCACGCCTGCTTGCACCAGAGCATACACGAGGGCGGTACCCAGCGCTGGCATCACCACTAGCCGCGCCGCCAACACACTGGCAAGCAGTGGCCAGCTCACCGTGGCCAGCGACACATCCACAGCAAGGGCAGCGGGGGGGCTGCTGCGTACAAAGTGCCCATCCTGTTTGTCATTCCCGCTCCGGTCCAGCGCATGCAGGTTGTCACTGCTACCCCCCTGCTCATTGCTGGCGGGGGGGGCGGCATCCAGCAGTGCACTGGAGCCACCCCCAGGCAGCGGCACCTGGGCAGCCGCGCTGCCATCTTGCTCCTGCAGCGGTTCGTCAGAGCATGCTTCGAGAGCACCGTCTGCCGCTTGAGCAGCTGGGCCTGTGTCGTAGGCAGCAGGCACTGCTGTAGGAGCCACTTGCACACCCGCGGAAGGGGGTGTGGCAACCTGGCTGCCACTCAGAACTGCAGGCAAATCGGTTTCAATGCCCGCGCAGTGTATCCCTGCCACTTCGTCTCGTGTATCTGTGTTGTCGTGTGCCCCCTGCCCCTGGGGCTTCACTGCACTTGGCCCCTGCGCAGTGTCGGCGACACCTGCACAGGAAGCTACAGCTTTCTGCTGGCGACTTGACGTGTACATGTCGGTCATGGTGGCCCCAAGCTGCAGCAGCACAATGGGCACTGTGCAGTCAGCCAAAGACAGCAGGGCCCCCGTCAAGGTGGGCCCAAGGGGGGCCACAGGCACATCATCTTCACACGAGGCGTTCTCGTCTATTTCCGCAAACAGCACTGCCTTCAGTGGGGCCGCAAGACCAATGATCACCCCGCACAAGCATGCGATGAGTGGGGGGTTCAGCACTTTGCGTACAAACGCCATGGCTGAGGGCAGCAGCCCTTGGGCGGGGGAGGGGGCCTTAGGCGCCTCCCGGGCCACCTGCAGCCCCAGCAAGCCCAGCGTGTCGCGCTTTTGGCGCCTGATGAGGCCGTGGATGAAGGTCCAGCTGAGCAGGTTCAGGCACATGATGTACATTGCTGTGATGGCCACGGCATCAGCGCTGTCCTCCTCCGCGTCACGCTGATTGCCAAAGGGCAGCAAACCCAGCACTGTGGGCAGCAGGGATAGCGGTAAATACCCATGGTTGCCCAAAGCCACGCATGCAGCAAAGAGGGGCGCTTGCAGCACCGGGCTGTGGAAGCGGCTGGGCGCCACGCGCACAAACAATGCGTGCGAAGCCCACCCAACTGCGGCGCCTGTGAAGTGCGCTCCCACCGCAAATGCAAACACACCAGCCAAAGAAGCTAGACTGGATATGCTCAGTGCCTTGACGATGCTTGTAAACAGCAGACAGGGCAGAAAGAGCCTAAACACCAACTGGCTCAGCCCGAGGCGGAGTGATGCCGGCAAGATGCCTTTGGTTTGAATGACTGCGCCTGTGAACACGACCAGCAGGACACGCACAACGCCCTGTACTGCTGCTAGCAGAGTGTCTCCAAAAGATACCATTTTCCTTTTTGTGCTGAAGTTGCCCTCGAAGTCACGAAAAAGTTTCCGCACTTGCGGAAAATGAGTCAGAAAGCAAAAATGCACAGCTTCCCAAAATAGAAGGCACCCTTGTGAGCATATGAACAATGCAAGAGGTGACACCAACAGACTTTGTCGTGCAAATGGAGTTTGAATGGTGCAGCGGTGTGGTGTGGTGGGAAGCGTACCTTCGCAGTCTCCCTTCGCCCTCCTCCCCCTCTCATCCCGATGCCGAGGTCGGTCACGACTGTGCTGCAGGGCGATTCAGCACAAACAGCACCGCAGCGGAGCACGCCTTGCAGGTACACGCGCACATAATATGCAAGCACTCAAATCAATGCATTCTGCACAGTCTGCCGGCGAACCTACTTCACGCGATGTCTACTTCGGGCTCGTGGCTTGCTGGCGGCAGCTGGGGGCGTGTCGGGGGGCGTGCCGGGGGGCGTGGCAGGCGAGTCCTCGTGCCCCCATCGCAATGCACTGCCTTGTGTGCGGCGGCGCTTGCTACTCTGGGCCTCTGGGGTGCTGTCGCGAGCCTGGGCAGGCCCCTTGGCCGTGGCGCCGATGCGGCCGGCTGCACAGCGCGCCAGGTGCGGCAGCATGGCAGGCGTGCTGAACACACTCAGCGCGTGCACATCCCCCACCGTCAATGCATCCAGATCCACGCCCCCTTGTGCATCCTGACCCCCCTCCTCCTCCTCGTCACCTCCCCCCTCTGCCAGCAGGGGCTGGGCCAGCAAGCCATAGGGGGCCGCCAGCACCAGCGCAGCATCCACTGTGGGGGGGGTGTGCCACAGCTCCGAGTGCTGCACGCCCAGCGCCACTGCCGCGCCCTCGTCTAGCACGCCATGCAGGCTCCACTGGCGCTTGTTGCAGGGCACGCAATGCCTCAGGCACATGCGCTGCACAGGGGTCAGGTGCACCGGCACGGGGCGGGAATACAGCGCAGCGGCTTGTGCTGGCGGCAGCAGCAGGTTGCACAGGCAGGACTCGAACAGTGTGCCGGCGACATGCGTGGCCCGCTCCGCCCGCAGCCGCGCCCCCGCCATGTCCGCGTTGCGGCGGAGGCCCTCCTTGTCCCACATCACGCCACGCACCGCAGCGGCCAGCTGGGCAGGGGAGGGGTGCTTGGAGCGCACTTTGACGCCGATGCGCTGCTGCTGCACCATGTCCCCCCACTGCATCTGGTCCGCCCACCGCAGGACAGGGATGATGAGCGAGGGCAGCCCCGCAGCCAGCACTTTGGCGGTGGTGCCCGCCCCCCCATGGTGTGCCACAGCGCTCACATGCTGGAAGATCCAATCGTGGGGGGCTGCGCGGATGACCGCCACCTGCCGTGTGGCCCCCGCAAAGGGCTCCTTGGCCGCCTCAGTCGCGGTGGGGAAGCCGTCCACACCCTCCGGCTCCGGCAGCACATCCTGCAGGTCTGCGGGTGGATCTGCCCACCCGTGCATGAGCAGCACACGGCAGCCCTCAGCCAGCGCCGCCCGCACCAGCTTGCTCACAGTGCCATTGGTGGTGGCCAGCACCATGGAGCCGAAGGTGATGCACAGGATGGGCCCACCCCTGCGGTGGATGAAGTCACTGAGCCAGTCGGGAGCCTTCCAGGAGGGCGCCGCGGAGGCCCCCCCTTCCTCCTCGTCACTGCTGTCTCCGTTCCCTGTGATGTTGTAGTTCATCCAGAAGCCGGTCTGGAACACCCACTGCGGCGCATCCAGTGGCTTGGGGAACAGCACAGGGGAGATGGGAAGGAACTGCGGCACGTAGCTCATGTCGTGCAGGCGGTCCCCAGCGGCGAAGTGGCCCTGCCCCAGGCCAAGCACCGCCCGGCGGAAGGCCACTTCCATGGCTTCAATGGGCACCACACGTGTGGCCAGTGCCACACGCAGCCAGTACGCGTAGTGGGCCATTTTGTTCAGGATGCCCACCTCGGACGAGTCCTTCCCAGGGGGGCCGTACGCAGCAGAGGGGGTGTCTGGGCCCAGCTTGGCGATCCAGGCAGGTATTCCTGTGGCTTCGCTGATGTTCAGCACGAAGCTGATTGTGTGTGCGGTGCCCAGCACCACGTCTGCCTTCCGGGGGAAGCCACGACTGCTGGAGCCCGGCAGCACTGCCAAGCCGTCGCCACCGCCTGCTGTGCCCGCGCACTGGTCAATACCTTTGTAGCCCGTGAGTGTGTCGCACCTGGTGACCTCAAAATCCGCCTCGGCGGCGCGTTGGATGGCAGCGGCTGCATCTGCATCCAGAGCCCCCCCCATACCCCCCTCGTACTTCTCCCCGCCCAGACCCATGTCTTCTGTACGCACGACTTCCTCCAAGTCGATGCCTGCACAGCCGGCGGCCGAGGACGCCGCCACCACGTCCTTCAGCCACTGGGGGGCGCTGCGGCCCACAGAGCTTTGCCGGAACACGGGACGCTCACTGCCGAGAACAGCCCGGTAGAAGCCCACTGCTACCTTGTGGTACGCCATGTGGAATGCCTTGAAGGTAACCTCCATCATTTCCCCCACGGAGCCCACCTCCAGCCACGCACTGGGCTGCTCAATACGGGGCAGCCCCAGGGGCAGGAACTCAAGCCCAGCGCCCACCACGAAGTCCTGGAAGTTGTCTGTCGTACAAATGGCGAAGGAGTGCCCGCGCTCCTTCATGGCGCGCCCCAACGCCACGAACGGCTCCACGTCCCCCCGAGTGCCGATGGTGCAGCACACGATGCGAAGGGAGGCGTGGGGGGGGGGTGCAGCCCCTCCATGGGGGGGCTTGCGGCTGCGATACCGCTTGGCCTTGCTGCTGGTGTACGCTTTGAGCTGGTCTGCAGCCCGCTTGGCGTGCCGTGCGTGGGGGGGGGTGCCTTCGGAGGTGTCGACGCCCCCCACCCCTGCCTGGTGCGCGGGGGGGGGGTACAACAGCAAAGCTGAGGGGGGGCGCACCTGGTGGGAGTGCTCCCCCGCTTGCGCCTTTGGCCACATCCATGCTGCTTCAGCGGGCGACAGGGGCGTGCCCACGAACCACCGTGCACTGCACTGCAAGCGGTCGGACAGGGCGAGACAAGCCAGCAGCAGCAGGGCAAGGCAGTGCAGGGTGTTGCACACGGGGGGGGGGGGCACATCTGGCATCAAGCTGTGCAGGATAACACCTGCATCTGTGTCTTGGTGCAGGTGCAGAGCAGCATAGGCCACCATCCACCAGCGCACGGAGGCACAGCGGGAGCTCAGCCACAGGCGGTACTGCACTGCGCGCGGGCGGCGAATGTCAGGGATTGCAAACAATGGCACATCACGAGGTGAATCAGATCGAGTGCCGATGATGTACAGCGCGTACGTCAAAAATGCCTGTAAGCATAGGGGCAAGCAGTGCGCTTCAGGGAAGGCAGAAGAAATGTTTGAAGCTTACCCAGATAGAAAAGCGCACCAAAGCAGCAATGGCGGAGTACACACTGTCGCTGAGAAACACAGCCTGGTATATCATGGTTGTTGCCATGATGAGGGAAACCTGTGTAAAATGTGTGTGTGCAATTCACAAAGCCGTTGCTGTGGAACTCACAGTCTGCTCTGTCTGCCAGTGCAGGCGGGCATCAACAACTGCCGCCGGCACTTGGTCAATAAGCCCAGTCCAGGCCAAGTGTGCAATCTTCGGGCCAGTAATGAGGCCCAAGGCCACCGCAGCTAATGTGTCGACCCAAAGCAGCATCGTGGAAGGCGTCAAGCAACCGCGGAGCTGATGGGCGGCAATTGGAATGCAATGCCGGACGAGACTTGCTGAACGATTGCGAATGGCTGCTGCAAAGGCACTCAATAAATGAAGCCCCCGACGAGTAGAAAACAATTCTATCCATTGGCGCTTCTGAAGGTGAGTTGTAGGCTACAGCAGTCTGGCACAACCTTGCACAGCACACGGGGGTTCAAAATGGATTCATCGAGGGCACAACCTCCAGCCTGCAGCCCTCGCATGAGCACAAAAACACATGATTGGGAACAAACAATCTACGGAATCTTCAAGAGAACTGCACCTGGCCAAGGATGTTCCTCTACCAAAACCAGCTCAACGACGGCGCAGGTTGGGACCAGCGGCAGCCCCCTTACAAGCCCTGCCCAGCCCTGCCGCCCTGTGGGGGGGGGGGCAGGCCAAGTTCCACTGTACTCGGCGGATTGGGTGGTGGTGGTGGCAGCGGCAGTGCCAGCGCCCCCCCAGACGTGGGCACGGGGGGGGCTGGCGGGGGGGGGGGCAGCGTCGGCAGGGGGAGCCACCCTGCCGCCCCCAGGAACGCCTCGTCTGCTGCGGACACGGGCCCCCCGTCCACAGCCCCTGCATGCTCCCAGTCAGACCCGGGGTCGCTGTCGCTGGCGTCTGCGGCTGCCGCCACCGCCAGGGCCGCAGCTGCTGCCTCCGCCGCCTCGAGCTCCGTGTCCCGCACCGCAGCGATGGTCAGGGCCTCCACTGCAGGCATGGCGGCAGCAGGGGCACCAGACAGCTCCACCCGGATGAAACCTCCTCCTTCATCCCCCTGCACATCCACATCATCATCTGAGCCCCCCCCCTCATCCCCCCCCTCACCCAAGCGCTGCCGTTTCTGCGCTGCGCCTCTGCGGTGTCGGTTGTACCGAATGGAGGGCTTCCACCCGCTAAAGTCGGGAATGGCATCTTGGTCCACTGCAGGAGGAAGGGGGGCCGCCTCTGTGTGCTCACCCCCCCCCTGGGCTGCGGCCATGGCCTCCTGGGGGTGCAGGCCCCCCTCCACCACCCCCTGCACTGCACAAGGCACTGTGCTGCCCTCAGAGAGCTGGGAGCCCCCGTGGCTGCGCACAGCCAGGAGGCGCTGCAGCAGCACCCCCGTCTCCCCCTCGTCCACACAGCCCACCTGTCGGCACGCCGCCGCCAAATCCTCGCAGGTGACCCCCACAGCGGCACAGGCAGCACTGCCCCCGGCCGCGTACACCCCCCGCAGCTGCAAGAAGGCGTCGCTAGACGCGCCTCGCCACACAATTGCGGCTTCCAGCCCCAGCAGGAAGGGAGGGGGGAGCATGCTGCCCCCCCCCCACGCATGCAGGGCCCGCACCAGGCGCTCCCGCAGGCCAGCCGCCGACATGCGCCCGCAGTGCACACTCATCTCATTCAGCAAGTGGCCCAGGTAATGGAACGCCAGTGGCAATGCGCTCTGCACGGCGCGTGCATACACCAGCGCATGGGGCGCCTTGCACTCGGCGTTGCACAGCAGATCCCCCAGCAGGTACACACACGCCAGGCGCTGCGCAGAGGTGACAGACGCGTCCCCCAAGGAGCTACTGGCGCCGGTGTCCCACGGCGCTGCCTGCACTGGGGACGGCAGGCCCTCTCCCAGGCGGGCCAGTACGGCAGCCACCACCCGGGAGGCACTGCTGGCGTGCCGCATTCCCCACACCATGGCCGTGCCCACACCCTCAGACGTGGGTGCAAGGGCACTAAGCATGCCATCCCATGTCTGCACATCTTCTGGTGTAAGTGGCACAGCACCCTTGCCAGCCCGACTCCCTTGGGCAGGCATGGCCTCGGCGTGTGACCCCCCCCCCGTTCCACTTGAGGGGGCCCTGGAACCGCCCTCCTCTCCCTCAGACGCCCAAGATCCCCAAGACGCATCTGAATCGAAGCCGCTATCATGGTTATGGGGTGGAGGGGGGGGCAACCACCACTCCCCCCCCCTTTCCATTTGGAAGGGGGCGCTGCGCCACTGCTGGAAGCCCTCCCCGCACACACACGCGTACACACGCCAACGGTAGTACATGCCCTCGGGGCTGTCGGGGGCAAACAGGAAGCCGTATTCAGTGCTGCCTTGGCGGGGAGCCTCCTGTTTGATGAGAGCTTGTTCCAGAGGGTACCCATCTACAGCCACGAAGGCTGCAGTGCGGTCCAGTAGCCGCCGGCGCACAGGGGGGGAGGGCCAGGGCACCCGCCGCAGTGCAGCACCGGAGGGGGGGGCTGCAGCAGCTGCCGCACGTGCCGCCTGCATCAGGGGGTGGTCCTCCCCCAGAGGTGGGCCCATGGGGGGGGCTGTCTCCTCCGGGCGGGGGACGCGCCCATCCCCCCTCAACCCCCCCTCGACCCCCCGCCGAGGGGCCTTCAAGCGCTGGGCACGCGGGCGGCAGTCCTCCCCACGAGCTTGTGCTGCCTGTAGCAATGCATCATAGGCTGCAGGGGCGATGCCCTTGCCCCAGCTGACGGCTAGCCGGCTGCCCGCCACCGACGCGCCGTCCAGTGCACGCAGGGCGGCGTCGGCGTCCTCACGGTACGCAAAGCAAACAAAGCCATTGTTGTACCCACGAGACTCCTCTGCGGAAGTTCGTGGCCACATGATCTTGGCTGAGAGCAGGGGACCATGCGTTGCGAAACGGCCCACAAGGTCCTCCTCTGTGGTGCCCTGGGAAATGTTGCCAACAAACAAGTTGGTGCTGTCAGCGTCTCCAAATGCAGTACCACCGGCAAGCACGCCACGGTCGGCATCTGCTTTCATGTCAGCAACCATTTGGTCCATGCCACTCAGCTGTGTATACCCGCCGCTGGCCGCTGGCTTCATTGGAGTGCTGCCTGCAGACCTTTGGGGCCAGGCACCTCGACCGCGGGTAGCCCGGGGCTCGCTTGATGGCTCTTCATCAGAATCACTGTCTTCACCAAATGCCATTACCATGGGATTCTGCTTTTTGTCGGTGCTACCCGTTGAAGCCTTTGCCTTGAGGGTGTAGCTCTGAGAGACCGCGGAATTTGAAGCAGTCTCGCGTCCATCCTTGAGGGTGCTACCCCTGACGAACGTCTTGGCTTCTGCATCATCGGCTTGAAATGAAGCGACAAATGATGCATAAACTTCTGCGGTTGCATCTGCCTCTCGCCGCTCTCGCTCTTCTCTTTGACTTCGGGCGCTGCGAAACTGAGACCCAGTGGCCGTGCCTGCAGCCGCACGCTGCAGGCGCGATTTAGCTGCAATCTTGACAGGATTCATGCCCAAGGTTAATGCCCCGTGAGATACAATTTGTAGAAGATGGTGATATGATGCGCAGGCCGACAACAAGTGGCAGCGCCTGCACTCGTGGATTGGGTGTGCCTCACAGCCCATCATGTCCCCCCTGCTGCTGCCGTCCGTGCCAGAAGACTCACTATCAGCGAAACAAGACATAGCTTTCTCTATGGGACAGCTGTGCTGCCCTGCTGCTCTTGCTTGCCTTCTGCCAAGCCAAGCTGACACGCAGGACGGCCCAAGGCGCAGGCTCATAGTGCCATCTTGACCGCCAGCCTTGGGGCAAGGCCACTTGTGCGCGCTGTGTGCGCTGCCCATGGGCAGGGAGGGCCGAAATGTGCAAACCAGCCCTAGCTGGAGGCAAGAGCCCCTTGCTGCGCAGGTGGGGTCAAAGAAATGGCAATCAATTTGGGCCCTCACGGCCCCTGCGTGACGGGGAGGCGACCCACAGCCGCGGCTGTGCTCGATACATCGCGTGTGCCGGATGAAATTGGTCTTCATGGGAGTTCCGATGAGTAGGCGGGTCCACACCGGATTTGCATGACACATCAGCTTTCAGGCATCCTCAGGAGGGAGCTGCTGCTGGCCATGGCAGGCGAATCCAGTGGGCCCTTCAACGCAGGTGGACGGGCCGTCAAATGTTCAACCAGGCGTCTGCGTGCCAAAAAAGCGCAGACAATTTTATCAGAGACTCGATTCTATCAAGCGTGCCTTGCAGACCTGTGAGGCTTGTCCAGATTGCGTACTGGTTACCTCCGCAAAGCAGCTGCTAGCTCCGTGCCACTGGAAGCATGGCTTTTTCAGCAACAGTCCGAGCATGCACTCTCGCAAGAAAGCATTTTGTGTTTGCTCCATGCCGCAACTGGGGCACCTTGGCATGCAGTCCAGGTGAGGCGTGCGGAATTGTGCGGCTTTTGACCACCGTACACAGTTTTATACAGTGACGGCTTCCTTATCGCCCGTACCAATGTCCACACCATCAAACACGCCCACACATCTGCCTGTCGCTGATGATTTCCTTCCTGCCTTGCCGAATGGCTCATACATTGATCTGCCATCATGGGCTGAAGATGGTCAGTGTGCTCGCTTGACGGACACTATCTCTTGTTTGCCACACCGCTTTGAATACAGATGATGGCATGCAAGCTATCAAGCGCCAATATCAACCTAGCAACCGCAAACGCCAGCGTGCGTATGGCTACTTGAGGAGATTGAAAACCTCAAACGGCCGCAACGTGCTGAACAGGCGTCGCCACAAGGGCCGCTGGTCTGTGGGCGTGTGAGCAAGCCACCTCTTCACGACAGCACTGCCAAATGCCAAGCAGGCTACTGCTATGACCTGGCTACTGGCTGCGTGCCCACAGCTCTCGAAGCCTGTGGCTGGCTTACAGCAGGGCTGCAGCGCTCGTCATTGTGTGGTCCAGGGCAGGGCACGTCAAGTGAGCTGCCTGGATGCGGTGCCAGCCGAAGGGCCTTGCGCGGTGTCGGGGCTGGTAGATCCACTGCATGGGTGTATTTGAATGCATTGTCGCTCCATTGCTCGCTGTGGGCATCACCTGGCCACAGCGTTCACCTTCCTGCGGTGGGCGCCAAGATACACAGAGCAGCATTTAGGCCCAGCCTTGGGCCCCATACATGGCTTTGGTCCTGTGCATTCGCCATCAGGTAGAGCGGCCTTAGCTGGCTTCGACCCCTCCTGAAAATGAACGCAGCCCACGCTGTGTCCGCTTGCACCTACTTTCGAGCGTGAGGCTCAATACTGTGTAATAGCCAAAGCCCGATACTAACAAAATCAATCATACTGATTCGGTTGCAGTTGTGTATCCCTGTCGCACTCCAGCCGTCGAGTTGCAGAAATTTAGTGGGTTCTGGCCCCTTGGCTCTGCATGATACACTCGGTCACATATGTGCACACATGCAAAACCATTCTTGTTCAATTCTTCCCAAATTTTGACGTCAGCGCGTTGTTACGATTTATTTTCTTTGTTGCCAGGCCTCGCGAATTGGGGGGCTGAGAACGCCTCGGCCTGACCTGAATTCAGCGCCGCGAATCCCGAAATTCCGCAATGGAATTGGTAAGACAGTCTCCACCTGCCCAGTCGAAATCAGAATCACCAAAGCAGAGAGAACTCTCAGGAGAAGGAATCGCTGCACTTCGCCCTGCTGCAAATGAGACTGTCATGCATGGCGAAGAAGTTCATTTTGTAGGTGCGAGAATACGTTTCCCCCGCAGCCGTTGCTAGTGTGATCTGAAGCTCAGAGCGCATATTTAGCTTGCCAAGCTCATGAGAGGCAATGCAAGCATGCTGTCGTAATGACATGCGGTGGCCATGTGCTGCCGTATCGTGGTGAACATGCGGTGTGTGACCTCGGGCGAGGGCACAAAGCTCAGAAAACTCTGAGACGATCAGAGCATGCAAGATTGCTGGTACAAGGTGCCAAAAGCCACACTTTGGTGGCTCCAATCATGTGCATATATGCTAGATGTGCTGCTCTTCTCTCATCCTGTTGCCAACACATCCATCGCAATCTTTGCATGAAGGTCACATCCTCCCTTGTTCATTCGCGCTTTATGCGGGCACAACTGGGATCATATCCCGGCGCCATGTTTCATACCGCAAATCTGCCCGATAGTGATTGCGGCATTACTGATATACTGGGCGCTATGCGGCCCTTGTCGCAGTGCCGAGGCACGGGCCACAAAGGCCGTCATCACACCTGACAATCTGATCTGCCAGCGGAGCTCGTGCCGGGGCTGCGTGTGTGACAGCCGGGAGGTAGTGAAGGTACCACTCCGGGATGTTGTGGTGTTATTGGATGACAGTGCATACCAGGCCGAGCCCAAGTGCCACCCGCAGTGGTGTAAGTGCAGCCGTGTGATACCAGGGTCGGAGTATCTGCCCAGGTGGTCCTGGGGGTCGTCTGCAACGGCAGGGACATCCTGAGGGGTTCCAAGCCCCAGCTGCTGGAGCTGCTCCCCTTGGAGGACCCTGATGGCTTCCGCAAGGTGCTGCTTGCCTCAGCCACCATGAAGCAAAATGGCCCCGTTGGTGTGTATGAGCGGGGCTTCCGGGGGCCCATCCTGGAGGCAGTGCGGCACAGCATCAACCCCCGCAGCAAGAAGGACCTGCATGTCATGCTAAAGGCAATGGACACAGGCGCATTGACCAGATTGCAGATTCCGTTCATGATTGGGCGACACAAAGTGAATAACAAGGGCTGACCTGCTTGTGGTGACTCCTGGGGCGAACTGCAAGAGAACGTGCTACTGTGCCAAACAATATCCTCACCTGATGATACGATAGTGACGCCTGAGAAGTTGCGAGACCAAGCAGAGCAGAAAACCATCATCCAGAAGTGGGCTGGTGGGCGGGGCATCGAGAAGTCTGGAGACTCGGCTCTGGTGCAACAGGCGCAAGCTGCTGCAGCTGCCCAGCAGCGGCAGCTGATGGGCACCGCAGGCTACGGTGGTGGAGGAGCATATGCAGAACAGGCTATGCTGTCTCCAGTGTACGGTGGTGGGGCTATCGCGGTTGCAGCTTCGCCCATGGGGCACCACGGCTTCCCTGCCAGCGGCACGACGACATGTAACCCTGCCTACCCCAGCATGCCCGGCACAGGGGTATGGCCAGTAGCGGGGCAGGCACTGGCAGCTGCAGACATGGACCTCCGCATGTACAAGCAGTATGCAGAGGGACATGTGTGAGGAGGGGGGCAGGGTAAGGGGGGGCTGCAGTATGCAGAGGGACATGTGTGAGGAGGGGGGCAGGGTAAGGGGGGGCTGCCCTGCTGGAGCCCATCTCACGGGGTAGCTGCCTCCACCCTGCTGCATCAACACAGGGATGCACTGAGGCTGGAGAATGTATCCCAGGGCAGCAGCTGTCGTGTGTGAGTAGATGGATGCTTGAGGCGGGGCGTACACTGCAACCGGCAGCTTCGGCACGCCTGGTAGTAGTCCGCCCTGGGTGAGATCAAGTTGGGCTGGAAAAGCCCACGGTGGGCCACTGTGGACGTTTATGTGTTGCCTGGCATCGGTACTGCTGCTTGCTTGTGGTCCACCGAGGCGACACTGTTTGGTCAGGTGTCTGATGTCAGATCAAGCAGAGGCCCCGGCTTAGCGTGAGAGGCCCCCAAGACAGGCCAGGAACAGTGAGCAGCAGCACATCAGTGCAAGTGCGTCACTGTGAGTAACTTTCTTGGAGTCCGCATGCACATGGTTTGTTTTTCCCACCCACCCACCCACCCCTCTGGGTGAACGCTGAAGTCCAGCCCAGAATATATTGCCTGGGCTGAATATATTGCCATTACTGAAGTGGATCACTTCTCGAGCCCCCGCAGCTCTGCGCAGAGGCCCCTCGCCCAAGGTCCCTGGGAGCATGCCAGACATCACAGGGGCTGGAGTCGGCCTGCTCAGGCATGTGGAGAGCAATACAACTCTGCAATCAAAGTGTGCACCTTGCTGCAGCGATACAAACTTGGCTGGGTCGCCCACCAACTGCTGCACTCTGCTTCGGGAGCATCTGCCCAGAAAAAGCGCACAACTCTCCAGTGTAGCAGCCCAACAGTGTATGGCTGCGGTTGCTGCACGATACACCGAAGCAAAGGATACACATCAAGTGAGTCTATCCATATGGCTTGTAGTGATGACGACGTCGTGTACCTTGGCAGCTCCAGTGATGAGGAAGGCATGCCAGGGAAAGCTCTCCATGCCTTACAAAAGCCCAGCACCGGCGCCACTGGTGCCCTCGGAGTGCTCATGCACAATGCAGTAGTGAAGCCTGTGCTGCAGTGGATGGGTGCAACCAAGCGCCCTCGTGCAGGTGACATTGCTCCGGCTTCAAACGCCAGCAAACGCCGCCGAGGCAGACCCGTTGATGGCAACAGTGCACAGCCGAAGCGCAGCTGTCCCTGGTACAAGAAACTTGAAGGCACAGACTTCTGGGTGGATGCATTTCATTACGGAAATGCCTCTCTGTGCCAGCATTACATTTTGACACACTTCCACTCGGATCACTACGGCGGCCTCACTCGCCGTTGGGACAGCGGCACCATTTACTGTAACCCTGTCACGGCGGCACTCGTGCGACAGCAGCTGGGTGTGCAGTGGAAGTTCATACATGAAGTGCCCATGAACACTGCAGTGCAGTTGTGCGGCTGCACTGTCACTGTGCTGGATGCCAACCACTGCCCCGGGGCGACGCTGTGGCTGATCACCACGCCCGCAGGGAAAACACACCTGCACGTGGGGGACTTCCGCTGGCACCCTAAGATGAAGTGGCTGCCCTCCCTGCGTCGCTTTGCAGCCGGGGCCAGCAGCACCCAGCGCCTGGACACGCTGTACCTGGACACGACGTACTGCGACGCCAAGTACACCTTCCCCCCCCAGGCTGCAGTGGTGCGGGCAGTGGTGCGGGAGTGCTGCCGACTGGCCCACGACCCGCATGTGCTGTTCCTGTTTGGCTCCTACACCATTGGCAAGGAGCGTCTATTCATGGCGGTGGCAGAGGCCCTGGGGGAGCGCATCTTCGTCACCCCCCCCAAGTGGAGGGTCATGCAGTGCTGCGGGTGGACCCCCGCGCAGATGGCGCGCTTCACTACACTGGAGACCGCTGCTAGGATCCACGTTGTCCCCATGGGGGCCCTGTCAGCTGACCGGGTGGAGCAGCGGTGGCAAGCCCTGGTGCAGGCCAACTCAGGGGGGGGTGCAGCCATGAAGCAAGGGCCCCTGCAAATGCAGCCCAAAGCGCCCCCCCGCAAGGGCAGGGGTAAGCTGGCACGTTTCCTGCACCGTGTCTCGCAGCCCAACCCTGCCAGCTGTGCGTCGGGGGGGGGGGGGGCTTCAGCCCAGGGGGGGGAGGAGGGCATTGCGGAGGAGCTGGGGCTGGGGGCGCAGCACGAGGAGGAGGGGCAGGGTGGGGCTCCCAAGCCCCGCTTGTATGGGCAGTATCACTCCATCATGGCCTTCAAGCCCACTGGGTGGACCTTCACGCAGGGGGGGGGCAGCCGTGTCGGGGGGGGGGGCATGAGTGCAGGTGCCCCAGAGGCTGCCCAGGAAGTAGACATCATGGGTGCAGTGGGGGCGTCTGACACGATATTCTCGCAGGGCACCCTGGCGCTGCTGGGGGAGCAGCTGGCGGCGGCGGCAGCGGCGCCTGGCATGCTGCAGCACCTGAGCCCCCCCAAACAGGCATGTGTGCCAGCAGGCTCTTCTGCCGCCGGGCGGCATGCCATGCGGGGCGTGGCTGAGATGCGCACGAGCAGCACTGTGGAACTGCCCACTGGTTTCGCTGGGGGCGCCGTGCGCACGTCTGTGTGCATCCGGGGGGGGGGGGCCAAGGCCAGGCACCCAGCGTGGTTTCTGGGGAGGCCTGGCTCAAAGCTGGGGGGTGCTCGTGAGACCCAAAGCACGCAATTGGCCGCCGCTGATGTGGGCTTGTCCCTGACTCAGAGCGCAGCGGGGGAGACGCAGGAAACACAGGGGAGGGGGGGTGCGGAGGGCCACGGGGGGGGGGCTACTTCCAGGCGCGCACAGCATGACCCTAGCGTCACAGCACGTTTCAGGGGCGGAGTGACATTGTACGGTGTGCCGTACAGCGAGCACAGCAGCTTCGCCGAGCTGCGGGAGTGCGTGGCGTGGCTGGGGGCGCGGCGGGTGGTGCCCACAGTGAACGCGGGGAAGGCCCAGGAGATGCTGGCCTTGCTTGCACAGGCCTGAGGGTGGATTCACTGGGGGCTGTGATGCCTCCAGGGGGGCGACAAGTGCAGAATGCAGCAGTCAAGCCGGGAACAACGAAATCTCACCCACCATGAGCATGCCGCTCACACCCAGTCTCCCTGACACGCATGGATCAGTTGGTACCGCAAATTATGTGGGTTTGTGTGTGTGTATTTCAGGCGAGTGGATTGTGCTTGCCAGTGAGCGGCCGAGTGCTGCCGCATATGGGGCAGACAAGAGTGTCCAGCTGTGCGCTTCGTGCTGTTGGAACTGACCAGCAGGGTGGTGCGGAAGGCTGCTTGTCACGATGGGGCCTCTGAAAATTTCCACAGAGCCACATTTGGTCCTCCCACCGCATGTCAAATTGCATTTCAATTTTATCGTATGCTGAAGGGTATTTTGGGGCAGAACTACGCGGCAAAGCTCAGCAAACCGCTGTTGCGAGGCCAAAACAAGCTCACCATGGCTGAACCTGCTGCACCTACAGGCACTGAGCCGAGCACACTTGGCGATGATGCTAAAGATGCCGCAAAGATCAAAAGAGCAAATGCAGCCGCAAGTCGGGACAAGCATCGTCAAATTGAGAAGGCCCACAGAGATGTAGGTCATGCGCACGCGCAATTTGCCCAGTCAAAAAGTCCACTGCGTGCTGAGTGCTTATAACTTGAATTTCTTGCAGCGTATGCGGCAGTTGATGCATGATCTTGCACGCCATGTATACAACGGAAATAGAACCGAAGAGGAACTCTCCAACATGACTCGTGGCGATATTTTGATGGCTGCTAAAGGTCTGTGCTTTGTCTGCCGCATTGCCGCCGCACCGGACAGCTTGGCCGCTATGAACGACGCATATCTGCGCCTGACATGCCCGCTTACAGAATGTATAACACAACTGCGAAGAAAACTGGGAGCTGCCAGAGTAGGCGTAAGTTGTCTCGAGTGGCATACACCTTGTGCCCTGCTATGAAAGTGATCCACTGTGTCCCTGCTGCCTTCACACAGACCACCCCAGTGCCACCAGGACAGGACCCTAATGGTTTGGCAAGCTCTGCAGTAGCAATGAATACGGGCTCCGTTGGTGGAATACCTCCTCAGCAACTGGTGCGTGCATCGACTCGACAAGTGAAACGTGTGTGAAACTCTCAGTTGCATGTGCAGGCACAGCCGGCAGCAGGCGCTTACACCAGCACAGACAGTATATCGTCCGGGGATGCCCGCAGCAGTGCAGTTGCAGCACTTATGGGGGCGCAATCAATGCAACGAGCGGCGGCCATGCCTCCTGGCATAATGGTCCCAGAGCATGGGCAGCCCATACACCTGCAGCAGCAGCAGCAGCAGCAGCAGCAGCAGCAGCACAGCGGTGCTTTACCCCCCAGCACCGGCCCCGCTCAAGCTGCGTCTATCACTCACAGCGCACACGGGCAGCATGCCCCCCCCAGTGTCATGTCAGCGCCCGCAGCTGGCTGGCAGGGGGGCGGCGGTAACACCGTGGACACAGCAGGCCGCAGGGACTCAGGGCTGCCAGGGGGGCCGCTGTCGGTGTGGAGCGCAACAGAGAGCTTTCGCCAGGGCGCCATGCCTGGGTCCTGGCAAGGCATGCCGGGCTGGGGCCCGGGGGGGCAGGCGCAGCAACCGCACGCGCCCAGCCACCTCTTTGCAGCAAACGGCTCGGTGCATGGTGGCTCCGTGCACGGCTCCATCCACAGCATGCCCCACCACTTGATGCAGGGCGGGGGTTGGCAGG
>Ga0307982_1001713_pt1 | contig 17849 bp, 10 predicted proteins | sample OrgLakmetagen989_FD_201847 | JGI IMG/M metagenome (GOLD analysis project Ga0307982, IMG submission 201847) | Saline water microbial communities from Organic Lake, Antarctica - #989 | ecosystem: Environmental > Aquatic > Non-marine Saline and Alkaline > Saline | place: Antarctica: Organic Lake... | reverse complement strand
TATTTAATCAAGATCTATCTGGATGGTGTGTAAATCAAATACCAGATGAACCTGAAAATTTTGCTGATAACTCGGCTTTGCAAAACGACTTCTTCCCAAATTGGGGTGCGCAGTGTAACTTATCCACTACAAACCCAGATGCTATTGGATTAGATATTCTAATATATCCTAACCCCTCAAATTCGAAAGTGTTTATCGAAAATGATGGGCAAATGATACTTTCTAAAATTAAATTGATTGATATGTTAGGTCGAGACATTAAGATCTTCTCGGTAAGTCAAATAACAAATGGTCTTGATGTTTCAGGAGTAGATGCGGGTAATTATTTTGTTCAGTTTACAACGGTAGATAACCAACAATTTGTAAAGCGATTAATTGTGAACTAAACACCTTACTGTAAATACATTATGGTTAAAGCCTATACAGTTCCAAGGTGATTATAAAGCGATAAGAGGCCATTAATTACCTAAAGTATTCAAATACGAAGTGCAGTTCGAAAATCTAATCTAGAGACTAAAATTGCAAGATTTGAAAATAATAAATAGTGAAAAACAACTTATAGTTATATCAGATAAGAATCTATATGTTAAAGTTTCTACTCCTATTTTCTTTCTTTTTCCTGTAAATAGTTGCTAAATTTTTGTCACTCATTTGTTATTACTATATTATAACTAATTGATATACAGTGTTTAAATATCCTAAAACCATCCTTGACAGGGTAAAAGTCACTGGTTCGAATCCAGTATGACCTACATCAAGCAGAAATCCAATGTGAAAGCATTGGATTTTTTATTTGGCATAACCTCAAGCTTGCTTGAGGTTATGCCAAATAAAAAAGACAGAAAGATGCGATAGCAGATTTTGAATGTCTATTTGCAGGAGCGGGCTTCTATTCTGGATCAACGTTAGTTAATCCGTTTTTAACTTATTTAAGAATTAACTGAAACAAATAAAGACAGAAAAATGCGATAGCATTTTTTGGATGTCTATTTGCAGGAGCGGGCTTCAACTCTAGATCAACGCTGGTTATACCAAATTAGACCTATAATATCGCAATAAGTCGCTTTACCGATATGAATTCGGCACAGGCTTTTTTCGCTTGCTTCTCATCAAAAATAATTACCGTAGCTAAGGCTATGCTAATTATTTTTGATTTCAATCAATCAAAAAATAATTCAATTTATTTATACGGTATTATAAATATAATTTGGCATTAATCCGTTTTAAACTTATTTAAGAATTAACTGAAATTAAAAAAGACAGAAAGATGCAATAGCAGTTTTTGGATGTCTATTTGCAGAATTGGGCTTCAATTCTAAATCAACGCTAGTTAATCCATCCTAAACTTATTTAAGAATTAACTGAAACAAATAAAAACATAAAGAGGCGATAGCAGATTTTGGATGTCTATTTAACTATGCTTGGGGGTATTCAACATCAGTTCATTCCAGATCTTTTTAGTAAGGGATTAGTTGGTTCTGGATTAATTGACCGATTACTATTCACAAATAATATAACAAGAAATTCCATTGTTTCTAGAAAGAAGATCGATGATCATATTTTAGGGCGTTATGGTGATACAATCCAAAACTTACTTGAATATAAAAAGCAAAGTGAAGATCCTGATGAAAAGGTGAGGGAGCATAGAATCCACTATACTCAGGAGGCTAAAGACTTATTATTTGATTATACTCAAAAATTTGAATATGAAAAGATGAATGCAAAATCACCTTTAAAAGAGTACTATTCTAAACTGATAATCTACCTACACAAACTTATTATAATTTGTTTTTTAATGAAACACTCTGAAGACAGAACGTTCAAATCTTATATAGATAAGGAAACAGTTCTATTAGCGGTAGACCTAGTTGAATTTTATCTTCTTAATTTTAAGATTCTAATTTCAAATCATGGCACGACTGAAGTTGATAAAAGTGATATTATAAATCTTGCAAAGAGGAATAAAGCTTCTCAAAAGTCTGCTGGGGAGGTTCTTGGCCTTTCAAAAGGGCAAGTTTCTAAACTTTGGAACAAAGCATAAGAAACTGGAAACTTGAAACTATTTGTAAATAGGATATAATATACTGTATGTCAGCAATATATATCTTAAAAACACTTAGTTTCAAGTTTCCTGTTTCATTTAGTTGCAAAGAGATTTTTTAAACGGTATCCAACAAAGACAGGCTTCACTTTTATAATACAATTGATTGTATAATGTATTACAGCTTAAATAATTGTAATACAGGATGATTAAAACACTCCAATATGTAATACAGCCTCTAAATAGTTGTAATACAAGATGATTAAAACACTCTAAAATGTAATACAACTTCTAAATAATTGTAATACATGATAATTAAAACACTCCAAAATGTATTACAAATGCCGTATTACGTAGTGTAATCACCGTTGAAATGTAATACAGATACTAGAATACATGAGTATTTGAACTTAAAACCCTTGTAACATACTGTATAAATTACATGATAGTTTTATTTTGATGTATTACAATGAACTGTGTTTATAATTTTCACTCCACTCCTCAATAAGTTTAGTAATTTAGAGGTTCAATCTATACTGAAAATACTTAATATCCAATGGCGTTATTTCAAAGCACTGTTATTGAAAAATATATTAATGCTCAAGATCAAAAGCTTCTTAAAGAGAAGTGGGAAGCATATAAAGTACACTTCCATGATCCCAACATTCAAGAGAATATAAGAAATGCTAAAGAGGAGCAATATCAAGAGGGTTTCCTAAGGGATTTGTTCGTCAAAATTCTGGGTTATACACTTAACCCTGCCAACGAGTATAACTTAACTACAGAGCTTAAAAACGTTAAAGACAGCAAAAAGGCAGACGGCGGAATTGTTGTAAAGGACAAAGTAGTGGGTGTCATTGAGCTTAAGGGCACAAATACCACCGATCTAAGTAAAGTTGAAACGCAAGCTTTTGGTTATAAAAACAATCAATCAGGGTGTACGTATGTTATTACCTCCAATTTTGAAAAGCTTAGATTTTATATAGACAATGCTATAGAGCACCAAGCCTTTAATTTGTTCGAGCTTAGTGAAACTGAATTTAGCTTGCTTTATCTGTGTTTGGCTTATGACAATATAAGCCGTGACCTTCCTAAAAAGATTAAGAATGACTCTCATAACCAAGAGGAAATTACCACTAAACAGCTTTATAAAGACTATAGCCTCTTCAAGAGAGAGCTATTTAATAATTTAGTAGAGTTTAATCCAAAATTTGAACCTTTACTTTTATTCAAAAAATCTCAAAAGCTACTTGATCGATTCTTGTTTTTATTCTTTGCTGAAGACAGGCACTTACTACCACCCAATTCGGTGAGAATGATATTAAAGCAATGGAAACAGCTTCAGGAAATGGACGTTTACACACCACTTTATAAAAGATTCAAGAAATACTTCGGGTATCTTAATACAGGACACAAAGGCAAGAAATATGATGTTTATCCTTACAATGGGGGATTATTTAAACCAGATGAAGTTCTAGATCATGTAAAGATTGATGATGAACTTTTATACAAGTACACGCTTAAACTTTCTGAATATGATTTTGCTAGCGAAGTTGACGTGAATATTCTAGGTCATATTTTTGAAAACTCCCTGAATGAGATTGAAGAAGTTCAAACTCAACTGGAAGAAAATCCAACTGAAGTAAAATTATCTAAACGGAAAAAAGATGGTGTGTTTTACACTCCCAAATACATCACGAAATATATTGTTCAAAACACCATAGGAAAGCTTTGTGAAGAAAAGAAAATTGAGGCCAATCTTCTAGAAGAAGATTATGATATAAAGAGGCAGGTTAAAACTAAAAAAGACTTATTAAAAAAGCTAAACACTTACCGAGAGTGGTTGTTGCAACTTACCGTTGTAGACCCAGCTTGTGGCTCTGGGGCGTTTCTAAATGAATCATTAAACTATTTAATTGCAGAACACCAGTACCTAGATGAATTGGAAACTAAACTGATGGGCGGTGGTTTTGTATTTCCTAATGTGGAGAACAGCATTTTAGAAAACAACTTGTTTGGGGTAGACATTAATAATGAATCGGTTGAAATTGCCAAGCTTTCATTGTGGTTACGTACAGCACAACCCAACCGTAAACTCAACGATTTAAGCAATAACATTAAATGTGGTAATTCCTTAATAGACGATCCCGAAGTGGCTGGCGATAGGGCTTTTAATTGGGAAAAGGAATTTCCACAAGTGTTTGCTAAAGGCGGCTTTGATGTGGTGATTGGCAATCCTCCTTATGTGAGAAGAACACAATTAGATGAGAATATAAAAAGCGAACTAGAGAAGGTATATTATTCGGCTTATAAACAATATGATCTATATATTTTATTCAATGAACACGCATTAAAGATTTTAAAACATAATGGGTATCTAGGCTTTATACAGCCTAATAAATTTTTGTCATCTGATTATGGATATAATGTCCTTAATTTGCTAGTTAATAACACTGAAATTTATAAAATTTTTGATGTTTCATTAGATAAAGTTTTTACTGATGCATCCGTTTATCCTTATATCTTCATTTTTAAAAGGAAATATTTCAACTTTGATTTTGATGAAAGCACGATAAATATTTTTGATTACTGCAAACCAGTCAATTTAGATGGATTTGATAATATGCTTAAATCAAAAAACATAATTAAAAAAGCTGAATTAAAATCCATTAAAATAGGTCAAATTACCAAGTCAATTAGGAGAGGCGTGCCAAATTCAAAATTAAGTTTAACTGAAAACGGTAAAATACCCGCTATAAAATCAACTCTTTTGGACTACCCTTATTATTTGGCCAACACAGATATTTTCATAGATTATAAAAGCGATGATGAATATAAAAGTAAAAGCATCGAATTTAGTTCTGATTTAATTTTATTACCAAGAACAACATTGAAAATAAGGGCCATTTTGAAAACAAAAAAATATCATGTTTTAGATAGAATTTATTATTTTAATTCAGATAATGTAAATTATAATAATCTTTATTTATTATCAATTTTAAACTCAAGAATGACAACTTTCATTTATAATTACATTTATGGGAGCACTAAAATTGGTGGTGGTTACATTGACTTAAAAGGTTCTCAGATTGAAAATTTCTTGATACCTAAACTTAATAATTTAAAATTACAGCAACCATTTATAGAAAGAGCTAACCAAATGCTATTATTAAATAAGAACCTACAGGAGGTATCAAACAAATTTCAACGCTCATTACAACGCCAATTCTTGAAAGAATTAGAAAAACTACCTAGAAAGCTACAAGATTGGCATGAATTAAGTTACGCAGATTTTATAAAAGAACTTAAAAAGAAAAAGATAAAACTCAGCCTATCTCAAGAAGCCGAGTGGGAAGACTACTTCCTTGAAGAACAAGAAAAAGCAGTACTGCTTAAAACACAAATCGACACTACAGATATAGAGATAGATCAAATGGTTTATGAGTTGTACGGATTGACTGAGGACGAAATTGAGATAGTGGAAAATAGTTAGGTATGGAAGAAAAAATAAAAGTTAATAAATTATTTTTAGTAGGTAATGGTTTTGATTTAGCACTTGGCTTAAAAACTAGCTACGCTGATTTTATGTTTTGGTTACTAAAAACTCATTTGATAAATGCTGTTAAAAATTTTGGACGCCAAGCAGCACCTATAAATTACAGAGAGCGTTATAATAATTTTCTTCAAAGTTATGAACAATTAATTATTTATGGTTTTTCCTCTTGCGAATTATTTGCTGTTTTGTTTAAAAAAGCATATGATGAAATTCCTAAAAAAATTACGGAACTTAAAAATTTAGAAGACTTGATAAAGTTTGTTAAAATTTATGATATTGAAATAAAACCAAAATCAGAATATTTACTATTTAAAGGCATATATACTCAATGTGAGCTTGGGTGGGTTGATATTGAAGAGACTTATTTTAATCTTATTCAATTAATCATTAATAATAATAAAATTGATTCATTAGAAATAGTTAAGGACTTAAATAATGAATTACAATTCATATCTAACGAGCTAAAAAAATATTTGAAGACTTTTGATGTAAATTTAGACATATCAGAAGCTGAAAAATATAATAATCAAATTCAACAAAAATTAAAAAGCACTGACTTTATTAATGAAGACTTAAAGAGTAAAGATATTGAATTAGGACAATATTATTTTCTTAATTTTAATTATACAGATTCTTTATCTAAAGTTATTGACCATAATATAGAATTAAAAGATAAAAGCTCTATCAACCATATTCATGGCTCCATAAAAGACGACTCCCCTTTAGTGTTCGGTTATGGAGATGAAATACATGAATTTTACAAAAAAATTGAAGATTTACGTGAAAATGAATTTTTCAAACACATTAAATCATTTAGATACTTCCAAAATAATAGATATAGAGATTTACTGAGGTTCTTAAATAATAATTATTTTCAAGTTTGCATTTATGGCCATTCCTGTGAAATTTCAGATAGAGTGATGCTCAATGAAATATTCGAACATAAAAACTGTGTTTCTGTAAAAGTATATTTTTATAAAGATAAAAGTGGAAATGACGATTTTACTTCAAAGACAATGAATATTTCGAGACATTTTAATTCTAATAAATTAATGCGACAGAAAATAGTAGAGTTTAATCCTGAAAACGAAATACCACAAAAAAATAGTCAAACAGAACTTCAATGATAGCAACCCAACTTCCAATCATCAATTTTTTACAAGCCCCAAATGTTCAATTTGTTATTCCCGTCTATCAGCGTAATTACGACTGGTCGACTAATGAGTGTCAAAAGCTTTTACAAGACACTATTGCTGTAAGTAGAGAACAAACAGGGTCACATTTTATTGGGAGTATAGTATTTATACATGAGGGTGCATATAGTACAAGAGAAGTAAAAGAATTGGTCATTATAGATGGCTAACAAAGGCTAACGACCATCAACATATTATACGTTGCCTTATTCCGTTTTGCTAAAGAAACAAAACAAGAACATGAAGCTGAGCGCCTTTACAATATGTTTTTGACCAACCAATATGTAAAAAATGAATCTAGTAAATTAAAACTCAAGCAAACCGACACCAACTCTTTAGCTTTTAAGGCTATAATGAACGCTACAGAAAGTGAGTTTGATGCTTATTCCAATGTGGTTGAAAATTTCAATTACTTTAAATCTGAAATAACCGAGACTAATTTCCAGAAAATATTAGATGGTTTAAATAGATTAATCTTTGTTGAAATTTCTCTAGAACGAGATAAAGATGATCCTCAACGAATTTTTGAAAGTTTAAACTCTACTGGCCTAGATTTATCTCAATCAGATTTAATAAGAAACTATATTTTAATGGATTTGCCTCCAAAGCAACAAAACAAGGTTTATGATCAAATTTGGAATCCTATAGAAGAAAACGCAAAAGATTTAAAAAAGCAAAAATCCTTAGTATCTGAATATATACGAGATTACTTGACTTTAAAAAAGAAGAAAATTCCTAAAAAGAGTTTAGTCTACGAGGAGTTTAAAAAAATGTACCAAGAAAAAGACGATGATTATCACCAAGAGCGAGAAAATATCAAATCCTTTTCGGTGCATTATAAAATGTTGGCAAACCCTCACACAGTTAAGACTGATACTATAAGAAAAGAGTTAAACTACATTTCTAGATTAGAAATAAATGTTGCTTTTCCTTTCCTATTGCAAGTTTTTGAAGATGCAGATAATGGAATTATAACAGACGAAATTCTTATAAAAATACTTAAACTTATTCAATCTTATACCTGGCGTAGATTTATTGTTGGCTTACCCACAAATGCGCTTAATAAAGTCTTTATGACTTTATATGCAGAGATTGATACCGAAGATTATTATGAGTCATTAGTCCTTGCACTTTATAAAAAACGTGGAAGTGGTAAATTCCCAAATAATCAAGGTGTAAAGACAGCACTGAAGGATAAAGATTTATATAATATCCAGACAAAGAATAAAAACTATTTTTTTGAATTGCTTGAAAACTTCAACAATAAAGAATATGTAGAAACAGGAAACTCAAATATTTCTATTGAACATATATTCCCTCAAAACCCTAATCCAGAATGGTCGGAACAATTAAACAATGAAGACTTTTTCATATTTAAAGAAAGGTATTTAAACACTATTACAAACTTGACTTTGTCTGGTAATAATACCGCCTTAAGCAATAGGATTTTTAGTGCTAAAAAGAGTATGAATAAGAATGAAGGCGAACAGGGTTATCAATTTAGTCGGCTGTGGTTAAACTCATTTTTAAATTCAATAGATGAGTGGACCATCGAAAATTATGAAAAACGATTTGAGCTTATCTATAACCGTTTTTTAAAAATTTGGGAATATCCAGATATAGAGATTCAAGAAGACGAAACAGCATCAGAGATAAATATATTTGAAGCAGAGAGAGTCCAACTAATAAAAAATTAGAATATTTTATTTTTGAAGACACCAAATACGAAGAAACAGCTGTTGCAATGATGTATTTTTATGTAGTGAAAGCTTTATTTCAAAAAAATCCAAAGTTGCTAATTGAGAACCAAGGCATTCTTAAAATAACTAAGAATGAGGAGAATTTTAGGTCTCCTAACGAAATTGCAAACGGTTATTTTATAGAGTTTAATATTGACAGTAAATCAAAATTCAATTACCTAAAGAAGTTACTTAGCCTTTATGACTTGGAGGATGAACTTGTAATAAAATATGACGATAATAATGTTACGTCTTTTAAGGCCAATAGGCATGTTGTTCGACAAAAATTTTGGAAAGGGATTTTAGGTAAATTAGAAAACACTCATCTTTTCGAGAACGTAAATCCATCTAAAGACCATTGGTTAAGTACTGGAGCTGGAACTGCTGGTGTTTTATTTACTATGCTTATTTCTAAAAACTATGCAAGAATTGAGCTTGCGATTAGCTCATACAGTAAAGAGCAAAACAAACGATATTTCAAAAAACTACTGAGTCATAAAACAGAAATTGAAGGTGAGTTTGGTAAAGAATTAGAATGGGAAGAATTACCCGATAAAAAAATGAGCAGAATCAAAATTGGAATTGATCAAGTCAATGTTTTTCATGAAGATACATGGGATGAAATGGATAGATTTTTTATTGAGAATCTACCTAAGTTTGAAAAAACTTTTAAGCCTTATATAAGTCAACTGAAATAATTTAAAATAAGGTATAAACGAATTAGAAGCTTTGATAAGAAACAACCTCTTATTTAGTTTACGCTTGTCAAATTGAGTATTAAATAATAAAAAAGCCCATGTTCGGATTTTGATAAAATGGAGAAAATATATAGTGGAGAGTTATGTCCATAATTTAAAACTAAAATTAGAAGACAAACCCTATGATCATGGATTTGTAAAAAACTTCAATTTTAACGAACAAGAACAAGCCTACCTAAATTCCCTTTTTGATATTAATCAATTTCTGGATACGGACACCCCTTTAATTCAACTTATGGATAAAGGTTATATGGGGTTGGTTTCTCATCTTTTAAATTTCAGTAAAATAAGAATAGATGTAAATGAAGTAAAGCTTAATCATGAAGTAAATAGTCCATAATAAATAAATTTTAAGGTATTAAAAAAACCTTAAAATTTATTTATTCAACTCATCAATGCCAGTTCAATATCTTGATTAACCATGTTTTCAGATTGCCAATGTCAATATTAAAAAATTTTAAAGTTAAGGTTAAGGTGTCGGTTCATGTTAAAACCTAACATGCCTTCTACTTGATACTAAAATAGTTTTGTCACTCAAACTAAAAACATGAAGATGAAAAGCTATTTAATCAACAAAAAACAACGCCAAAAAATCAAATTTTTTATTGTGATGATCTTCATTTGCTGTGGCATGCTATCCTCTTATGGTCAAGCTACAAATGCAACTGTGAAAGGGACTGTGAAAGATTTAAGTGGAGAGCCGTTAATGGGTGCTACCATAATCGTTAGGAATAATGCCACCGGATTTACTTCTGGATCTATTAGTAATAATAATGGTGGTTATAAAATATTGCAGCTACCACTGGGTGGGCCCTATACCGTAATAGCTCAATATCTAGGCTACCAAGAACGTCTCCAAGAAGGTTTTACTTTAAACTTAAGTGATGTTTTGGATGTTGACTTTATTCTACAAGAAACTACTACTGCTCTGGACGAGGTGGTGATATCATCAAATAATCTATCCAAAAGGATACAACAACTAGGAGCTTCTACAAAAATAGGTGCGGGACAGATTAAAAATTTGCCCACCGAGGGAAGAAACTTTACACGATTAACCAGTCTATCACCACTACAAGGAGGCGGGTCTATAAATTTAGGAGGACAAAGACGAACTTCTACAAACGTAACTATCGATGGAGTAAATTTCAGAAACACCCTAACCGCAGGAGAGATAGGACGCGGACCTTATACCATCTCACAAGAAGCTATCAGAGAATTTGAAGTCTCTACAAATGATTATGATGTTGCACAAGGGCGTCAAGGAGGTGGTTCTATTACTTCAGTAACTAAATCTGGAACCAATGAATTAAGTGGTAGCGCTTTTTTCTATCATAGAGCAGATGCCCTCCAAAGTAACTTAACTATTCAAGGACAAGATAGGGAAGCAGACTTTTACAATTCTCAGTATGGAGTAAGCCTTGGAGGACCTATTGTAAAAGATAAATTACATTTTTTCATGGTATATGAACAACAAGATGCTGGTGATCCGCAGTTTATAGCAAACATAGAGAATGATGATGATGCTAATCGTTTAGGAATTACACAAGCGAATCTTGACCGTTTTTTACAAATAGGTAGAGACTCTTATGGCCTAGGCGATTCTCAACAAATAGGTCAGTTTGATAGAGTTACCGAAGCTAATAATCTTTTTATAAGATTAGATTGGCAGATTAATGATAAACATCGATTAACCTTTAGGAATCTATATAATAAATGGGACAATCCTTTTAGTGTTAGTGATAACTCAAACATTGAAGTTGCTGAGTCGTTTTCCAATTTCAATTCTTCAGAAAACAGTACTTTTCTATCTCTACGTTCTGTGTTTACGCCTAATATTACCAATGAATTTAAAGTTCAATACCAACGTGCAGAACGTATTTATGGACCAAGTTCACAACTACCTTCACAAAATATACCCAGAGCCATTGTACAGGTAGAATCAGTTTTACCCAATGGAAATAACAGAAACTTAAGTGTACAATTAGGAGGGCAGCGTTTTACCCCTGAAACAAACCTAGAAAAGCAATTTCAATTTGCAAACACCACATACGTTAGCGCAGGAAAATATAATTTTACGTTTGGTACGGACAACCTGATTACCTATCTAGAAACACAATTATCTAACGAACAAAACGGTCGTTTTTTCTTTGATTCTTTAGATGATTTTGAAAATTTGAATGCATCGCGATATGCCCGTGAAGTTCCTTTACAAGGCTCCTCATTAGTAAAGCAAACTGTTTTAGATTTATCCCTTTTTGGACAAGTGGAGTTTGATATCAACCCAAATCTAAACTTCAGTGCTGGAGTACGTTATGATGCTACTGCTTTTCTAGACGGCGCAGAGTTTAACCCTTTAGTATTTGATGAATTAGGAATACGTACCGATCAAAAACCAGAAGATTTTGATAATATTCAACCAAGGCTTCAGTTGACATGGAATATAAAAGGTGAAAATAAAGATATTTTCAAAATCGGCGGTGGTGTGTTTAGCGCACAACCTCACTATTATGCGCAGGTAAATAATATTCAAAATAGCGGTACTTTATTGGGTGCTATTGATATTACAGGTACCAATGTGCCAGTACCTGACTTTCCTTCCTACAGAAACGACCCAAGTACATCACCTGGTGTACAAGCAGGGGTAACTCCGTTTTCTACCATAAATACTGTAAGCCCTGATTTTGAAGTCCCTACGATATATAAAGCAAATATCAATTACACCCATTTTTTTGGACAGCGTTACAGTCTAGGTCTGAACGCAATTTTTAGTCACACTATTAATAATTATGTCTATCAAGAAGCCAACTTAGTAGCAGAGCCATTTTTCACGACTCCCTTAGAAGGAAGAGAAGTTTTTGTACCAGCTAACACTATTCCTAGCAATGGAAGAGCAGACTGGATCAATTCTAGACTATCCGATCAAGTAGGTAGAACGTTAGTGCTTACTTCTGACGGGGTCTTAGATAATCTGGCTTTAGTGTTAGAAGGATCTGCTAGAATTGGTAAAGATGGATATGTAAATGCAAGTTTTACATTAAACCGCTCAAAAGATAACTCTTCTTACAATTGCTGTGTGGCAAATACCTCTACTTTCCTTCCAGTATCTGGAGACCCTAGAGACCTAAATTATGGGTTTTCTGACAACCATTTTGACACAAAGCTCGTTGTAAATGGAGCATCACCCACTTGGAGAGGATTCACTTTAGGTGCCACAATTATTGGGGATGGAGGTTCACGATATTCATTCCAAGCAGGAAGCAATAGAAGTCTTAACGGCGACTTTAACTTGAGAAATGAAATAGCGTATGTTTTTGATCCCAACAACCCTAGCACTCCGCAAAACATTATCGATGGGTATAACGAGATTTTAGATAACCCAGAAACACCAGAGGGGTTCAAAGAATATTTAAGAGATAGCTTTGGGTCTTTTGCAGAGCGTAATGGCGGGAAAAACCCATTTAGAGCAATCGTTGATTTAAGACTGCTAAAAACCTTTAAAATTCCAAATACGAAACATGCCCTGGAATTGTCTGCTGATGTTTTCAATTTTATGAATTTATTAGACAAAGAGTGGGGGCGAAATAACGATTTTAATAGATCAACGAATTTAATCAATACCACCGGTTTTGATCAAGCAACTAATAGCTACCAATATAATGTCAACACAGGTGTAGCGGTTGAACCGATCAACGGGACCCCATGGCGATTACAAATAGGAGCGAGATATACTTTTAACTAAGTATTTGTACAGATAGCTAGTTCTTAAGAAACTTGAGCTATTGCAAACTTCTTATGTTATCAAAAAACTTAATTTACTAAATGACCTTTTTCAAAATGAGATATATAATTCTAATACTATTTATGACTGTGCAATTTGCTTTTACCGCTAATGCACAAGACAAGTCGCTATCTAATCACGTCGTTTTAATTTCGATCGATGGCTTTCGACCTGATTTTTATTTAGAAGAGAAGTGGCCTGCACCAAATCTCCAAACTATGGCAAAGGAGGGTACACGCGCTCTAGGAGTTCGAAGTGTATTTCCTTCTGTAACCTACCCATCACATACCACAATCATAACAGGTGCATACCCTGTAACGCATGGTATATATTATAATAGACCCTTTGAGCCAGAAGGTCAAACTGGACGGTGGTACTGGGAAAGTAGTTTGATTCAAACTGAAACACTTTGGGACGCCGTTCGTAAATCTGGTAAAACAAGTGCTAGTTTACTATGGCCTGTTTCTGTAGGTGCGCCTATAGATTACAATATTCCTGAGGTCTGGACTTTAGATAGTAGTTACGGCAGGATCAAACCGATGGAAGATAATGAAACCCCTAAAGGTCTATTAAAAGAAATGGAAGGTGCTGTTTTAGGAAAAATGAATGAAACTACTTTTAATGGTGACTATCTTAATCGCGAGGATCGCACTGGTGAAATGGGTGCTTATTTGCTTGAAAAGTATAAACCCAATTTAATGACCATTCATTTAATAGCAACAGACCATTTTCAGCACGAACAAGGTAGAAATGGAAAAAAAGTCTACACGGCAATTGCAGCGATAGACCGCGCTATTGGTAAAATTATAGAAGCGGCAGAACGTGCTGGTATAAGTGATGAAACCACTTTTATAATTACAGGAGATCATGGTTTTGTTGATATCCACTCCGCTATAAGTCCTAATATATGGCTAAAAGAAGAAGGCTTACTGCAAGAGCAGGAAAACGCTTCGACTTGGAAAGCAAAATTTCATACCTCTGGTGCATCTGCCTTTTTAATGCTAAAGTCTAAAAATGATACAGCAACAATAAATAAAGTGAGACAAAAACTCGATTTGCTGCCTCAGTCCTATAGCAAATTGTTTCGAATCGTAGAAAGACCAGAACTAGCTGCCATAGGCGCCGACCCTAATGCAGTTTTAGCACTGGCTCCTATAGCTGGATTAGCGATGTCTCCCTCTTTTAAAGGTGCAGTTTTAAACCCTAAAAGCGGCGGCACTCATGGGTACTTCCCAGACTTTCAGCAAATAGAAGCTGGATTTATTGCTTGGGGTGCTGGAATATCTTCTGGTAAAGAAGTGCCTAAAATGGGACTGGAAGATATAGCTCCGCTCATAAGTGAATTGTTAGATTTAAATTTTAAGGCAGAAAATGGAATTCTATTCTCGGGAATTTTAAAAGGTACAAACTGATTTTTTCTTCAATATGTTTGAAATGGTTTGACGGGTGACCCCAGAAAGGTCACCCAAATCTTTTTGAGTTAAAAGGTCAAAAAGTATGTATTCATGACCGTTTGCATCTTTCACTGGAACGTCAAATAGTTTCATTAAAAACGTTATTCTTCCTTCTATAGGGTTGCCCGTAATGTTTCCTAATTTTTTTTCAGAAATACACCAACGCTTTACCAGATAGGATATAAACCAATCTGATAAATAAGGATTGTGAATCACCGTTTTTTTGAAAAAAGAGATCTCGTAAATTCTTATCTTAGTGTCTATTAACGTTTTTGAAAATTCATAAAATTGACCGTTTAGATATCTCAAATTCCCAAAAAAATCACCTTTCTGTAAAATGTCGTAGGCAAAATTATCTCCCTGTTCAGAATAACTTCCTAATTTTACAGCGCCAGAGATTATTTCATAAATAAAGCCTTCATTGTTTTGAGGTCTATAAATGTAATTGTTTTTATCGATGAAATTTTCAGTAACCTCAGAGGGTTTTTGATCTTTGACATGTTCTTGCAAATATGTGTAAAAACAAAACGAGCTGTAAGATTCATTATTTGGACGTGACATTTTTTACTTATTTTAAATAGGAGTAGTAGTAAAATTAAATAAGTAAAGTTATAATAGAGTTATATGAATATTATTAAAAAGTTGTTTTTCGACAATCTTAAAAAATTAAAAAGTCTTTACATAAATCACTGATTGCCAAGTAAAACAGATACAAGAGAAATTATATATAAGATTTAGAAAAAGGTTTAATTATGAAAACCCTACGTTTGCAATTAACCAATTATTATTTAAGGATAAACTTGCCTTTATAACTTGAATCTAAATACACATTAAAACCCTTTATATTGAAAAAACTATTACTTCTTACGTCATTTCTTTTTACACTTACATTTTACGCCCAAAACAACTCAGACTTTAATCTTGCCTCCAATGGAGTAACCTGCCTATGTCCAGAGGCTGAATTTGGAGACACAGGAACCTTAACCATTAATGGTGAAGCCAAAACCTTTACCAAGCGGTCTCGGGAACAACTTGATGCATTGATTGATATAGATGATCCACAAATTGCCCTCACCTGTACAAGTGGTATAACTAACATGAATGATTTATTTAATGGGTCTAATGCAAATATTTCTTCTTTCAACCAAAATTTGGAGCATTGGGATGTAAGCCAAGTCACTGATATGACGAATATGTTTATTTTTGCATCAACATTTAACCAACCTTTAAACAGCTGGGATGTAAGTAATGTTACTGATATGCAATCTATATTTCAAGGTGCAGAGTCATTTAACCAACCCCTTAATAATTGGGATGTAAGCCATGTCACCAATATGAGAAGTATTTTTAATGGTGCATCTTTATTTAACCAACTACTTGGGTCTTGGGATGTGAGCCAGGTAACTACTATGGCTTTTATGTTTAGTGACGCTTCATCGTTTAACCAACCTCTTAATAATTGGGATGTAAGTGATGTCACTAATATGGAATTTATGTTCCATGTTGCAGAGTCATTTAACCAATCTCTTAATAATTGGGATGTAAGCCAAGTCACTGATATGCAATATATGTTCCATGTTGCAGAGTCATTTGACCAACCCCTTGATAATTGGGATGTAAGCCTAGTCACTAATACGCAACATATGTTTAGTCGTGCATCATCATTTAACCAACCCCTAGATGATTGGGATGTAAGCCAAGTCACTGATATGGATTACATGTTCCAAGGTGCAGAGTCATTTAACCAACCCCTTGATAATTGGGATGTAAGCCAAGTCACTGATATGGGTTCAATGTTTTATGGTGCAAAGACATTTAACCAACTCCTTCACAATTGGGATGTAAGCCAAGTTAGTGATATGGGAAATATGTTTAATGGTGCAGAGTCATTTAACAAACCCCTTAATAATTGGGATGTAAGCCAAGTAACTTTTATGGGTTCAATGTTTAATGGTGCAGAGTCATTTAACCAACCCCTTGATAATTGGGATGTAAGCCAAGTCACTAATATGAATTTTATGTTTATTAACGCATCATCTTTTAATCAAGATCTATCTGGATGGTGTGTAGATCAAATACCTGATGAACCTTTTCAATTTGCTCTTAACTCTGCTTTGCAAGACGACTTTTTTCCAAATTGGGGTGCTGAGTGTGTCATCGATAACCCAGAATTTTATCTTGCTTCCAATGGAGTGACTTGCCTATGCCCAGAGGCGGGATTTGGAGAATCAGGAACCTTAACCATTAAGGGTGAATCCAAAACCTTTACCAAGCGGACTGAAGCTGAATTGAGAGATCTAGAAATTGATAATCCTCAAATTGCCTTCACCTGTACAAGTGGTATAACTGATATGAGAGAGATGTTTAATGGGTCTAATGCAAATATTTCTTCTTTCAACCAAAATTTGGAGCATTGGGATGTAAGCCAAGTCACTGATATGTATACTATATTTCAAGGTGCAGAGTCATTTAACCAACCCCTTAATAACTGGGATGTAAGCCAAGTCACTGATATGTATACTATGTTTTATGGTGCAGAGTCATTTAACCAACCCCTTGATAATTGGGATGTAAGTAATGTTGCAGATATGACTGCTATGTTTTATGGTGCAGAGTCATTTAACCAACCCCTTGATAATTGGGATGTAAGTAATGTTGCAGATATGACTGCTATGTTTGCTAATGCAAGTTTATTTAACCAACCTCTTAATAATTGGGATGTAAGCCAAGTCACTTCTATGGGATCTATGTTTGAAGGTGCAAGTTCATTTAACCAACCCCTTGACAATTGGGATGTAAGTAAGGTCACTAATATGAATTATATGTTTTATGGAGCAACATCTTTTAACCAACCTCTTGATAATTGGGATGTAAGTAATGTTGCAGATATGACTGCTATGTTTTATGATGCAAGTTTATTTAATCAAGATCTATCTGGATGGTGTGTAAATCAAATACCAGATGAACCTGAAAATTTTGCTGATAACTCGGCTTTGCAAAACGACTTCTTCCCAAATTGGGGTGCGCAGTGTAACTTATCCACTACAAACCCAGATGCTATTGGATTAGATATTCTAATATATCCTAACCCCTCAAATTCGAAAGTGTTTATCGAAAATGATGGGCAAATGATACTTTCTAAAATTAAATTGATTGATATGTTAGGTCGAGACATTAAGATCTTCTCGGTAAGTCAAATAACAAATGGTCTTGATGTTTCAGGAGTAGATGCGGGTAATTATTTTGTTCAGTTTACAACGGTAGATAACCAACAATTTGTAAAGCGATTAATTGTGAACTAAACACCTTACTGTAAATACATTATGGTTA
>Ga0307982_1001712_pt1 | contig 17851 bp, 14 predicted proteins | sample OrgLakmetagen989_FD_201847 | JGI IMG/M metagenome (GOLD analysis project Ga0307982, IMG submission 201847) | Saline water microbial communities from Organic Lake, Antarctica - #989 | ecosystem: Environmental > Aquatic > Non-marine Saline and Alkaline > Saline | place: Antarctica: Organic Lake... | reverse complement strand
CCTACTTGTTTTGGCACTTGACTCTTCTATGGAATCGGAGTTTTACCGTACTGTCGCTAGCAATGTTGTTGTCATCGTTTTCATTTTGATCGATCCTCTGCGCTCTGGTTGCTTTCTAGGTCTTCCTGGATGTGCCTCGCTTCATTGGGACTTCTGCTTTCAAGCTTCCCGAAGCAGCTGCTGCATTTCAACGCACCCGCCGCAGTCAATGCCGCGGCCCGCGGGAATGGCTAAAGCGAGCGCTCTCCAACCACAGCAGCCGCCGTCAGCACCACCAAACCCTCAACGAGGAGGATAGCGAAAGGGCAGGACGAACTATGTTGGAACAGCGCCGCGCTCCGGTGTACGCGTATCCCCTCACTGAAGACGACGTGGTGCTCGGCGCCATGTTCAGCCATGCCCAAGTGGCCAGCTGCTACGGTGACGTGGAGGTGAGCCTCGCGCACCCGTTAGCGCACGCAGTCGTAAGCAAACAGCTGGGCAAGGCTCGTACGTCTGTCCTCGCGGAAGACTACGTCAAACGACATGCGAATGCGGGCCGCGCAAACAAATACTCTGACAGCCGTGGTAGCCTTGCAAGCCAAGCAGGCATAGCTCCGAGGCACACTGACCGAGTAGATGCCTACAGCGGTGATGATGATGGAGATTCGACAGCTAGCAAGGTAGTAAAGAAATTAGATGGAAGTAACACTTCGGATAAAGAAGGTGGCCTTTCCACTCGCCCAGACAATAACTCGAATGAGACCATTTTTGACCAGTGGTTGTTGCCGCATGATTTGATGGACATGAAATCGTGCGACAAGGCTACGATGACAGCGCGGGCGGTCATTGGTCGAGCTGACGCACGGCAGGGCCAGAAAAGAGACTTGGCAAGGCTCGCAGCCCTAGAACGAGCCCGAGCAAAAGCCGAGGCTCAGTATGCCGTTGGGCGACCGAGTCGAGGCTACAAGCGCAAGATGGAGCTATTGGCAGCTGCGAAGGCAGAGGCAGAGGCAGCTGCTTCAGCTGGGGCCGTGACAACTGAGGGTGGGAATAACACTGTGGCGGGCCCCCTTTCAGAAGCCTCTTCGGCAGCTGCAGCTGCACTTGCCATGAAAGAGGAGGTTACCGCGGCTCTAGCAGAGGAGGCCCTGCTCGCCCAGCTTTTGCACGCCGCTGGCGCGAATTCTGCGATTGCGCTTCGAGGCCGTCGCAAGAGACTCTTCGAAGAAGCAGCTCAAGAAGCCGCAGAGGCGCACGGGTGGAGCTCTGCGCAATGCCAAGAAGCGGGAGCGCGTGCCGTCGCCAAGTACGACTTGAAGGAGCGGCTAGCGGCCGTCGCAGTGAAGCGAGAGACCATGGAAGCGCGCGCTGACGCGGCCCGCCGGAACGCCGCGGGAAAGCCTGAGAAATCACCGGATGCCAAGCTGGTAGCGGCCGCGGAGGACGCGGTGGAAAGAGCCAAGAGAGCAGAAGCAGCAGTGCAAGCGAAGTGGGATGCGCTCAAGGCAGCGGATGGCGCTGGAGCGATAGCAGCGGTGGGAACCACAACGGCATCATCGTCAGCGTCGAGGACATTAACGATGGCCAGCGACGATTCAGGAAGTGGTGCAGCCAGCAGTAGCTTGCAGCATCGTCGGCTCCGATTGGAATCCGGGGCTTCGTACAGTGACCCCTCGGCGGTGGCGGCGTGCGACGGTGTGCACATGACTGCGTTTGGCCACCGACTCGTCGCGGCTCTCTTGCTCCAACTCGTAGGCGAAGCCATAGCCATAGGCCCTGCTGCAGAGCAGAAGTCGTCCTTACGGCCTCCAAAAGGAGCTGCGCAAATCCCTGAAGCTTTGATCGCGTCTACGCCTCCACTTTTCAACACTCTGTCAGAATTAGCGGAGTTCTCGCCGGTGAGTCACAAAAACGCACTGCGTGAGAGCACCTGGACTGTTTATTTTTTTCTTTATTTGTGTTCTCTTGAAGTTACGCAACAACTTCTTACATTTGGCGGCAAATCAGGTAATTCTGCTGGAAGGTCGAGCTCTAGTAGAGGCGGTTGCTTCTGCCCATTGTGCTGTCCCTGGTGCCACTGCCAGGCCGATGTGGCGATCTCAAGCGGTAAAATCCCCGCAACAATGAAACAAATCATCCTCTTCTCCATCTCCCACATTTAAGCACCTCTATTTCTCGCAGGCTCGAAGTGCTTCATGAAATTCGTTGTCTGTATGTCTCCTCGTAGCTACTATTGAAAAAGGTCTTATAACCTCGTACTTGATTTTTCTTATTTGTGTTGCGTGCATTACTGTTTGCTTCATGGCAATGCAGGCAGCAGCGAGCAGTCTGGGAGCGCCTACTTGTGTTGGGCAGAGCGGTTTCAACGAGCGAGGCATACCCGTTGCGACCAGTGTTGTTTCGACGACTACAAGCGCTGCAACTGCCTCCACTTCCACCAATAGTGCCACTGGCATTACCGAGGATGCTTCGAACACTGCCACCAGCTCCACGACGACAGCAACAAGTGCCAAGACCAAGGCGGAAGAAGAGATCGAAGCGGCCATAAATACCATATTAGCAAACAGAGCAGCTGCGGCAAAAGCATCAGAGAAGGGCGCACCCGACAAGGACAGCGGCGTTAAGAAACTTCCACGATCGTCTTTTTCTACCGCTAGCGAGGTCGTTTCGGGCGGGCTCAAGGGTTTTGGTGGGTGGTTGGCGTGTGCGGGCTCGAAGAAATCCGAGCTGGAGTCGCAGGGGCGCCACGGCTGCCGGCAGGTTCGTATTTTATTTAGATATATTAGGTCCAAGGGAGTAAAAGATGATTTTTTTTTGACGTGAGAGGAGTCGTATGGCTTTAATATATCATGTGTTCTTACATTGGTATATCTAAAGTCACGTGAACATAGAGTTGCATCCCTTTATTATGATTGAATGTGTGCTCTTTCAATGTTTCATCAGCTTTTTGTGCATCTTTTTTTCGTGTCCTTCGCAGACGGGCTTATACTTTTTTGATGAGCCATTAGGCCAAGAAGTAGTTGTTCTCGTACAAACACCAAAGAGCACTTGGCAAGCTCCTGCTGCCGTTGTTCCAGCAGCAGCTGGTGCAACACCATCGAATCTTAACGCAGCGGTAGATGCGGTACCGGCAGCGTACAGAGTGTCGGTTTCTATCTTAAGGTGCGCTAAAAAGAGACCAATAATGGTAACATCCCAAATACTTTGCTTCTGTCCTCCCATATGTGGTTCGTCATTCCTTTCAACCCATCTCTGACGCCACCTCTCGTACTTTGCGCGTACCTCTTTGTTAAATCGAACGAAATCTACCCCATTGTCAACACAAGGTCCTACGAAGGCTTTGGCGATGTGTTTGTGCGTGTCACTTTGCCTGATGGCCGAGTCCTGCCTCTTGAGTCTCCTCAACCATCGAATGCGGGTGAGTTATCATTATCATCATCATCATCATCATCAGCAGCAGCAGCAGCAGCAGCAGCATTTGCAGCAACTATATCTGTTCCTTTAGAAGAATTCAAGGCGGAGGACACAGAGAGCGAAGCAGCAGATCCGTCAGCTGCAGTCGAAGTAGCCCATCTGGGTGGTTTGCCTTACGTGAGGCTGCCAGGCTGGCATCCTGAACACACTTCCGTGCCAGAACTTCTAGCGGTGAGCGAGCGAGAGATGAGTGTTGTAATCGAAGCTTAGGGTATTTCTCAATCGCGTGTGTTTCCTTCGTATTTCTCTCTTTCCTAGTTTCGCCTGCAAAATTGGCTATGTCTTGATTGTCTCGTTGCTGTCTTGGGTGCTTGAATCAACACAGATTGGCCTTCTCGAAGCGCCACTGCCGCCAAATTTCAACATCACGCTGGTGGCGCCTGACTTGAGAACAAGTGTTGCTGATTATAACAGCTCCCCAACAGCTCAGGGGCAGTGGGCGGCTGCTCGTGGTGGACCGTTACCGCACAAGGATGCTTCGAAAGTAGTAGTGACGGGCATCGTTGTGACGCCAGTAATAACATACAAATGAGGGCAAGAAAGACAAGAGAAGGCCGCTTCTACTTAGGGATTTCCGTAGTACTGAGAAATGTGTCTCATGTCTATGTCCCGTTTCCTGGGAAATGATGGAATCAAGACGCGTATACCTGAATAAGAACACGCACCAGCATTCCTTTTGAGGTCTGTCGCTATATGAATAATAGACCTTAAACGGGACTTGCCGGGCTTGAGATCAAGTATACGACTTATGCAACCAGAGCCGCCTTCGCTTTCTTTTATAATTTATTCCCTTGCGATACGCGATATAGGATATAGGAAGCACGTTCGATGCTGCTGCTGTTGCACTGTTAGCTGCAAACAATTCAGCAACTCAGCGGACCTTAGTCGTTAACAGCTAAAAGCTAATAGCGCATGGCTGTTACATTACATTCGCCGACTTGAATTGCCTTCTACTAACGAGGGTCCTATTGGAAGTAGCGCGGGGCGCATTGACGAGATTAGTTAAATACGCTCTTCTTATCGATTTTGAACTCCAAACACCAAATAAAAGAAAACAATTGCGTTTATTCATTCGTCGAAGTTAAGTGAGCACAAATGTTTACTCAGGTGTGCGATGCGCGCAGAGCTCGCTCTGTCTCGTCGCCTCGTCGCTCTTACTGGCGCTGATCCGGATCCACCACCAGCGCTTTTAACGCTTCCTGATGCATTCAAAACAAGCGGTTTGGTAGTATCCATAGGAGTGGCAGCAACGGCAGTCTTGTGGTGATCATCACGCTGCCGTTGCTGTTGCGAGATTTTGCGCGTAGCCAGATGATCAACAACACGCGGTAAAGTTCCTTCTGGTTGTGCAGTCATCGAGCGAAGCAAGCGTGCCGTCGTATCAGAAAGGTGGTCTGCTTAGAGACGAAAATAAGAAGCATACAGACAAGAGATTTACGTCGACAACGAAAGCTCGTCAATAACAGACGCTTCAATTTTAATGTATGTGCTCTTTGTAGCAGTACAATTGAAGCAGTCTTACTCATGCGCGTGCCAGCACAAGAAATGGACTCAAGATAGAAGGATGATATAAAAGGCGAGGGAATATGTCCAAATGACTTATTATTTCACCGTTATTCGCCACTTGTGGAGGTCTTGCTCGTGCAGGAGCTACTGACGACGCATTGCTACTTGGTGCTCGTAATGACAAAGGATTCACGGATGCTGCAGAGTAGGCTTTAGTTGGTAGAGCGTACGGTAATTTTTCTTTCCGAAAAGAGGAGCTGCTGCTTTGAGACAGCCTTTGGCCTCCCACTAAGTAAGGCAACATTGAACTGCCAGAAACGGGCGCTTCAGCACCTACTTCGTCATCTTCTCCATCATCATTTTGCTCCCAAGCTAATTGAGGCAAAAAGGGAGCCGACGGAGAAGAAAAGTATTCATCCAGTGTAACAACAGCACCTCCTTGGAGTGGAAAAGCACGCTGGCTTCCGATAGGAAATGTTGACATAACACTTGTCACCATTGAAGCATTGTCGACCTCGTTCACCACTGCTGAACCAGAGTCAGGATTTTTGCGTCGAAGCAACGACGACGGTGACATTGCTGCTGAGGGCCCACTAATTGCGGGTTGTTTCAACGGCATTGAAGAAGCAGGAGATTTGGTGGCAGCTGCGCCTACAGGGCGTTGCCATTTCACACGGCCGCCTGCACCATCTCGATCGATCACTGAGCCTCGCGCCATGCCTCCACCGTACAGAAACGCTTTTTCGAAAGCTGAACGCCGCACTACGAAGGCTCTTAAACCGTGCTTTTCGTCTACTTTTGGCAAGGAGGTCTTGGGGTTGCTGACGCTACTTCCGCTGTTGCTGCCTTCACCACTTACTGTAGCAGTACCTCGATCGATAGACACGGCGACACACCCGAAGTCATAGCTGTCTTCTCCCTCGAGGAGTTCCATACCACCCAGCACCCTCAAACGTTCACCAATAGGCGGCGGGTAGTTTGCATCAGGAAGAGACGAAAGTGCAGTTAAGTCGCCGCTTTCAGAAAGTGCCCATACATGAGGGTCCTCAGCTGTCGCTGCCCTAACAGAATTGCTGTTGCTATAATTGTTGCGCCCTGATGCTACGAGGCTGATTCCAGGCAACTTTCCGAGCAACACCTCGGATGGGCTACTCTTAGCGTCAGTTGACTGCGAATTTTTCTTCCCTTGTGCCACGGCTGCTACTTTCGCGGCGGCAATAGCCTTGGTGTGAGCAGCAGGAGTAGACGTGGCCAAATAAGCCCCGTGATCGAGGAGCCACACTAATCGCACGGTTCGACCTGGCGCAGTAGCTGCAGTACCACTCGGCAATTGACGTTCTTGGGCTTGACTCGCGAGCCAGCGTCTAGCAGGGTCAGCGAGAGCCGTAAAAGGAAACATAGACTCCATGAGGCTAATGCAGCGCTGCTCGGCCATGTAACGGTAATGGGGCCCTCGCAGCCAATCAATATTGAGCGGTGGTGTTCCCTGGTTCTCGACTGCTTCTTCCTGTTCAACGTCTTTAATTTGGCAGTAAGCTTCAAGCGGAAGCACGGCAATTAGGGCAGGCGCGTGCAATGCGGCAGTGAAAGAGTGCACATGTAAGCTTTTCCTAATGCTGCTATTGCTGTCGTCTTGATTTCGTAAAGAAACGGATTCCATGGGCTCAAGCGCATCTTCGCCAAAAGTCTGAAAGGGTCCCACCGTTCGGACCGGTGCCAGCAGTTTTTCTTGCTTCGTGGACCCTTGGCCATGGTGGCTATTTCCTTGGTTTCGGTCGATCGGAGGCGCCTTTGAGTCAACCAATCCTGCAGCAGTAGTTTTTCCTACCTCTGTGCCGAGTTCACTGCTTTCGTCAACCTGATCAATAGCCCACCACGGCTTCAGCCCCCCTTCAGACGACTGGTAATAATGCGACGCTGTAGGTTTTAATGGCCGATCATAATCAAAGTCCATGACCCTCAATACATTCGAAGGAGTTTTGCCAGCTTGAGTATCTTCGCTAATGCCGCTGCTGCCTTCCTTCTCATTGTCTGGGATGGTACCGCGCAGCACTACGCGCGTAGCAGTCGGCGCCACGGCTGAGGCGCCTTCCCTCGATGAGGGATCATCCGGCAAGAGCACAGATCGGCGGAATAGCTCCACGGTAGAATTGCTGGAATCGCCAGTATCGTCCGAAAGATCACCCCACCAAGACCGGCTGTCAGCTGCGGTAGGCACTAAAAACATGCAAAACCCAACGGCAGCGTCGCCTTCTTGAAAGAGAGCCACGGGATAGTGCTGATGGTTTGATGGTGGCATGGACACGCCGCCAGTCTCTGCTCCTCCAGCATTCACATGAGAGTCTGAAGCCGCAGCTGATGCACTCACGTGGCGCAGCAAGAGGTGCTGGGCAAGTTGTGCGAGTTGCACAGTGGAGAAAGCAGCCAGGGACGAGCCAGGCGAAGCGCGAATGAGCGAGGCCACCTTTAGGAATGATTCGAGTGCCAAAAATACGGATATTACGAAGTATACTTGAAGGTAAATTAGCAAAGAAGCGAAAGTGGCAAAAAAATAACACTAATTTGCTTATAAAAATTCTCGAAACCTTCCACGATGCCTTATTCAGTAAAAATTTCACCTCATTGCACTCGCTTGAGGTGCGAGTTCCAGGCCGCGCTTGGGCCAGTATTTCAGCTACGCACCACCCGCTCTCATCAGCTAAGACGGGAGGTGGCCGAGGCGACGGTGCCATCTTCATTGGCATGGACGTTTGTTGTTGCAACCCTCCACCTAACGCAGGCGAATATTGGGGCTGACTAAAAGTAGCATTCCATGAAGCTGACGTAAGCCGACTCATATCTTCACCACTTTCGCCAGCCCCGGTGGCCAGAGACTGAGACGAAAGGACAGGCTGATCCCAAACGCCTCCCTCCGTGGGAAACACGGAAAACGAGTGATCTGCCGAAGCCGTTGTTGCAGATGAGGAATGCGGCTCATGCATAGCAGATATGCCGTCATCGAAAGGATCAATCATACTAGGTGCTTCCGTGTTATCGTCCGCATCCTCACCGCTCGTATCTGCTGATTCACCGACTTTAGTCCCATTAGGCTCTGATATCGACGACGGGCTAGCTCCGTTGCTGTTAGAGCTCACATCGCGTTTAGGTACAAAGCCAACGGCGTTAAATGAGGTTGCTGAATCAGTGGTAGCACGATTTCGATCGGGGCCTAGACCCCAGCCAATCTGTGGCATGATACCAGCGGGCAATTCTGAAGATGACTGAGAGATTTTGTCGTCAACGGTAGGCTTCTGCCTCGACCGCTGATGCCCCGCGCGAGGCATATCATTAGGCACCGGTGATGGTGCAGTGCCCCAAAGGTCAACGACCACGCGTGGAGGTTGTGGAGGACGGCCGTGCGCGAGGGACGAAGCCTTCATGCCTGGCCTAGGCTTCTTTTGCCGCATGCTTGACATCACGCCCTAGCGGGCTGTTCTAACGCACTATTACGAGCTCATGTTACTAGGAACACACCCTTATGTTCCAGGAAGTGTTTCAGTGTTGCGTCTGATCGTGCTCTTCGGTGTTGTTTCGTGTTAGTCTATGTCTTTATTTTGATGTGGATTTTTCTGAGCCCCCCCGAGGGGGGACTGGATTTAGTAACTAACAGGCAGGGTGCAAATTTGCTGGAAAGCTAAGAAGTAGCAAGTCGTCAGTCTAAAAATGGTGGCCACCGTACCTAGCTCGCTAGTGGGTGCTCACTTCGGCATTTGGCAGCAGCCTAGTAGACCCTGAATAAGATCTCATTCACACTACGTGTTACAGTGTTCATTTGTAGCTTTTGTTTTAATAATTAGGTCTAGCTAGCTCGATAGAGTGATTCATGCTACCACAAAGGTAACAAAATACAAAATAGCTTTAGCTACCTAGTGTGTTTAAGGCGTCAGTGTTAGCTCCATTTGCACTTGTGAATAATCTTTAGTCTGTTTAGTTCCTATCATGCCTGTACGCCCTTCTAAGAGAAGAGCTCGACAGCAGGAACGCATTTGCCGCCCGCTGTGCATATTCCCCATCGGGTTTGGGCTCATTGCCTTTATACAAATCAGAACGGGACATGTGAGTTGTTCGCTTTTTACTCTTGGCGTTTGTCCGAGCTTCATCTTAACAATTGATAGATTCCTGCTTATACCTTCTGCTGATTGTACTCAGGAGTATTCTTTGGCAGCATTTCAAAACTCGAGGCCTTTTCGGGGCCATGTGTTCAATCAAGAGGGTTACGGCAATTTCGACAAAAACGACACCAGTGTGAATATCGAGGTGCACGTGCCGCAGCCTACGCTAGCTGAGTCCTCTTATGATAGTAACCAGCACTCAACGGCGCCTCCAAGCGAACGCAATGTAACAAGATCTGCGGTAGCGAAAGATGCACTAGGCCCAGTGGGACACGATCATGACAACACCTCCATCAATGGCGCCTCCACAACATCAGGCAACTCCGCAGAATCAACTCCTGCAGTTGTGCCTAGGAAACCCAATGTGCTGTTCATCATGGCTGATGACTTGAGGCCGCAACTTGGGCTGTACGGCCACCGAGCTTACACGCCCAACCTTGACGCCCTTGCGGCAAGAGGCACGACTTTTGAGCGTGCTTACGCCCAAATCACAGTACGTAAATGAACAAATTGATTCACCCAGGTATAAATTAAACATTCATTCTAATTTTTATTGGTGTTTCTCCTTCATTAATTTCATTTATTCATTTTATTTATCTATGAAATACGGGATTTCTTCAATTGGTATGACAGGTTTGCAACCCTTCTCGGGCGTCGTTTTTGTCCGGACGGCGGCCTGACACCACAGAAATTTACGGTTTCGAAGCCGCCTCTCCTCCTGGGTGGACCACCATCCCAGCGCTGTTCCGACGGCAAGGCTACACGACTTTTGGGGTGGGGAAAATTTTTCATTGGGGCCCGGGACCGCCTGACGCATGGACCAATGAAGTAGCTGCTTGGAGCCCTGAGGGCCACGACAGTGGCAATTTCGCTACTGGAGGCCAGAGCAGGGTGAGTGGTAGAAATGCGAACGGTGGCAGTGGCAGTTCGTGGGAAACGCCATATGGCAGGGCTTCAAATGACTTGTACCATGACGCAACAACTTTGAACGAGGAAGAAGATAGCCGCGGTAGAGGAGATGGTGGTAAAGTGGGGAAGGAGAAACGTCGTGTTCGGGGGTTTTGGCCATCTAGCGATGAATTCCAGGCCATGAAGGGAGCTGAGCAACGGGTGCTTTTGAGCACCATGCATCCTGAACCCCGGCCAGACGAGAAGCAGGAAATTCAGGGTACTGGCAGAGCGTCTTCAACCACTCAGAAAGAAGAAGCCGAGGCGGAGACAGAGGCCAAATCGAAATCCAGCCAATTGCCTTTTCGAGACGGCATTTACGCAAGCCGTGCACAGAAGTTACTGTCCTTGGCAGCCGCGCAGCGAGACACTTTGAGTGATGGCACCAGCGTGCCGAAGCCCTGGCTTCTGATGGTGGGGTTTTCTTTGCCGCACGAACCAGTGCGCTTTCCGAAATGGGCATGGGACATCTACGCTGACGATGTTGATGATGGCGATCGCATGAAGGACAACGACGACGACAACGATGATGAGATGAGCAGTAGTGAGGGCAGCGTCAGCAATCGTTCTGTTTCTGGTCAAATGCATGCTGGTGGTGGTGGCGGTGATGGTGTAAAGGAGCAGCCAATGAAACAGCGCGAGCGCTTACCGATAGCGGCAGCGATGCACGCCACTCGACCTCTGGGGTCTCCGATATTTGCCTTTGGCGATTTGAAGGAGCGCTTCGTGTACTACGACCGCGGGTACTTCACGATGTTGTGCTCTTGTGTTCTTTCCAATTTGAGCCCCCTTTACCGTACCTATTTGTGCGACGACGTTCCTATTCTGACCTTGGAAAGCACCAAAACCAAAGATAATGTTGCATCTATATTCCCTTACGCCAGGTCACAGCAGCAGCGGAAGCTCGCCATCAAAGTCAACTATGGCCCAGGCAAAGGTCGTAAAATGCCGGTGGACCCAAACGAGCCAATCATCGACAAGCACAAAGAGGCGGTGGAGGCCACGAAAGAGCGGTCGCGCAGGGCGGCGTATGCGGAGAAGTTGACACGCGGCAGCCGAGGGCAGGTTCGGTCAAAATTGAAAAGCTGTTCCCATTTCCCGCATCGAAATAGAAGTGTATGGAATCGTTTGTTCGCACTTTTTTTAAATGCCCAGTTGTTGTATGCTGTGCGCTGGCCTGACAGGCAGCAGCCGTCGTGCGAGGCGATGATTATTTTGGGACGTTAGACTCCGAAATATGGGCTGATTCTGGCAACGAAATTAAAGAGCGAAGTTTGCCATTGGACGCTCGACAAGAGCTAGCGAGAGGCTACTCTGCAGCTTGCACATTCTTAGACTATCAGGTTTGCATGTTCGTCAAAAATATATTTTCTCGTCGATAGATGTTGCCTTTTTCCCGAGTGAGTATGTCTCGACAGGGTTACATAGATTCGAATTGACGCACAATATTTAGTGTTTTTAACATTTTTCTCAGCCCTCTAGCCTTCAATTTCTCATTTCCGCATTGTCTTATTTTTCTAAAGCATTCCTTTCTTGCACTGTGTTTGTTTTTGTCAATCAACCATAGGTGGGAAGAGTTCTCTCTGCGCTCAAAGCCTTACCTGATGACGCAGCTGCCAACACGCTGATTGTCTTCACTGCGGACCACGGGTTCTCTTTAGGGGACCAAGGGGGCTGGGGCAAACGTACTCTATGGGAAACTGATGCCCGTGTGCCCTTGATTGTCGTTCCGCCGACTCTACAACCTCCAACGATGCTCTACGACAGACAGGCAACAAGTGGTGCACTGGAGTTGCCCCCATCAGAAGAAGAAGGGTCAGACGGTGACGTAGAAGGAAAGGTGAGGACAAAACCACCTCGTCTCCTAAAAGCGAAGCGCAGAGTGCGGTCTCGAGCTCTGGTCGAATTAGTGGACTTGTTTCCGACGTTGATTGATTTTGCTGGCCTTCACAAAGACCCTTTGCCACAAGCCACAGCTGAGCATCGAGCTGCTGCCACGAGAGATGCGAACATTTCATCATCACTTGGTGGGCTAGCTCTCACTACTCCTCTTCCTCATGGACGAAGACGACCTGATGATTCCGCTGCTGCCCTCAACGAGCCTCCTTTAGATGGTTCGTCCTTTGCGCATCTTTTGTATCACCGTAGCCTTACCAGCAACGGTAACCCAGCAGCGCAGCAACGGCGGCGCGCTACGTCGCAATTCCCTCGCTGTCCTGTGAAAGTGTCTCGTGCAGGTGTGTGTGACGCAAGCAAAACTATCATGATTATTTTTTAATCGAAACTTAGGACCTGCTTAGTTTACGTTTTGTTGAGTGCCTTCTTGAGTTATTTCTATCAACTGCAAGGATTTGAAATTTCTCCCTCTGTCCTGTCCTTTCCATCTACCTTTTTTCGTGCTGTTCAACCAGGGGTGCGGAAATGCTTGTTGAACGAGCCGTGGCGTTCTTCAGGCGCTGGCGGGTTCGAGTGTCAGGGGCGCAGCAGCGACTGGAACCACAACCATGAGCTCGCCATCATGGGCTATTCCATGCGAACTAACGGGTTTTGAATAACGATACGCATACACGCAATTCAGTAATCCAAAATTTGCTGCCTCTGTGCTTTCGACTCTTGAACTTTTTTTAAAAAATTTATCCTTGCTCAACCAAAGTTGCTTACAAGCGATCCTTTCATGAAATCTGTCACGTTTATCTCTCTACCGTCAATCTTTAATCTTTCTTAAACGAATGCGTAGCTGGCGCCTCACCGCATGGGTGCGAGTAGTCGGGTATGCGCAGCCTCAGGCGGGGTCCGCATTGGCCGCTGCCAAGGCTGCTGCAGTTGCCAAGAAAAGCGCCCACCTGTCCCCTGTATGGCTCCACCAGCGGCTGGTGGCGAACTGGACTTGGCCGCCTTACTTCACCGAGCTCTACGACCACCGTGCCGAAGACTTCATGGAAGAAGAAGATGATAACGGTGGTGAAACGACAGCAGCAACAACAACGAGTAGTTGTAGTAGGGGTAACGGTGGGAATACTGCCGAAGAAGTACAAGCGCCCCACAACGAGGTACCACAATTCCCAAACCTAGTGGAGCGACCGTTACCAGGCAGTCCACAAGGCTCCTTCGCTCCCACCACCGTGGACGCGGCAACACGCGAGTTGCTTGAGTCGGGAGGTGGCTTCGACTTATCAGAGGCTGCTAACGTGGCGTCTCAGCACCCTGGCGTCTCCGAGCAGCTCTTTTACGAACTCAGGGAGCTGTTTGATCACGGGCTGCGATGAAGGTATTTGCCATGTGGTTAATTATGTTGCTTCTTAGGCATCAAAGGAGTACATGGCACGTGGCGCTTAAGAACTCGATTACCTGAGGTATCAGGGATTATTTAATTCAGAAACCCCAAGGCCCAAGGCCATTTCGACCCCAAAATTAATTCAAACAGAAGTCGCTACGTATCCTTATATCTCATATGCCAAAGTGCCGCCTCTGGTAATTAACTTCGTATCTACTGTGCTCTCTTAATCTATTTTGCATTTCGCAAAGGCAATTCCCATTTCTAAAAAAAAAAGGGGGGATAAAGAAATCCGGGTCCTCAGACTTCTCAATCCCGATCTACTGTAGGAAATAGATTCTACTGTAGAACGTAGAACAGTTGGTTCTACTGCCCACTGTGCAGCTGTGCATTGTACATCCATGCAACATGCAACTAGAATTAGAGTCAAACACACTAAAACGCTGAGAGCCATAGAGCCCACGAACACAAAACCAGGAAGTAAGAGCGATTGAATATGCTTGATGAATGCCTGCGATGATAGTTAATACAAGAAATGGTGCATAGATCTGAGTCATTGGCGCAACACAAGAGATGCTCGTAAAACTACCGCCAACTTATTTCTCATCTGGACATCCTTTCACGTAGGAAGTGGAGCATAGCCAACTCATAACGCTTCCCTGCTCTCTGCTGCGGATCGCCTGGGTGTCACACCGCCATGGCCATCATCTTTCTTCGACCCACCACCGTCGGTGTTCTCCGCCTCTACCTGGGCGGTGGCTTGTTTGAGAATTTCAAGCACGAAACCGCTGCTTCGCACCGTGTGGTCTTCAGATTCCACCACCAGTTTTCGAATGGCTTCATGCTTCGGCTTGGGGGGTTGGAACGCTATCGGAGATCCGAGCGGGTTCCCGTACACTTCCTCCTGAGAACGCTCCGCATCTGCAGCGGCACTCGACAAATATGCCGATTTGTCATGCACGAACGCGTGAGCAGAAGCTGGGTTGGCAGGGTTCCTGTACTCTGCCAGATCTTCGTCTCTGAGGTAAAAGACTTTCTTCACGAAGGTCAGCGCCGTGACCATGAAGTGTGCCTGAGGATCCCAGGTAGGGTAAGCGGCCTTAATGTCTAACAAACCGCCGCCACTACCGTTGGTAGCAGTGCTGCTGCTGCTCAGAGTACCTCCGCTGTCGCCATTAGACGCCGCGTCAGCTGCTTCGGAGCTAGGCTCCTCCTCAAAAGGGGCTATGAAAGGGTTTGAGACTCGCGACGTGAACCTTATTTCGGGCCAAATGTTGTGATCATTGTACGCTCTTGGCAGTTTCACCACGAACTTGAATACTCCGCCTTGGTAGCACCCTTTGCGCACGAAAATGACGCCATGCCAAGTGCGCAAGTCATTGAACGCGGGGGTAACTAACACGCCGCCGGGTGCGTTTTGCTTCAAGTGCTTGTACTCGATGGTGAGCTTTAAGTCTTTCAACGCTTGCGTGCGGCCAGTGGGGGTCTGAGGAGTCTTCGGAGCACCATCACTGCCACTTACGCTAGAAGGCGACGAGCGCGGGGGCGTTTGTAGCGCTGCCGTTGTAGGCTGTCTGCTAGGCGACTGTGGAGGAGTTGGGTCAGCCATGCCGATTTTCAACTAAGCTGGTGGAAGGACGCTCCTAATACCAGCCAGGCGTTTCTGTACCTACTGTGGCTACTAGGATTGTGTTTTTAAAAAATTGCACTAGTATGGTATAAAAAGAAAAAAAGAAAACACCAAACTCAGTAATTCCGAGAGAAAAACACGGGACTCTGCAAACGCTGATTAGATGGCACCCTTTCTGTTAGTTACTAAATCCAGTCCCCCCTCGGGAGAGGCTCAGAAAACTGTGTTTTTAAACCGATTTACAGGGACATTTCTTTAATTTTAACTAAGTAAGTTATTTCATTCACCATTCTGTTCTGGGTTTTGTGCTTTTTTGAGGGAGGCATTAAGGCTTTACAGTAGACAGTAGTGGCGTAGTGGCTGTAGCTAACGACGGACCATGGACTCTATGCACGGTAATTTTCTACGAAAACAAAGTTCATCCGGTTGACCAGAATAGATACAGCAAGTGGCTTCTGAAGTGCGCCTATATTGGCGCTGGATTAGGAATTCATTCGGCACATACACATACATGGAAATGGAAACGGACAAGCGAACAGACGGACTTTTTCGGAATGAACTCGCAGTGAGTGCATTCCCGAGGGTATAAATAAATGGCCGGATTTTAGATCGTAAGCCTCAAGCTCCTACTTCGACTACGTCCTCGTAAGTCACTTCGCCAAGCTTCGTGAACTCGCGCCGCACGCGCACCGCCACGTCATTGCCCGAGCTGCCGGCTTTCGCAAGGGATATTTCCAGGAAAGAGAAGGAAAGGAGGTGGTGGCCAGTGGAGATGTCGCGCGGTTGAGCACCCGTGCTGCCGGTGCTACTGCTAGTGCTGCTGCTGGTGCTCTTGTGAGTAACTTCGCCGAATTCAACCCGCACGCCTCCATCCAGCTGCAAGGCCACGGACCGCGAACCCGTCACGCCACAAACGGCGGCCGTGACCGGGTTCTTTTCGGCGGAACTTCCGACTCGAAGCGCTGTCTTCTTCTCGGCATAGTTGCTGCCCCCAATGGTGGCGCTCACCGTGTTGGCGTCCATGCCCAAGGTGCGGCTGGTGCCCTTCTTCCGCCGCTGCGAGGGCAGCGCGCCAATGGCTTGGGCCGCGGTGGAGCCTTGGTCGTAACCGTTGGGCCGCTCGTCAAGCCACCGCATGGCACGCACTACGACGCCAGTGCCAGCCAACTAGAACAATCAACAAGGAACAAAAAAAATAGATTGCGTGATGTTCAGAATGGAATTTGCCACTGCTGATAAACTTTCAATATTACACCTCAATTTCCTCGTCGATCTAGTTCGAGGGGACTTAAATCTTTCAACTTTCCCTTTCTTTTCTCTCTTCTATTCGGTCAAAGCGCTCACCTGCGCGAATTTCGCGTCGAACTTGACCTCCACCGACACGCGCTTTCGAGTCGGCGGCACCGACGACGTCGCTCGGTCCACGATCAACGGCTCGCTGCCCGCCGGCCAGGCCCCCGACCCGTCGTCGGGGCCGTAAAACAGCGTGCGGCACTCCACGAAGGGCGCGCTGCCGGCGATGACGTGGTTGGTTTCCCCGCTGGGGTTCTTGATGGTGTCGAGCATGTGCACGAACCCGCTGCCACCGCCCAGGGCTTCGTCGCTTTCTCTGGCAGCGTTGCCAGGTGCCAGGGAAGCGTTTTTGCTTGAACTTGTCGGCGAGCCCAGCAGGGGGGTGCACTGCACGTGCGCTTTTCTCAAGTCCACGCAGACTGTGGCAGCAGCCGTGGCCACGTTGTCCGCAGCGCAGCCGCACTCGGGGAGCACGCGCGCAAATTGCTGCTCCATCGTGTCGAATCTCTCGTCTTTGGTACCCTCCGCGGAAAAGCACTCCCTAGCAGACACACATAATGCACGCATAAGTGCTCACGCATAGCGCATTGCATAGGTACCATTATGCGCAAACAGACGATGAGTAAACAAAACTGCATATGCTGCGTGCTAAATGCTTCAACTGAGCGTGCATTTCTCTTGAATGTGGTTTCATTGATGAGCAAAAAGCAACATTACAAAGATACTTCGCTCCACGATCATGCTGGCTGTTCTTACCACCCAGGTGGCACCTGCCCCCACTCCTTCATGTCGTCGTCTGCGTAGTCGTCCAAAGGCTTCACGGCGCCACTCAACGAGTCAAACAAGTTTTCATAGCCCGCCCAGCTTCCGGAGGCGGCCGTCAAGGCGGCTGCACGCTGAAGGGACCCGTTGCTGAAGTCGTTGATGACCGTGTCACTGTGGCGAGTTCTGGCAGCCTCGCGTAGCACTGCAGACCGCGAATTTCTGGAAATTCGTCTTCCGACCAGCGAAGAAGGCATAAATGCCGACGCAATTGCCCACAAGCAAAGTGCTCTTATGCAGAGTGTTGGACGGGACATCTAGCAAAAAGATTGCCCGGAGGGGAGGGAACGTGAGCAGTAGTATTTGTTTGAGGAGTTGAATTATTCTGTGAATAGAACGCGAGTACTGAATCTCTCTGTGTTCTACGTACACGCTCAAGGTAAGGGTCGCGCGAGCAGGGCAGCTTACCGTGTAGGCTTTCTTTTCTTGATTGATAATCTGCTGGGATGTGTCCGATTGGTCTATCACAAAGTATGCTATTCCTAAAAGCGCTTCTAGAGCAAGTTGTTGAAGCTTCTATATTGAATTGCTGAAATAATGAGGACAGCAAACGAACGGCAGCGCTCTTCAACAACCGAAATTAACCGCTGCTGTTGATTGGCTCATAACGGGTTCTCGGAACTTCACTCACGTAAGCGGAAGGTAGTTCGCAGCGGGTATAATACTTACTCAGTGCAACTTTTCATACGTCCTCAGTGCAACTTTCTGATTGGCTCAGGGCGCTCCGTTTGATCCACTACTGCAGTACAAAACTACATACTCAAATGCAGC
>Ga0307982_1001711_pt1 | contig 17852 bp, 24 predicted proteins | sample OrgLakmetagen989_FD_201847 | JGI IMG/M metagenome (GOLD analysis project Ga0307982, IMG submission 201847) | Saline water microbial communities from Organic Lake, Antarctica - #989 | ecosystem: Environmental > Aquatic > Non-marine Saline and Alkaline > Saline | place: Antarctica: Organic Lake... | reverse complement strand
GCCCCTCTCCCTCCTGAATCATTCCGCACTTGCTTTGTTTGCGCAACGCACGCGCATTCCCACTTCTGCCCGCAGCATTGGCTTCTGTGCCATTTGGGTTTGTATTAGTTCGAGAGTTCGAGTTCGGACCAGAATAACCAAGCTGCTTGAATCCAACCACAAAGAGTAATTTTGGATTCGCTCAGCACACCAAACCCGCGCTTGTAGCTCTACTTATCCCGGTCCATCTCCCTCGAGTTTTTTCTTTTGTACCCTTCGGGTGCACGCGCCCGGCCTTGGGTCTCAAGGCGGAGAGCGGGCTTCGAACACGCATACTTCCCCCCAAATACCCATACTTGCCCGATTTAGTATATAATGATAGTTTATTCCAAGCGCAGCACCGGTTTGACTGCTTGCAGTACAGAGTACAGAGTATAGTATGCCATATGCACTTTTGGCTGCCCCAGACCCCGAGAGGAGCCAAATTACAGCACTGGCAGACAGGAACAGGAACGACAAACAGAGGGAACGAATAAGTTCAAGGGCCTTCCGGGCAACTTCGAGGAATGGCGTGCCATAGCGGAGGATGGGTCGGAGTTGACATAGCGAACGTACTCGAAACCTATGCCTCCTTCCGAGAACTGATCCAGCGTATAAAAGAATTTATTGATACTCGCACCGAATTCTGAACAGCCTTATGAGCGTGATGTCTCATGTGCTGTGTGCCATTGGAATCTAGACATTTCATTCTGACACTTCTAGGAAGTAGATCGAAGTGATGGAAGTCGCTGGACTTCAATTTCTCAGATTTAAAAAGCATCTTTTGCATAGTAGCGTCTGTCGCATGACTGTCTCTGCCTACGTCAATAAGGTTCAGTCCCAGCAAGTGTGCCAAATAAAGCAACGCGTGCACCGAAGAAATCATTGAGCTCCACACGAACGGCATTAGCACAGCTCTCAGGATCAGATAGATTTCGCTTGCGACACCTTTCAGAAGTACACATAGAAAACGCAGTCGAAATTTGAAATGAAACGAGAAATGCATTAGAAATTCGAATGAGGGTATAAGGTTTGAGACTTACCATTGCATTTTCACAAGATTTTGATATCGATGGGATAGTACAGCTTCAATTTGTTTTCCTCGGAGTCGCCGTCGCCGTTGACTGTTGAGTGGCTCTTGAACATGGCGGCTCTCAAAGATATCAGAATGGCCAAGGCTTGAAGCGCTTTTTATCTTATGGTCGTTGTCTAAGTGACGCGAAGGCGGTGTAAATGCTCTATTTAGTGAGTGCCCAAAACTGCGGACAGCACCTACAAGGTGTGCCGAGAGCTTGGTTGCGAGAGCTGAATCAGCGTCAACCAATTGTGCCAATGCTGCGCCAGCAGCTAATGGATCAGCCAGAGCAAAGTCGTAATTGAGCAGTAAAGCCTGCAGATAAATTTGTACATGAGATTTGAGGAGAAAAGTGTAGCGAAGTTGCGAAATCATAGAAAAGCCTCCTTGAGTACAGTAATAATTAAGCCTAATGAATAAGCTTTCAAGCGAGCACCTTTCTGCAAGGCCAGGCGCGAAGGAGAGCATCTAGATAGACTAAATCAAGCTCTGCGACGCGTGCTTGAAATTCGAGGTCGTCTGCGAAGCCACGGCGAAGTACAGACAGTGATGCAGCCGACGCGTTCCGGTACAAAAATACGGTCCGCACGTCAAGTTCTTTCTCCAGGCGGCGCAGTGCCCACAAGTCTGGAAAACGCCATGGACTGCGCGGCTGTCCAAAAGGATGTGACCCACCTCCATTGAATAAACGAATTCGTTGACGAGTGAGATGCGGCACCAGGTCTTCAGGCTTGATTCCCTCGTTTGCACCATCATCTTTGGCAACATTGGAATTGGGCGGCACATTCTCAAAGAGGTCACTGTAGTGCTTGGTGTTGCGCCAGAGAGCCTGCATGAGGTCCTGTGGATTCATCAGCCCAACTTCGAGGTTCTTTCGTTCCTCAGGCCACATGAAGCTATGAACTTCGTTGACAAAGACGTTACTATGTGCTCTAGTATGGTTTCCAGATGTCGGCAACTTTGATCGTGAAGCATCTGTATTCTTTGCACCTTCGTGCTTTCGCCTCACACCATCCGAATCAGATGCTCCGCGGAAAACTGGGGCGAGCAAGTGATGGCCCGATCCTTCAACTCCAGCCAATGCCACATACATAGGGCCACCTCCCTGAACCCATTCAGCAGGACCGCGCTCGTTCTGTTCCCGCAAACAGGGCCCCAAACTTGAGTGTCCTACAGCCCGATATTGGTGCTCCATGTATTCATAATATCGGATTAGATGTGATGTTGAAGATGCAACAATAGCGACATCTGACATCCACGCAATCATAATAATCCAGAAGGCCAAGGATGAATACATGTTCAACTCTTACAGTAGCTACAGTAGTTGAGTCTGCCTCGATTGACCTATTGAGCACTTGCTCGCACCCTCAATTTCAGCATCTTACTACACGACTGGCATTGCTCTAATCCCATGATACATAATTAAAAACAGCTTGATGGTTCATGCTGGCCAGAAGAAGGAGAAAGCTGTACCATGGTGTTGTCTGTCTGTCTGTGGTGTTTTACAAAACGATGATCTGTTTATCTTGACGTCTTTTATAAGTAAGTATCCTAACATCCTAACGCCCCTAACGGGGTTGAACGCCCCCAGCGGGGCAGCTGCTTCAAATCTCAAATCTCTAATCTCAAAAGAAATAATCTATTCTGGTCTAGCTAGACTCTTACTCCGCCGCCCTCCTCATCATCAGTGCTCACTCGTTTTCATTCTCATCCTTCTGCTCTTGTGCTCCTTCATTCTTCATCCTCAATCTCCAAATAATAGACTACTGCAGCAAGAAGATAATCTCCATCACCTATCCTATCAAAGATTTTAATCTCATTTGGATTGATCGTCCTCTTACTACATAGAGTATAGTGTGTCCTTCGTCAAGTGCATTTAAGGCGACGAGAACGGTGTGTTTTGTCTCATTGAACATCACAGATAATCAATCAATATCTACGCATTGATGTTTCTATTCAATCTTGAATGATGTTCATATCCAGGTCGGTATAACTTGAAATTTGTGGAAAGCGTAAAAAGAATGGAAGGCTTACAAGTTGAATGGGAAACGGACGCGGATACTTCCGAGCGCACCCAAAAAGCCGAATGGTCAATGGACTATGGGCCAAACCATGAAAATACACAATCTGGGAGCGAGTGGAGCAAGTACAACGAGCAATTCCAGATGCGTGATGAAAGGACAGTAAACCCTAACTTGCGACAGCGCACTGGGCGCACAGCCCATGCAACCAACGATAGTAGCGTTGATGCCGGCAGTAGCAAATCGAGCGGGCAATTTGATGAACCCGTTATTGACTCAAAGCGATTGGACGAACTGAAGCTACGAGTGCGGTCGCGCGAGCTCAAGAAACGTGTCGAGTCCATCATGAACTGCTACTACGTGGTCATAACGGTGGGCTATCGATTCTAGGGCTATCACTCAGATACTGGCAACGATGCCAGAAGTCACGAGTGATCTCATACGTGTGCTGTGTTATCATTGTGTCTGGCAGGTGTTGCTCGTGAACTTGTACCGGTCGATTAAAACCTATGGGGTAGATCGTACTGTGCTCTGGCACATCGAAGGCGGAGTCTTCGTGATGCTCCTCGCGGCATTTACTTACCTCTTAGCGCTGCAACAAGATAGCCCGTACTTGGAAGCAGCCTCGGGCATGCTTGCCATCACAGGGATTCCTGTGCTCCTCGTGACTGGCTTCATCTTCGTCTGGTTTTCGCTATTCTTCAAGGCGTCATGGCGAGAAGCCTGGCTTGGTCTTATGGACTTGGAATGAGAGTGCTATATTTTAATTACTGCCGATTTGAGTGGGTCTTCGAGGTATTGATGATAATTGCGGCTCGGGGCTTACTTATCTCTTCTGATAGAAAAAAAATATGAAGATCTATTGTTTGCTCCGTTGCTCGAATTCTGAGAGTGAATTGCCGGGTCGGTTCACTCGGTTTGAGTGTGTAATGTGTAACGCGCGTTATAATACAAATACCAGTTATCAACACCCAACCAACTGACACAAGATCGTTAGATGCGAAATTACGGGAAAAACGATGAATCGGAGATGGAGTTATCGATTTTTCTTAGCTTTCGAATTGTTAATCAGTTAATTATTGAAGTAGTTTTTGTTTTAGTTTAATGGGTTGGCGCATGGGGACATATACCATATGCGGTCTGAAGTAAGAAGTAAGTATTTTTCATTTCATAAATATTAGGATAAAGGAGCTTCCGCGCGGTTCAAAGAAAGGGTTTTCCCGGTCCTATATGCACCTGGATTGCACTAGCTGAAGTTTACAGGTGGCTGGGCAGTAGAAGGGTTACAGGTGTACGCGCAAGGCCATAAACACCAAACAAATTCTTTAGTCGAGACAATCCTTATATGGCGCGCTGCACGAAAGATTTCTTCAAGCGCGCAGAACAACTGACGCACACCAACCGAAAACCGCTCCACAAAAAGCTGCCTTGAATTAGCGCTGAGCAGCGGGAGTGACCCACTCGTCACTTCGGGTAGACGGCGCCTTGGGGTCTTGCGGCAATTGCGCCACTTCCCGAAGCTTGTTGATGGTGCGCTTCAAGATTGCCCAATCGCCGTCCACCTGAAAAGAGCATTAAAATCCCAATACGTATGCACCGACAACAAAAATAAATCATGGTATACATCTCAATGACAAACAAATCAATCTTCGAAGAACATGTGGCATCTCAAGTGAAGCAATGTATCAACACCGAAGAGATAGAGTTGCGTAAAAATGTTGGATGAGCATGGACCTTGTAAGGCAGGTTGTTTTCCGCGGCAAACTGCTTGACGACTGGCACGAGCTTGGGGTACATGTAGCGCGGCATGGTAGGGAACAAGTGGTGCTCCAACTAGAAGATGGCGCAAACGGAGAAGCAATATGTTAGGGCACAGCGCAGTGCATGTCGACAGTGCAGAGGATCAGACAAAAGAAATTGGCGATAGGAAGGATGCGCAAGAAAAGATTGAGCAACAACACAACGCATAGATCGACATCTTTGTTGGTTGTACAATCAGCATTTCAAGACGAAAAAAAAGGAGCACATGTAAGTTCATACCTGGTAGTTCATCCCGCCCGCAATGTATTCCAGAGCAGGGTTGGAGCAGACGAAGTCGCGCGTGGATCGGAACTGCGACTCCACGTAGTCCACCTGGCAACGTATGGAGTACGTGGCGTCAGTTCAAGATAAACAAATGAGAAGTATGCGTTTGCTGGAATACTTTCAACGAATTATTTGCCTCACACTAGCTTCAAGTTCAAAGCTCTCAACCCCTTCATACCCCCCCGCCACACACCTTGTGCGGCCCATCGAAGTATAAGTCGTCCGTGACGTGGGACACGGTCACAATGGTCGCCGTCAAGAGGCCCGACAAGAACACCGCCGGGATTAACACGCTCGCGGGGAAGAGCGCGAAGAGGAGCGCGTAGTGACCGCCGAGCCGTGCGCATTCTCCCCAAAGCTTGCGCTGAAAAGCCACCTGCGTTGCGTGCGAATATTGCAGAATAAGGTCGAGTTATTAAAATGGACGTGTTTAGCGCGTGATATTGCGGACAAATGGCCTGAAACGAAAGAGGAAGGCAAGAAAACAGTTGGAGAGTCTGGTATGAGAGGCACAAGTGGCACTAACCTTGAGGGAATCAATGCGCCAGAGCGCGAAGAGCATGGAGTACGGCAGGGCCCAGTACAAGTGCTGCACCTTGCGAATTAGGGGATTGTCGTTTTCTTTCGCAGGCGCCCACAGGAACAAAGCAGGGTCCACCATGAGGTCCTCGTCAACGCCCACCTAATATGATAAAGATCGAGAGAAATTAATAATTGTCTTACGAGGAATAATCCAAAGATTTTTTCGAAACAAAGTTCTCATTCTCGACAACACAATTTTCATGACGCAGGGGCCCGAACCAAAATATGCGCCGGAAGAAATTCATCAAAAACATGTGGGGCCTGACTACAATGTAGAAAAAAAGCAAGTTAAAAGCAAGAGAAGAGTAGTTTCCGCACCACGTTGGTGAGGGCGTGGTGCATGTTGTGCTTGTCGGACCACCAGGTGGCGCTCATCCCACCGCCCAGCTCGCCGAAGCCCCGCATCAGCGACGGCCACCGCCCGCGGCCTGAAGAAGAAGCGAAGAAAGGACCAGTTCAAAATGGCCGCCAGGGAGTGTAGTATATGGTCATGTGTATTCTCAAGCATCTAATAAAACGAACTATAAAATGACGTCGACCCATCTATGATGACAAAAAGCACACAGAGCTGCGATCTACAGAAATATTCATCACGAACACGTAAATGCTACACCTCCCTCTGGTGCCATATTCTTTCGCGTACACGCTAATTTCACTCCTTTTACCGTGAATGTAGTCGTGGGCGATCCACCCCGCCGAGGTGTTGGCAATGCCCAGGAGCACCGCCGCGAGCCACGGGTGGGCCGAAGCCGACGCCTTCCACGCGAGCACCATGGTCAACGCCCACGGCGACAAGGTTAAAGCCTACCGCAAAGGCGAAAGTAACGACAAAAATATGCGGTCGCGAGGAAGTGAGGAATGAGATACTTGTGGAGGACGAGACTTGGAAGCCATGAAGTCAAAGAGACAAGCAGCGTTTCAAAAGTACGACAGCAGGAATGCAAGAGCTCTGTAAAGAACAGAGGACACGCCAACCAGTACCTCTTTCAAAGCGTTGCGCTTGAACCAGCCGTCTTCAATCAGCTTCGCTCGGAACTTTCGGAAGTTGCGGGTGTGCTGGGTCACTTCCGGCGCCCCCGTTGGGACGTCCGCCTCCTTGGCGCCGGGCAGCCGCGCCAGCATTTGCATCGCCGTGTCGCTGTGGAAGGCGTGCATCACCTGCAAGGAATGTAAAGAATTGAATATAAGTATACGAGCGACGCCACGCATACTGACAAGCGAAGTGGTAGCTCTTTTCTGAAACCATCCTCATCTATTCCTCATTCTTCAAGCATTTTGAAAGATAGAGAGCTCACGACATACAAGCCTCCGAAGCGCACAAGAGAATACTAGAAACGACTAGAAACAACAATATCATGATCGTATTAAGGGCATGAAGAGGAAAAGGGGGGAGGGCATGTACAGGCAGAGTTTTTGTATCTCACCTCCGTGGCATCGTTTTTGTCGAATACGTCGATCCAGTGTGAACCCGCAGGGTGAGCTTTGCGCCAGCCCGTCAAGTCTACCCAACGGTCATCGATGCGCACCACCAGACGCTAAAAAAAAGATGGCGCATACACACTTTGAGCAAGAAAGAAGCGAAAATTCAGAAACTTATGATAGAATGCACCATCCTAGCAACTCTGTGCGAGTTTCGCGAACAAAGGTACGAGGCAGCGGCTTGATCACGCTTATTTTCGTCACGCATACGTGAGAGTTTTAGGCAGTCAACTGCCCAGAAGCCACTCATAAAAAAGACGGTGCTTGAAATAGACTAATCGAAGTACCTCTTTCTTTTTAGGTTGCTCAACTTGAACGCGTTCGGCAGACGCTTCCCCGCTTTCGGCTGCCGAGAGAGCATGCATTTATTTCCGTTGAAGCATGCGCGGTCATATGTCTAGGCGCTAGTGTGAGGAAAGATACAGAAGGCGAGTAGCGAAGCTTACCAGTGCTGAACAGCAGCCGAGGACGTGGGTGGTCCAATTGGGTCAGCGAGCGCACTGACGTTGCCGCTTGGACCCTCGAGTTTGGACTGCAGACAACAAGTAGGCTCGTAAGGACACTGCAAATTAACAACAATTCGTTACGCTAGTATCACAAAGATGCTATCTACGCTTCCGGTTTCGTACATGCGCATGTTGAAAGCCGCAGCATACTGAAGGGCAAGTGCCAACACGATGGCTTGGGCGCGCATGCTGTTGCCCACACGAATCTCCGCGAGCTTGAAGTGCCCTACGTCCTACGTACTGTGCACTGACTGCACAGAAACGCGACGACGCCGGTACGCCGGTGATTCTATACTAATATAGCAAAACAGGGTAAAATACGTTTGGGGATTGACTGATGATGACGTCGATGATGACACGACGACGTGTGATGATGACGATGAGACTACTGAGAACTGAGAACGTAGAAAATGCAGAACGATGAGCGATGAGACCATCGTGATGAGTGATGAGCAATGATAGAAATTCATAGATTTTGATAAGAGAGAAAATAGTGAACGAGGAATAGGACGTGCGCTTAAATGGAAGTACGCTTTATTCAGAAGGGAGCTCAGAAGTGGTGCAAATTTTATTACCTTTCATCTATTTTGAAGTGAGGCCACCCTATTTCATCTGTGATAGCCCACGCCCCCCACGCCAATTTCAAGGACCACTTCATGGCCCACTGGCCCCAAATACTATCGCTCAAATCTGGATACGCATCACAACGTTTGGCTATGGTAGCTGCGTTCTCTGGATGTGTGATGATTTCGTTGTCTTTTCTTTCACGGTTCCGCATGAGCAGAAAGCGTAGGCTTCCATCAGGTCTTAGCTTTCGACCGTACCTTACGACAATGGGAGCTGCTGCAGCAGGAACATCGGAAGGAATCTCAAATGCTACCGATAGTTGTATGATAGAGCATTCCAACGATGCATCCGAAAATCCCAGTGGAATTTCTATTGAAAGCGTTGCTGCGCTGAGTGGAAGTACCAATGCTGAGTCTACGGAGACTGCTAATGCAAATGCCGTCGACGCTATGGAGTGTACTGCGCTAGAAGAGGATCTGCAATCTGCTTTGTGGGTGTCGCCTGCTTTCCACGAAAAGCGCTTGGCTTTTCGCGAAGCAGCGCGCCGCCGCAGCGTTGCAGTAGTCTCGGACTTCGACCATACTCTGACTGCTCCGTGGAGCACTCAATGCCACGATGTATTGGTAGGCAACTAGGGTGCGGCCTGTTTTATTTTTTTAAACAATCGAAGCTTGCGAAAATGCCAAGGCTTCTTCTTCAAGAGTCTAACCCCTTTGACCGCTATGCTTTGCCTCTCAGGCTACTGCAAGTGTTATGCCGGCTGCTTTCCGCGAAGCTCTGGAAGAACAAATGGACTTCACCGACCCTGCCGGGCTGGGCCGCACGCTGAGCCCGGACGAATGGTGGGGGCGCGCGAACAACTTGACCACTGAGCACGGCTTGACGCGCGCAGGCCTCCGGAACATGGTTGACGGGGCGGGGATGCAGGCCCGACCTGGCTTGCCGAGCTTCCTGCGTGCATGCGCGGAGGCCCGCACGCCCGTGCTTGTGGTGTCTGCAGGCTTCACGGACTTCATTGAGCCCTTTTTGGCGGCTCAACTTCAGACCGAGGAAAGTGCTATGGTTGAGAGATCAGTGGACGTATTTGCTGGCTCCATTGTTGAAAGCGAAGAAACTATGGCTTCCACGACTTTGAAGCAAGGCGGTTCTACACCCGGTTTGCAACTCGTTAGGACCAGCAGCTTTTCTACGTCAGTGCTTAACGGCTGGCTTCGAGTATCGGCAAACAAAATGGTTTTCAACTGTGACGAAAAGCTCGTAGGCTGGCATCCCCTCGAAGGTCCTTGCCACAGCCACAACAAAGCCCTCACTTTTCAACGTGAACAGGCCTTCTTCGACGCGTGCGCTGCTCAGCACAAAGACAGTGGCACGTACTGGCTCGTTCTAGGTGACAAACCTTACGACTGCACCGTTACGCACAACATACCGTCTGAATCTTCATCCGGGGGTTTCCGAAAAGAGTTGCGAATTGGCTGGTTTGACAGTAGCGCGGACGGCGGCCGGTATACTTTGGCTGACTACGAAGAGGCTTTCGATCTGGTCCTTCCTACTGACTCTTTATTGGGACTGGCACCGATTCAAGATCTACTGCGGCTGTGAAGTGTTGATCTGGAGAGACTGGGAAGTGACCAAGTATCTATCAACATGAAGGATGCTTCGTTATTCTCAGAGCGACGACTGGCGTGGGAATCGCCAAACGAATATTGCTGCTCGTTTCTGTTCGATAATGGAACATCTGAAAGCGTGTTTTCGATAGCACTCCCAATAAATATTTATTTGTAATTGCCAAAGGACGAAGGACCCCCATTCATGTATCCTACTTACTGCTTAATACTAATACTGCCTGCTTCCTGACATCTACCGGTCGGTTATCCGGCCCTCAAAGCACTCAAGAGGGCCTCTTTTTTTGCGAGATATACTATAACTAACAGTAGGCAATAAGCGAAGTGTCCTGTCCTGCGCATGATTTTTTATTCCAATGTTTGGCCTTCGACCTTCGCTGCGCCTCTAGTGCTCAGATTTTAAAAGTTAAACCCGATTCTAGTGCTCAGATTTTAAAAGTTAAACCCGATTCTAGTGCTCAGATTTTAAAAGTTAAACCCGATTATATTGCCACTGGGCGTGCGCTTAACAATATCTTAAGAGCTACCTGAAATTTAAAATCAAAACTCCTTCTCGTGCATTTCCCTTCCCTCGTCACCACTATTATTGAGACATGCCCACCATCCATTTCGCCGCACCAACGTATCCATAGCGCTCCGTTGCCTCACGCACGCTCTTCGGTGGGTTCGCTTTCTCCCATTCTTCCTTCTCTTTCCTTTTCCTCGTCATTTCTGCGACGATTTTCTTAGTCTATCAGAGCATCATCGAATGGACAATGCTATCAGATATGGGTGCTTGATGATGTTAAGCAAGGGGGAATAATGATATCGTACCTTTTCCATTCGCTCCTGAATGTCGGGAGGCATCCCGCCTCCTCTCGCTGGTGCTTTAAATTGTCTCATGAGAAAACTGTACACAAAACACGTAGTTAGTGCACATATATCCACAGAAAAGCTGTGAATCATATTATCTAGAATCATTTCACGCATACCTTCCAAATTCATTGACCGACATATCTGAAACGCTCTTAGTCTGGGCTGCAGCACATTGCGAGAAGGAAATCGCGAAGAAAACTACGAAGAGTTTTATGATTGAAATCATTCCCCCAGGATTATTGAGAAGCGCTGGAACGCCTCGTAAGTATCTGCACGGGTGCGATGATGCTATCTGTACTATGGATGATGGATACATCGCTTCTATCGGTTCGTCGGTGTATCGATTCGAGACACGTAGATCTAATCAATCCAGAGTGGAGGGTACAGGGATTCTTTGAGGCATCTCAGCATCATATATGGCATCATCTCATCGTCAGATCATCATCAGCTCATCAGCACGCACAGCACCTCCTGTCGATGTCTCATCACAGTACTCATCAGCTCATCAGCTCATCAGTGCTTTTCTCAGCCCAGAGCCTTGAGCCCTGAGCCCAGACAGTAAAGAAAGATTTCACCTTATAAATAAGAGTTTTATAAGGTTTTCTACGTTCAGACGACTTACTGATTTTTCCCCGCCTAGAAGCCTCGTATTGTAGACCGAAATGAGCTCTCCTCTCAGGATTTTTTTCCTCAGTTTGAGCATATGCCATACACTAGCTTGGAGGAGTGCTTTTCCTCTCTGCAAAAAAAATGGTCTGCCAATTGGCAGATCTAGCTGGAGCAGAATATCATTACGGCTACAGCCACTTGGAATGGGCCTCTTCGACAACATCCCGAATCCATTCGACAAAGCTTCGAGTATATTTGAGGAAAGCACCACGCTAGGGAGAGGTGTAACTTATGCAAAGATTCAATTAGCTTTGGAAGCGCCGAACCGAGGTCCCGAGTCTATCCTAGGAATTCTAGCTGCCAAAGCAGATGCAGCTGACACGGATTCTGCGCGCGGACTTGCGAATTTGCTCAATGAGGTAAAGTGGAAGCTTATGATTTCATGTTTTACAACATGACTTTATTCTAACTTCGAGCTTTCAATATTCCTCTTCTAGGTGGCCCTTTCGTTAGTTCGGAAGAGTGATGACTGGGTAGCTTCGTCGTCTAGCACTCAAAATTTTCTCGGGAATCAGGCCGACGCTGACTGTGAAACGTTTTACAACCGCGCCGTAAATACGGAGCTGGCGAAGTTCGAGAAAGAGTACGTGCCACCTCCAGGCAGCCCTGCTGCGGGCCCTGCGACTATAGTAGTCGTTTCCTTGCTTTGTGCGCTACGAGGTGACAAGACTAATTTTGGCAACGTGGGCGGCGACAGTGCTGCCACAAAGAAGGCCCTACAGGTAGCCTATTGTATATCTTTCAGTAAAGAATTGAGGTGTTTTTTGTTACGCAGCTTGCGAACATTGCTGAGCTCTCACCAAATTGTTTGATGTTAGTATACGTGCTTGTCGCTGCATCTGTTTTAAGTAAAATCTCGGTTTTTGCTGCAGGTATTGGCAGGCGATGTGCAGGCAGAGCGAGGCGAGCTTCTAATCGCAGCTGAGGTCCTCTGGACGCCATCGGAATCCGACGAAGTTATGCTCCGCAAAGACATGTTCCTTGACTATCCTGAGCTCATGGACCTATAATTTTTTAATGAATTTTAATACTGAGTTTATATGGGGAAAAAGAACGCCCATCATAGATTCAGTGGGAAATGCTGAGCAAGAGCAATCATAAATTCAGTGGGAAATGCTAAGCAAGAGCCGGCTGCGCTAAGTAGCTAAGTAAGGGGCTTAAGCCCAAAGCCAAAGCCCGAATGCCCAAAGAGCAAAGAGGAGTATTATAATCCCAAATTGAATTGCTAGATCGACACTAGACAGACCGGCTGAATGAAGGCCGCATACACAGCCTTAACAGTTGGTTTTAATCAAAAACGGCAGTCGGGCAAATGCACTGAGCAGGAAAAACGACTTCCGATATACCTTGGACTGCGACTAAGCAGGCGCCAAACCAACTGAGCCAAGTGCGCACTTGGCTCAGTAGATCGCAGTCCAACATTTGCTCTCGAATCTCGAATGCGCTGCTGTGGCGTGGAAATGTAAGCAGGAGCAGAATTTGATGAAACAGACTGTTAATTAACGATCAATTCCTCTCACATACGAATTAAGGACGTGCCTCCTCATATAATGGACAGAAAAATCTCGGCAATGCGAGGGTTGCTGTACTCATCACGCTTGTCGCAGCATAAGTGATCACGTAAAAAGCAGCCCCTTCTGGCTCAGTGCGTGGTGTCTGGTTGTTGACGACGAGGCGCTCAAAGATTCTCGAAGCCCGCCTAAAAGTATCAAAACGATTTCGTATGCAATTAGGCCGCGATAGTCATAACGCTACTCCGCGACCTCTGCAGCGAAAATGGTGCTTCCGTGATACTGTAACGTTGCTCCTTCTGAAGACCTCTTTTCAAAGCTCCCCATAAAACCCATAATTTTTTCAAACAAGTAATCAAATATCCATGAAGCCAATATCGGGTTTAGTTAGAAGCTGGTATTTCATGTGCAGCATCATCTTTCGGTATCTTATAGCTTTAATACTGGCACGTGCGTGAGTTGCGGTTGATTGACCGAGTTTGGTCGCTGTACGCATAAATGCATGATGGCAAGCACTACGTGAGTTCGTGTTTGGGCCGCAGGCCACTTTGTAATTTAGGCAACTCTTGGCATTTGGCACCTTCTGCAATAGCGTGAGTGTGATTAATGCATCAACGCGTTTTGTTTCGCATGCGCGTACACTGCACACGCACTATACTGTACTGTACACAGTAGTACGACAGTACGACAGTACGACGCACATTGATTTTTTTGAGTATTTATTACATTAGTGTAGGAGTGCTGGCAAAAATGGCACAGTAGCGTCTTTGGCTACTATCGGTCGGCTGCTTATTACTGGGCCTTACTTACTGGACGATTGTTTCGGTTGCCTCTTATATCTCTTGCATACTACTATTGCTTATCATTCTAGATTATAAGGTTGTAAGGAAGAAGCAGCCAAGCTACATACTAACGTTCTCACGCCTGCTGCGAGGTCCACACGTTGGGTGTATCTTGAACAGAAGTAATAATGAATTCTCTAATACGTGGTAAAAGTATAGTAGTATTTCTATGCCTTGACATATGTCGTGTGTGTGCTCTCGTTGGTGATACCTCACCAAGTCCCAAGGCCATGCTCATAGTTGGTGGCACTGGGCGGGTTGGAGGTAGCACGGCCAAACACCTACACCTTTTAGGAACCGCAGAAGGCGTTTCTATGAAACTTATCCTCGGAGGAAGATCAGCCGCATCGTTTGAGTCGAGCAAAGCTCGTATTTGGGACCAGCTCGCCTCAAACCCGGACTGCACCGATACTAGACCTGAGATCACGTTTCAGAACATTGATTTGGATGGTTCTCCGGGTGCCGTAGCGGAAGCTCTGCGCGAATGCAACGCCGATTGCGTAGTGCACACCGCTGGCCCATTTCAACAGCGTACGGACCCAGTGCTCCTCCAGGCGTGCATTGAATGCGGCTTACCCTACGTGGACGTGTGCGATGAGCCCAACTTGTGCGCTGCTAATAAAGCGCTTTCGAAAGCAGCGACTGCCGCTGGCACGGTATGAATGGTTCAACATCCTAGCCTTATTCATATATGAGGCTATCAAATGGACTTCTCCCGCTTATATCTCCTTCATCTCGTTGCGTGTAGCTCTCGTTTACCTTATGTACTGTGCAGTGTCCTGGTTATTCCGCCACTTTTTTTTTTTTTTGAAAGAAATAACCCTTGTGCTGCAAACCTTTAAGGTGGCAGTTTCTGGGGCTGGAATTTGGCCCGGTGCCTCAGCATTGATGGCAGCAGCATCTGTCGAGAAATTACGTGAAATGGCAGCGCTTTCAACAGACGTTACGAGCAGCGCCACCGAAACATTCTCAGTGACCTTAAGAGATGGGCCGGAGCAATCCGCACCGTGCGAAGGCGAGGTGGTCGACCTCAGTTTTTTCACGGCCGGCACAGGCAATGCAGGAGCCACCATCGTGAGCGCGACGTTTCTGTTGCTTTGCCAGCCCGTGTTAACGCTAGTGCGAGGTTCTTCGGTGGATGCACCTCCATGGACCTCGCCTCGAGAAGTTGACTTCGGAGAAGGCGTCGGCAAACGCATGGTCTGTCGCCACACCCTGGCGCGTAAATCTTTACAAGCACACACCCCTTGTTTCATCGCCCTTTGCAACTTTGATTTGATATCATCAAATAGCAAATCTAATTTCTTGATTTACTTTCAGGTTTTCGCACTTTCTTACCCCTTTCGTGCGTTGTTGCATGCAAACCATCATACAGGTAAGGCTTCTCGACAACCCCGATGTGTTCACCGTACACTCAAGCTTAAGGGTGCCCACGCTGGCTAGCCGATTCGCAACTGCACCTGGCATCTGGAACCAACTCTTTGCCTTCCTTCAGGTGCTCTTGCCGCCCAAAGTACTGGCCAACAAGCGCCTCATGCAATCCCTGAGTGTGTTTTCTCTGCCCGTCATCCGAGCCGTCGACAAGCTGGTGGGCGCAACCAACGCGATGCGCGTGGACGCGACGAATGCGCGCGGCGACGCGGTTCGCTTTCAGGCGACGCACGTTGACCTAGAGCAGTGCGTTGGGCTCGCCACCGCGGCTTTTGCGCTTGAAGTGCTCGTGGGTGCCGGGAAAACGAAGGACAGGGGCCACGGTGAACAGACCCCACTAGTAACTATTAGCCCTGGGGTTTACTACCCAGCTGACCTCCCAACGCATTCCCGTGACGCAATCCTCACCCGAGTCAAACGCGATGCCGTGCTATGGGAATTTGAGGCAACACCGGCGAGATGAAAACATGACATGCGGCATCTCCAACCAAAACCAATACGTCTCCTGTCGCTGCGTGTTGCGAAATGGCATTAGGCATCCCAATTAAAATTTAAAAGCAAAAAGAAACACAGCCCCCTGAGCGAAGTAGAGGAGCTTCCTGTTCCGACAATATCACGCAGAGCGCAGAACTGATACGAAAACGGTAACCCTTGTATTGAATAAATAATTCAATTACAACACCAAGGCGAATCAAGTATAAGTTATAAGTTTGAATTCAAATGGCCATGCATGCGCATGCGCCAGACCTAGTTATGTAAGAGGTAAGAGAACCCCCTTTTTTCTTTTTTGAGGAGTTTTAATTAAAAGAAATAAAGAAAAGAGCAACAGGAAGTATAATAATGGTTTCCAGAAATGGATTTCTCTCTAGGAATATCTGGCCTTGATCTTATGTTGGCCTAAACGCGGCCTCCCAACGTTTTCCCCTCGCCTGGAAAGCCACCCCCCCCGTTGGGGCCATCTCGAGTGCGCTTCGGTCGGCTGCTGCTGCTGCTCGCACCGCCGCCAGGAGCACCGAGGTCGTCCCCACCGTTCACATCCACGCCGGCGCGTTTCTCCTGGGCTTTCTTGGCGGAGTCGATTTGGCTCAGGGTTTCGGCGCGAGTCTTGGCTTCTTCCGCGCGCGACGCAGCGGCCTGCGCCATGTTCTGTTCAAAGGCAGCCAGCAAGTGCTGCACTTGCCCGCCCCACGCTTTGAGCTTCTGTGCGAGCTCCGCCACGGCTTCAGGCCGCACGTCCCGCGCCATCGCTGACTTCACGTTGAGAACCTGACAGGAAAAAAGGGGGGCAAGATTTGAGTGATCCATTGGCACACTTCAAGAAAAAAAGTACGAAAAATACACCTCCACTACTCCCCCCCCCCGCTCCCACCACAATCAATAAACGCCTGGAAAAGGAACCTGGGATCTGATCTACTGCGAGTGTTGCGCAAATATATCGCAGAACGCACCCCATTGAGCTGGTCGAGGCGCCCTTCGAGGATACCAGCGTATATCGTATCGATAATTAAGTCCTCGAGCTCCCGAACGTTGGTGATTCCCAAAGCGAGCTGCAGTTCTTCATAAGACACTTTTTTCGACGCATGTGCGAGGGACACTAGGCTTAATTGCCGTAGTTTAATCATCATCTTTTTTGACAACTCCTGTTTCACGGCAAAAGGAACACAATTCTCATATGAAGTGCTGAAGTAGAAGGTAGAGACAGGCTACTTCTTGGGTGCAGAGAGCGGGACGTGCGTGATTTCTGGCGGAAAACTTACCGGATACGTTCCCGATGGTGCAGTAGTGTATTCCGCGTAAGTACCGTAGGCGAAGAGCTCGAGGAGACGAAGGTGCTCGGCCGATTCCGTCTCTCGCAAAGCCTACATGTGAGGTAGGGTAAAGAAGAGATCCCGAGGAAAGAGTGATGGAGATTGATGTAGCAGAGGTTCACGAAGACCAACAACACAAAATACGAAGACAATAGTATGAATGGAAAAACATATATCAACAATTTCGTGACTCGAGGGATGAAGGCACCTGGATATTCTCCATCGCGAGGAGTTCACCGAACACATAAATATGCTCCTTGTTTAACACCTGCCACCATGGGCGCATAATGGAAGTAACTTTCGGATGAGTACCTCCCTAAAATCTATCTTTACCCTATTTTCATGGCACAAACAATATGTCTAGGCGTACTCGCCCACATACTCTATGCTTGCTAGTGCATTTTTTCTGACTAGGTACGGTATGACCTGCTGGATGAGAGCAACGACAGCCCGGCCTCGCTGGCTTTTTGCGAGCAAGCAAAACTGCTCGTAAGCCGGTGAAGACGAACCATCAGCCATTCCTCTTTACTTCTATTTACTTAGAGCAGCTGCCACCTGCTACCAAGCCCAAGGTAAAAGGATGCGAGCACTTCCTGTAGGCCTGTAGGCTGCTCAGGCTGCTCAGGCTAGCTAGAATTTTACAGCATCCACGAATAGGGCCAGAGTTGAAACACGTCGGTAATGAAACAACAGAAACGAAACACGATTTTCGCCGGCGTTTCGTTTCTCGAAACAGACCAGCGCATTTCCCTGGGTGTTTCATGTTTCGAGAAACGAAACA
>Ga0307982_1001710_pt1 | contig 17855 bp, 5 predicted proteins | sample OrgLakmetagen989_FD_201847 | JGI IMG/M metagenome (GOLD analysis project Ga0307982, IMG submission 201847) | Saline water microbial communities from Organic Lake, Antarctica - #989 | ecosystem: Environmental > Aquatic > Non-marine Saline and Alkaline > Saline | place: Antarctica: Organic Lake... | reverse complement strand
GTGTTTGTGTGGGCTCTTTGTGGCCCCCTTGAAATCTGAGTTCGCGTTCGAGGCCCTCTACGGATGCAGCAGTATTATTCCTTGCCATTTCAGCGATCAACACGGTGCAAACACTCGCAGAGTGTAGCTGGAGTATGCATTCCACTATCTGTTCAGTCTGCCCTTGTTTCTGGGCAGTTCTTGCGGCTGCAGTTCCACCTCAAGCTGCGTGAAATACTCAAGCCAGGAGGCCCCAGCTGCTGACGCCTGTGCCGAGCGCACAATGCCGAGGTCAGTCTGACTAAGGTCAGCCACAGATGGGCTTTGTGGTGCAGGTGAGGCCCCCCCTGGAACTCCCTCCACCCCCCCCCTGCTTGATGCCCGGCTGCCCATTTCAGCTTCAATGCTTCTCAGCTGTGCAGCCGTCAAAGGCCGCGGCCGCAGCACTGTCAGCAGCAGCTTCTGGCCAGGGGTATGCTCTTTTCCCAGCTGAGAAAAGAACTCCCCCTTAAATGGCGTGGGATGCCCGTTGGCAGCGATGATTACATCGCCCACTGCCAGTCCGGCAGCGGCAGCAGGCCCGCCTGGCAGCACAGCGGACACAAAAATAGCCCTGTCCACATGTGCTGGCATGGGGGCCACCCTATTGGCCCTGCGCAGTGCTGCATCCCACTCCATCCAATCCACTTCGTCGATGGCCATGCCGATGTATGGGCGGGGGACGTACCCACGCCCCAGGATATTCCGCAACGAGGTGGCCAGCTCGCCGCCAGTCACAGCCAGGGAAATGCTATCAGCCTTCAGCATGGAGGCGATGCCGATCACCTGCCCGGCGGGGTTCACCACGGGGGAGCCGCTGCTGCCACGCTGCACCATGGCGTCAAATTGCAGCAGGCGTGTGCGGGGATTGTTGTGGGAGCCAGGGCCAGACACACCAGCTGCAATATGCATGTCGTCTGCCACTTGGAACTGCGCTGATGCGATGCCTGCTGTGCACGCCACCTTGCCTCCCAGTGGGCATCCAACGGCATACACAGGCATGCCCAGGTGTATTGCGGAGTCATCTTCCACAATGTTGAGTGCGGCAAACTTCTGATCTTTACGCCTTGGGATGGCCTGCAGGACTGCTACATCAGTGTCCCTGTCCCAGCCGACCAGGCGAGCTGCCAACGTCCGTCCATCGGCGAAGGTGACTTTCACCAAGCCGGCGTGCTGGAAGTCAGCTCGAGTGACGACATGGTCGTTTGTAATAATCAGACCGTCTTCACTGATAACAAATCCAGTTCCTGAGTGAACCCCACTCCCAAGCATTCCTGCGCAACTGATGAATTACTTCACATTTCGATTATTCTTCGAAACGTGAGTGAAACCCTACGGCAGGCCTACGTACCTCGCTGCTGCCAGTTCACCAGGCAAACGGATGGGACTACATGCTCACAAACCTTTTCTGCCTGCCCTTTCTGGTATTTTGCTGCAGGCACTGGTTTTGGGGCCTCTATCTGCTGTGCAGATGCTTGCTGAGAAACATTCACTGCCAGGAAAGGCAAAGCTGTGACGCTCGCAAGCTTGCATGCAGTCTGCGCAAAATTTCTGGCATGGTTCCACATACTTGCTAAAATTCGAGATCTCACGGTGGCACCGCATTCTGTACTGTATCCTGTTTGACATGGAACGTGGCGCAGCCTTCTATCATAGCTTTTTGAGAGAGACGGCAACCCTCTTTTTCACCCCCCCAAGCAAATGTCTCGTGTGGTTTGATGTCGCTGAAGAATTTACTAAGCACAATGATGCAAAGACTGCAACATCAAACTTGTAGCCTGGCCAGTCAGATGGAACTTCTCCTTCAGCTCGGCTGTCTACAGTCGATCCAGCCCAGCAACGCTTGGCATTCTGCCAGCCGTTGCGTCATAACGGAGCGGCACCAGTGAAAATTACTGCTGGAAAACCTAGTGTTGGTGGCAAGCGTCTGAAAACGACACTTCTTTCAACATAACTTGACGAAGCTGTCGACACTTGCGTTTACGACAATAACTTTCATGTTTGCCAGCGCCAGTGAGGTGCTTCTAGTCAAGACGATGAACTACCGGTTTGGGGTGAGAAAGTGCATGCTCAGCTTGTACAGCCATCGAGTGATTTCGTTGAATTCGTGGTGCAGGTTGCCTTAACGTTTTTCACTGCACTCTTGCTCAATAGCTACTGGGCACTGCAGCTGCCGGCACTGTATGGATTTGTGCGAATGAGTGCCTCACAAATACCGCAAATGACCAAAGGGCAATTTATTCGAGGAGCATGCATTGGCCTTATCAGCTGCTTCGACTCAGCCGGCCGAGCTCTAGCATTGAATTCTCTGCCTGGGAGTCTTTTTGTGATTTTTTCATCGAGCGATATGGCTTTCAACTACTTGCTTTCAAAAACTTTTTTGAAGAAGCAATTTACCTGGTGAGTTCAGGAGGCCTGATGTAGTCAAGTGGTCTAGGTGCACCCAGTTTTGTACAGGTGGCACCTGGCTGGTGTCTTAGTCGCTACGAGTGGGATCTCACTTGTTGCACTAGACAACAGCGGCGACAACTCTGATTGCACGCCAGAGTATGGCTGCCTGGACGACTACGCCCCAGGGATCATCGCGGCGCTTGTGTCTGGCTTGGCCAACGCAGGGAAGATGGTCATGGCGCACTCACTGCTACTGGGCTCTCCAAATAGGACAACTGTTAAAGTTCGCGTGGCTGAGATCAGCACTTGGAACTGCTTGGTGCCTAGCCTGCTGCTGTGGATCCCGCTGTTGGCGACGAGGGAGCAGCAGCAGTACTTGGATGTGCTGGGGCCTATCAGCAACAGTGACGCCCACACATTGTTTGTGCTGCTGTGTGTGGGTCTGGCGCTGGGGAAGATGGTGGACCGCTTGACTAAGTACGGCATGGTGCGCTTGAAGGGTGCGTTGTTTGCGAGCATGGTGGATGCGATCAAGAAGGTGCTTACGGCGATAGTGTCAATATTTGCGCTGGGGGAGACTTGGTCGTGGTCACGTGGTGTGTCATTGGCGTTGGTCTTCATCGCGATGGGTCTGTACAGCTACGGCAGCTACGTGAAGGCGAAGGCCAGCAAGGCCACCCGCAAGGCCGCAAAGGAGGCGGAGCTGGCCAACGCAGACGGGCCAGGGGGTCTGGACTCCCGTGACAGCGCCGGCACAGGCCCCATCGCAGACGCGGATGACCCCGACGCCGTGCTGCCGGTGGGGTTCACCCCTCGTATGCTGGAGGCGGCAGTGGCGGGTACCAGCGACGCGGACTGGATGCTGCGCGTCCCCGCCCAGCCCAGGCCAAACATGCGGTCGTATTCCTTTGATGATCTCTCCTACGCCAAGCGCGTGCAGGACTTCAACGCTGCCAGTGGAGGGGGGGCAGCGCGCACACCCGCCCAGCACTGGCTTGGGCACTCCCTCTCCCCCATGGGCTCCCTGTACGGGGGCAAGGTGTACAACCCCAAGGATCAGGGTGGCGCTGTGAGCGGCGTGGGTGGCGCTGCTGCCCCCATGCTGGAGCTGCCCAGCCTGTCCCGTACCTCCTCCCGAGGAAGCGACCGCCGCAAGGCCCCCCGTGGCACTTATGCTGTGGAGTCATCCCCGGTCCCTGACGCAGGAGACCCCGGGTCTGACGCGGAGGACGTGCAGCCCCCGGGGCCACGCCGTGGCCGCTCGTCCCCTGGCGGGCGCCGCCGCCGCCGTCGCAGCAACGACAGCGGCGCCGGTGTCTGGAGTGGCGCGCTCTCAGCCATGGGCATGGGGGGAGACTTGGAGGAGGTGGGGTCTTCCTCGGAAACCGATAGCATGGACTCCGACGATGGGATGCCCACTCGCCGCAACAGGGCACAGTCTGGTGACTCAGCCATTGTCTCCCCTGGGTCAGTGGATGGTCGCCCTGCGACTGCCACGGCTGCTGCCGTCGGTATTTCGGGTGTGCGTGTACGTGGACGGCGCAGCGGGGAGCGCTTGGAGGAGTCAGACCTGTCTCCAGATGTTGAGCAGCGGGGCGCCCCCCCCATGGCCCTTGCCCTTGGGCGGGACTTCACAGAGCGCGTGGAAAGCGCCGCGGCGCAGTTCACGGTGAACGACTCCTCTGCGAGCGCACTGTCGACGCTGACGGTGGAGAGTGACATGCGGGGCTCCCGCAGTGGATCCCGCCTGCGCTGAATGGGGCGGATTCTGGGGCTGGGGGGGGCTGTGGCGTTGACGGCCCGAGAGGACAAACAGGTGTAGCACCACTGGTGTGCAATTTTGAAATTCATGTTGAACACGCAAACTACTTTGGCAAAGCTACTGTGTCTTCTTGCTGTCGGCGTCGGCGGTGGTGGCCTGCAGCGCAGACAGTCGCTCCGGTAGTGTGGGGTGAGTGAGGTGGTAAGCGGAGTACAGCCAGTGGGAGCGCTGGGCAGACTTGTTTTCCACTCCCAGCTTCACCAAGCACGTCTGCAGGTGCCTGGCCATGGCGCTGCCGCGGGTGCTGGGGCTGCCATCCTTGCCACCCTGCGCAGCGGCGAACGCATCGGCGTCGAACTCACACGCCCGGGAAATGGCAGACAGCATGAACCCCAGAATGGGATTGATGGGGGTGAAAGCAAACGTGAAGAACAGCAGCATGCCCACAGCCACAGGCGTGTCAGCGAAGCCAAATGCGGTGTACATGGGGCGGAAAAACATCGCCTTGCCAAACGCCCACAGCTGCCCGTAGGTGAGCACGAGCCCCAGGCCCTGCATTGCCAGTGTGTGGTTGTGCTTCCAGTGCCCCAGCTCGTGTGCCAGCACAGCGACGATTTCGTCGTTTGAAGCCTGCTCCAGCAATGTGTCAAACAGTACAATGCGTTTGGGCAGGCCAGGCAGGCCCATGAAAAACGCATTGCTGTGGGAGCTGCGCTTACTGCCATCCATCACGGAGAGCTTTGACAGCGGGAAGCCCAGGGAAGCAGCTAGTGTCTCGATGCGCTGCTTCAGTGGCCCGTCCTCCAACGGCTCAAACTTGTTGAAGCAGGGCATGATGACGGTGGGCACAAGGACTTGTGCGACAATCTGCACAACAAACAGCAAACCAAGCAAGTAGTTAGGGAAATCCTTTCCTGCCCACAGGACGGTCCAGATGACAAGTGCAGCGATCGGCCCCCCAAACAGCATTGTGAGTGTGAAGCTCTTCAGCTTGTCAGTTACCCACAGGCCCACCGTCATTTTGTTGAAGCCGTGGCGCTGCTCCACGACAAACTGGCGGAAGAATGAAATGGGGGCGCTCAGCAGCACGCTTTGCAGTTGGAACAGCAGCAGGAACACGAGGGAGCGCGGAATCTCATCCTGGGCCATTGACGAGATGGGCTCGTAGGGGACGACAGCCAAGAGGTCAGCAGCCGCCTCCCACAGGAGGGGCAGCATTCCACTGCTGAGATAGGTGATGAAGATAGCCACATCCACTGAGCGGGAGGCCAACCCGAAGGACAGCTTCTCAAGTGCGTATGCCCGTGCAGCACCGTAGCCGCTCGTCAAGCGCTCGACGAGGCTTTCACCTGCATCCTTGTCGCTCTTAGAAGGGCTTCCTGGAGTGCCGCTGTCGTTTTTGTCGGTCTCGTCTTCGTTGTCGTCGCTGCTTGATCTCAGCTCATCACGCTTCTCTTGCTGCTCAACACGAGATACAACGTCCAGCAGGACGGACGGTGGCGAAGGTTTTGATAGCTCTGTGCGCTGAAGCAGCTCCAATGCTGTTTCAAACACTTCCACAAGCAGTGTAGCGATGAACGCAGCCTCCACGATGGGAATTGTGTCCCACTCAGGCATGCCAATCTCCGCACCCGTGACGAGCGTGGGCACTCCAGCCTGGCGAAATCGTGCCGCGTGAAGCCAGTTTAAACTGTTCATGGTAAATAACTTGTAGTCTGGCTATTGTTCAGTGGTGCACAGTGAATGAACTGCGGTGACGGCAGCAGGTATGTGCGTATTGATTCACAACCCAGTGCAGTGATTCAGGGTGCGGCCAAGCCAGTTCTCAAGCTGCATCACCAGAGACTTGAAAAATTATAGTATAAAGTTGCCTTTCTTCATCAAGAGCATGTAGTGCTTTTGTGATTCTTGTGGGATGAGGCCATGTGGCGCTGAAGGGGGCCACCTCGCTCTGGAAATCAAAAGTGCTCAAAAGCGTGAATTGAATATTGGCACCTAGCCACTCACAAACTGACCCCCTCACTTGCTGAGCGAACTCTAGAACCCGCAGAGATGTCCACCATGCCACTGCCAGATCTGCCCCTGTGGCGGTCATCATCTGTGCCTGCCCGTCCTGCAGGCAAAGCCGAGGATGGACGCACCCGCGGCGCCGCGGCTGCAGTGTGCTCCCGCAGCTTGGGGCGGGCAGAAGCAGGCCTGCCGCGCCGCCCAGATGCAGTGCGGCTCAAACGTGGCACAATCACCTCCGGCGCTGCGGTGTGGCGGGGTCCGTGCCCCCCCCCCCCAACCTGCAACGAGGGGCCCTCCTGCACCCCGTGGAATCCCCGCAGCGCTGCTGTGGAGCTTGTGGTGGGGTGTGCGGAGGATGGGCGCACCTGAGCTCGTGCAGTGACAGATTCGCCACGTACCCCCCCTGCAGCTTGTTGAGGGGGGGCTTGTGGCTGCAGGGGTGGCTGCGTAGCCCCCCCCGCCCCAGCCCGGCCACTGCTGCCGCTGGCTGCAAGCCCGGGGGCCTGCAGTGACACGCCGTGGGTCGCAGCCACACCTGGTGTCACACCATATACCAGCGCGGCACGCGCTGTGGAAGTGGCATACGACGATGGGCGCTGCGGGGCACGAGGGGGGAGAGCGCCCCCCTCAACAGCCTGCAACCCCCCCTCATCTGGTCGCCCATCCCGGACAGGCACCGCACCAGCTGCGGGTCGAGGCGCCTTCCTTGCTTTGGACTTGGCTCGTCTCTTGATGCGTTTCGTGCGTTTCTTCTTAGGCTTCGGCTTACTCTTCTTGGGCTCAGCAGCCCCCACAGGAGCTGGCAGGGGGCTCACAGGCCCACGGAGGGGGGGGTGTTCCGAATGCAACTGCAGAAGAGGGCCATATTCACCCAGCCATGCGTCCTTGAGCCAGTGCATGGTGACGTGGTCTGCCTTCTGGCGGGCTGTGGCCCAAGCGTGCCCAGCGGCGCCCACCCCCAGCGCCGCGTAATACGCAATCAAGGCCCCTGGGGGCTGCTTGTGGGTGGAGTGGTACTTGGAACACAGCAGAGGAACAAGTGACTCCGGTGCGCTGGAGGGTGAGTCGCACAACAGCAGCGTGTGACTGTGGCCCGCAGCAGCTGTGAGCACCCGTGCCCCGACCAGGGCTCTAGCTAGCCTGGGCACCGCTACCACACGACTGCCGCCTTCGCCAGAGGTGACTGCGGTCAGCTTACCTCCGGGTATAATTAGGTGCAGGGGGCCTTTCCCCGGCGGAGCTTGCCATCGCCTGTCTGAAGGCTTCGTGTCCTCCCCCCCCCGAGATGCCCGGCCTAACCCCAGGGCTCCCAGCTCCCAATCGCCACATGTGAACAAGCCGCCGTTCTCGGTGACAAACGCAGAGTGCGCCTTGCCGAGAGTGATCTCAGACACGGCTTGCTTTCCTGCCAGCGGCCACACCAGCTCTGGGTGACTCCTGTTGTATGTGTGCCCAAGGCCCAGCTGCCCAGAGGAATTGCGGCCCCATGTGAGCACGGTTTTGTGCTCCGTCAATGCTGCAGTGTGTGCATCTCCGCAGGCAACCATGCGCACACGCACCCCTCTGGCGCGGTACAGTGCTCGCTGTTGAGGCATTCGGCCTGTCGCAGCGCGACTGGAGGTGTCGCGCGCGGGGGAGTAGTACCCCACTTCTCCCCCCCCCATCATACTCGACACCTCCTCGCTGCCGTCAAACTCCTCGTCTTCGTCGTCGTGGTACTGGTACACTACAGTGTTCCCGCTGACGGAAATGCTGTCCACGAGGGTGGGCACACTGGCATCGGCACTTCCGCCGTGCCCAAGGCGACCGTCTCCACCGTAGCCCCAGGTAAACACATCGCCTGCACCAGCAACACATGCACTGTGCCGGGTGCCAGCTGCAGCGTGGTATACGCTGGCCCCACCAGGAACACTGACCTGTGTAGGCACGAACACGTTGTCCCTGTGCCCCAGGCCGCACTGCCCAGCAGTGTTCTCACCGCATGCGAACACGGACCCAGAAACAGTCAAGAACAGGCTGTGCCGCCCCCCTGCCGCCACATGCACCACACGGGCTCTGGGTCCACGAGAGGCCAGGGTGGCCACTAGCCGGGGAGTCAATGCATCGCTGCCCCCCTCCCGAGTGCGTACGTATGTTGATGGGCCAGATTCAGCCCCCGTCATACCGGCGACAGAGTCAGATTCGGACCCCCCTAGAAGGCCCAGCTGGCCTTCACGCCCCCGCCCCCAGGCAAAGGCGTGCCCATCCACGGAAACAGCCAGGGAATGCTCTGCCCCTGCAGCCACCTTCACAATGGGCACTCGAGAAAGAGAGCGCACTAGGCACGGTGCCTTGGCGTCACTGCGACCGCCGCGGCCCAGCTGGCCGTGGGACCCGCAGCCAGCGGCAAATAGCACCCCCCCTGACACGATTAATAGCGAGTGGTTCCCTCCTGCGGCAATATGTGACACCCGCACACATGCCTTTGCCTGTGACTCCGCTGAGTCACCGCCTGGGACGTCCCCTGGGCCCACCTGGGCCGCCAGAGCTGCCTCAAGGGCAGCTGCCTCCTCCTCAGTGGAGTCATCGCTATCGCCATCGTCGTCACTGGAGCCCCCCTCGCCATCTGTATGGTGTCCGTTACTGGGCGCACCGAAAGTGGCAGTGGTCCCCTGCGCTTGGGCTTCGTCATTTGCCCCCCCCTCAACCCCCTCATAACCCCCTGCGTCCCCCCCCTTCAGTGCACTCAGCTTCAGGTACACTTTGTGCTGTGCGGAAATTTCTTCTTGACGGCTGGCCATGGCCACTCTTTGGCGCTTCACGCTTAGCTGCAGCTGGCTGAACAGCTTGGTAGCTTCGGCTCTGGACACTTTTCTCGCCTCTTCCGAGTGGCGTGCCAGCCTGGTGTCCCCCGACACAGCCGCCCCCCACCAATCTCCACGTCCACGCACACTGACAGACAAGCTGCGAGGGGTACTATCGCTGCCACCGTCGCTATCATTGGCCCTGTCCAAGTCCAGGGGGGGCACCTCCCCGCTGACCCCCCCCCCCTGCCGGCTGGCCCTGCGCTCGTCGTGGTCTGCTTTGGCTGCGGCCTTGCGCTGTCTTACCACCCGCACCATGCGCTTGATGGTGGCCATGGCAGCTGCAACAGTGAGGAGGTCCCCGCCCCCGCCCTCGTTCAAGCCGTACCATCTGGCGGAGCGGTGCAGGGACGCCAGGCCCTTGGTCGCCCCCCCCTGCTCAACCAAGGCCTGGCCGAAGCGCTTCACGGCAGCCTGTCGCTGGGTTGACGGGCTGGACAACACGTGGTCTTGCTTCTGGGCTGAGCCGTGTCGAGGGGGGCTCAGCTGTGTGACCCCCACAAACTGCTCTGCATGCGGGGAGTCGCCGTCTGCAGCAGATGACAGCCGCCCAATGGATGCCACCATGGCATTGGCGCGCTCCCATCGGGCCCGTGTTCTTTGCTCCATGCGTTTCGCTTCCTGTGCGGCCTTTGCTGCAGCGTACGCCGCCCCAGAAGTTTCCTCAGCGTCCCTTGTGAGAGTGGCCACCCGCATCGCATCCTTGCGGCCGTGCACCTGGGGATTGTAAGCGGTGTCGTAGGGTGTGGGTACCTCTAGGGCCGACAGTGTGGCAGCCGTCACAGTGGCTTCCGTGGCAAGCGTTTCTCTGTCCTGCCGGGCAGCCTGGGCGTCGCTGGCAGCGGCCCCGACGCCCTTGGGGGCCCCCTGCATCCCTTTAGCCCCCCCTGCCTTACGCGACGCCTCTGCTGCTGCCCGTGCCGCTTGCCGTGTGCGCCAAGACATGGCCAGCATGTCCTTGGGCGCCAGACCCAGCGCGTCAAACGTGTCAACAAGCGCCAAAGCCCGGTTCGTGCGCTCAGCCTTGACAGCTTTGTGTGCGGCTCGCCGTTGCAGACGAGCCGCAGAAGCCGTGATGGACACCTCATCCAGACCCCCTGCTGCTAGGCTGCCGTCTGTGCCAGTGCGGTGCACGCCCATTTTGGAGGTGGTGTCTGCGGAATTTGACCCCCCCGCATACCCTTCAGACAGCTCCCACGCCATCAGCGCTGACTTTGCGTCCCCATCCACAGCACTGGTTGCAAGTGCGTCTCCAATATCCGCACCTGCACCCACGCCCCGCGCAGCCGAATCTGCCACCACTGCTTGGCTGGCGGCGCTGCCCGCAGATCCAAACAAAATAGCGCTAGCGAGACGAGTGCGTGCTGCTGAGCGCATTTTTGGGGCTGTCAGCGCCGTGTTTAGACGGGCCCCCATATTCTTCCCCAGGGGGGGGCGTCCAGAGGCAAGCGAGGCGCTCATTGGTCGGCCACCGCTGGCGCCAGGGGACTTGCTTCGGCCAAGGGAGGATCCATTTTTGGGGGGTGATACCCCCGTCCGTGGGGGGCTGCCCGCACTGGCTGCAAGCACCATGCGGCGAGCCCTTATCTGCAGTTGCAGAGACACGCTGGTCTCAGAAATGTCATCATTTTCAAGAGACAGGGCTGCCAGCAGTCTAGCAAGAACAGTGTCCTTCTCTCCCTTGTTCCGAATGCGCCGAAGAGCCTTGATCATGTCTGCAGCGTCTGACGGCACCAGATTGTACTGGGCAATCTCGGCGATTTCTGCGTCTGAAAGCGGAATTGCTTCAAGCTCTGCCGCAGCTGTCCCACGCGCAGGCTGTGTTTCACTCTCCATGCCTTGTTCTGGTGCGCTGGAATCTGGCTCCGCAGCCGCCCGTATGGCAGCTGCCATGCGCTGCTCGGCTGTGTGTTCCTTGTTCTTCTTTGATTGGTTGCGCATGCGTGATGTGGTGGCTGTCACTGCATGTGACGCCCCCCCGGCGCCGCCGTCACCCCCCTGCCCCTCCCAAGCCGCCACCCGGCTCGTGGACATGAACGCCCAGCGGCGCCTGAGCGCAGCCACATCGCGGGGCACAAGCAGGTGCTGCGGGTGCACCCCCTTGCCCCCCCCTCCCACAGGGGTGTTTTGGGGGGTCTTCATTTTGTTCAGAGCCTGAAAGTACTCGGAGTCCTTTCGCTCCATTCCTGGGGCATAAGTGCGGGAGCCGGAGTAGGTCTCGTTTGCACTGCCACGAGCAGAGGTGGGTCGCCAGCGCCGACTGCCACCGCCGCTGGCACTGCTGCCTGTGGTGCTGGCTGTGGCGGGCCGGGCAGATGCTGGGCGCTTGGGGGCGTGCACAGGCGAACTGCCGCCGACGGTGGCATGCAGGGCATGTGCGTAGTCTGTGTCCTGCACCAGGCTCTGCTTCGCAACGCCATACCCCGCCACCACATCCCCGCCTGAGGCAAGCTTGATGCGGAATTTGCCGGGGCGGGCAGTGGCCCAGAGGAACCCCTGGCGCTTGCTGCGGACAACTTGTTGCCCGCCCTCCTCCCGAACAATGACGTCACCTGCGATGTATGCCCCAAGAACACTGCGGGCGGAATCTTTCTTCGCTGTGAGGGCCGCTGCAGTGCGCTCTGCTGCGGCTGTGTTGGCGGAAATGCGTGCAGACCCGGGTCGGGATGCACCTCGCACCCCACCCCTCATGCCCCTTTTAGACCCAGGGGGGGCGGGGACAAGCCCCTGGTCCCCAGATTCGAAACCGAAGCGCGTGGCAGCCTCGCGTTCCTTCGATTCAGCCTTTCTGTTCCGGCTTGCAACGGCAAAGTGGCCCGTGTGCAGGGCAGCTGTCAGACCCGCCTTGAACTTCGCCCGGCGCAACTGGGTAGCTGTCAGGGCCACTTCTTCGTCTGTGGGCGCTGGTGCCTCGGGGTCTCGGGGTGTGAAACCCAGTGCACGAAGCTGCTCTGCATGTCGTTTTTCAATTGAAGACTCGTGCGAAGGGCTCAAATTCTTCAAAATGCCTGCCAGACGAGCCCGGGCAGCCGGTGAGCTGGGCTGCTCGGTGCTGTCTCTGCCCGCCTTGCGCTGTCCATCAGTGGCACCCGGGTGTAGCATGCGCCGAGTCTGCTCCCGTTCCTCGTTGGTGACGCTCATGTGAAGTTGCTCCCGGGCATACCTTTGTGAAGCAGAAGTGGTGCCAGGTTGGGAGCCGAGGGAGCTGGCTGGGCCATCGCGCGACTGGCCCGTGAACTGAACCCCTGCTGGGGGGGCTAAGCCAATCAGGCCCCCCTCCCCTTTTTTCGCAGGGACTTTTTTCCCGCCCCCTGCAGCTGCCCACGCCTTGGAACCCGGAACACCCTTCACCTCCTCTCCGTTCAGAACAGCACGTTGCAGTGACTGGTGGGCATCCCAGCGCTGAGCCGCGGCGTTCTGACTCAAGCGCGGTGACTCCGACAGGGCTTGCTCCACCTTGCCTTGGCGGGTGGCAGCTGCAACAGCACCGGCCTGCTTGCCTGCCCCAGCAACGGGGCGGGGAGGCCCCCCTGTCAACGATGAGCGGCGGCCCGAGTCCATGCGGCGAGGGGGGGCCTTACTGCCAGAGAAGGACCCCCTGCGTTTCACGGCACCGTCATTTAGCGAGAAGCTCTGCAGTACACTGCCACTGAAGGCTTGCTGCTTGACCGGGGGAGCCCCCCCCCCCAGGGAGGATTTGCCCCCCCCGTCTGCCACCCTCTCCTCAGATTCACGCGCCCACCACACATCCTCTTCATCAGAGGTAACGTCCATCTCGCCTTCTGCCCCGCTGGTGACTGCAGTACCCTCCGATGACACGCTGCCCCCTTGACTGGCAAGGCTGCCCAGGCTGGCAGCGGACGCGCTGGGCGCCAGCACATCAGAGCTTAACTTACGCCGTCGCACTGCGTACTGTGTGTTGCTGCGTGCAGCGGCACCCCCCACCATCCACCCCCGAGGGGCCCCTAGGGAGGCAGTGGGACTACTGTGCCCCCCCGCCTGTGCCAGTGCCTGTGCCCGGGCAGTGGGCTGCAGGGTTTCAAAGTCAAAGTTCACCATATCCTGGGGACGCTTTGGTACTCGCGAGTGCTTAGACAGCAAAAGGGAGATCTCCTCAGCGGCCTCGTCTGCAGGATCGCTGGCATAGATGGCTTCCAGGGGGTCCTGTCCAGCTGAAGCCCCCCCCATGCGACTATGCAGGCCCCCCCCAACTCTGCGCGGACCCCACCTCAGCCCACCAGCACGGGCAGGGGAGGTGGCTGCACCATCGTTATCGAAGTCATTCAGACCCTTCCAATCGGCTGCCTTGGGGGCAAACCCCCTACGCGCCTTCCCGTAGGCCCCCCCACGGTGGGATGCACGTAGGACGTGCACAGCTGCATGTGACAGGCCCTCGGGGTGGGGCGAAAACATACCTGATGGCGTGTCCAAGTGGATGGCTGCAGCTGCAGTGGAGTCACCCCAGGTTGAGTGCAGCCTATGCATGTGCAGGGGGGGCACGCCGGCAGGGAAGCCTTCCAGGGCAAACGCCTCTGCTTGATCTGACATGGAGTAGCTCTGCACCTGTCCCTGCCCCTGGCTGGCTTGGGCAGAGATATCGTACCCCCCTGCACTGGGACTGTACTCCACCACACGGGAGGGGGATACGCTGTCACCGTGCCAGGCTGCAGCGTGCACTCGCCACCTGTGCATTGCGCGCACATACGACAGCAGCGAAGGCAGGAGGGAAGGCGCCTGCAGCTTCAGCTGGCCGCTGCACAGAGACTGCTGCACAAGGGGGGTGCTGTGAAGTGATGTGAAGCCTTTGCTGCTGCGCTTGGGGGAGGTCGTTTCGAGCCCCCTTCCACCCCGTTTGGTAGCCTCTTCGTCCAGCACACACTCTGCTGCTATGGCTTCTTCGTAAGGGGGGGGCACAAATAGCCCCGGCCGCCGCGAAACTTGTCGCGTCAGACCAAAGTTCCGCACAATGCCTGCCGCTGTTGTGCGGGTATCGGCGGCCAGCTGATCTGTTACATCTTGCACAGCTGCCTTGATGTGCCTGGGAACACCCCCAGTGGAGTTGTCATCAGTGGCCTCAGTGACCTCTCGGATGGACACCCCCCCACGTAGAGACGGGGGGGGGCTTCCGAATGCCCCAGCTGCAAGCTTTTCGTCTGCATCAGGCAGATCCAGCAGCGGATCCACCATATCCCGCTGGTTGCTCCCGCTGCTGATGAGGCCATACTTCAGCCCAGGGACGGACCGTCGCAGGGCACGAAGCGGAACCTGCTCAGTCACCCAGCCTCGGCAGAACTTGTACTTTCGCACGGCTACAAACGGCTCGCCGCTCATTGCACTGGAGGGGGGTATGGGTACCCCCCTAAAATACGCCACCCCAGGGGGCCCATCGTGTGACCCAGGGGGGCCACTGGCCCCCTCCCCCAGAGGAGCAGCTGCTTCGCTCCCTGGGGTAGCCAGGGTATGCTCTCCCGCGACTTGAGATCGTGTCTTGGCCCCCGCCATGCCTGTGGGAAGCACAGCTGACCGCACAACTTCCTCAGCCTTCACCAGTGCAGCGTGGGCGTCTGCCCGCGGCACCCACACTGTATCCCATGAAGCCTGCCACACTCGCTCGCTTTGGGCAAGGGCGCCTGCACCCAGCTCAGATGTGTCCCGCATACGCACAGCAGTGGCGCCTCGGGTGTTGCCGTGGGCGACTCTGCCCCCCCTCATAGGGGAGGCACCCCCGCCTTGCATCAGCGTGGCTTGCTCTCCAGCCAGACTCTTGGCGGGGGTAGCATGAGGGTCTCCAGATGCACGGCCAAGCGAGGCCAGGGGGCCAATGGGAGCACCTGCTCCCAGGCCAGGCGCCATGGGGTCCATCCGAGTAGGGGCCCCTGGACCGAGCACAAGGGTCCCCCTCGCGGCAGCTTCGATCAATCGGTACAGAGCCATTTCCTGTGCTGAGTACTGCACCCGGATGTACTCTGCCCCGTGGTGTACGGTGTGCACGACAGAAGCGCGGGAAGGCGAAGCATCTTTCTCAGGAACGCTGTCCGGGTGCATGATAAAGGGGGTGGAGGGAGGCTGCACGGAGCCCGCAGATGCTGGGCGGCTGGACGTTGTGGACGCAGACGAAGGCCGTTTACCAGCGCCCCTGTTCGTTTTGAAGGCGTGTGCTAGCGAGCTGGGCAGCACATATGTAGTTACAGGCGTGTTCCACCCTCCTGCATTGTAGTGCATGCGCAGATGCCGGAGGGGAGCGGCAAAGGGCTTTTCCCAGAAGGCCCCCGTCTCTGCGCTGCCCCTCGCCACACCCCGCCCTGGATGCCCTGCACCACTGCCCACGACGTCATCGTATGCGGCACCTCCGGCAAACACCCGTTCACTCCTTGCCAGCTTCACAGCTGGTGCCTTGCGACCAAGAGCCACCGCCAGGCGCACAGCCGGATCTGGTGACCACATGAAGCCAGGGGTGCTGGGGTCCACCACACTGAGGGCTTGGCGGCGCCGCTGTGTAGAGTTGTCGTGCTCCTGGGGGGCACTGAGGGAACTGTCGACCCCCCCATACTTTGCTTTTAGGCCCCCCTCGTCCTCTTCCTTCACTTCCCCCTGCGCGAGCAGGAAGCGCCAGGCACGTCGAACTGCGACCTTGGAACGATCTTGAATCGTGTCCAATACAGTGCTGAGTCTGGCTGGCGTTGGCAGCAAGGTAATGAGTCTGGGCGTGTTGGCCACCGACAAAACTCCACGGAGCAGCTCCGCAAACTGTCGGTCGAATGGGTTTCGATATGGGTCTCTCAGCACTGACGGCGCGATGCCTGCGCGCTCCAGGGCAGCCAGTCGAGCTGCAAGCGTGTCCCCTCGCGCGTGTGTCATACCATCGTTGCCTCGTGATGTGTTGCCGATGCCCTGGGTTCCCATGGCGCTGGTGTCGCTGGTGCCACTCACGGCACCCACTGCTGCCGCAGCCGCCGCCGCCACCATGCGCACTCCTGGGTCGTCCTGTGTCATTTCCGCCAGTGTTCTGTGAGTATGCGGCACCATGGATGAGGAAAAGCCGGTGTCCTCGAGCCCCCCTGCACCCCCTGTGGACCCCCCCATGCTGAAGGCAGACCCCGAGGAGGCATCCAGCGGATGCCGCCTGGACATGAGTGGGTGCAGATTGGAATCTGCCGTCACAGCACCTGAGGCTGCCATTGTGGGTTTTGGCCCCGCCGGGCCTGCTTTCACAAGCCCCAGCCCTGTACTGGACACAAGGCGGGTGGAGGGACGTGGCTTGCCAGATGACGACTGAGCTCCAGGGGGGGTCTTTGAAGATGAGGCCATGGCTTGATGTTGGCCCCCTGCTTGTTGTTCTGCCTTAGGAACAGGCATAGCGCCGACTAAGTGGAAGAACCCGCTGGCCAGAGCCAGCTTATTATACGAAGCGTCACCACAGGCATACAAGAAGCCTTCGTCAGAATCAATGCAGAACACTTTCACTGGTGGAACAACACAGCTTGGGCCATATCGTGTGTCAGTACTTGCGCAGGCATGCAAAACAATTCCACGTGCAACGCCGGTCGTGGCCAGATCATCCAGGGCACTCACTCGCACGATCTGGGGAAGAAACCAATTGCGCGGCGTAAATACCAGTGTGGTGGGGCTCACATGCACCTTCTTGCCTGGGCCGCAGTATGCGCTGACAGTGACAGGGGCACGCGGCCTGGCATCCAGTTGCAGTGAGTACATGTCAGCAGACCCCCCCTCCACAATCTGCATCCATGAGCGAGACACCGACACCCCTACACCACGGTGGGTAGTATTCTGCTCCTTTTGCACCCGGGCAGACTCCTGCAGCACTTGTGTCAGGTCCCCCGCGGCAATGGGCGCATTGCTGTTGAGCACAGCCAAGTCTGGGGGGGGTCGAAGCAGCTCGTCCTCGTCCACTGGACTCACGGCACGCACACGAGGGGGGCTGAAATGTTCCGCAGGCGGCAAAGCCACGCCCTTCCCTGGCGTCCGGATGGGGGTTAGCTGCAGGTTTCTGCGCTGGATGGCGGCTGCACCTGTGTCATCGAATGAGTCGCTTGACCCTGCCGTCTCCATCGTGGCTGTGCTGCTCGTGTCGCTGTCATTTGCAGGCGCTTCTCCAGCCGGCACCGGCCCAGCAGCAGGAGACAGCAGAGGAGATGCCTGTGATGGGGTGGTAGTGCGTGCTGCCCCGTGGCCTCTGTGCTCTTCACTGCGCGCGATGCGAGATCGCAACTGACTGGAGGGCATGGCAAGCTGGGTACCCGCACGACCCCTGAAGGCCTCCTCACTCCCCTCGTCACTAGTGCTGCCCTGCTGCAGCTCCTCCAAATACGCCGCCCCCCCCAGATTGCGCCGCAGCTCCTCCACACTGGATGCGTCGCTGGCAGCGTCTGAGTCATGGCTGCCGCCTCGCCGAGTGTCCGGCGTCCCATCTTGCTCCAGCCCCCCCTGCGCCCGCAGTGCTGCCTCTACACTGCGCAGATCAGCACGTCCGTATGGGCTGCGGGCAGCCATGTCCGCCGGCTGCGCATCGCCTGATACAGCAGATGCTGACGCAGCCAAGCGGCGTGGGGCCAGAAATGACCCCCCCATCTCACCCTCGTCATCCCCCCCTCGCACTGGGCTCATGCCGAGGCGGCTCAGCACATCTCCTGGACTACCGGGTGTGGCGTGCTTCAGGATGGGATCGTGCAGTGGGGGGGCGCTATACAGCGCATGTCCCCCCCCCTCCTGGGCCTGCTGTGTCGGCAGCAAGGCAGCTTGCAGGCGACCACCGTGGCCACGCACCGTGCCGGAACGTGCACCTGCCTCAGCATCCAAGCGGTTCTGCAGGC
>Ga0307982_1001709_pt1 | contig 17860 bp, 14 predicted proteins | sample OrgLakmetagen989_FD_201847 | JGI IMG/M metagenome (GOLD analysis project Ga0307982, IMG submission 201847) | Saline water microbial communities from Organic Lake, Antarctica - #989 | ecosystem: Environmental > Aquatic > Non-marine Saline and Alkaline > Saline | place: Antarctica: Organic Lake... | reverse complement strand
GATTTCTCACTAAATTCCAGGAGCATATTTGATAAAGGAGCACCTTCTTATTTTTTGTTACGCTTCATGCTATCCCGCGCGCCTACATTTAGCCTTTACTTCACACCTTGGCAAACATGCTCCCGACCAACTCGTCTTGTATATATTTCTCTCCCATCTTTTATTGTTTGGTCTCTGTGCTTATTCAAAATGGCGTATTTCCCTCTTGTATGTGTAGAATGGCTGCACAGCGCTCATTTTTGCTTCGATGAAGGGTCACACCGATGTTGTAAAGCTCCTGGTGGAGGATGGAGCTGCCATGAAGGCTGAAGATGATGTAAGAGAAAGATATCGCGAGTTACAGCAACACACAAAGACACACACGCTTGTGGTCCTAAACACTTCGTGGCATGTGCAGTAAGGCGGTGCATGAGCAATCGTTTTTTTTTTTCAATTATGATTTGCTTTTCGAGAGGAGCAGGAAAAAGGGATAATTCAACCAAGGATTATAATTTTGATGTCGTTATTTCAGCGTCAAGCTGCGTAAGGTTTGGGTGCACATGATTTAAAATAGTAGAATGAACTGATTCTTTTCTGGCAGTGTAATGCCTCTTCGTTGTCTGTGTCATCTCATGACATATCATGAATCATTTTTTGAATATTGTTTTTGAAGTGGTATCAGATTAAAGAACACCTCTTTTCAGATATTTTGTCTGAATATCCGCACGCCTACGTGGACCTTCAAAATATCATGGTGTGTGCCTCTACACATATACAGGCTGGCCAAACTGCGCTAATGTGGGCCTCGCAAGAAGGTCACACCGCAACTGTGAAGTTTCTACTAGACGCTGGGGCAGACAAGGATGCCAAGAAGAAGGTAAAAGAAAAAGAACCCGAAGAAGAGAGATTGAGAGTCTATGCCTACATGGGATACACGAGTTGGGAATTCGGCCTTCATAAGAGCTGCTTAACTTAAAATGTAAATAAGTGCTGTTTGGTGGGTGGTGCGAAGAACAACGAATCCAACACTTTTACAGTCAATACCAGATCATGGTTTTCTTTCTCTCTTACTTGTGAACAGGGAGAAAATTGTGCACTCCACTTGTTTTTGAGATCAGTCACAGTAGTCATATCCATCTTGAAGAGAGCGCAAGTCACTTATTTTTTTTTATCATTGTCACGTATGTCAAGAGCGTCTCTATTTCATTGTTTTCTTCTCTACGTATTCATTACTACTGTACTTGAATTTTTGCCCGTATTTCAAGTATTTTATTAAGTATTTGACTCTATGCGCCCACTGCTGTTAAACACACACAGAATGGCCAAACTGCCTTGGATATCGTCAAACAAAAAGGATACGCGGAATTAGAGGCTCTCCTCGAAGATTGAGTAGGATCATACTTCACCACACCGTTGCAGGGAGTGACGCTGCATGGAGTCCGCATGTCGAAAATTTCATTTTTCGCTTGGAATGGGGATATTAAGAATCTCGCCATAGAAGGGCGTTGCCTCAATGCTTTTCACAGGCGCCGGGCCCCAGCTGATCTCAGCGTCGCCAGCTCTCTTAGTGACCTCTTAGAGCACTATATCTCTGGCCGTATATCTTTTGCTTTTTACCCCCTCGAACTATGCTTGTTTCATATGTAAGCAGTTGCCTTAATTGGCTTGATTTTTAGTACAATAACACTAGACCACTCAGAACCTTTCCCGATCTAAATTTTAAGCGGTATCTCCTTTGCCGTAATAGCTTCATCGAACATATAAACTGCGCGGACATAATAAGCATGGCCTTCGTGGTGCAGTGATAAACATGCATCAAGCCATATGCAGCTTTGCTGCTCTGCCTACAATTTTAAATTACAGTTGAAGCCACAACTACAACGGAGATGAAGTCTGGAGAAAGCAGAAATCTTCCCCCCAAGCCGGTTGTCGAATTCGAAGTCGGTTATCTCGATATGGCAGCATTGGCACCTTCTAGCAATAGTATACTTGCCTAGCTAGACAAGACAAGAGAAAAACGTCGATGTCGATGCAGGGACATGTATGGACATGAAAATTGATTTTGAAAGGGACTCGTAACTCAGGTATTAGCTCTAGCACGCAGCTACAATATTTTTAAAGTAAAGCCTCTCAACTTATGGGCGCAATTTGCCACTGTACCCACCTAGAAAGATATAAAGACTCCTTTTTCAATATAAACCATTTATTTTTCTGAGCCCCCCAGGGGGGACTGGATTTAGTAACTAACAGAAAGGATGCCATCTAATCGGCGTTTGCAGAGTCCCCCGGGCCGGACTGGAAGCCTGGCTCGGGGTATTTATTTTTCTGAAGGCACCATGCGTAAGTAGTTGAGAAGAATATCGAGCTAAGATTCAGCACTGGTGATAGTAGCGATGCGGTCTATAAGGCCATCCGAGTTTTATAAACTTCGCTTATATAATCATAATGAATTCATTAGAGGCAGATTTTCTGAGACTTCCTAGGAGGAACTACTGGGTTTCGTAACGAACAAGAAAGGTTTTATCTGGCTGGCGTCTTCAGGCATTTTTTGAGAGACTTCGCTCTTAACAATCATTTACTTCTGACAAATTTCATTTCGGTGGAAAGTTCCGCACAGTGTAAGAGTAAGGTGCTGACTTGCGACAATAGCAAATTTCTTAAGTTAAAGAGGGTTATATGTTATATCGTTTTTATTGGTGTGAATGTGCATTTCCACATGGGACTTCCTTTTGTACGTCACATCTTGCGCCATAGACCCGCAAGTTGACTCATATGAAGTATAGCATAGCAGCATAGCAGCCGGAGGTCTTATACATATCCAGTTTTATATCTTGCGAATTCACAATGGTTCTATTCGATAAGGGGACTATGGACTATCAGATATGAGCCACGCGCGCAGCGTCCCAGCTGCAGATACCACAGCAATTGTCCTTTCTTAGGGCGAAGTGATCCTTGCTAGTACGTAAGTAAGTGCACTTGTTGATGGGGGCGCACAAAGGACAGCCGTAAGCATGGGTAAAAGGGTGTTCCTCTTTTTTTTTACGAGAGCCAATTTGATGTCAGGATTGTATTCAGTACAATTCTATAGTTATTAACCTTCGGCGGGTTTGGGTCGATGGTGAGTACTCATTTTCCCAGCCCAACTCCAGCTGTAGCCCCATATATCTCTTGAGGTGTCTTTGTTTGCGGGTATTTTACGTAACAAAGAAAGCTTCCGTGTAGGAAAGTACTGTAAAGTCTCTTCAAATGATCAATCCGAGTCTCCAAGCCCGCAGCAAAAATACAGCAGAACCAAAGGTGCGCAGCTAACCCACGGAAGCGACTCTGCAAGCGCATCAGTATCGACTCCACTGTCCTTCGTCTGAAACTGTGCGAATATAACCAAGCATGGCAATATCATCAAAACGATGATCGATCCACTCACAAAAAACCATCCAATGGCGATGGCTGCGTAGGCAATACAAAAAGTGAGAAGGACGACGGCGGCCGTTGGCACAAGAATTGAGTACGAAAGCCGGTACACGCATTGAATTGCCTCTTGAGCGCGGTTGCTTCGCCCAGCTGAGCGCAAACCTTCTTGCATTTGCATGGAAGGGCAACCGAGCACATTCCATAGAGCAAAGTGGTCGGGATTAGAACCGCCTGAGATCTTGCGGCCGCACAACCAGCAAAAGTCGCACTTGCAAGCTGGATTTGGGCAAGTCATGTGATTGCACCCGCCGCTTTTCTCTATAGGTTGCTTGCACCCAGGGCAAGGTCGGGAAAATTGCGATATAAACGCGGCTGCCGAGGCCTCCTGCTGTCGGTGCCTCAGTTCAAATTGTCGACAGGATTCCCCCTGGTGCTGATCGCTGTGGACAAAGCAATAGACGTGGCTGCACCCACCACCGTCGCTGCCTTTGCCTTTTTCCTCGTCAACTGCGTCGCCTGACTCGCCGCAAACCAGACGATTGCTGCCCGCCTTGGGGCCGACCGTGTTCGGGAACTGGCACCGTGGGCATTCACGGTAGTTCGTGTTTTCCCGCATCACCTGAAAGCGCGCGAGTTTGGCCTTTGACGCGTCGTCGAGCAGGTTTGAAAGATCCGTTGGTGAAAGCAGAGCGCGGCAGCCAGGCTCCGCTGGAGCTGAAGGAACGGCCTGCGAGGTTTCGCACATGGAACACTGCACGGTTGCAACGCCCGGTTCAGGCGCAGGAATATTGAAGAGAGTGCAGGCATCACAAGTCCAACCGTTGGGAGGTGCGTTTGTGAGGGAGTCATCGATGAAGGGACACAAGAAATTGCTTAATTGAGCCTCGTTGACTTTGACCATCAAGTATTGTGAGATACAGTCGCGACAAAAGTGGTGACCACATGGCTCTAAAGCATAAGCTGCAGTTATCGCTTCGTTGCAGAGGCAAATTTGGCAATAGAATTGAGTAACTTGGCTTGAAGAACGAAGGAGAGCTGGAAGTAGCAGCGAACCGGAACTTAAACCTGCAAAACCAACCGGCATGGCTTCTTTGAAAGACTTCAGGCTCAGCCGGCGAAGATGTTTCTTGGTTGTGGCGTCGTTTCGCTCGGCTTTAGGATCCAAACCATCTGATTGAGCTCGCATCAGAAGCGCTGGGGGCTCAAGCCGCCCGACGAAGGTGATTGGCGCGGAGGTTGATTTCTGAAGAACCGGGTTAACCCTCGGAGGCTCAGGCAGGCTCTCTTCGATACCGTCGCCCTCTTCATCTGTCGAGAGGGCCAAGGGTAGCGACATGGGGTTCGAGCTAACGGGAGGTGTAGAGCTCATGGGGTTGGTCACGGAGGCGCTCGCAGTGGACACCTCTGATGCCTTCGTAGAGTCATCCATGGTGATGAGTTTGCTTTGAGTTTGAATATAAAATGGGCTCACAGGCTCACTCTCAATTGGAAATTCCTCCGGCGTAGCTCATTTACCAACAAGTATCTTGTTCGACAAGAAAAAACTTGTGGGCCACAGCAGGCCACTGTCTCAAAGCTAAGTAAGTATCCCCACCGCAACAATGACGTAGTACTTCCGACGCAAAAGACAGCCTAGCAAGCTAGCAAGACCTTTCGATAGTGCTTTCTATCTTCCGATCCCTTATCTCCGCATCCATGTATCCATGAAGATCTCGGACAGCGACAAATGGGTTTGTTTTACAGCGGGATTTGCGAGGATGGAATCATTCTCGTCATGAAAATTCGTTGCAAAATTTTCAGGGCGTACGTAGACGAGCGGGTCGCTTTGGACCGTTACCACCACTTCCATGGTCACTCTGCCTTGTGTGCCTGATAAGGCTTTCCTTCTCAGCAGTGTAGTCTGCTTTGATATTTCTATCTACCAGTTAGCCTCCTCATTTCGGCCCCTCGGGGCCTGCGTCAAATTCGTTGGGATTCCCATTGGAATCGCCTTTTCATGGGAATTCCCATGAAGAGGATTATATACGGCGGGTTCTGTGGTGACGTCGCACAGCAACTTTTTGCGCCTTATGTCACATAAGTACCTACCATACCGATACGTCCACCTGGTTTTTGGTGTGGAATTAGATGACGGTCCGGACTCACCGGAACATCGAATGCAACATACATAAACCCGAATAGCGTTAGAATTCTCAGTCGTCTGCCTGTTAGCCTTCTGACTACGGCCCCTCGGGGCTGGTGCCAAAAAAAAAGGGACTTGGCTTCTACAGAGGGGGGGGAACCGAAAAATAACGTTATTTTGATGTTTCGCTGATTTTTTCGCTGAATCTTCGTTCCTTTTGAGGACGAGTTCGAGGGAGGACAGCATCGTAGCTTTGTCTTATCTTTTGCGCTCAGCGCCGGCATTGGGTTCCTGAGAACCCGCGACGACACCGGTGCGCACTCAAAAAGACTACTTTCTGAACCTGTGGGGTCCATTTGTTTCCTGCGACAATTCTGGGGAAACTTTTTAGTACCTTGCTGGGGCGCCCTTAATCTCACGACTACACGCTTGTTGGGAGGCAAGGAGGGCTCTGGGTACATCCTTGACACCATAGCTAGTGCCTCACGGATGCACAGTTCAATTAGATTCGATTATCGGCCATGGCAACATTTTCCCCTCTGTTGTGTGCTTCGCGCTATTTTGTCCAGATTTGATGCTTACGTAAAAGCCCAAGGTAGGTCGCCACGAGCGCGTAGGGCCCGACCGCTCGGTCTCTCCTTCGCCCAATATGGGTATGTAGGAGCTGCAAATCAAGAGTTTAGCCTTTTGAGGTCGTTTATCCGCGGCAACGGCGTCCTGGCTGATCTGAGGATTGGTGTAATCTTTTGGCGTTTTATGGCATCATTGCAGCGCATGAAACACACGTTTGAGGGCCGACCATCCTGACGCCCGAGGCAGACTTTCGCCACAGGAATCCCATTTGAACATTTGAGGAAGATTATACCGTGACTCGTGCTGCTCAATGGCCGCAGAGGCACTTTTTTGAGGCAATGCGTATTTTGCAGCCTGTGAGTCCACTTCGGAATGATCCACCAATGTACGCAAAACAGCAGACTGCTGGCTACGGTGAGCACTCTGCTCTCCTCCATTGGTAAGAATACTATCAGCTTTAATTGTAGCTCATTGTTGAAACGCCCAGTCGGAATCTTATGTGGTTTGGGGGGGTGGCGGCGCTGTAAATCACGTGCGTGCGCTGCCAAAACTTCGTCGTCGTCGACATAAATTCGCGCCACATGGAGGTATATGTAGCTGCCATTGACGTCAAGAAGGCTCCTAGATTCAAATGAGATAATGGTGTTGACTTTGCATGAGCAATTGTGGTCATTTGCTTGCATATGGGCCATAAGTAGAGGCGAAGGGGTTATACTCGGGATTGCTGGTGTCATACAGGGGAGGTACATAATGATAAAAATATTTACCAAGATCGACTCCAATTGCAATTCTGATGCCACCAACGCGTCCGCAAGGCCAAAATTAGCCCCAAATCGAACTCTTGTGGGCCTCTAGGTCGTTTTTTTGGGCCTAGATTAATTAAAATGGTATAATTTTTTCTTCGGTTCCCCCCCCTCTGTAGTTCCATTTCGACTCAAGGGGCTCTGGCGCCAGCTAGATAGGCAACTTCCTATAACTTACTAAATCTAGTCTGCCTCGGGGGGGAGCTCAGAAACACCCAAATGACGTAGAAGTAAAATGTTGCAGTGCTGAATGCGGAAGTAGCAGAGGTGTATGCGCGGGCGGTGTGCACAAGATCGAATTCCAGTAGACTTCAACAGAGATCAAAGTACCAATAATTCCATTGCTCATCTTTCAGTCTTTGAAGCAATTTAAAGGGGAGATGCGGAAAATTGAGCACTCACACCCACCACACTTCACATTTTTCATCAATATCAGACCTCAGGCGAAAGTCACGTGAAGTCTCGACCACCTCCGAGCCTATTCCATATGCAATTGCGTTGCACTCGTCTTTTAATTTTAATTGGTTTCACCAGAATATACCCGCATATCATATCTCGGAGACCTGAGCAACCCAGCACTCCCGCTCCCGACTCGAATTCAATTAGCTGCCAATTCGCAGCCGCATAATATAACTCCCATGCCGTTTCGAATTGGCCGGCTCTACTCGCACATGAACTCGAGCTCGAACTCATACAATCCCAAGCGACATAGAAGTCTTAGAAGTAAGAAACCAGTGCTGCGGGCAGAAGTGTGAAGTCTGTGAAGTGAAGTGCACAGTGCACGCGCATACGATGCGCACAAGTTAAGACCGTAAATAGGAAGCGCGTAGATCGTAGAGGGCAGGGAAATTAGTCCCTTCAAGCCCCTATAAAGTGGAAATTTGCATAGAGGAAACTTTTTGGCTGTTATCTCTTAAGTAACTGTTATCTCTTCAGTCATTGTGATGTAGATGCAAATGCACATTTTTGATGATCTTGTACTTCTTTTTCTTATCAGAAATAAGACTTAGGTGTGTCTCCTTGACATGGCCCATTGCGTGGGTGAACACGCCACCAATGGCAACTGTGCTCATGCCGTCAGCAAGTTTGATTGAATACGTCACATCGCCTTCCTCAACTACCGCGAGAGTCGCGCTGCTCACCAATCTCCTCCCATCAGCGGTGTGCAGGCAGTCGCCCGCTTTGATGTCCTTGGCCATGACAACAGCAGTGGCATAACTTTCGGCGGCGTGCGTTGAAGGATGGCGCTTGCTAGCGCAAGTGTCGAAGGTGTGGTGCAGCGTGGCTTTCAGCCCTTGGTTCCCTTTGCCCGTCATCATGATGTGCATGAAAGGTTCGGTCGATGGTCCGCGCGGAAGTGCCTCGACAGTTGCGAACACAGGCGTGGCGTGTTCATCAAGGGCCAGGATGCGGTGGCCTTCTTTTAAATCAGTTAGCGCGACCTGGGAAGCACTTCCTCCATCAGCGGCAAGGCGAGTTACGGTGGAGGTGTGGTGATAACATGTTCCAGTGTTGGTGCCGTCATCGGTCGCCGCCACGGTGGTTGCCGTGGGGTTTGGTGCAGGAATGGCCGTCGGGCTTGGTGTCTCGCAGTACGTTTGCTGCAAGTTCACCAAGTACACTGCACCCACGTCAGTATTCACGCCATCGTCTAAAGGAGCACCAACTGCCAAATCCATGACGCCATCGCCGTCCACATCACCCAGCCCCGTGACTGAAAATCCAAAGTGTTCCGAATACATGGTGTAGAAACTGTTAAAATTGCCGTACTGGTTCGAAATCTTCTGTGCGCTGCTCACATCTCCGTCTGTCTCCATGTATATCACATATACCGCGCCCGCAATATAACTTCCATCACCGTCGTGGCGAGCCCCTACTACTAAGTCCACCATGCCATTACCATCAATATCACCCAGAGCCTCAATTAATTGACGTGCCGAAGTAGTCTTCTGCATCAAATGTGTAAAATGTGCTAAAGCTGCTGTACAACATGGATACTTTTTGGGCGCTTTTAACGCTCCCATCAGTTTCGAGAGAAAGCACAAAAAAACCACCGCAACTATTGTACATCTCATCAATACCTCTGGCACCCACGGCCAGTTTTACAACCCCATCACCATCAATGTCTCCCATGGACCCTATGGCGTGGCCAAATAAGTCACCGCTGTAAAGAGTGTAAAATGCCCCGAAGTTCCCATACAGAGCTGAGATTTTCTGAGCATTCGTTATCCGGCCATCGGTTTGAAGGAAGAGCACATACACTGCACCCACTTCGAGGCCTCCGTCATCGTCCAAATCAGCACCCACCGCTAAATCACTTAGACTGTCGCCGTCCAAATTTCCTAATGCGCTTACGTCTGTGCCTAAACGATCACTCGCTTCTAAGGTAAAAAATGTGCTGAAGTCACTATAGAGCATTGAAAACTTCACAACTTTTTTGACTTTTCCATCGGTCTCGAGGTAAAGCAAGTAAGCTGCGCCCGCGTCTTGACTCCCATCGTCATCCGCGTATGCTCCTACAGCTAAATCCACGACGCTGTCTCCATCAATATCTCCTAAACCAGTTACTGAATACCCAAATTGTCCTCCTGTGACGAGAGAGTAGAATGCGTTTATGTTTCCATATAAGTTCGATAACTTTTGGGCATCCTTTATCATTCCATCTGTTTGAAGAAAGAGTATATACATAGCGCCCGCATTGGTTCCCGAATCGTCATCCCTCGATACACCAACGGCCATATCCACGACACCATCGCCGTCAATATCTCCGGGGGCACCTACTGATATGCCAATGTACCCTTCGGTACCGATGGTGTAAAATGTGTTGAGGTTACTGTACTGCATTGATATTTGCTGGACGATCTTCGCGGTCCCATCGGTGTAGCATTGTGTCGTGGTTGTGCGTCGACCCTCGACCAAAGCATTGCTTGGCCCTTCGTTGACTACCGCTGCAAAAGCATATCCAGAAGGAAGCAGGCCAGTGATACACATCAGTATACCAGTAGCCAAGGCACGATTTTGACGTAAGGATGCTTGGCCGCTCGATGACGATGAGCCTGCTTTGTCTACTTCACCACATTCCTGCGATTTCATCGTACATCAACTGTAAGTGCGAAATTTCGTTTTTTGACACAATGTTTATAAAAATTCGCGGTTAGATATACCTTAACTTTGCCAGGTACAATCCAAAGTAAGTGAAGAGCCAGTGCCGCCACCACCTGAATTTCCCGGGACAAATCAACGTGCACGCATTCTTTCTTAAGACAAGTGCATACTTCGTATGTCATTCGAAACTAAAAGTGTAACAAATTTGTACTCTAAATTACCATATGAAGGCCAAGGATAACGAAATGTGAAGGCGGATGTCCAGGTTCTGACTCCTAATCATAACAAATATTCGTGTGCGAACAGTTGGAGAAATTAAAGAGAAGTAAGCGTTATGGTGACACCACAAGAAGAATAAGAATGGATTACTTTAAAATGAAACAAGAAACCAAGATTTCGTTCAAGCAGCAATCACTTATCTTACTTTACCTGGTACACATCTGGAGCTTTCAGGCACGTAAGAAAGTTCCCATATTCGCACACTCCGCAGCAGCATGCTTCTTTGAAAAAGTGGCCAGAGCCAGAGTCGCGCACGCCAGTAATGTCGCCTGGCCAGCCCACCTCGATCTTTTCCCTGCTGACTGGTTCCCAAGAGCTGAGCTTGATTGTTTGCTCCGAATGCTGACTGATCACAACGGTGTCAAGTTCAACATTGCACCACACGTTGAAAAAAGATTCACCGTTGAAATTTTGATCGTGAGGTGCATGGGGGCTGTTGCTTTCCGAAAGCAAAAGTACTTGCATATTTTGGGCCGGGCTGAGGCCTTGAAAATGGTGCCGATGGGATGAAGTGCCTGAGGTATTCCCCCAAAAAGAGGGACGTAAAGAATGGCCAGGCACAGAAGAACAACCTCTTTTGTCATGTAATCAGAAGTAGCGATTGCTTGGTGCGTTCGCAAGGTGTACAGAATAGACTTCGAGGTGGGCACAATACATGCATGACGCATGTCTCGTAAATCAAGATGCGCCACCACCTTCATTCTTGAGGGCGCCTGCGCATGCCACCGCAACGGTAGCGGCAATGCTCAAGAGGAGGATATTGTTCAGGATATTGTTCAATGCCATTGGGAACGAAATAATTATGGGGCTGTGGCGCTTTTTGACCACGATGACGTCTGCTGTCTCGTTGTGAGGTTGTTGTGACCACAAATGTACTGTACAGAAGTACAGATATCAAAGAAGATTCCCTCGTCCCTCGTTGCCCCCAAAGATTCGGGAACTTCCACTCTTTATACTCTTTTTCGTTTCTTTTCTCGCGCCTCTCCCCGAGGGGGGACTGTTACGGGGAAGGTTACCATTTAGACAGCATCATGCGAGTCCCCAGTCCCCGGGCGACACGAACGAGCACTCATTCCCGCCGACTTGTATGGAGGAAAGACGCCAGTTGGATCCTGAATTGGCCTTCTGGAGCAAATTTACTATGCCTCTGTGACTACTGTGTACCTGTCTTTCTTTGTTATTGGGAGAGTATTAACTACTGTAGTCTAGACTAGGGCCCGGCTTGTTAGCTGCTACTTCCCTCCGTTTCGAGTGAGCACGCTGGTATTATTAAAAAGACCAAAAGAAATGGGTGTTATTCACTTCCATGAAGCCGCCCAAACAGATTTCGAGTTCAAAGAGATTTCTGCAGCCCTAGATGTAGGAATGCGTTTCGTCCTTTAATGTATGCATTTTTCTTTCGCCTCCCCGGGCAACCAGAGCGGAGTGGTGTTGTGCACCATAATTCGCTCTGCTTTGTCTTCCCCACGCCATTGCCCTTATTGCTTCTTGTGCGTGGCGATTGAAAGGAAACATGGAAAGAACACCTGGCAACTAGCAAAACACGGATAACTCATTTGATGTGTACCAGGTTCACTGGAATCCAGACCAGGCATATATCGCGGTCTTTGTGTCCGAATCGGATCTTCGATTATATATATAGAAGAAAGACGCCTTATAATTCGTTGTCTTATTTCTCAAAGCAACGAATTATCGTGCATCGTAATAGTAGAACAGCTAGTCATGCTCACTCGAGTCTTAAGGCGCTTTGCTTGGTCGTCCTCGTTATTTTCTAATCGCCAGTGCAACGTTCATAAGTACCAGCCCAAAGACAAAAGCACCAGAGTTCCACTTCGGGAGAACTACGTTAAGGCCATTTCCATCACTCTTTTGCGAACTAAATTAGTCCAACGTCCAGTCGCGCCACTTGAGGAGCATCACTTGATCCCCTGCTGTCACCAGCACCAAGTCTTTCACCTAATTTAGTACCAAGGCAAACAAAGGGAGGAGAAGGAAAATGGTTACTCAAAAACACATTCGTGGAAAGGTTATAGATATAAAGAAAAAATAAGAATAAAGGAAGGAATGCTTTAACAAGAAGATGGAATCGAAAAGGACGGAGGAGGCACATCCTCGAGAAGAAAGATGGGAACGACAGAGTGCACATCATCAAATGAGAGAAAGAAGAATACCACTGTCGACATGAGTGGGCAAATGTGTGCGTGTACACTCTTGGATGTGAAATAAAGGGTAAGGGATGGAACTTGAAATCTCTGCTAGCACAGAGATAAAAGTTGCATGCCACAGCGTACACACTTCAGATCTCTCTCTTTGTCTCTCTCTGCTCGTGGTTCTCTGCGTCTCATTCTAATTAATTATTCTTATTCCCATTCTATTCCACCCTACCAAGAGGGCGAAAGTGGGGCCCGGTGCTCTGGACCCGGCTAGCCTTAAATGCCCCGCTCCTTGCGACACTGAGGCCGAGCACACCTATGAGTACATGTAGCGCGCGTGTGGAGGTCAGGGAGGTATAATTGGTAAGGTATGGGGTGTGTGTTTGTGTATATTAGTGCAGAACCGGTGGCAATTTTATAAATCTTTGCTTTTTCTTTTCATTCGAAGGAACAACAAGAGAAGCAAGCCGCAACCTGCACCTATGCAACATGGAGACTCAGTTTGTTTTTTGGAAGGTGCATAAGCGAGGTTTGATTCGTGCAATACCTGCCCGCAGTGGGATCTTCTCAGGGTGAGCTGCCCTCCGGGATTGATCAGCAGTTCGTGCAAGCATTGCGTCCCTTGCTCGGTCACTAACAATAAAGGGTGGGTTGGGTGCAGCGCCACCTAATATAATATTTATCATCAAATAAAAATATGAAGTGAACGTGACGTATGCATAGCATTAAAATGGTGAACGTATGGTCAACTTCCTAGCCCCGAAAAATCACTCGAAGGTTGTTGCATGCTGCAACGACTAAAAACAGAAAAGAATCGACTGAACGCTTCTCTGCTATTCCCAGGGCTCTATTCTATTCTATAGCTACCTACAGGTAACTTTCTAAACGCAACATATACGAGCAAGCAACAGCCACAACCCCTTTCTCTCTATCTGCATCCAAGCAAAAGTACTACTCACCGATTCAGGCTCCGTTTTGAAGGTAAACCCCGCGCCGGCGCCAAATTTCGCGACCGGGTTTAGTTTCCCATCCAAAGTAAGCCGTAGCGTTTGCAAGCGGTGGTTTTTGGAGTCAGCCACGAACAACAGGCCGGAGTCGGGGTGTAAAGCTAAGCCTGTTGCAGGGTATCATGGTAGACGTGGAGGAGACAACAGAGGAGGAAGATGTAAAGAACACAGGAAATTGTGAGGATATGAGAGACGACGAGTGAAGAAATTAAAAAAAAAATTATAGCGAACATGAAAAAGTTCATGACATGAAATTCAAAAAGAAATTTACAGTAGAGGAATAAGTTGAAAGGGCTTGAGCACGAGAACCAGATGGAACAACAACACACACACACACACGAACCCGCCGGCCGGCGAAAGAAGCCTAACGCGTCGCTGCGGCCTCCGTCGCTGTTGTGCTTCTCGTTGGGCGGTAACGTGGTGGACGAACGGCCAAAGGTGGAGACGTAGGTGAGCGAAGGAGTAGGCCATTCGCTGAATTTGAGCACTTGCAAACGGTCGTTTTCGTCGGACACAATCACGAAACGGGTAGACTTTTGGCACGCAATGCCGCGCGGGTGGTTGAATTTGCCTGTGTGCACGTGTTTACATGTGGCACACGGTGACATGTAGTACTCGTATATACGTATAAGCCAACGAATATCACTTAAGGATAGATTGGCACACGTTGTATTTTGAAGCAGTTATCTTGGTGGAGATGAAGACAAATGAACACGAAATGGAACCAAGGTTGATGCTCAGATATCAATAATCGCCAACTTGCTCTCTCTTTGGTTGTAATCTTGCTCCTCTTTAGAATCAACTACGCTAAATCAGCCCCACTCCATCCTCTTCTCTACCCCCGAACCCGCGTTAAATGAAGCACGTCCGTCTCTCACCGGGTTCGTCTGCATACCCAAACGCGCCGAAGAACCCTTCCGCTTGGAGTTGGCCGGTTTTGGAGTCCAAGCGCAGGATTGTGATCCGGTGCATGCCCCACTCCGCCACGAACACGAAATCGTCCAGAGCCGCCATTTCCCATGGGCCCCCAACCTTGAGGATTTCAAGAAGGAGGACATGGAGAAAGATGAGATATTTTTTTTGTACGCATAAGCAAGTAGCGACATGAAGGCGCAAAAACGAACTCAGACCTGTAAGATATACAGTGGTGGTGCTGCTGAGTTGCACCTACAAATAATTTACATGAATTCCAACCAACGACCTTAAATTCTATACTACTACTACTACTACTACTACTTCTTCTTCTTCTTCATTGTACCTGGTCCATCTCGAGTGCATATTCGAACACTGGTTCGGGTGTATTTTTGCGAAGAACACCCTTTTTGTCCCCACCATCTTCGTCTTCATCATTTTCTTCTTTGCTTCCTGCTCCTCCATTGCCACCGCCAGCGGCGCTTTTCATTTTGGTTGACTGCTGCATGAGGGCACTCGGCGACAGAGATTGGCTGTCCACAATCAAGTCCGCGCTGCTCCGAAAGAACAGCATTTGAATGCGTTTGTTCGCGAAGTCTGACACCAACAAGAAACGGTTCCGGACAATCAACAAGCCTCGAGGCGAATTGAACCTGCCTGGGCTTGCGCCGTGCTTCCCAAACGACATCAACTTCATGAGGGCTTCTCGCTTCTTTTTCTTCTTTTGTACCACCCCTGTAGCAGCACCACCTTTTCCGCGTCCAGCAAGCGCTGACGCACGAGGCAATCCTGAACGACTGCTGCTGGACGAACTTTTTCGGCCCCAAAAGCCACTCTTACCGCCGAGCACTGACGATAGAACAGCAGATGATTGGTTGGTGTTCCCTCCGATTCCTGCTTCGTCATCATAACCCACACCACCATTTCCTGCTTCTCCCTCTATGGATTGCGATTGCGGTGATGGCTGAGGAAGTGAGTCCCACAGTAAGAGCATGGCAAAGAGGCAAGCCAGCGACAAGTAGCACTTCCTCAAGCGTGATGGAGAAGACGACGAAGACGAGCTCGGGTAACTGTTTGACACGGCCACTTTTTTCCTCGGCTCATACTTCGATGGATCGCCAGAGACAATGTCTTCAACCCCATTGGTATTGCTACTGCTGCTACTGCTGCTGCCACTGTAATTGCTACTGCTACTGCTAGAGCTGTCGGATGGCACTGAATTGCTCCGTGAAAAAAATGAAGAAATGCCCGACCTGGATTACGCAAAAGATGACATAGCCCATAGCAATCACCGGGCACGATGACAAGCGCAAAATACAAACACGAGAGGATGAAGAAGCTAGAAAGGAAAAAGGAAGCACACATGCATGCGAAATAGGAAGGTCGAGAAGATAGCTGCTGAAAAGCATAACAATGGATTAAAAGACTGCTGAAGTGAATCGGTCGAATGAGACAAGTAGTGATTCCATTAAAAAAAAGTATTTTACCTATAGGTACCAAACGAAGACGACGAAGTGCTCTTTTCGGATGAAGGCAGGGACGCCGCATAGTCGGTATTAGAATAGTACTTGCTCATGTCAGGGTACTCGTAATCAGCACCGTCAGACGAATTCGTGGCCTCGCCTTGATAGAGATTCTCTTCACCCTCTCTTAAAGAAGCAGCCAACAACGATGGTAGCGGTGGCGGAGGCTCAAGAGTGGACACATCAACCGAATCGTTCGTGTGCTCCACCTACAGTAGGCAAGGCGAATAAGGTGTAGGCGAGAAGTGAGGTTAGAGGTTACTTAAGATAGTCCACGCAATATTGATAACAGTAAAAGTAGGGTAAGTAAATTCGGAAAAAAAATATTCTATCTGTTACCTGGAGCTTCGCGATCGAAGCAGTAGCGGACGCCGTCAGAGCGCTTATGTCTGACATGGCACGAGCTAACTCCGCGCTCTGCCACACACACATACACACACACCAGAAAAAAAAAGTATACCAATAACACAAGAGCGCACCAGGGAACTGTTCACAAACGGTACATAATGACACCCATAAGCCTCTTTACATAAAATTTGTCCAGACTAGGGGCACGCAAGCTGATTTCATGGCTTTATTTTTCCACGGCAAGAATGAATTACATTAGCCATTTCAGAGAGAAACAGTACCCACGAGAAATTTAGGAAGAGATAGACAAGCAAAGGAGCACATAAGGAGAAGAAATATATCAAAGGCAGACCCGTATGCTGCAGTATTAACAAGGATATCATTACCTTCCGTGCTTCGGACAGAAAGTCACGATTCTCCGAGTCGCTCATCGTAGACCTTGACAGCGAGCAAAGGAACACAGTGCCAGCAGGATCAGTCGATTCGAACGATCGTAGAGTAGTGCATCTTAGCGTCAGGTACAAGTAGTCAAGCTTTATCGAATATCTACTCGTTACTACGAATACAATCACTAGCTTTAGCTACTAGCTACAGTAATTCATCTGAAAACAGTTGCTTCGACAATGACTGCCATCGACAGTGCACTCATTAGCATTCTATTGAGCAGGGTCGTAGTCTGCTCCAGGCTATCAAACCTCGAATTCAGGACGGTATACTCAGGGCTTCAATGCTCAAGGCTATCAGCTAGGGGATCTACAATCCCTTGCTATCAGCGTGCCCAGTATACAACCACAGCCCGCACTCAGATGATTTCTGCTTGTGGAAACCATCATCCATCATCATCGTCGGCATGGGATACTGAACGAGAAGAATCCTAAAATCCTCCAATCATCATTCGTATTGTGTCTTTCTCCCCTGTAACCTGCAACCCTCCAGGCTTCAACGGACAACAACGCGTGCAGACTGCAACAAATTACCATGAGAGAATAACCTAACCCAAATTCCCAGCATCCCCGCACCTCCTCACCAGCCAAACGAAGTGATACTCGCACTTGTGCACACTTAAATGACAAAGGGCCTAGTGCTACGGGCGGAAGTGCAAACGCTTGCGACGCGCGCAAGTCACTGCATTCCCTCTCTCTGTGTTGATCTGGAGAGGCAGTCTTTCCGGATCAAAACCCTGCGCCGAAAGCTTTATTTCCAAACAGGTGACTGCACACGGAACAAATCCGAGACCAAGCTCCGATTTCCATTGTACCGGTATCTGCGTTTGAGAACTCGAACTTGAACTAATACAAACCCTCGGGGCTCGAGCCAAATGACACGGAAGCCAACTCTGCGGGCAGATGTGTTCGCACATGCGATGCGCGCAAGTCGAGATCGTACATAGGAAGTGCGCAGAGAGAAGGAAATGTGGTACTTTAAACCCTCTCTAAAGTGGAATCTGTTCGTGAAATAAATTTTGGAACCAGACTTAGGTCTCTTCTCCGTCTGTTTCTGCATTGAAGAGAGCACACCGTTGCTCCGTCTCTTGGGCTAAGACCACCATTTTTCGCACTCTATTATCCACATTACCGCCATATCTTCGTTTACCCCTTCTTCAGCAGCGTGCCCGGTCGGGGTTCAGTTTCTACCGTGGATTAGA
>Ga0307982_1001707_pt1 | contig 17877 bp, 19 predicted proteins | sample OrgLakmetagen989_FD_201847 | JGI IMG/M metagenome (GOLD analysis project Ga0307982, IMG submission 201847) | Saline water microbial communities from Organic Lake, Antarctica - #989 | ecosystem: Environmental > Aquatic > Non-marine Saline and Alkaline > Saline | place: Antarctica: Organic Lake... | reverse complement strand
CTTGTTCTGGAGGCTGGAGGATTCATCAAAACGAAGCTTTATGCTATTTGTTGTTGTTTCTTTTCCATTGGGGAGTATAATCTAATCTCATCTAATCCCTGTACTCCCGAATATTCGATTCAAATCATCTATTACATTTTATATTTGTTCAAACCTCAAGGGGTGGCATTAGAACAAAGCAAATTTCTGAATCGGACATGTGCATGCACCAAAATCAGTGGCAAGAAAGAAATCCTGAACTCCCAGATTACCAGCTTCCTTAGCTATTTCCTCCATTTTTGGAGCTGCTGGTGCCGGTTGTGGAGCTCGCAACTGGCTGCAGGGGTTTCGAATCCCCAACTTCTTTGCTGCTCCGGGTGGCAAAAGTGAGAAAGGCCGTGTGGCCCCGCATCGACACATTCGGCCTGGCCAACAGCCATTCTTCGCCCACAGAGCTGAAGTCCGCAGGTGTGCCTAGCTTGTGGCTCGATGAAACACCCAAGTCTGTTCCTGTATTTTCATCGACAGGCTCAGCGTCGCGTGCTCGCTTTTTCCCTGCCGCCGTTTCCTTCTCGTCTACTCCATTCGAATCTCCTGTGGTCTCTCCAGCAGGGCCTGTGGTAAAGCCATTCGTTCCAGCTGCTGCTGCTCCTCCAGTTGAAGGAATATTGACAGCAGCCCCTGGAGTGGCTACCGGCTGACCCAGGTCCAAACCAGGGGGTGTAGCTTGCCCGAAATCGGGGACGGGCCACGCTTGCTTCGCGACGTCATACGTTTTGAGCCGGGTTTCCAGCGTGCGAATGCTGTGGAAGCCATTGGCTCGCAAGGCAGCGCACGTTTTCATCACCTGCTCGATGCACGGAGAATAAGACGCGAATTTGCGGCTGGGTTTCAAGCAACGGCTAGCTTCAGGCACGGCTAGCCACGGCTCTGGCACGTCGAGGAAGACAGCGTCGGCGGTACCGTCTGGGATTGGGTCGAAACCTGCAGGAAGATCCTCTGCTGCGACACCACTGCTGCTGCTGCTGCTAGAGTTGCTAGCTTTCGAAGTATCTTCAGTGCTTGCAGCGGTTGACGTGTCGGCAGCTGCATCTGAGCTGCTTGGACTAGCGAGAGTGACGGGAGCTTTCCCACAAACGTCGCGATGCCTGACCGTGCACAAGTGAGCTAAGCCATTGCGATCAAATTCGCGCGTAGCTGCCTCCACACGGCCTGCGTTAAACTCAAAGGTGTGCAAATGACCATGCGGCGCAACCGTGCGCATGATGGTGGTGGACAGAGCGCCGCTGCCAGTGCCAGATTCGAGCACCACGTGGCCTGGTCGCAAGCCCAAATGAAAAACCTAACATAGAACAGCCATTTGATTGTAATCAATCGTACGAAACATTATTTACACTCTGCATCAGCTGAGCAACACTAGTAGTCGATGGGAAAGCACGTGCACGCGCAGTGATGATGAGAATTGTAAGTAGGATGATGTAGGTGCACCGTACCACAGTAGCGGCGTCGAGCTCATGCACGATTTGAGTCCGGTGGTTCAAGGCACGGGCCCACAGCTCAGGCGTCGGCGACAGCGCATGGACCCAGCCGTTGCTAAACTTCGACTGCCACGTGCAGCCAAACTCACGGCCGATGAGGTCATTGTGGTGGAACGACCCCCATTTGTTGTTCAAGATTTCGCCAGGCACTGCGTACACGTAGCTCAGCTCGTCGTGAGATAAAAACACGATGACCAAGCTTCCGGGCTTGATAGTGCGTCTGGTTTCATTCACTGTTAATGCAAAATCCATCTGTATTTACTATCTATGAATGTGGGGGCTGCTTTCGACCTAGCCAGCCAGCTCTAATGGAACACTCGAGCCGCCTTACTGTACAGATAAAAGTAGTCTGTGGTAACAAAACAGCGAAGAAGTACAGACCAAAACGGCGATGACAGCCTTTAATCCCTATACCCTGTAGCCTTCTTGCATTGTACTGAGCTTAACAGTTATCACCGTAACGCGTAACGCGTAACGCCACGAAAATGCAATTCCGACTTCGACCTCTATGGGCAACTGCAGAACCGGGAATTGACTCTGTATTATGTGAGTGCTAGGATTCAGGTCCACGGTCCAGTTGATGGTGTTGTGTATACGCATACCTCAGATAAATCTGGCCCAATGCTGTGATAATGTACACATAACGCATAACACTTAAGCAGCAAGGTATTTCGCCTCCGAGTTATCTCCCACGGCTAGGAAAAATGAGCGAACATGATGACATCTGTGTGTGCGTTCTTCTACTCTGAGCACAACTATACATCGGCTCTTCTCCTTTCTTTTTTCAATACGAGGATTTAAACTTTGTGAATGCCACCGCGTTCTGATTCCTTGGGCTATTGATGAGGTCTTGAAAGCATTGCATTATACGTTTGAAGTCGTTCATGTACTCCTTCATCTGTGAGTCCCATTTCCAAATGGTCAGCGGCGCTTTTCTGACTCTGGGCTGCATGCAAGCGCTTCTCACGTGACGCCAGGGTCTGTTTCCACTTTCGAATGGGTGTCTGGGACGGCGTATCAACCCGAAGTGCTGCCGACGACGTTGAAAGTGGATCTTCAATGACTTCTTCCAGCCAGTCAGCGGGCACTATGCGCCGTCCGTGTGGAAAGAGAACGTGCACGCGCAAATCGGGGGTTAAATGCCTGTACTTGAAGCCATTGGCTTCAAGAAAAGAGCCGATCCCGCGCACGACAATACCGTGAGTTCCGCGCGGCACCCCTGGAACAATGCGGTCGAGAGTGCTGTCGGAGGACGCTACGGATTCTCTATTGGAGTGGCTGCTTTCGCGACTTCCTGCGACGTTTGGTCCACGCAGCCGAACAGACCCGCCTTCTTGCAAGACGTACGCCGCTGTCTCCCGTGCCCTAAGCGCACTCGAGTGCACTTGTGGGTCGCTCATGTGTTGAGAACCGTGCTCCGTAATGGCATCGCGGATGATTCCGAGTACTTTGGCGCGCTCTCGCCGCCAGGCACACATCTGTAAGTAGTCTAGAATGTACCATCCTAAAAGAGGCCCCACCGTGATTCCTAACCAGCTCCTTGCAAAACGTTCCGCTTCAAATTGAGCACGAGCTCGAGCTCTCGCCACTGCCTCGGCTGCTAGAAATGCAGCAGCATTTGCTTTGACATGTGATAGTGCAGCAGGCTCTGCATCCCCGGATAATGTTTTATCGAGCGGTACTGTGCCTTCTCTAATAATAGTAGATTTGTCGAAATTCTGCTTGTCAGCACCTTCTTTCGGCATATCTCTGTTGGTGGTGAGGACTTCTGCGTGACTTCGTACAGCTTGGGCAGCTAACCATGCTTTCGAGGCCAAACTCGCACTGTCTAGGTGAATTTTAGCTGCCCTCAACCGAGCTTTTTGTCGAAGCCCCGCTTCATCAAGATTGAGCAAGAGAACCCACCAGCTCGGGTCGGAAGAGACCTTGGAAAATTTTTGACCTATGTCACTGCTCTCTGGCAAACTTATTTCTTTCGCTGCATGTCCAGCCTGACTTCTATGCTCGTATTCTACATCTGGTAATAACTCTTTGTTGTAGATTTTACTTGATCTTATAGTTTCCAAGTCTGCGTTTTCCTCACTTGCATGCTTGTGAGTATCGTCTGACGTAGATTGAAGTTCGCTTCCACTGAAGAGACGAACGTTGTCATGAGGGAAATGACACAACTCTCCCGACGCCATAGACACCTCGTATACTCCACGTCTTCCAAGAAAGGAGTTGCATTTTGCGACCATGCCGTCATACTTAGGTTGACTTGTCGAAATAATTACCACTTCTTTACCGCAGATTTCAAGACTTGCCAAGGATACGACCTTCAGTATTACCCGGCTCTCTTCTAGTGGTATTCGAGGATATCTACGAGCCCAACGGAATTGATTCTGAGATTCTTTCAGGAGATGATCATTATATCGAAGTGCTCTATCAGGATCATCTAACAATACAATGACTTCGTCGCTGGCATACACACGCTCGACTATTCCAGTTCCAAGTTCCGAAAGAATTTCATTTTTAAACCAGTATGTCGTCACGCCCCTATCAAATACTGCTACCTTTTTTCCTACAGCAGACGAAGCCTCTTGGCTCCTAAAGTTCTTGACATCAATTAAGAAGAGAGCGAATCGGAATACATCGCTGCTCGGATTGTATTCCTGCAGCAAGGGCATAACCAACGAGTAAACGTATCCAATCAAAATATTTATAATCACCGATGTACCTGTACCATTTCCAATTAAGATTGGGCTATCAAGTACCAACCAAAGCACATAAAATGCAGCTCCGCAGGAAGCAAAAAAAACAAAGGTGAGTAAACTCGCTGCAAGCGCTTGGGATATGTGATTGCAACAGCGATTCAGCATGCCGCGACTACCATTAGCAGAGTCATCACCAATCAATAAGATTGCTCCAATACAATTGACGAGCCGATGGAGATATCTCTGAGGAATCGTTACAATCAAGAGAGTAGTCCAAAAATTGTTGAAGTTCTCTGAAGCTGCTCCTGAAGTTGAAAGCTCGCCCAGTTCTATAACATAAATTTGGATTACCGTAAGACTCGAACACGCGAAGAAGTCGATAAGTAGAACTTGCATGCGTTGAAGAGGAGAAAATACCGAGTATTGGGATCCAAAGATAACTGAAATGATGGGGTGCGAATTACAAATATGGTGTTTGTAGTCTTGTAGCCATCCACGTGGCATCACGAGAGCAGCTAAAGCATCAATCATAGGGGCACTAGACCGCTTTCCCGGTTCCATCCCTTTTCCAAAGTATAATTTGTTCATGGCAAGAGTTTTGCATTTGTAATAAAGTAGTCTCGAATTCCGGTTAAATTCTACAAAGAAATCCCATGCATCGCGCGGAACTTCACAGTCATCCTTTTTCTTGATTAAGCCAGCTCTACGTAATTGACGGCGAATATCTGCATCAGACCCATGGAACAAGTCACTCAAAGCCGGACAGTTGGCCAGCTGGAGTGTAAACTGCAGACCACGATTGGTTCGACCAGCAACGAACTCGCTCACATCGATAGTCCCCGACTTATCGGCGTCGAGTGTCTCAAATAGCAGAGCATCAAATTTTCCATCAAAGAAAAAAGTTGTGGAACCAGTGCAGTGCACGATGCTAACAAGTTCTTCGAAGCGAAAGTTGTTATGGGAGTTCGCCTCCAATACATCCGCCTCGCCGCCAATGTACTCGTCAGCGATCACTGGAGGTTTGAATGAACTATCACGCTCCCCTCTTAGTGACTCCGTACTGATATCATACGGATGTGTATTTTGCTTCGCTTTAAGTTTTGCAAATCTATTCCTCAAAACTTTTTGGCGTTGCTTTCTGCAGAGTATTTGCAGCGGAATTCCACAAAAGAGGCAGTAGCATAGTCCACAATTCAAAATAACCATGGACATTGAAAAGGCAGCAACATTGCTCCAATCATCCAGCGGAGGTGACGAGGCAACATACTCGAAAGCTGCTCTTAAAGCTGCCCCCCAATCATGATTAGACACTGCTTCATTCATATTTCTCGGAACGCATCAGTGATCTAAGCTCCAACTTTGATTTTGCACAGCTGTCTACAAACTGAACTACTTGCCTAAATATGCTGGATGATTTTAGGAGAACGATGATATAGACACATCAGTATGCCATGCAGCACACTCAATTGTAGTCATAGTTAAGGTGCGTACGAATCAAGAGACATCATAGCGTGATTGCATCTGTCTATACTACAGATAACACAAACGAGCACAATAGTCTACCGTAGTACTGTAGACTAGCTACCGTAGATAGAGAAAGAGTAAACATTTCTTAGCACCCGAACCGACGCGGCGACTTCAGTACAGCAGTACTGTAGTACTGTAGTAGTGTAGAAGCGTGTAGTCGACTTCTCTACTTCTCTAGCTAGCTGGCACCTTGTATAGCACATAACAACTTACATGATACTATTCGAGCGATAGAATTTGTACGAGCCTTGTGCATTTCTAGCATGTTATCATAAGTGATTATATCATCCTGAGTTACTTATCATAAATATGTTGAGCAACCAAGATAATTCTGTATTGGGCGTCCAGCTTGAGACTTCTGAGGACTCTCCCCCCTCTTTCCCTTCTTCGAGAGATTTCCAGGAGGTTCGCAACAGCGTATCAAATAAATGATCACGAGGCCGAAGTGCTATTAAGTTTTTTTTATTGCATTAGCCCTAATGTGTACTCGACCCTGCGCTAGGTTGACGATATGGTCCTCGAATATCTGTTGTTTCGCGGATTTACGCGCAGCTTTCGCGCTGTGGTGGCTGACAGCCAGGGTGACCGACTCCGCGCCTTCGAGGTAATCACGTTAGAGATGTAGGTTTTATTAAACCAGTTGAGGTGATAAGTTTTAGTTCCTGAATGTGTCAGTGGCTCATGTGCTGTAAATTCGACGCTCAACTCATGTCTACTTTACCCCAGGTGGAGCGTGTCTCTTCGGAGTTGATTGCATTGGTTACGGCTCACGACTTGAGTGGCTTGGTGGCACTGTGGGATTTCTTGAACAGCCGCTTCTTTTCGCATCTCGACGCGGGCTATGCTGCGACCGTGTCTGCGCTCAAGACCAGGCTAGACCGGCTGTTCCTGGTGCATGCGGTCAAGTCAGATCGCTTAGACATGGTGCACGCTTTCTTTGCGCTTCACGGCGCGGAGATTCACGCGCGCAGCCGATCCGAGCACTTGATGGCAGCCAACGATGGCTCAAGTAGCAATGGCGAGCTGGGGGGCTCTAGCAGCAGTGGCGTGCTCTTGGGCAGTTCCAGCAGTAGCTGGTCGGGCGGTGGCGGCCTCTCACCGTGGTCGGCGTGGTTTGCTCTGCCTTACGTGGCAGATCCAGCAAACGACCCCACTTTTGCCGCCTACTTCTCTACGCAATGGGTGAGTTAGGTCATTCGCGCATGTCTTGCCACCACGAGTGATTTTATATTGAACATTGTGCACCTCTTGCTCTCTTTGACCATTCCTTGTTCAAACTACAGAACTTTTCGTTGGAGCCGTTCAACTAAAGTGTCTGTGCGCTTTTAAACATTAACATTATCACGTTGCTTTGATTCTTTTTTTAAAAACATATACGTACGTGCATAATTATCCGCTGCGCGCGTGCATCAAATATTTCTTGTCTGCAGATGTCATCAGTGCGCACCTCACTGTTCAACTTCTTGAGCCTCGTGTTTCGGGCTACTCCTCTGCCGAAGTTGTTGCTGCTGGAGAAATGGCACACGAGCCAACACCAAAGGACGCTGCGCCAGGCCTTAGCAGACAAGCAAGTGGAAGCCAATACTTTACTCTCGCAGTTGGCGCAGTCGGAGAAGAAAGTGGCTGCCTTGCTCTCCATGAGCAAAGACCTCATGGAGTTCGTGAACCGCCGCGCTTTAGACGACGCTAGAAGTTCCGTAGCTGCCCCGCTTCGAGGAGGACACGCCAGCGTGAGTACCGATTGCGATACCAATTGCAGCAGCAGCAACAGTAGCAGTAGCAGCTGTAGTATCGGTAACGGCAGCAGCAGTGGTAATGGTAGTGGTAGTTTAGGAGGTGCAAATGGCGCCAGATTGTTCGAAGAGGAGTTGGAGCCTCCAGGACACCCTACCAGTGGTACAACTCATTTGTTCGAAGACGACGACGGCAGTGGGCAAGTGCGCGCCGCAAGAATGCGGCAGATTCGCGAAGCTGGCGCTTCAGTGCTCAGCCTTGCGTCAGACTGTGCGGCTCGGCACACTCCTGGAGGTGCGCGTGCTGCAAATAGTGCCGCCCACACTTCCACTTCTACTGTTGTAGATCAGGGTTCCTCGCCCGTGCGCGATGGCGTTGGAGGAAGCTATCCAAATACAGGCGCAACTGAAGTTGATGTGCTCAGCGCTGCAGTCAGTCAATGGCTCCAGACACTTCGTTGACAGATCTTTGGTTATTGTTGTTCGTTGGCCGTACCGAATTAGCTCTACTACCTAGGCCCTGGTTTTGCGTTACTTATCGGAAGGCCATGACTTTGGGAATAGGGTTAAAGAATCATGGATTTAAATTTTCCTGTGCGCTGTATTGCTGATTTCAGAGCCACATCGAGATTCCCACCATTACCATAAAGCATAAACCCAGAAGATATTTCGCCCATTTGACCCCCACCCTCTCACTGATCACTGTTACTGCTTCTTTAGACCTCCACTTGCATACGCCCTTTGCCACTATCACTTGCTGCTTCTTACCGCCAAATTTCACGTAGCTAGCATAATAGTATACGCTTAAATCTTAACTGCCCTTATACCGCGCATGTAATATAACCCGCCTAGTCCGAGGCCTAGAGTTAAAGCCGAAGGTCCTCCGGTAGCCCAGTTCTCCTGGTTTATGTACTCAACATATATCTCCTGCGTCGATCGTAATTAGTTACTTCCATGACAAAAATCCACACGCAGAAGCAGCCACAGCAGATAAAGGCCCTCTTGCCTACGTGCACCAAGAAACTTGGTCGCGTAACTCCCCATGTCCAATGAGGAGAGTAAGAGTCAAACGTCAGAGCAATGTCTTCTCAAATACACCGGCATATCACCTTGCATTTTGTCGCTGTCTGGAGCTGGCATTGGGTTGATGGTGCACTCGCTCTGTGAATTCGGCGAGTAAACTTCACTCATTTCAGTTTCAGAGTATATAATGTTTGAAGTCTGATGTGGTGTCGCTTGCAGGGTAGGCTTTCGAAAGCGCGTATATATCCAGAAAACCAAAATGCCAAGTCGGGCTACAGCCCAGAAAGCGATGAAGAATATGGAAATGGCAACAAATTGAGCTGATTGTGATACGTACTTGGCAATCTTTGGTACTGTCTTCTCGTTGTCACATCGAGTGATTTCACAAAGATAATTGAAGCGTGGATCCTGAATTTGAGAGTCAATTTCGGTACCAAGGTAGTCGTGAATTCTTCTATCTACGGAATTCGACAATGGACTACTATCACTAAATAATGTTGCAATCACTTCTTCTTCAAAAATTTCGCAGATGTCTACCCCAAGCACTACACAACCAACAGAACCAAAATCAGTGTCTATGAAGGCGATTCCTCCAAACCATGTCTTCAAATTGGTTTCATAATTGGAAGTGTATCGCCAGATATCGTTATCACCTTGTTCACTTTGAATAGTCAAATCAGAAAAGCTAACTTTCATGCTCGCATTTAACGCAGCCGTAAGTATCATGTTGCCATTCGCTGAAGTTGAAATAAAGCCAGACTTCACAATCACTTTGCATGAAAGTTGCACGTAAAGGAACAAGCTCACATTCGAAATCGTGTCAAGCGATAAGCTTTTGAGATCGTCATCAACGAATAGCTCCAATGGCCATGAACGATTTAAGGGTTTTGGATTGAAATTGATGTCCCCGGCCAGATTTTTCAAAGTTACAGATACTCCTGGTATACCTGAATCTGGCTCGATATTTGAACCATACTCCCATGGTACATAGTACTCACCAGCGTGCTTTCTGGTTCCGTCAAGAATCTCAATAGGATTGAAAGCCACTAAGTATTTATTGATTGCTAGCCCAACAAAGTCTGGCACTGCCTTCCAAACGTTGTTAGTCAAGAACTGTTGGAACGAAAGCTGCGGGACTGAGTCAAGGGGCACATTTGACGATGCCACATACACCCCAAGGTTAAGTTGCGTACGGTTAACGAGGCTAGCTTCTGTCGCGTTATTGGATACGGGATTGAACCCCCCACCATCTGCCGGCGCTCGCGTCAACTGCACGTAGCTGTAGCCGTAAAAAGCGACCGTCAGTAGGACACTGTCAAATGGAAGTAGACAAGACGTAGATCAAGTCAGCGGACAAAAGTAGTAAAAAAGGATTCGTTGCTAACTGCAGCCTATAGAAGTCACGTAAGATCGTTCACTAACCAAGCATCGCCAGCATGACCAAGATATTGACATCGTGAAGGCATGCGAGGTTGTCAGCTTGAGCCTTCATGCACAACTATCTGTACTCTACTGTGGCTGCGATAACACTGGGGTGTGTGTGCCCTGTTCCCTTCTTGGTGCGATCTAATTTTCTAAGAATACGTAACGTTTTTGACCAAAATACGCAACTCAATACGCAAAAAAACCAAAACAGTCCAGTTTCAAATACGGTATACACCACACGGCAATAGTGCGAATACTGCAGCGGCGTGCGCGCCGCCACGCCACGATCAACGTAGTTGATTTCAGTGACGTGACAAGGTTTCAGAACATGGTTGATGTCAGTGACGTGGCAACGTGTCAGAACATACGTATAAGGTGTCAAAACATATGTACCCAGATAAAAATGTGATGTGACACACACACAGACAGACATTTTTCAGTGAGAGCAGTTTTGAGATGCAGGTACTAAACATCAAACTACGTTGATCTATTGGCGTATACTTTCAAATTTTCGGAATCCGAGGCTACTTTCTAGTGCGCAATGTGGATAGGACTCCTGTGTTTGCCAAGTCCTTGGGTGCAAAAGGCAGCTCTTTTTTCAGTGTCCTGACTTAGGTACGAAAGGCCAGAATTAGAGGGTCAACAGGAATAAATACAAATACAAAACAAAATTAGCTTGTGCCGTGTCAGCCTTCATCATGCCTTCCGTCATCACATAACTCCGGCCACTCTTACTCAGGAGCGCAATGCCATGGGCTTCCATAGCTGCTACCACCACAGATGCCTATAACACCGGCGCCACCTCAGCTGCTTACTGGCTGGGTCGCACGCTCTTGGCCGAATGGGTGCCCTAAGATGAAATGGGGCCGGGCGCTTAAGAAGGCTCCTGAGTGCAAAAAACTTTCGGTCAACTTCAAGGAATGGCGTGACATAGCAGAGGATAGGTCGGAATGGAGATCACTAACGTACTCGAAGCCTACGCCTCCTTCTGAGAATTGATTCTAGGGTCCTCAAAAGAACGCTCAGCCCAGTCTGGCTTCTTCTGGGCGGCCCTATCAACACACGATGTAAAAAGAGCTCATCATTGCACACACCAACTCGACGAGGCGCCATGGAGCTGAGTGTATACATAATACAAAAAGACCAGCCTCCAGCCTGTCGGCTGTCGGACCTGGCACAACTTATATCACCATGGTCCTTGGTACTCCTTTTGTTGCTGTTTTGTTGGGGCCAGGTGGCTGAGCTCCCAGCGACTCAATACCGCTGTTAAATACAGCGGCAGCAAGCCGAATCTTATGACTTTTTGCCTTCTTCAATATTTATCAGTATAGTATATAGTCCATAGTCCTTTGGTCTTTGGTGCCTCGATGGGCGGTAAGAGAAAGAAGATAGAGAAAGAATTCCTTCTTGGCTTCTTGGGGGGGGGGGGGGGCTTGAAAATGACGGCAGGTCTTTTTTGAAACGAATTAGTGAATCAACTTATCTAAATAACCCAAATCCAAGCGGCGCTAGACCCATACTCAGCAGTACGAAGTCAGTAGTGTTCCAGCGGATCCGTTTACATGTAGCATGCGGCTGTCATGGCCATGACTGAAATTTAGAAAACCAAATACGTCAAAGCGCACTTGGTCCAATCGAAGATCAAAGAGGCTCACCGCAGAATTACTCGTTGTCTCTTTCTTCCTTCTTCAGATCGACTAATTCTGGCGTGCTCGTTTCATCTTTCACCTTCTTCGCGGGGTTTGCTGTTGGGGGCTTTTTCCTTTTGGGTTGTGGCGGCAATTCGAAGTCAACGGCTACATTGACGTCTTGAATGTTGGCACCGTCGAGGAGTTCGTCCCCGCTTTTCACTTTCACGACTTCGAGCTCATGCATCCCTCCCTTGTATGCAATGACAATGGTCGACCCCAAAGTGAGCGAAGAGTAGTACTTGAGCTCTGACTCCATGACCGCCTAAAGAGAGCAACAACAAGCACAAGCAAGAATAAAACAAAGAGATGAGGTATGGCATAAAAAGGAATCACGGAGATCTAGGTGTAGGAACTGCACAGTTTAGAAGTGCCTCTGTGCGCTGAGTAAAAAAACACGGAAGGAGTCTGCAAGCTTCCAACCTGAGGGTTCGCCCAGCTGCTGAAGTCTTTCGTCTTGGGCTTCAAAGTCACCTGTGAAGGTGCGCGCGGGCGTTTGTTTTAGTGGTGGTAAAGGCTTGAACATTAAACTGAAACGCACGCCTCAAGAGGTGGGTGTAATTTGGTAGCTCTTGGTAACTTGAATAGAAGGTGTGTGGTAAGTGTGTGCTGCCCTCAAAGCGCTCGAAAGGATGATAGCGCAAGCATAGTAGGCCCGCTTGAAGATGTGCGCATCTCTCAAAGTAGTGGAAATACCAAAAAAGAATGCATTACCTGAGCCGCTTCCCGCAGCCTCACCCACGTGAATTCCACGACTTCCCGAGGCTTCAGCTGCATGGCTTGGAACATCCACCGCGGCACAAACACGTAATTGCGCGGCGCTTGCCAGTCTAGCACGTGGCAGAACAGGTGGTCTAGCCCTGAAGGTTCTCCTGCCGCAGATGAAGAGGCCTTCGCTTTTGCTGCTGCACCCTGTTGCTCGTCCGCGGCGACTTCATCGTTACCCTCGTCCTCATCTTCTGTATTCTCGTCGTCGGCATCACATTTGCTGCTGTCCTTCAACTCTGCCGGTAGTTTTCGCAACTCGAATTGCCAAGGCGGCACAGGCTTTCTCTGTACACAACAAAATGAGGCCATCGTTGTTATCATACTTTGAAATGGCGAATCAACGTTTCGGTTATCTTGTGCGCAAGGGCACACGACAAAAATAAAGACTAGTAGGCCCAAAAGCGAATTACGCACCACGAATACGCCCGTCATGAGCTCCTTCGGAATCGAGACGCGGTCGGAGACCTGAAGCTTGCCATGGCCTTGCTGTCCTGGTGGCGGGTCAAAGTGCTCAGTGAGCGGCAAGCAAATCACGCGGCGGTGCAACGATCCTTCGCTCCGCTGAAACGAATTGTAGTCCTCAACCGCTTGCTCGGCTTCGGCACGGGCTAGAGCCTACGAAGAAGGAGACGGCGAAATTCGAGTAAAGCATAGTGATATAGCCTAGCATCTTTTACATGGGTCGCCATTGAAGGTTAGCAGGTTATCAGTCATTTGATACGATCGAATGGATCGTTGTGCTACTCTTCTTGAACATTTTGTCAGCTACAGATAGTATCGCCATGAGCGACTTTCACCAACGCACATTGTCGACTTTTTGTTGCCGAGTTAAGAGCGGTCGACGTGGCGGAGGCCTGCTGGGCTTCGTGGAGGCATCAGCAAATGTTTGTGATGCTAAACCTAGGAGCACAGCAACTAGGCCGCCAAATCGCCTGGTTGCCATTTTTGGTTCAATTACGAACGAGGAATGATTGAAGTAACGAATGAGTTCGGCCAAAGCTGAAAGCTGGGATTGCTGGGAGTTGGGTCGGCTTTTTCAGTCGTTCTGTCTCTGTAGTCTAGTGCTCTCTCATCATGACTTCACCAAGCCAATCTAATCTAAGAAGCATCGAAGGAAAGATAGAGTTCACTTGAGGCTTAGAGGTGCTTGCCCTGGCTAGCAATACTAGAAAAGTTGAAGTTTAAAGTAAAATACAAACTATTAAGGTAGCGAGGGGCTAGCTAGAGCATAGCATAAAGGTCTTAGGTAGGTCCAATGGCTCACACGCCGGTCATCATTGTTCACGGTAGGCCGAGCTTAACCATTTAATGTCTAACTCAAACTAGATAATTACACCTATCAAAATGCAGCACCGAGAGTTCAAGCCTAGCCCCAATTTATTTTCCTTGTTCAATGCTCGTTCATTCTCTATTCATAATGCAGGCGGAGCGTGGGCCATCCCCGAGAGCCTCTGGGTGCGTTCGCAAGAAGGCGTGCTGCGAGCTGCCAATGCTGGATTCGGCATCCTAGAGACTGGGGGCTCAGCAGTCGATGCAGTTGTGGCTGCGGTGAGTTTGATGATATTTTTCTTTGTGCTTTACGATTGTTCACGAGACTCGGCACCATCTCAACCTGAGCCTCCCGCAATTGCCTATGAAAGGCTGATCGACTATCTAGAACACCTACGAATGCAATTGCAGTGTACTCTTTTCGAGCTGATTGAGTCACTGCCACGAAATTCATGAAGTTGTATATCAATGTACCGCGATGTTATGCTCTTAGGTGAACGTCTTGGAGGATGACCCAGTGTTTGACGCCGGCACAGGGAGCTGCCTCACAGCTGACGGCACTGTGGAGATGGACGCCGTCGTCATGGACGGCAGCAACCTCAAGACTGGAGCTGTGGTGAGATTATGTAATAACGAGTGTTACTGTCCCTTCGGTGACTACTCCTAGCGTTTATAGTATAGGGCGTAGCCATTAAAATGGTCGACATGATTGTTCCACGCTTCTTCTTCATTTTCGTTACTTTCACTCTTGTTTGCGCCCACAACTAGGCTGCCATACAAAACGTGCCCCACCCTGTGAGCGTAGCCCGTGCGGTGATGGACACTACCGACCACTGCCTTCTGGTCGGAAGCGGCGCGGGTGCCTTTGCCGAGTCCCGTGGATTCAAGCGCTGCCGTTCGGAAGACCTGGTGGGTGCGTGCTTGCATTCAAGTATGAGTCCCACTCTCGATGCTTTTCCTTGCCATTAACCCCCTTTCACTCTAATCAGAATACTTCTTGGAGCTATTTGTGAAGAACGATATTTTCGTTGATGAAATGCCTCGCAGGTCACTCCGGAAGCGCGAGCCGAGTTTGAGGCGGTAAAAGCTTACAAAGAAGGCATTTCAGTGCAGTTTCGGGCTGCGGCTGCCACTTCGCCTTCGTCCAGTGCAACCAGTGATGCTTCTACAGCAGCAGCACCTAACTTGCCCGCAGTGGCGCCGACACCACCACCACCACCCCATGACACTGTGGGTGCGGTGTGCGTGGACGCGCAAGGCTGCGTGGCCGCTGCTACCAGTACAGGGGGCATCACCATGAAGCTGCCAGGCCGCGTGGGGGACAGCCCGATTGTGGGGTCGGGATGCTTCGCCGACAACGAATTAGGCGGTAAAATCAAAGCTTTCAATGGAATCTTTTGAATCTTGCACGTTTGCTACCACTTCATCTTATGATTTCAATTTCTTTGTTCCCTTCTTGTAATTAAAATCTGCGTTTTGGTATCTGCCCAAAGGTGCAAGCACCACCGGCCACGGAGAATCCATCATTAAAGTTCTGCTTGCGTATCGCGCTCTATCAACGGCTGAATCTCTACGCACCCAACAGCCGGTGGCTAGCAGTGGCGGCAACGCCAGTAACGGCAGTGGCAAGGATGACAGCAGCAGCACTAACCCTGAAGCAGTCGCTTGCCGAGACGAGTTGGCGCGGATGTTGGCGAAGGTAGGCGGCGTAGGCGGCGTGATTATGGTGGGGCCAACTGGGCAGCCGGGACTTGGACACACCTCAGTGAAAATGCCTTGGGCTGTGTGCCAACCGACGAGCAGTAAGACTGCGCAATTAGCAGGGGAGGTAGAGAGCGCTGGTACCTCGACTGATGGAACAGCTGAATGTGCAGAAACGAGCACTACAGCAACCACTGCCATGTGCCGTGAAAAAGCAGCTGCTGCAGCAGCGGAAGCGGCGTCCGCAGGCAGGTGGCTGCGGAGTGGCATGGACTCAGATGATGCACCCAGGGACCTCTGCATTCCGAAATAGATAGCACCCGGCTACTGCTAAGCGCATTTAAGAAGAAGGGTTTTTAACGACCGCAGGGCCCTGCTTCTTGCTTCTTTGTTCTCCGTTTTGGCGTGAGATTTAAAAAAGAAATTTGGGATTTCTGTTGCTGTTTTGTTTCGTTCTCACTCCAGGCTCCAGCTCAATAAACAATTAACAATTAATATATTACAGAAAGATGGGGAGGTGGAGAGGGGTCGGAGAAGTTCAATCATATCCATAAGCGAAAACAGAGGCCCGACTCATTCTTACTGTTACAATTGCCAGTTCTAGTCTATTTCAATGCAATCTAGCCATCTAGGTCATGAAACTTAAAAAATTCGGGCTTCAAGACATAAAACATAAAGCACAATAATGGATATAGGACATACAGAGGAGTGAGAGTGGAGGTGCCGGTAGTCCCGTTTAGAAGCCCAAATCCAAACACATACATTCAAGCCAGACAATTCTCTATGAATCAGCACATAAAGCGCCACCGTTATTGACTGTCCTTATTATTCGCGCCCTGGGCTTTCAGGAAACATCGCCGCGTTGGCGCGCATCGACTCGGCCGCAAAATCGAGTGTCGCTGCTGACATTGTCCCGCTCGGTCTTCTCTGCCTCGTCGGTGTGCGTGCCCCCCTAGTGTTTCTTCCTCGCATAGTCTGATTCAACAAATGGCTCACGAAGGCTTTGTCTTTGCCCTCCAAGCGCATCGTTGTTGGCGACAGGGCTGGCAAGGAACTCTGGCTTGGGCGTCTTGGCGTGGCTGCTTGTCGTTGCCTGGGCTTCCGATCTAAAGGATGATCAAACACCTGTTGCGCTGCGCCCCGAGGTGGAGCTGAACGAGGACGATTGGGTTCCTTGCGTGCCCCGCTACTGCCAGCGCTGCCGCTGTCAATGTTACCACCCCTGCTCTTGGGCGCCGCGCCGCTCTTGCTGTGGTTCAACTTGCTGGTCTTGGCGCTCTCAAGGCCCCCACCTAATATAGTAGTAAAAGCAGCACCGCCCACGAAGGACGACGGCGTCAAAGGTCCCAGGGTCGGGGTGAGTTTAGGCCGCCCAATGGCGCGCCGCTCAGCTGCGCTGTTGACGTCGCGGCCGTTGAGATAGAGCGCAAAAGGAACGGACCCCATGGAGTTGCGCTCATGGAGGCAGCGGGCAGCGCCACGGGCTTCGAGGAAGCGCACAACTGAGAGAACAACACAGAAGGAGGATAAATTCAAGTAGTCTTTCCTCAAAAACTTCGACAACAAAAAGAAGCAATCAAAAGAAAAATAGACGCAAACGCTATGTGGCAACTCAGTGCGATGTCGAAAAGTACATTCTCGTTGGCACGAAGAAGTCAGGAATCTTATCTATTGCATACCTTCAAGATGGTTCTGTCGGCATGCGTAGTAAATAGGACTAAACATTGGCAGCACGCAGGTAATGAGACAAAGAAGCAGACGAAGCAGAATGTGAGCGTTGAGAGCGTCAAAAGAGCGCGAAAAAGATACAGAGGTACTGATAGCCCTAGAAGCTCACACCTGTTGCCGTCCTTATCTCGCACGTCGACTGCAGCGCCGCGACCCAAGAGCCATTTTACTTGGTCCAAATTTCCATCGCGAGCTGCAGCGTGCAGGGCGTATTCAAGACGTGGTCCACGTGGCTGGTTCACGTTTTGTATGCTAAAGGCGCGCTTGAGGAGCCAACGCAAGTAAGGCTTCTGCTGAGGGTCCAAGAATTCGTCCATGACTAACACTTCAGGTGAGGACTACGAGCTATGAAACTTAGTCGAAGAATACGTCAGCCGCAGTATCGTTCAGAGATCTGCCAGGATAAGCCTTGCGTTCAAAGGCCCTTTTGTTGTTTACGTGGCACGTGGCGTTATCGTCAATCAAAAGATCAAAAGGTGCAGCACAACAAAATCAACACAACAACTACGCTCCTAACGGGGTGGTTGCGCCAAAATTCTGAGAATTCGTGTGGGCTAGTGATGGTTTTTAACCCAAGAATTGGAAGATCCAGGTTTTTGTGGTCTTTTGGGGGTTAATTTTTGTTTTTTTTTGGAGTTTCAGAAACGCCACACCTCGTATTGGGGGGGGGGGGGTAAATTCAAATTACAGTAGGAATATGGGCAGGATTTAGTTCGGGGTAAAGAACCCAATTATTTAGGTTTATTTTATTTATAATTCTAACCCCGCCCTTCACTAGCTAGTCACGGCGGGTAAGCATGTGGCA
>Ga0307982_1001705_pt1 | contig 17887 bp, 7 predicted proteins | sample OrgLakmetagen989_FD_201847 | JGI IMG/M metagenome (GOLD analysis project Ga0307982, IMG submission 201847) | Saline water microbial communities from Organic Lake, Antarctica - #989 | ecosystem: Environmental > Aquatic > Non-marine Saline and Alkaline > Saline | place: Antarctica: Organic Lake... | reverse complement strand
AAAAGACAGGGGCTGTGAAACAGCCCTCACAAGCACTACCCTATAGGGCCACTATTTTGAAAACACCGTTTTTCATTACTTCCGCATTAAGGCTCAGAAAAGAGCACCACCTCCCTCGAGAGGAACAGCCACTGCCGGAACACACAGACACACGCACAGCATGCCTCATCAGCATCACCAACAATGCCTATTTCTATATATGCACAGCAGGAATGCAGAAAAGAGAACGTCTCTGAAGATAGATTAGTTGGGCTCTCGGCACTCTTCCAGTTGTGTTGGGGCCTCTCAACGCTGGGCCCCTACGGGCCCCTGCGTAACGGCGGTCCCCATTCGCATCCCCACCTCCTGTTTGGCCCCCACCCCCCGGCCATGGCCAAACAGATCTAACTCTAGCTGGTGGCTGCTTGGTTATTGCGATTCCTGCGCAGATTCGGTGCTTCAAGGAAAGCTCTAGATCTGGGGAGCAGCCTACCAGTCAGTCTGTCTCCCTACAGCTGAGTGTATTCTTGTTGCAGTACATGCTGGCGCTGGGTAAATCAGCTTGCAAACGTCAATACCACAGTTGCACTATAATGCCGCAACACCAGCTGACCGCTAGCCGACCAGGCCAGCTTCGATCGAGCAGTGGGGTGCGCTGCTTTCAATGTGATCACAAGGGCATGGGCATGGCGACCAAACTCGAGGCGACACGGGTGAATAGCAACGCAAATGCATTGAGTGCTATAGAAATTGCTGCGTTCAGTTGCGCACACTGCCAGTGTGCGCAGGCGGTGAAGTTTCACAATCGCTGCGAAGTGCCCTTCTCGCTGTGAGCGGGCATTGAGGTGCACCGCCACAGCTGCATGCAACCATGCCGATTCAAAGCATATTTACAAGTAGCATTTAAGAGTTAAGCCCCGAAATGAACCGATAACAATATAGAATGCAGACGCAGACCGGGCAGTGCTCAACTCCCAACTCAGTGACGATGATCTGCTTCACCCAGTGCCATCGTGGCATCCGGAGTGTCACGCTCCTGCTGCCAAGCAACCTCATTATGTTTCATAAATGCATCGGTTGGGGGATGGTCCACCCAAGGGGTACGGAAACCCTGCGAAGTAGGTGTGACTGTTGAGGAGCAAATTCCGCTGAGGATTGGTGAGACCTACAAATGTGTAGGCACCATGCTCCGTGCCCATAGACAAGAAATACCACCACATGCCTGCCCCAAGAGCAATGCTTGCTGCTCGCAGCTGGAAGCTGTACCGCGGGGGGTTGAATCCGCCGTACTTGCCGATCATGGTGAGAGAGCACAGTGCACAGGTCAACTAACTCGAAGAGACTGAAGCAGCTATGAGCGTGCACGCAGTTTGCAAAGATGGTGGAAGTGCCAATGCAGGGTAGGATGTTGCGAATGTCAGCCCGCGTGTACGAGCTGCAGCTATCAGTAGGATGTTCATGATGAGATGTGGGGGCACCCTGGCGGAGTTGCTGGGCCCTGTCACAAACTTGCGTTGCATACGTTGGATTTTAGCATGGACTTCAAATTGCAGTATTAGCTACGCCTGGTACCGAGTGCAGGATCGAAGTCATTGCGGTTCATTTCGTCTGACACAAAACAGGGAGCAGCAATTTCTGGGAAGCAGTCATGAATCCAGTGTACTTCTACGTTCCCAACTTGATTGGTTATGGCCGTGTGATTGCTGCGATTGCAGCTTTCTTCTACACATTCAGCAACTACTCTGCTTTTCTGTGGCTATACACTATTAGCTACTCGTTGGACGCACTTGACGGGATCGCTGCCCGAAAATTGAACCAATGTATGTCGACTTGAGAACCTGATTTAGGCGTCGTGCCTTGCATTCCCCAGCAGCCCAGCAACACTGCACTCACAGGCTCGGACTTTGGGGCAGTGTTGGACATGCTGACAGACAGGTTGGTTTGAATCTGTTGTATGCCGGCCGCATGCTGCAGCATATCATATTTGCAGGGTTTGCACTTTGGGCCTGTACTTCGTGCTTGGGCAGATGTACCCGGAGTGGAGCTTGGGATTCGCAGCAGTGGCAGTGCTGGACATCGCGTCACATTGGGTGCACACCCACAGCACACTGCTCATCAAGCCCGGCTCCCACAAGGCCCTGGGGCGAGGGGATAACGCCGTCATGCGGGTGTACTACACCCTGCCGTACTTCATGCTAACCCTGTGCATCGGGCAGGAGGCCTGCCTACTCGCCCTATACGCGCTCAAGTTTACCTCCGGGTGGTCCCTGGGCGGCGGTGCTCTGGCTGGCTACGGCGTGCACCACGCCATAGCCTTTGCCATGGCGCCCCTGTGCATCACCAAGCAGCTCATCAACGTCGTGCAGATGGCGGTGGCCTTCGACAAGATAGCAGCCCACGATGCAGCCCACCTCACGGTGTCTGCTAACATCAAGGGCGAATAGCGATGAATACATTGTTGTGCACATGTTACTCGTGCGGCTTGGGGGGGGTGTCCACCTTCTGCTGGGAGGTGATACGATCCCCCAGGGACAGCGCCACCCCCTGGGTCTTGGCGCGGATGCGGATATGGCCCTTGATGCTACCGTCGCTGCGCTTCTCCACACTCACGTTCATGATGGCGTCCTCCCCGAAGGAGCTCCGGGCGTACAGGTTGGCTGCCAGGAAGGCTGCGGCGCCCTCCAGGCCGGACATGGGCGTCAGCACCTGCATGTGCGTGATGCCGGCGACGTGCTGCACAAACCCACGCAGAGTTGGCACGTTGGTGTTCACCGCCACTTTGTTCTCCCACTCGAAATCCGCCCACATGCTGCGGAAGGAGGCGGGGTCGATATACGCCGGCTGCACATACCCCAGCACGTCCACTGTGACGTTGGCGAGGTTCACCACCTTTTGATCGCTGGGCGCAGCGCTGGTGGTGTATACCAGCGTCCCGTACACGTGGCTGGCCTCAGTACTGCTCACCTTGACGGTGTAAGTCAGCTGCAGGGCGGCATCCGGCCCCAGGGAGTGCACGCTTGGGCGCTCTACCACCTTCATGTCCCCCATTGTGCTCAGCTCCACGCTCAAGTCCGTCAGCGTCTGCCCCGTGCGGTTCACCAGCGTCATCTCCATCACAATGTCGTACGCCTGGGCCCGCACCAGCGCCTCCACGTACACGGGATCCCCCACCCCCGTCAGCTGCTGCACCTTGCCGGTGTCCATGGCGCCACTGCCCCCAGCCACTGCGGCGCCGATCTCGCCCTCGTCGTCCAGCGCCAGGTCCTCGCTGGTGGCGGCGGTACGACCCCGCAGCTGGCGGATGGTGATGGCCTCGTGGGCGGCCTGCACCACTGCGGACTCCCCAGCGCCCCCCTCGGCGCCGTTCTGGGCGCCCAGCAGCTCCCGCAGCTGAGCGGCCACGCCGGCTGTCTTGCTCTCCAGGGTGCAGGATACATCCTCCAGCACGCCCTCGCCGTCATCCGTCACCCGGCCCTTATCCTTGGCGGCTGCGTGGTACGCCAGCAGGCCTTGGAAGGCGGAGCGGCAGTCCTCAAGCAGTACCCCTGCGGCGGAGGCGTTGGTGCTGGGATCCGCCAGCACCCGCATGCACAGCACAATGCGCTCAAAGGCGTCTTGGTCCATGGGCTTGCTTGCTGCACCTGGCGTCTTACCCAGCTCGATGATGGCGGCCATGACCAGCAGGGAGTCCACAGTCACAGCCTTGGCGGGACGGGAGCTCTGCCCCGTCAGTGCAGCCGTGCGCAGGGACAGCTTGCACAGGGTGCTGCAGATGGCTGAACCCAGGAAGAAGTCACCCTCAAGCAGCAGGCGGCGCATGGCAGGCCCAGTGGCCTCAGGGTCGGCTTTGGGGGCTGCCTCTGACACAGCTGACTGCGAGGCGTAGGTACCGTCAGCCAGCAGCTTGGGGGCGGTGCTGCTCTTGGGGCCGCTGTCTGCAGCGCCGTCCCCATCGGCCTCAGCGGCAGAGCTGGTGGCTGTCAGGGGCAGGGGACCCACGCACTGACGAATGCACTTGAGGGCACCTTGTACAGCGGGGGTCTCCTCGCAGTACTGTCCCAGGATCCACATGGCCACGCGCAGCACGGGGCCGCTGCTGATGCTCTCCATCACCGCAGTCAGCTTCTGCAGGATGGTGTCACGCAGGTCGGGGAAGCGCTCACAAGCCTCCCGCACAAAGTCAATCACAGGCTTGGCCGAGGGTGCATCCAGGAAATCCATCAGCACCACCACCACGCCAGCCGCCACACGGGGGAAGCGCACAGCGCAGGTGTGGATGGCGTCGATGAGCAGCTTGCGGAACTCATCAGTTTCGCTAGAGTCGGGCTTCTTGCGCTTGCTTCCAGACGTAGCACCGCCGCTGGCGGCAGCACTGGTGGTGCCAGCGCTGCTGCCGGCGGCAGGGGGGGCTGCCTCCTCGCCTTGGGCAGCCACGAGCTGCTTCTTGAGGAAGCCCACCACCTCCTCCACATTGCGGTCGCACACAAGGGCGAGGGCGAGATCCACCACGCGCTTGCGGATGTCGATGTTGGGGGTGGCTAGGGAGCGCAGGACGTCTAGGGCGCTGCCCCGCAGCAGCTTGGTGTGCCCCCGGGCCCGCAGCGCCGCCAGGCGATCCAGCAGCACCAGCTTCACGTTGTTGTCGGGAGTGGAAGCCAGCAGCTTGGTGAAGGCATTGGTGGCGGCCCTGATGGCTGTGGGCGCATTGGACAGCGCAGTCAGTGTGCTGGCTGCTTCGTAGGCGACGGCTGGTGACGAGGAGCCCAGCAACCCAAGGATGGAACGGATGAATACAACCTTTGCACCAGGATCTGTACGGCACACCTTCCTCGCGAGGGAAAGCACGGTGAGCTGAAACCCGTCCCCGTGTGAAGCAGTGTCGTCAGCATGAGCAGCAAAAAATTTCACTGCTCGTGCTTGGTCACACTCAAATAACATCTGGAAAGCATTTCGGAGCGCACCACCGTCGCGTTCATCCTTCAAATGCTCCATGATGACGTTGGGACCGTCAGGCACAACTTCTTCCCCAAAGGAGCGATACAGAATGTGGATGCAGAGCACAGCGTTACGGCGCACGTAAGACACGCGATGCCCCAGGCAAGCTGTGATAGCAGGAACCAGCGGTTGGACGAGCTCACGCTCTCGCAGCTTGCATAGAAACCTCAAAGTGGCTCCTCGCAGGTACTCGTTCGCGTGCGTAAGCTGATTGCGCAAGGCATTGCTGCAAACGACCTGGTTGCGGCAATAGCGTGTTGGCATTGTCACGTGGATATCTCACCAGACCAAAATCATCTCTGGGCGAAGTTTTCCATTAATATCGTGCTTTTTTGTAACCTCCCAAAACAACATTAGAAGCTTCTTCAACTCGTGGTCCTCTTCGTTGATGCAGTAGCGGATCACTGTCATCACCAGAGGAGTTGTGTCTTCGCCAGCTAATGCCCCAAGGATGACTTGCTTTAACGCTTTGGCCTTTTGCTTGGCATCCTTCGATTCAAGGCCTTTCTGGATTTGCTCTTTTGTTTGTATGGTCACCTTATCGGTGCTGACCAGCAGAGTGCATGGCAGTTCAGTTTGAGGCATTTTGGGCCAGCAGACAAAAAAACCAACCAAAGCAGTGCACAGGGCCACGCCTCAAAGAAATGGTGTGGTTGCTCCGAGCTACCCTGAATGAAGACAATGTTCAATTTGGGCAGCCACAGTGAATTGCAATCGTGCAAGGACGTTTATGGGGCTGTACGTTTTGGAAGGCCCCTGTTACAACAGAGGCTTCATAGGTAGAGGGGCCCAGCGTCGAGAGGCCCCAACACAACTGGAAGAGTGCCGAGAGCCCTGTGCTCGAGGAATCGTCATGAGGCAGTACTTTCCATTGGGAGTACCTCGTGGCCCACTCCAACCTATCGCCATGGATGAGTTTAGCAATTACGTGTCAAACTTTCACCATTGCTATATAGCAGCCTGGCTGGATACGAAGCACAAGCAGCAATGAAGTAAACCCAGCTACATGCAATAATATGGACCGCGTCTCCGAAGTTGTGTCAACTGTGTCCGCTGCCCCTGCCGCTCCTGCCCCAGGCCAGGGCCTCTGTGTGTGGTGGTCCACTCATTGCCTGGAAGCAGAAAGGCTCAGGCTCGCGGCTTACTGACTCCCAATCCAGATGTCACTGCAGTTTATCCGAGCCAAGATGCACGTGCAGGGGCTTAAGCAAGAGTGTGCAGATGTTATGTCTGTCACTCTGTGGGTCAAACCCTCCAAATGCACGCCCCTTGGCACGCGTGTGGCCGCAGCAAGGGCTGTATTCGTGCGCTCAAATTGGCCTGTAATCCTATCAAGATGCCCGTGTTTTATCTGTACTGTTCACTTTGGCTGGGTTGTGAAGCGCTTGCACAGTCCAAGTCACAGTTCCCGTCAAACCTACGCGGCGAGCGAGTGCAAAGCACCACTGCATAATTCGGCACTTGCTTCACCCCTGCTTATTCCTACAGCACTTTAAAGCGTGTAATTTTGTCCATTCATGGCACTGGGCCGATTGTGAGGGGGGGCAACTTATCATCCCCCGCCCGTGCAGCTGTCATCATGTGATGAAGTGGATGCAGTAGAGCAGCTTATTCACTTTTGCTTTGTGGCATGGAAGCCAAAGAAAGAATCATTTAGCTTGCTCTTTTTTTGCCATTGCCTACCTTTGTGCTGATCGCAGCGGTGTGTGCAGAGCCGATTCTAGAAGCAAAGCCTGGGTCATTGTGAAGGTGACTTTCAATCGAGCCGCACAACTGAAAATGCAGCAACAAGCCCGCTCACATGCCACACAAACCCTGCAGTCGTCTGATCACCATGCAGATCAGGTACCATTGCATTCAGTGAGTAATACGATGTAAGTTGTGTCGTCACGTTTCACTACCAGCGTTTCACAGGGACTGGGAGCCGACGGTGCAATTTGGACTGGTCCGCTGCAAAAGCTGTGGACAAAGACACAGAAAGTCAGGCGGATGAATAAAGAACAGCTGTACAGTGAGAAACAACTTCTTAAAAAAGCAGAGCTACTTCAGCGGCAGCAAGTTTCCAGAGTGGCAAATAGCGAAACTCCTTTCCTTGCCCTCATGACACAAACAAGACAAGCCACTACGGAGTCGAACCTGCCTCCTTTGGCACCCCATTTTAGAAGGAAATTCATGCGAACAGCTTTGGAGGCTGAGGCAATTTTTAATCAGCACGGTTTGTCAATGGGCAAACTAACTGCAGCGGCCCGGAAGGCCCAATTTCAAGATGCTAAAGCTCGTATTGATGATATGCCTCGCCCAGATCCATCTCAGCCTGCTGATTCAAATGGTACTTTTAAATTACCCGATGGGAATGGTTCGGTACAGTACATGGTTCTTGGAGCGCGCGACCCGAGCCACAAAGCAGTAAATTTTGTAATCTGCGTGGATGCTTTGGACTCGATAGAAGCCCTGGCTGAAATCATCAATGCCACCCTTAAGCACTCGACAGACAGTCAGTATGTACTCGTGTCTCTTCCTGGCCAGAGTGGGACTCAGTACCGTGGGGCGCAAGCTACACTTGGCGCTTCGACACCATTGGAGACAACCAAGGGCGAAACGCCGCCCTTGACTGCAGAGTACCATGCGCAGTGCCTGCACGCCCTTCTGACGCACTTGAATGACACAGATCAGTTCTTTTCCACAAAGGCTGCAGCAGCAGCTGGGTTGGATAGGAGTGTTACCGCAGAGGAAGATAAGCTCATCGCTGCAGGGAAGCGCACACATCGCGGAAAGCGTACTGATGCGTTCGGAAGAAAGGTGAAGCCCAAAATTGCTGGAATCGATACGACCTCGCTGAATGGCGCATTGCCACAAAAGTTTCACTTGGTCGGGATGGGTTCATCTTTTGTAGTTGTGACCAGGTTCTTGTTGAAGTTCGGCAAAGTGTACAAGTCTCTTCTGCTTGCAGCATTTTCGGTCAATGGCTTTGCGGAACTTGAAGATGACAGGCGGCGCATGATTGAAGATGAAATTGAACAGTTTGGATCAGTGGATGTTGTGTCTGACACGTTGGATGAGCTAGACATGCCACTGGCTCTGTACGCAAAGCACCGCCTGTCATTCAAATACCTCGAAAACGTTGGCACGAGCCGCGCCCTGTCACAATTTTTCGATGCACCAGGGCGCAAAGCCATTCAAAGGGGCGCACACGTTGCGCTTTTAGATGGTGTACTTGCTGTGTCATCGCTGAAGCACGATTTACAGCATGTACCTGTGCCGCTGGTAATTGCACACGGGGATCAAAACAGGTTTATGCCGCTGGATCGTGTGAAGGAGTCGCTTTCGTTCGGCCGAATTGCAACTACACTAGACATTGTCAAGCAAGAGGCCGAGGCTGACAAAATTGCACAAAATTTGGACACCTTGGGAGCCCTGCACAGCCTCACCTATCCACCAGATGAAAGGCCGCGCCTCCTGTTTTCCCTTTCTGGACTCAAGAGGCTGAAACAAACGGTGAACAGTGGAACGCCGAATGTTGCTCTCATTGTACCATTCCCCGACGTCGGATACTTTGCACTCCAAGAGGGCTGCGGTGTGCTTGTCCAGTTGTTACACGCTGCATCCAACCCATCGAAACACATTCAAGCTGTGCAATCCCTTATTGACGAAAAAGAACGAACAGCCTCCAGTGCGAAGCTCAAAAACCTTGCTCCAGCCAAGTCCGAGAAAGATGCATTTCTCGACGCCATTCGTTCTGGGACAGCAGACGGCATATCTAATCCGCTGTTTCTAAAAAACCCAACGGATTTAGCCGAAATCGGGCGACGCAAAAGCGAGTTCTTGGACGGGAGACCGTTGCCTGCAGAGGAACGCCGTCGCAGATTAGCAGGTGGGGCACGCACAGCCAAGCCCAAGCCCAAGCGACAACCATCTGGCCGAGAGACCATCCGCAATCATAGCAATGCCGACATGCTGCCCAAGTCAAAATCTGAAATTACTCGGCGGAAACTTCAAGCGGGAAAGTTTCACAGGTCCGGCCGGTTGAGCACGTTTGGTGTCACATATGGTGGCGACCGCGTGGAGGGAACTGCTCCCGTGAACACATACATGTTGGATGATTCAATGTTGGTCGCGTTCACACAACTCACAGCCAAGGGTGAAAGCGTTGATGCCGTGGTGCAGCAGCGAGAGCATGCACTTGCACTGGAGCGACAGCACCACACAGAACTCACCATGAGTTTGTCATCCAAGCGGCGTGATGTTTGGGAAGCATCAGATGCCCAGCGAGTGAATGCGCTACAAGATCAGGCATATGCAACACAGAAGGCAGTGAAGCACAGCGCAGCTAGAAGGGACCAGTTGGCCAAACTTGATCTTCAGCGGCAGTTAGGCAAGCTTGATGCCGAGCTGCATGACCCAGAGTGGTCCATGGAGGAGCTGGAAGCTGGCTCCGGTGTGATGCTGTTTGGACCGAATGGGCCTGCTCGACCAGTGCTGCCAGCATTTCAAGAGCTAGCAGAACTGAGCACAGGAATCTTAGAGAAAAGCCACACCCTCAGTCCACAAACAAGCGTGCTTTCAACGACACAAGGTGCAAAGAACACTGCAATAGAAACAAAAGGTGGTTCAGACGACGGCGAGTCAGATAGCGCACACGAGCATGCCAATGAGGATACGTCTCCACCGCCGGCAAGCATTCCCCAGACACAAGCCGACATGGGCAGCCTGGACGCTGGGCAGACATCAGTAGTCTCAGCACTACCAGGCAGGCTGGCGATTCCCCCGCATACTCTCAGGGGGTTGGGCACGTCAGTCTCGCTCGAGCAGTTGCCCCACGACATGCTCCCGGGGCCGGGGGAAGTCTCCATGTTTTCACCACTTGGCAAGGCATTGGATTTGGTCAAAACCAAGGGCCGAGTTGCAGCTGGCGAGGAGAAGAACAAAAATGCAGGAGAGTCTGCGGCCCAGCGCTCTTTCCTCGAAATGGCAACGTTGCAATCCACCCGTGAGTACATGGAGAAGCAGGGACCCACAGCTGGGTCTCGTGCCCTGCTCACACAGGAGCAATTCTGGGAGGTGCAAGACGATATCTTTGGGGCGCACGCAGATTACATGGAGGAGCAAGCACACCTGGAAGCGCTGCGGTTGGATGCTGCTTACAAAGCATACGACTACGACACGCCTGCTATGAGAATTCAAACAGCCTACAGAGGCTTTCGTGGTCGCAAAATTGCTTTCAGGAGGAGGATTCTTCAGGCCATGAAGTTTGCCGCGGAAATTGCTGGGGGGCATCTGACACGGGTAGCCCGAGGATTTCTTGCACGTTGCAAGGCCCGTCGACTCCGCCGAGCCAGGCTGCGCATGCTCCTCATCCATCACAACGCAAGAATCATTCAACGTGCATTCCGGGCTTATGTCCAATTCTGCAGCAAGAACGCCTTGGAATGGTCACATGCTGCAACGACCATTCAGCGTGTGTTCCGTGGTGTGATGGGAAGGCGCAGAGCGTTCAGCGAAAAGGCTCGGCAGTTGCGAGATAAGCATAGGCGTGTGGGCTCAATCGGGATGCAGTCCCTGTGGAGAGGATACAAAGCTCGCAAAGAGACTCATGAGCTCCTTATGTGGACTTTTGCGGCTACAGCTCTGCAGCGATGGTACCGGGGTCACATTGGACGTACAATGGTTCAAAACCAGCGCGAATTCTTGGCTGCTGAGCCTGGGTCTCAACGCCTTCAAGTTGGTATGAAGATTGTGAACTATTGGTACAGCCGGCTAGAGCGCATAAAATCTGAAATCAGTTTCTGTCAGCGCCGGCATACAACGATGCTTGGTCGGCTGGAGACGACAAATTCCAAAATTCGGGACATTGACCGCGAAAGCTCTGGGCTGACCCTGCAGCTGGATAGTTTGGGTCGGCTGGATGACGACATCCGTGACATCATCGGCGATCGGGACACGCTGGTTGACTTCTTGACTGACAATTACACTTCGCGAGCTCCATCAAGAAAATCCGTCCGCTCGGCGGCATCAAGGCTGTCTGCTGAAGCACAGAAACTGGGAGTGCCGCTGTCAAGAGCCATGGAACGGCTAGCTAGTGATTCGAATGCTGAGAAGAAGCGTCTAGAAACAGCAAATGCTAAAGCAAGACTGTTAGAGGAGGCACACACCCTCCAACTGGCGCTGAACTTGAAAAAAGCTGAAAAGAACAAAAAGTTCGCAGAGCTGAAGCAGGATGAAGTGGAGCTCCAGCGCGAACGGCGCCAGCAGGTGCAGCGCGCCAAAGACATCCAACGTGAAATGCGAAAACTGACAAAAAGCAAGGAGAAGTTTATGAGGGCAAAGGTCTCCGTTGCTGGGCAGGTCATCACCGTGATCACTCGGCAGGGGCGAGAGCTCAAAGAAATGCAGCGACGAGAGCTTCAGCCCATGCTGGAGCGAGCGCAGCGACAAAAAGAGGCACAGGAGCAGGCCATGGTACAAGCTATCAAGCATGGAGTGCAGCAAAGGATGGACGCGACGCTGGGTAGCATTTCGCACTTTCTGGACCAGCTCATGATGCAGGCCGCTGCCGTGTACATGCCTGCTCTTGCAGGGGTAACAGCTGGCGCAGCTGCACTGGCCGGACAGAATATTCTCACGCGAAGGATGGAAGCAGAGGTGCTCAGATACTCGTTTTTTGATGGTGCAAGCGTGCCCATGGACGAGCAGAGCTTGGCCGACCTCAAGGCAGAGGAGAAGCGGAACGCCAAAATGGAGACCCTGGCCCGCAAATCGGAGCTACTCGATGCACTCAAGGCAACAACTCGCATGACAACGTTTGCACCGAACATCCGAATGTGGAGTGCCCCAGATGTTTCAAGGTGGCTGAAGGTCATCCAAATGGGGGATTACGCAGACATGGCTTTGGACTGCGAACTGGACGGAGACACTCTGGCGGATCTGTCGCTTGCAGATCTTACGTTTGCGCTGGCAATCGCAAGCAAATTACATGCTCAGCGCATTTTCAACGCCGTGCAGGGGCTGCTGAAGGGCGCCACTGTGGCCGAGGCGTCCCGCATCTCCGTGCCCTCCAGCAAGGACCACGACGCGCGGCGTGAGCAACTGAAGGAAATTGCCGCCAGCAATGGGAGATTTCCAGACAAGGAGCATTTCCTGGCGCATGTGGTGGCTGGGCGAGCCCGGCGTGTGGAGGAAGCGCTCACGTGTGGCTTCGGTCCAGACACGTCGGATTCAGCTGGCAACACCGGCCTGCACATAGCTGCTGGCAATATGGACCTTCGTATGGTTCGCATCCTCTTGCAATACGGCGCAAGCATCAATGCAGCCAACCAGCTCAAGAACACCCCGCTGCACGTGGCTGCTGACATTGACCCATCTGGGGAATTCTGCGAGGCCTTGGTTGGTCGAGGCGCAGACCCCACAGCACTCAACAATGACTATCGTGAGGCACTGGAAGGGGCAGCAGGTAATGCAGCGCATGTACGAGGGCGGTAGCGTGTGGTTTACGATTGCCCAGCCTAACGACTGGGAGTGTGCGGCCAAATTCGCTGAAGCCGGCTGTGCGCGTCCTGCTGATCCTTTTGCTGCTGGACGGTACCCACCCACAAATTTAACCAGTTCATAGATGGGATGGGTGCCACCTGGGGACGGTTTGGGCAAGGGGTCCTAGTCTGCCGTTCTCGGGGAGGGGGGGGAGGGGGGGGGCTGATGCAGGATGAGTAGGCAAGCGGAGGCCTTTGCTTGCCTCAGGCCAATTCAATTCAATCATCGGCAAAGGCACAGGCAATGCTTAATTAATACTTGAAGGTTTCATTATCCTGTTGATGCCTGCTGTGGCTGAGCTTGCCCTCATCAAACTCACAGGAGTAGCTACTAGTGCTAGCACCGAAACATCATGGCCTCAAGCCGGGTAGGCTCATCTCTCACTGCTCTTTACAACATTGAAACGTCAAATCTTCGCAGGTCAAACTGGAAAGAATATTAGGGATCAGTGCATGTCACAACAATGCCCTCTCCGTGAGCGCTGCCACTGGTGATGTGGCGTATCCTGCAGGATGCATGGTTTGCTTGTATAACGCCAGGCGAAATAAGCAGGTATGCCAGCTGCTGCCCATTCATCTGCAACACATTCAAGTTCTTGCTTCCCATAGATACGATTGATAAAATCTCAGGCAGCTGTGACTTGTGTTGCATTCTCTCCAGATGGTTTGCACATTGCCGTCGGCGTGGTGCGTGAAGGTTTCGCTTGCGTTTCGCGAGTTGGCCTCATGGATGTCTTTACAGAGAGCACGTGATGCAGCAGTGGAGGTTTGGAACGTGGATAAAGGAAACCAAGTCGCTGAGTTAACTGGACATCGTTTTGGGGTCATGGCAGTGGCGTTTTCTCCGTCAGGGCACACATTGGTCAGTGTTGGATTTCGGAGGGACAAGACTGTGTGCGCCTGGGACTGGGAAATCCAGCAATGCAGAGCCAAGGGGCGCTTGCCTGCTGCCACTCACAGCATTGCAACACATGCTGATGGTGGTGGCTTTGTGACGTGCGGTGAGGGCTATGTTGGATTCTGGCGCTTCGCTGATTCCTCCAGCGGCGGAGCTGGCATGCTCACGTGCCTGCCCGCCCCTCTGCCAGCTGAGTTTGCATCTGCCAATTTTGTGGACATTTGTACATCCCCCGAAGCTACTGAGGGCAGCCCCAGTATTTTCGCTGTTGCTTCTGATGGCCGATTGGCAGCATTCGCTGCCTCGCGGCAGCTGCAGCTCTACGTCCCCTTGAAGGCATCCCATGCATTCGCCGTCTCCTGCGCTGCTGGTTGTGTGTTGGTCTCCTGTGCAGACTCCACTGTACGTGTATTTGACAGCGGCAGCCTGAAGTGTCGGGGCAGCCTGCCCGTGCCCCCAGCGGTGGGGCAGCAGAACATCACGTCAGCCGCCGCCGCTGCCGCCGCCGCCGGGGACAGCAGCGCCGCCCTGCTGCGCCCGGCCGCAGTGGCTGGAGTGCTGAGCGCCAACGGCACACATGCCACCATTGTATACGGCGACCGCAGTCTGTTTGTGTGGAACATCGCCGGCATGTCCGCCGGAAAAGTGGTGAAACAGCGGGCGTTCTTCAACCACGCCTCCACCGTGTGGGGCATCGCCTTCCTGCCCTCCCCGGCATCCCTGCACCGGCTCAGTGCCGACGATGGGGCCGTGAACGCCAGCCTTGCAGGACACAGTCCCCTGCCTGAGGGCACCTTCGTCACCGTGGGCGGGGATTGCACGGCGCGTTTTTGGAACCTGGACTCCCGGGCAGTGGCTGCCATGCCGCCTGTGGCAGCTGCCGCCCGCAGCGACGGTGCAGACCGCACTGTGTGTGGGCGCAATGTGTACAGCAGCAACATGCTGCACGTGCTGTACTGCGGGGAGGAGGGAGATACGGCGCCTTCGGGCTACACCTACAGCGCAGCAGGCAAGGCGAGTAGCGCACCCGAGTACGCCGGCACCTCGTGGGTGGCGCAGTCCGTCATCCGGGCGCCCTTTGACCTGGAGAAGGGTTTCCCCTCCGGCGCCAACTGCGGCATGCGCTCTGTGGCGGCCTGCTGTTACCCCGCCGCCACCGCCGCTCTTCCCTCCCGCAGCCTGGTGGGGGGGCGGGGCCTGGCGGAGGGGGGGTACGCTGTGGACATCACTGTTGGCGACCGACAGGGCAACGTGCGTGTGTTCGACACGTGGAGCATGCAGCAGGTGCAGTTCCTGCCCGCCCACGACGGGGAGGTGCTCAGTGTCGCTTACGCCCCCGCCACCAGCTGCGTTGTGGCCAGCAGTGGCCAAGACGGCCTCATTCACCTGTATGACGTGCGGCGGGGGTACGGGCATGTGGGCACCCTGGATCGCCACGAGAAGCCCGTGTGTGCGCTGTCCTTCTCCCAGGACGACGCCAAGCTGCTGTCGGCGGGAGGGGACGCCAAGATCGTCTTCAACCGTCTGCGGGTGGACGGCGCCTCCCCCGTGGGCCTGCAAATGGCGCGCCAGCTGCAGGCACAGGGCGTCGCCATGCCCCAGGGCATGACGTGGCAGGACCTTGCTGCCCCCAGCGGCGGCAGCGCCACCCCCGGCACGCCCGCACCTGGCTCCATTGACATCGCGGGGGAGCACATCGAAGTGAGCCACTCCCGTACCGTGGCTGTGCCCCACGGCAGCATCATGGGCCTGGCGGTGGATGCCACCAACAAGAACGTGGCCACAGTGGGCCAAGACAAGCGCCTGCACGTGCACTCCCTGCGCAACGGGCGGCTGCTGCGCACCTATGCCGAGGCGCCCGGCGTGAAGTTGCTGAACGCCGTGGCAGTGGACCCCTCCGGCATGTTTGTGGCCACAGCGGGGGGCGACAACGCCGTGCGGGTGCACGACTTCTTCTCGGGACAGTGCATCGCATGTTTGGCCGCGCACGCCAGCAAAGTCACCGGCATGGCGTGGTCCCCCGACTGCAAGCACCTCATCACCACAGGCATGGACGGCTGCATCATGGTGTGGCGCCTGGACCCAGACCTGGCCCGAATGGCAGCCCTGCGGCAGTTCGAGATCGCCGCCTCCCGCACCAAAGCCCTCACGGAGCGTGCCATTGCCCTGACAGAAGCACGGGCTGGCCTGGCCAAGCCACTCACTGCCGCCGCCCCGGACCAAGAGCAGGCAGCAGCTGCAGAGCCCCCCACCGGCCCGCCCACCAAGGTGCTGTCCGTGGCACCGCCCCTGCTCCCCCCTCCCACTGCTGTGGGTGCCGACAGCCCCGTGCTCACTGGGGGGGGCAGCACAGCGGGGGGCTTTGGGCGAGCTGGAGGGGCCCTGCCCATTTGGGCGCAGAGCATTGCGCCTGCCCATGGCTTCAGCGCGCCCCGAGTGCCAGGGGTGTCTGACTCCATCATAGGGGGGGCTCCAGGGGGACGATGGGCACAGGGGGCAAACCAGAGCATGCACTTGTTCGGGGCGGCATCTGCCCCAGGCACCCCCAGCTCTGGGGATGACGGCTCCGGCACGCCCACCTCCCAGACAGCAGCTGCAGGGGGCGGTGGAGAGGAGCCCCCCCTGTCCCTGGATGCCACCCTGGGCCCCGCAGGGCAGGGGGGGGGCGCACTCAAGGCACCTGCTGTACCGCCGCCCCCCGTGCCCGCTGCCGCCCCGCCAGCTGCTGCTGCTGCGGAAGCGGAGCCCTCTGCTGCGGACGGCAGCAGTGACTCGGAGGACGAGCGAGCATGGGCTGATGCTGACACCCAAGCCGTGAACACCCCAGCACGAGTGTCATCCAAGGACACCCCCCCTGCATCTGCATCGGGGGGGGTACGACAGTCCCTATCGGCCACCTTTGCGGCTGTGGGACCCCCCCCAGTACCGGCCACCAGCACGGCGTCGCAGCCTCCAGCCTCATCCTCCAGCGGTGGGCGGGCAGCACAGCAGGCCTCTGCAATGTCCGCCATTGCCCAAATGCGGGAGAACTTGAAGGCCTTGGACCTGCTCAAGACACACAACGCAGCCAAGCTGTCCAGCCCGCCCCCTGCAGAAGTCGCAGTTACCAGCGACGACATCCCCTCCTCTTCACCCCCCCCTTCCCAAGACACCCCCCCCTCACCGGAATCCCACTCCAGTCCCGACTTAGCAGCCACAGGCGGTTCGCTGGCAGCGACACTGCGAGCCCGCCTGCAGAGCAAACCCAAGCCCAAGCCAGCGGCAGATAGCCCGGCTGCAGGTGGTGCCGTGACTGTCCTGGATGAGTCAGCGCTGTCCGTGTCTGAGTCATTCGACGCAGGCAGCAGCACACCCCATGCAGCAGGTGCAGGGGGCATAGGCGAAGCCCACGCCATGAGCGCCCCCACCGAGCACTCCGTGTCCCTGGCTGGCCTGGAGGCACTGAGCTCCCTGGAGGACAGCGCCCTGCTGCCAGGCACCGCATCGCAGTACGCCGCCAGTGTGGCAGCCCTGCAGGCTGCGCTTACCAGCACCCTGCAGCTGTACTGGAGCGCCGAGAGGGCATTGAGCAGCAGCCTGTCCCTATCGGCCAGCAAGGGAGGGGGGGCAGGTGCCCTGCAATCGGCGCAGGCACTGACATTTGCCCTGCGAGATTCGCTGTCTGATGCGGCCAGGCAGCTGCAGGGGGCGCTGCCGCCGCAGGAGGACACGGCGCGCCACTCCCAGGGAAACCAACAATCTGCAGCAGCCAACAGTGATGACCATGCAGCCACTGCGCCCCATTCGAGCGGTGCCGGGAGCCAGTCGGCAGAGCAAGTGGAGTCGCCGGTGCACTTCGGCACTGCACCATTGCACCAGGGGGGGCAGCAGTCGCCTGGGGGGGCTTCCCGTAGTGGGTTGCTGACTGCACTGGCAGGCTCCAGTGGCGGCTCAGCTGTGGATTTGGAGCAGCTGGCTGACCTACTCTTCGCCAAAATGGCCCCAAAATTACAGGAGAGCATGCAACGAGAGCCTTAGCACACCGGTAATGTCACTGCCTTGACGTTTGCCCGCTGTTGGATAAATTTTGCCGTTGCATCCCAGCTGTATGGGCTCCTGACAATCCAACTCAACGTTTGTATTAGGTGTGGATATTTGGGTGCGTGCACAGGTGAATACATTCATACACAAACAATGAGACGAGGGTTGCGGGACTGCCTTCCCCGAGACAAACACTGAGCCCCCGCAGCAGAGGAGCCGCTGACACAGATGTTCATAGATTCAGTTGAGGTGGCTGATGGACTTGGTGCACCTGAAGCAGTAACGGCTGATGGACTTGGTGCACCTGAAGCAGTAACGCTGGATGAGCTTGAGGGGGTGTGGGTCCTCAAAGGAGTGCGTGAAGCAGTAACGCTGGATGAGCTTGAGGGGGTGTGGGTCCTCAAAGGAGTGCGTGAAGCAGTAACGCTGGATGAGCTTGAGGGGGTGTGGGTCCTCAAAGGAGTGCGTGAAG
>Ga0307982_1001704_pt1 | contig 17889 bp, 7 predicted proteins | sample OrgLakmetagen989_FD_201847 | JGI IMG/M metagenome (GOLD analysis project Ga0307982, IMG submission 201847) | Saline water microbial communities from Organic Lake, Antarctica - #989 | ecosystem: Environmental > Aquatic > Non-marine Saline and Alkaline > Saline | place: Antarctica: Organic Lake... | reverse complement strand
TCTCCACTAGTTTGCTGCTCCATCATGGCACTCCTCACCCCGCTGCTGCTGCTACTGCTCGGAGTCTGCGCCGCATTGGGGCTCGCGCGACCGCCGCCGCTGCTGCTGGAGTTGACGTACGGCGGCATGTAGCCGGGCGCTCCCGAAGGGGGGCTCACGCCGCCGTAATGGGTCTTCACGTGGCTGGCCAGGGCCGCGCCACCCTGGCACTCTTTGCCGCACACCTCACACACCACTACCGGGCGATGGCCGCCCCCGGGGGACGTGGTCTTCGGCGAGTGCCCTGCACCCCCACCGCCTCCTGACGACGAAGAAGAAGGGCCGTGCTGGGGCGTCACGCCGCTGCCCGCGTAAGCAGGGCTCGCGCGACCGCCGCCGCTCGGGCTGTGAGCTCCGCCCCCGTGCTGTTGTTGTCCCGGTGAGCCCCCTTTTGGGGAGCGGCGCGGGGAAGCGCCCGGCAAATGGGTCTTCATGTGGCTGGCTAAAGCGGCTCCACCCTGGCACTCTTTGCCACACACTTCACACACCACCACCGGGCGATGACCTCCACCTGGCATGGAAGGTCCATTGGGGGATGACGTGGACGGAGAAGAATGAGCTTTGCTGTGCCCACTACTACTGTGGCCGCCGCTGTTGCTGTTGCCGCTGCTGCTGCTGTAGCTGCTGTGATGGTAATTGCTCGCCGCGGCCGCAGGCGAAGGCGCGGCTGTGTGCTGCTGCGTGGGTGAATGGGCGGGGAAGTCGAGGGCCGCTGTGGCGTTGCGGGCAGAGGTTCGCTCGCTCGATCGCTCGCCTCGTACCGAATGCGATCCACCACCGCGACTGGAAGCCGCAGCAGGAGGAGGAGCAGCAACGGCATCCCGCTTGCGCACGCGTACGTCGCTGCGTTCTTTCTCGCTTTCGCTGCTGCTGCTGCTGCTGTCGTCGTCGTCGTCGTCGCGTTCCTCTTTCGGGCGCTTCGAGTCGCAGCAGCCCCCCGCGTGCACCGACCTGAGCAGGTACAGGGGAACAATGCAAAGGTCAACCACATGTATACGAGCCCAATCAGGCCGACACCACAAAACGAGCAAAACTTATCACTTGGCCTCGCGCGTGCGTAATTTACTACGCATTTAGACATGCACGTGACACGAGAAATGCCGTGAGGCAACATGGCAGCTCGGGGGCACACGCACCCTCGGGGCAGGTCGGACGGCGGCTTGGACTGGCGCTTCGCCCACCGCGGCGCTTGGCCCATGGAGTCTTCGATCTCCCGCACGCTGCGCACCGCCGCGTTGGCAGCGGCAGGAGCGCCAGCAGCTCCTCCTGGGCCGCCTTCGCCGTTGCCGCCGGAACTGCTCAGGGACGCCGGGCTCGCCGGAGACAAGGCTCGCTTGTTGCGCCCCCGCTCGCCTTCGCCTACACCTACGAGGTTCACGCGAGGCACAAAATGAAATGCAATAACGGATACTTTGAGGCATGGGGAACATACATCAATCGAGCCCGCAGAAGAGGCGCAAAGTTGGAAACCCTATGCAGTTCCCGTAATCATGAACGACAAAACAAAAGAATCCCCGGCAGCGCAGTCTTCAGATGAAATGTTCTTTTTCGACAAACGCTGCCTGTCGAAGTTGCGACCCTGCATAGCAAGAAGTGCTTCCCGCAGCTCTCAACAACACATAGCCGTGCGGCTTTGCCTCATAAAAGAGCGGGCGCACGGTCTCGCTACGGGGCACTGTGCAACAGCAACCGATTTCCGAAGTATCTGTGCTTTTTTTCTTCCTCAATAGACGGGCAGCCGACCGCAAACTCTCCAATATCAATTGTTGCAACCCACTACCTCCTTTTTCCCGGTACTTTAAGGTTGCTTTGATTTCCTCCCCGAGAAGATGAACGAACCGAAACGAGAGCAACAAAGTAAGGAACGCGGGCCTCATCAGTACCTCTTTGGTCATCCATGCTCACTGCTACCAGAAGAGCGACCGCCAAAGTTCAGGCTGTGAAGCAAGCAGCTAATGCAGGTCTTTCGACCAAGCTCAGCGATGGTCTTATGGTGTGGATTTGGGCGAAGGTAGTCGCAAATTCGAGCGATTGTCATGTGCCAGCAGTGGAGGAAACAGACACGACAACCGAGAAAGAACAAAGAATAGACAGGCTCAATAAGAGCGCAGGCAAGTAAAACAAATGGCTTGAATGTGAAGTTCATGGTAACTTGACATTCGGGGACTAAGAAGCAGCGCGCAGTCGAGGTGGAGATTTCTGCTTCTCCGGGATGTTGAAAGGATCTCCGAAACACGAATGCTCTAAAATGAGGAGCATCAAGCTCATTCTGACAGAAAAGGAGCTGCAGCTCATTTCGAAAATCAAATGAGGATTCCAGATGGCTGCAACTGACCTGGAACAAAGAGCAATGGACGACGAGCTTGATCCCCACGGAAGCGTCTGGTCCGTCGATGACAGACGACAGCAAAAGTATTGCACAAAGAAGTGCATCGCATGCATCGGGAGAATTTAATTTAAATGAATAACGCGTGGATTTAAGCATTTAAGCATGAAGGCTGCAAGTGTTGCAAGTTGCAAGTGGAGCAAATTTTTTGAAGGTGCACCCTCGAGTTTTCCTCGAACCACATCGATTAAGATTATTGAGCACGTAAATTTTCATGCGCAGCCCTCGACGTGCCAATGTTAATTGTATTCGAGGTTCCCGTCACGTGAGGTGTTCTTAGGTGACATAATACGGCCCAAGAACATCGAAATTGAAAGTCCACGATATTCCCCCTTATTGGGGTGGTGTATAGGATTTTGCTCGTATAGCGGGCTCTGATGCTCCGATTAATCCAGTGTCCATAAACCATAGGCTTTTTGGGTTCCAGTTGTTGGGTGGTTCGACGCGCTCTCATGAGCTAAAGCCCAGGGGCGTACACCAGGAGCTACGAGGAGGTTTCTTTCAATACTCAGTAGAGTCAGACGCTTTGGGGGCTGTTAGTTCTTTTCATAACGTCGTAAAGGACAGCTCGTTCTGAGTAACCGCACCGTTGTGGGAGGTTCGACATCCTTAGTTAGCACAGCAAGGAATATATAAGCTACCGCGTACTGAAGCGCGCCATTTTCAAGGGAAGAACCCTCGTAATTAAATGGACACATCTCCAGCTTTGCCGTATGAGGTATGTCCTGCACTCGCGCCGGATGTGTCGATCCTAGTTTTTGCGCGGCAAAACTGTGACCTCTTTTTTCCTTACTCAGAGCGCCGAAGCAGCGGACTCCAAAGTAGGCCTTTGTGTCGCGAAGGATTTTGGGAACGGGCCAGAGCGCGGCGTTGTTACGTCTTTTGATGGGTCAGGCGGCCGCCTTGGGGAGGTGCGTTTCTTAGTGCACGTTTAGGTTGGCTTATTGAAGAGCACTCCATCTCATCCTGTTCGAGGTGGCATTTATAATATGGCAGTGCTGGAACTAATAGGAAGTCCTCTCGAGACAAAATTTATTGCACATTCAAGAGCATGGTTTCCATAGCATTTAGGGGTAGAGTAATTATTTCGGGGGAATGCGCAGTTTTTGCAATCTACCACTCAAATTTTTGTAGGCATCATTCTTTGCACACCTTGTCGCCTTAATGATGCTTGCGTGTGAACAAAAGCAGTCCTGGACAGCGACCTTCAATAATGGTGCCATCGAACAAATGAATTCGTCGGAATTAGCTGAAGCAGTTGAAGCGCATAATGCTATGAGCTCGGTGCGTGTTTTGTATCTTGAGAAGCTACGGAATTATTCGAGCGGTTGCTCAATCGCCTCCTTTGATCCATAATTCTCCAAGAACGACACGTTTAACATTCAAATGCTCTTCGTGAACAGGCTTCTAACGCTGGTTTCAGTGGAGATACCTCATTGTCTGGAGGTGAGACTTCAGCCGAGTCCTCAATTGTTGAGGCCACAGCCGAAACTCGCACGCCCGCCAATGAAGGCAGTACTTCTGCCGCCGACCGTACAGCCGTAGAGGCAATGGATGAATGCCAAGAGAGCCCTGGCCAGGATGCTGCCACTGAAATTTCTTCATCAAGCGCTATGGGTGCAGCGCCTAGTAGCAGCAGTGGCAGTGGCAGTACTGAAACCGATGCCGTGGCAGGTGGGCCAGCCCCCACGAAAGGTGCCAAGGACAAGAAAGCAAACGAGCCCAAAGCTCCCAAGCCATCGAGACCGAAAGCTGCGTCGCCCAAAGACACCGTACCGCCATCCACCGAGCCAGAAAGCTCAGGCAGTGCGCTCAAAGAAGGCGAAGGCAACGGCGAAGACGTTCAACGGACCACTTCGTGGCTCGCGCAGCAGTCGGCCAACATCTGGCAACAGTCTCTGCAAGTTGCTGCTCCTCCAGGGCCTGCAATGCCCGACAGCAGCAGCAGCAGCAGCACCTCTAGTGGTCAAAGCAGTGGCAGTGGGGTGTCTTCGGAGGACAGTGCCCGCGCTCTGTTCATGCAGCAGGCCGCGGCGCTAGCCAAACAGGCAGCGGCCCTGAACCCGCACCTTATCTCGGCATCGTCGTCGTCGTCCGCTGCTCGTAGCGGCCAAGCAAATAGTCGGCCACCAAAGAGTGGCAGCAGCACTGGCAGCAGCAGCGGCACTGGCAGTGGTGGCCCTGGCAGTGTTTCCCCAGGGCCGGGCCTTCCTGTGGCTTTGAGCGGAGCGATGCCAGGAGGCGCAGTACCGACAGCTACTACATCTAGTACCTCGCCGGCAACTGGAGGTGCCTCTGGAGGGGCAGCTTCGTCGGCACCATCGCCAGGCGCTACGTTAGCCTTGCGCTCCACGATGCTGTACACCTTGTTGCAAAACGCGGCTGCTGCAGGGAGCAACAGCAGCGGCAGCGGCGGCAGCAGCAACAGCACTAGTGGAGCTGGGCCTGGGAGCTTGGAGCTGTTGCAACAATGGGCCGAAGCTGCCCAAGCCAACCAACACGGCAGCTCAAGTGCTGCTGCTGCCAGCGGTGGAGCGTCTAGCACTAGCAGCAGCGGCGCCAGCTATAGGAGTGATGGTGCAGTGTCAGGGGACATGAGTGCACTGCCGTCGGCTGCTTCGGCGGGCCTGACTGCAGGAAGCGGCTACAGCGCTTCCCTGGCGGCGGCGCTCACGGGCTCAGGCCAAGCCAACCTCGCAAGCACTTTGACGTCTTACTTGGCTGCTCATGGTCAGCCACTAGGAATGCCTGCTGGAGGCACCTTGAGGACCACCACCAGTGGTAGCAGCGGGGGAGAGCACTCCAACTCCACCCCCCCACCTCGTCAAGACGCTGCGACGGCCGCGGCGATGCAAGCAGTAGCCGAGCAATTTCTGGCCGCTGTAAACCAATTCCTGCCATCTCAACCACCAGCTGCTGCAACCACGACACCTGTGAGCGTCGCCTCTGCAGCTGGTGCTGGGGCCGTCGCTGCAACACCAACGCCTGGAATCGGCTCGAGCTGCAGCAACAGCAACAGCAGCAGCAGTGGTTCAAGCAGTGGCAAGGGTGGTGCCAGTGGAAGTAGCGGAGGAAGCGGTGGGCAGCGCAAGCAATCGCCTGCTGAAATGCTCGACGTGCTCATGCGCCGGCTCAAATCGGCCGATCGGCAAAATTCCGCCCATGTTACGGTATGATAATGACTGAATTCGTAGCTAGCTCTTTCGCCAGCTTTCTCACAGCTTTGTTTGCATCTTTTCTTAGTATCACTTTTTAAGTATACTTCAAATTCTTTTGTTGCCTGGGATTATGCGTCCTTACCTTTTATAGCCTTTTATTGACTATTATCTTACTCTCTCTTTTTCTTGTTCCTTTCTTAATCCATCTGACAGAGCTGGATGGCGTCCCTAGAGCCAGCGCTGAATCGCCAAAACCGCTTGGCCTTGACGGCTTTCAAAGCTGCCTTGGGGGTGACGTTGAACCGCCTAGGCACTGCCACGGCCCGGCGCAGCAAGCATGCTCGGGTGGTCGCGCTTCGGGTGCGGGATGCCCTCGCCGAAACCTGCGAAGTCGCCACGGGTCTGGCGGCCGTGAGCGGCGGGGGCGGCAGCGGGAGCGGCGGCATGGGAAGCGGTGGTTTGGGCAGCGGTGTAGGCGGCGGCGGCGGGGGCGGCAACAGCAGCATGGAGAAAGCCAAAGCCAAAGTGGCACAGCGGATCAAGCAGCTCAAGTCGCGGCTGTGGCTGACGTTGCATGCGTCCCGGCACGCTGTCACCCGAGGCACCTGGGAAGCCTGCCTGACCCAAGTGGTGAAACGGCTGGACGCTGCTTTGACGGCGCACTATAATATGCACCATGCGAAATTGGCTCGAGCGAAGGACGGAGGAGGAGACATTAGTGGCAGTGGTATTGGTGCTGGCGATGATAAGATGGCCGACGAAAGCTGCTCAGATAGCAATAGCAGCAATCTAGGCGCAGCCGTAACACTAGGAGCTCTGTTGACTCCAGCGGCTACTACGGCAGTAGCTGCGGTGCCGCCTACTGAAGTGGAGGCGGCACCCTCATCCTCATCATCGTCAATGGTACCTGCGAGCTCGCTGCCCGTCCCACGAGGCTTGTTTCGCACCCCCCAAGAGGGCGAGCCGCAGCGGCTCACGGTGCCCCTTCTGGTGCGGCGGCGCCTGAAGCCCGGGGACCTTGTGAAAGTGCTCTGGTCGGACGAAAGCGACGACAACGATGACGGCGCGCCAGCAGCAGGTGCTGGGCAAACAGGCACTGGCGCTGGTGCTGGTGGTTCTGAGGGCGTAGGCGGCGACGGTGCCAGCAGCGCGGCCAGCAACAGCTCGGTGTCGATGGCAGTGGGGTCTTCCAAGCGCCCGTCTGCGGAGAGCGAGAGCAACGACGAAGCGGGGCCTGGAGGCGCATTGCCGCCCCTAGACGACCCGAACTGGTACTGCGCTGCTGTCTGCTGTTTGTGTGGTTGAAAGTGAATAGACGAGGTGCCTTTTGCACCTCATTCGATCTTGTTAATTTGTCAGGTCCTTGAATAAGTGGAAGCTTGCTTTTTGCTTCTTTGTTTCATTTCTTCAGCCCATTCTCATGTTTCTTGTCTTGTCGCGGCTGTCCTTCGTTCGCAATCTTCATCCAAGGTACGATGCCGAGCTTGTACTGATGGACGGGCTCAACTCGTGGGAGCTCGTGTACGACAGCGGGGAAACCGAAACCAAAGTCAACGAAGACCTGATTCGCGTGGTGCGCACCGGCAGCGACACCAGCTACAGCTTCGGCGAACAGGCGGACCAGCAGCCGAGCCTGTGCGGGCCCGCGCGCTTCCGGGCCAATGCACACGTAAGTTTACGCACGGAAAGGGATGCGCGCATGGCGCCTCCTGGGGGGTACCACCTCAAGCGCCAGAGTGCTTCGACGCCCAGCGGTGGCAGTCGCAGCCGCGGTGCTGCTAGTGGTGCTGGTGGGAGCAGCAGTACTCGCCACGGCCGTGGGGGGGGAGCAGGAGGTACCAAAGAAGATCCGATCGTGGAGTTCGTGTACCCACCGGTGCACGGCGCGCCTGTCCTCTCTGCGAAAGCCTTCCTCCGCGATGATGCGCTAGCCCAGCGCAGTGCTTCCTCAGACTCTACTGCTGCTGCTTCAACTTCTTCGGGCAGTGCTAGCAGTCGACCAACCCAAGAAGAAAGAGGAGGAGGCGGCACCGTGGGTGCTGCTGCTGCTGCTGCTTCCTCTACTGCTTCAAGCACTGGCATGAGTGCGGCTGGGGCGGCCCGGGCCTCGGTGTACCTCAAGGAAACCTACCCAGGCCACGGCGACGCTGCGCTGGGGCACCTGTTGATTGCGGCCTCGGTGCTGGTGAACTGCAAGACCACGGGCGACGTTGGCGCGGGGCGCGTTTTAGCGGCGCTGGGGGCGGCTTTGAAGGCCGACGACGCTCTCTGGCTCTTACACGCGTGCGAAGACGCCCTCGCGTTTGCGGCGTGCTTTCCTGACGACGACGTCGATTCCGACGACGAAGGCCTGGTGTCCGACCCTTCTCAAGACCCCATGGTGCAAGCCATGCTCGCGCAACCTCCCCCGCCGGAACAACAAGCCGGCGGCAGCGGCGGCGGTGGCGCGGACTACTATTCTGCTCAAGGCGGAGGGCGTGGGGGCGGGGACGACGGCGCGCAAGAAGGCTCGAAGCCCAAGCGCAAGCGGCGCTGGAAGAAAAAGCCCGAAGGTTGGGTAGACGAGCCCCGTGGTCGAAAGCGCAGTGGGCACAGTGGCAGCGGTGGCAGTGGGTCGTACGCTGACGGTGGCGATGGTGGATCTGGCTCCGATGCCGACCACGACGACGACCACGACGACCACGACGAAGACGACGACGACGACGACGGCGTGGGCCTCTACGTGTACGGCCAAGCGGACCCGAGGAAGCGGCCTGGGCGGGTGGTGGCCACCCAGCGGGGCCACGCCCTGGTCGAATACGTGTGCGTGGCGGGGGTGCGGGCCGAGGCCAAGAGCTGGGTCCCGCTGACCTCCCTGGTGATCCTCGACGACGAGCAAGGCTACCGCGTGGCGACGTACGACCAAGAACAGCGCGCGCAGCAACAACTCCACCACCAACAGCAGCTGTTGCTGCTTCAAGAACAGCAGCAACAAGGCGCCGACAGAGCCGTGGGCGACGAATCAAGTGGCGGCGTCGTAGTGAACAAGGACGGCAGCATAGAAGAAGGGGCGCTGCAAGCAGGCAGCAACAGCAGCGGCGGCGCTGCGGCTAGCGGCTTGGAGCGCAGCAGTCGGCAACGCATGGCCTCCATTCTCGACCTGCGTGGCTCCTCTGGCCACAACAGTAGCCGCGAACTCCTCCAACTGCAAAAGCTTCCGCAGCTGCCACCGTCCGCAGTGGTGCTTGTCGGTGGCAAGAAACGCCACAAAACGCCTGCTGACCTTGCGCGCAAAGCAGCCAAGCAAGCTGCGAAACTTGCTGCACAGCAGGCCGCGCAAGCAGAAAAGGCGCGGGTAGCCATGGCAGCTGCCGCGGCGGCGTCTGCGGCCCGCGCTGCGGCCAAGATCAACAGCGCTAGCATCAGTAACACTACCGCTGCCGCCACTTCGACGGCTACGCCTAGCGCGGTAACTGCTCCTGCGGCTGCGGGTGCAGGTGGCGCTGGCGTCAGCATGGGCGGCCCCAAGAGCAGCAGCAGCCCCAGCACCACCCCCAACAAGGGGAGCATCAGCGGCGGCAACCTTGGGGGGGCAAGGCCGATGGCGTCGCCGTCCCCAGGATGGGGCGACCCTTTCTGGCCGCACTCCAAGCACGCCTGCATGGACCCTAATGAGTTCCCAACACCGCGCCGGTCGTCGCCTCTGGTCGCCAAGCCTGCAGGAAGCTCCTCATCGACAAGCACTACTACCACAGCAGCAGCAGCAGCAGCAGCGGCAGCGGTGGCTGACAAGGCAAAGCTGTCAGGCGGCGGCACAGCTCCTGTAGTCGATGAGGTGCAAGAAGAAGAAGACGCGTTTGGGGAAGCGTGCCTCAGTCGTGCAGCCGACGTGGCCTTCAAGGCATGGTACGCTCCTGCTGGTGGTGAGCCAGCGAGTGCTGTGCTTCAGGCCGTGGGTGCTGCTGCTGCTGCTCCATCGGTGCCCCCTGATGACGCAACAACAGGTTCAGTGGTATTGGCACCCGAAGCTGACTCGCCGCAGATGCCTGCCTCCTCCAGTGGTGGCACCGAAAGCGAGCTGCTCCAGTCTGAATCAGCCTCAGCGCTGGCAGATAACCAAGGCCAAAAACAAGACAAGAAGCTGCCTACACCTTCTTCTGCGATTTCGCGATGGGCGCAGCAGCCTGCGTCGAGTGGGAAAGGCAGCACGGTGCCGCTGGACCCTTCTCTGGAAGCGGCAGACGCAGAGCGCTCGTCGGTGCAAGACCGCGAGGGGCGGCGGCCGCTGCGGCGAGTGTGCGTGCCGGTGTGGAAGCCGCCCGAGGGCTGTGCCTTGCTCGTTCGCGTTGGCAGCAGCACCAACAGTAGCACCAAGAGTGGGAAACGAGCTGCTGACACACTGGTCGGTGAAGGTGCGCTCGCTGTCGTATCCGCAGCCGCAGAGAACGAGGCTGCGATTTGCTTGAAAGCTGCCTTGCAAGCTTCTCAGGCAGAAGATGACGCTGCAGCAGCGGCGGCTGCTGCTGCTGCTAAAGAGCTGGACGAGGACAAAAGCAGCACGAAGAAAAGCCACAAGAAGAAAGCCAAGAGCAAGCTGACTGGGAGTGCAAACCTACCGCCTTCTCCTTTTGCACCGCCAGAAGTTGACCCGGTAGGACACTGGTTGAAGAACTTCTTCGACGCCGAGGAAGTCGCCGAAATCCGGGGCCAGGGCTTGACTGGAGCAGCCGCCAAGGACGGCAAAAGCGACGACGGCGTCAGTGGTGCAGTTGCTGCTGGGGCCTCCTCGTCGGGGAGGGTGCCCGACCCTGCCATGACGGCGAAGCTGCGGCCCGGGCCCGAGGCCACGTCCAGCCGCGGCAGCACCGATTTGGCGATCAACGATTTGGCAGCGGCGCGTAAGGCGGCAGCGATCAAAGCCGAAGCTTCCGCGCGCGCGCTTCCATACCAGTACGAAGAAGCGGCTTTAGCAGCGCTGTGCATCGTGTTGAAACTCGACCAGCAAGAACGTGCCAAAAAAGCCAATCGCAACGCTAAGCAGGCCAAAGGACAGGAGCGCGAAAAGAGCGCGATGCTCGCGGCGACGATTCAAGCTGAAGCGCAAGCGCGAGCCAACAAGGAGGCTGCAGATCAAGCAGCTGTTGCTGCTGCGGCGGCGGCGGCTGGAGTGGCCGCGACTGTGCCTCCTCCTGCTCCAAGCAGCAGCAGCAGCAACATCAGCATCGAAAGTAGTAGTCTAGACGCGGAAGTAGCAGCCCTGGCCGCTGTGAACGCCTGCGGGCCTTTGCTGCTGTGCACGCCTCAACCACAGCACTTGCCGGTGTCCGCTCTCCTGGCCATGCCGGAAGACTGGGTGTGGACCTCGGCGGAAGTCTCTGAAGTTGAAACTGGAGCTGCTGCGGCAGCGCAACAAAAAGGCACAAGCAACAGCAAGCTGTCGACCACCGGAACCTCGAATCTCTCAGCCTCGTCTTCTTTGCCTGACCCATTGTTGCCCACGATGATGGTGCCGCCTCTCACCGAAGATGTGCAAGCAGCCCTGATGGCGGCTCGAAAATGGGCGCGCCGGAGCAAGGGCCGGGAGAGCGAAGAGGAAGCGGACGAGTCTGGCTCCGAGGCCGAAGACAACAGCAGCGGCGACAACCACAAGGCAGCAATCGTTACAAAGAAGGACGACGACGACAACAAGAAGGACGGCACCGATGCCGCTGCCACGACCAGCATGGACGAATCGGTAGATGCGGCATTGCCAACGCCAGTCGCAGCAGCAGGAGCAGGAGAGGTGACCAGTGCGGTGGTGTTGCCAGCTGCTGGTGGTGATGGGAGTGGTAGTGCTGACAGTGCTGCAACGAAAAACACTGCGTTGGAGGCTCATGCGGCAGCGTCTGCTGCTGCCTTAGTGCTGCAAGCCGCCGAACAACAAAGGGAAGACGCGCAAAAGGAGGCAGACAAAGCTAGCGATGCTGCGGCAGCGGCAATAGCCACGGTAAACGACATTGCCAACGAGGAGCCGTCGTCGATGATCAAGCCGGGATCCTGGGGCTGCGCAGAGGCCTTACAGCAGCGGCCGGGCCTGCTCCGCCGGGCGGGCTTACTCATGCGCACCTGCGCAGCGGTCCTGGGTCTAGACTTGCGCACCCCACCCAGCATGGCGCTGATGCGGAAATGGGGTGGGGGTCCCACCGGTCGCGGGGGCAGCGTGCGCGGCAGTTATGGGGGCACTCGGTGGGCGGCGCGCCGGGGCGCGGGCGTCGGTGGTGGCGGGAGCGTCGCGGGTCGGCAGGCTCGCCTGTGGGCGCCCCCCTCGTTCTCGTTCAGTGGGGGCGGGCGGCACGGCGCGGTCGCGGGCTTGTACGGGCACTACGGTTTCTTTGGGGCGGTGGACGGGACTCCGGGCCACAACAGCAAATCGCACGCACGCAACGGCCAGGACGGCGGGTGGTACAGTGATGAGCTGGGGCGTGCGGCCTCGTCCGCGACGTCGGTAGCCATGGGCGCGGCGCACGCGCGGGCCATCAGCCGCCTGGACGCCACGCGCGCTTATGAGAAGAACGCCTCGACAGCAGCTGCTGCAACAATGGCCGCTTCCTCAACCACGCTAGCGCTGGAGAATGCTCCAAGCTCGAATCCGTCGACTCCGCGCACCACTGCGAGCAGGACCGTGGCTGGTGGTGCGAATGCTATCGCTAGCGCCGCAGGTGGCGCTGCTGCTCTGTTGACGGGCTCCACTGAACCGCAGGGTAGCGCTGCCAGTGCTGCTGACGTATCGAGCGCTGGGCCAAATGCCGCCTCGTCCAGCAATACCACTACCAGTGCCAGTGCCAATGCAGCTGTTGAACCTGCGGTGACGCCGCCCGAAGCCCCCGGGTGGCTGGTGGTGCTCGACGCGCCTCGCCTCACCTTGGCAGAAGTGCTTTTGGTGCTGGGGGACCTCGGCTGGGCGCCAGCCTTCGACCACAAGTCAGGCCAGCTGCTCTTGTTAGGGCCTGGTGCTTGGGACAGCGCGCCAGCACCGCCACCAAATATTTCTTCGTTCTCGTCTGCGTCTGCACCTGCGTCTGGAAGCACTGGCATGGCGGTCGATGTCCTAGATGAAGGTAAAGACGGTGTTCCCGCCAGTGAGATGGGTGCTGCTAGCACAACCTCAAACACAGGAGCACCGTCGGCGACCTCAGCGGCTATGCTCACAGCCGCCGCAACGGCTACGCCATCGGCTCATGTGCCAAAGGTACCTCGGCTCAACGCTTTCCATACGCCGCTGGCCGTGGTACAGTACTTCCGGCACGCGTTTTGCACCGGGGCCAAAGTGCCCATTACCGAGAGGGTTCTGCGCCTGTTGGCACCCGACCGCATCGTGTCCGCGGTGCGAGTTGGCGAAAAACCGCCGGCGCCCCCCGCGATGCTGACGCAGCTGGGGCTCGGCAACCTGGGAAGCGGCCACGGCAGCCACGGGGCTTTGCTTGGGCTCGGGCTCGGGAACATCGTGCACGAGCCGCGGCAGCGCAACGCGGTAACCTCGTTCGGCCAGCGTGCGACGAACACTGGTGGTGGTGGTGTCGCGAATGCTTCCCAGGCCTTGCCTGCGGGGCCGTCTCGAGGTGGGGCAAGCTACGCGAATACCCCCTCGGTCAGTCGCTCCACCTCAGCATCCTCGGCCTCTTCGTTCGGCAGCGCTGGCAGCAGCAGCGGCCACTCCTCGTCCTCTTCCTCGAGATCCTCGTCAAAGCCACGCGCCCAATCGCAGCAGTCAGGACACTCCTCTAGTGGCGGCGGTGGAAGCTCCTCATCCAACAGCAAGCCTCAGAGCCGCCCCTCTTCGGGCCAAGTCAAGTGCGAAAACTGCCAAGCCCCCCACGACGGCACCTACGGGAGCGGGCGGTTCTGTTCCATTGCCTGCCGGTCGCGCTTCAACGGGCGGTCCCGGCGCCCCCAAGTGGGAAATGCCTTGCAAGAACTCGCGGAGCAGGCGGCCAACGAGAAGAAGAAGAACAAGAAAAAGGCCGCGGCGGCAACGGCTGCGGCGGCGGCGGCTGAGGGATCTTCTGTTCGTTCGCCAGCCGAGGAAACTAGTTTTAAACACGCCTCTTCGTCTTCTATTCCTGCTCCAGTGCTTGCGGCGGAGCCCCCGAAACCTCGGCCTTCGCGCGAAGAGCGGGAAGCAGAACGAGAAGCCGCTTTTCTGGCTAGTCTGGCTGCGAAAGAAGCTCAGAAAATGGACCACAGCAGCAGTGGTGGCAGTGGCAAAGCTGATGCAACAACATTTCCCACCTCCTCCACTACTAGCGCTACTACTCCTGTAGCGCCTGCTGCTCGTATGGTACTTGAAGGAGGAGCCGCGCCTGTGCCTGAGCCAACGCTAATGGACTCTGAGGCTACTGCTGAAGAGGGGCTAAACGCAAAACCTGAACCTCTGTCGCTAGCCCCGCTTGAGAGCACGGAAGAACCAGCAACAGAGCATGCGGCGTCAGCAGACAAGAATGCAGAGGCTGTGGCGGATGCTGAAGAAGAGGACGTTGGTGAAGACAAGAAGGCTGAAGAAGGCGAGTCTGAAGAGGAAGAAGCTAGAAAAGAAGAAGCAGATATCGCCGAAGGAGGCAATGAAGACTCCGAGAAAGCTGATCCAGAAAATGCGCCGATGGTAGAGGACGCAAGTGACAACGATGAGGTCGACGAGACTTCTTTTCAGCAAGCAGCAGCCAAAAGAGCTCGGCTGGGCTCAGCGACGTCCGATGATGGGGATGTCAAGGACGAGGCACTTGACGGGGAAGGAGATGAAGTCCGAAAAGAAGTTCCAGCTGCCGAGGCAAGTAAAATTGGCAATACTGATACTCAAGCTACTTCTGCTGCCAATGAGACAGATTTAGATAATGAAAGCGCAGGGAAAGTAGACGAAATGGAAGTTCAGGCTGAAAATAAAGAGGAAGAAGAACTTTCGCCAAAAGAGTCAGTTGCGAGTTCAGCAATGGAAGTGGAAGAAGGGAAGGATGCCAGAGCGGCTGCTGAAGATGCTGCACCGTTCGCGATGGAAGGTGGTGACGCAACGGGCCCCAAAGTTGAGGAGGTTGTTGTTGACGCACCCTCTTCAAGCGATGCCAGCAGCAGCAGCAATGCTGCAATGCCTGCCAAGGAAGAAAACGAAAATGCCGACATGATGGCTGAAGATGGAAAAGTTCAAGAGTCAAGTGCTGCTGTGAAGCCTGAAGGTGAACCATTGCCGCCATTAACGGCACCTGAAGCAACAGAATCGTCGTCTTTCACAACATCTGCTTCGTCGTCGTCGTCGTCATCTGCGGATGCTATGCTAGATGAGCCTGCTCCCTTTGCCGTTGGCGACGCTGTTTACGTGATGGCGCGTACTTATCCGGGCATGAACAAGCCAGGGGGCTACGGCAGAGTCACCAAGGTGCACACGTCTTTGCCTGCCACTGCTACCAGCCCTCGTGGCGGTGCCTCTGCTGCTGCCGCTGGGGCGACCTCTCCTGGCTCTTCTAGCAGTGGCAGTGGGAACATCACCAACAACAGCAGCGCGAGCTCCTCTTCTGATGGCGGCGAGAGCACCAGCAACGTGTGGGTGGACGTGAAGTATATATTAGGGGGCTACGAGCGGCGCCTGAGCATGAACTTGGTCGCGCACGCGCCGATTGAGCCGGTTTCGGACGACGACGACGAAGACAGCAACGCGAACGAAGACGGCAGCCATGGCCCACCGGGCAGCGGCAGCGGAAAGCGCAGCAGCACCGGCAGCACCGGCCGCGGCGGGGAGGACGGAAGCAGCCGAAGCGGCAAAGATGCGGCCCCGCCAACGGCGAAACGCGCGAAGTCCAGCCGACGGAGCAAAGAAGCGGCTACAGCGGCCATGTCGCCTACGAGCAGCCATGGCAACAGCGCCAGTGCCAAAGCTGCAGCCGCTGCTGCAGCAATCGCTGCCGCCACCTCCGCCGCAGCCGACGCAGTAGCCGGCAAACTCACAGACAAAAGTGACAAGGGCAGCGCTTCGAAGGCTCCGAAGGGCAAGCATGCTGACGACAGCAAGGGCGGCGATGACGACGCACACGACGACGACGACGATGACGGTGCTGAAAGCGGCTCGGAAGAATTCGAAAGTGGCAGCGAGGGCGGCAGCTCGCGCGACCACGCGTCAGCGAAAAAGAAGAGCGAGTCGGCTACTTTAGCCATCTCCAACCTCGTGAGTTTCCGGCCGGCGGAAGGCAAACGGCAGCGGCGGCCCGCTGGGCCTGGCTTCACCTATGGAGACGAAATTTTCGTGGGGTCCTGCGATCGGAAGCTAGGCCCTGCCGAGAAAGGCAAGGCTGGAATTGGAGAGGCAGCTGCAGCGGCAACCGTTGAAACGCATGCCTTTGCTGCTGTAGCAGCACCTGCACCGCTGCCTCCGGCTAGTAGTAGTGCCTCCGGCAAGAACAGCGGCAGCGGCGTTTCCGGCCGCGGCAGCCCCTCTGGCGGAGGCGGCAAGAAGCAAGACGGCGCGTCCCAGCTCAAGATTTCGCCGCTCGTGTCCTTCAAACCTGCCGAGGGGAGCCGAAAACGCTTCCGGCGAGACGACAGCACTACGGACGACAGCAAGGCTACCCAGGGCTTCACTGGCAGCAGCAGCAGCAGCAGCAGTAGTTCTAACAGCAACGGTGGTAACGGCAGCAGTTCTCGATCTCGAAACCCTAGCAAAGAGTCAAGCGTGTCCAACGTGAAGACGGGCAGCAGTAGCAGCGACTGTGGGCGGAGCCGTAGCCGGGACTCTGTGAGAACTTCAGAGAAGAGCAGCGAAAAGGGAGGCGCCAGCAGCAGTAAAGATTCGGACGCTTCAAGCAAGAAGGGGAGCGAGGCCACCAGAGGAGATTCGCGAGGCGCTCAAGGGAGTAAGGAAGGGACCAACAAAAGCAATCACAGCGGGTCCTCCAAGAGCAGTGGCACTAGCAGCAGCGGTGACCACAGCAGCAATGACAAAACGAACCAACGCAGCGGCAGCAGCAGCAGTGTGTCAACGTCTTCGTCGTCTTCGTCCTCGTCTGATGACGCCAGTACCAAGACTGCAGCCCTTGCACTTGTAGCGGCTGCCGAGGGACCGTTCGACGCTTTCGGCCAACCCCCAAAACTGTGCGACGGGCCCAAGTGCAGCTGCCGCACCCACTCCACACGACCGGTGCAACGGCTCGACGATGCCAACCGAGTGGTAAGCTTTTCTGGGCTGGCTATTTGAGACGTTCTTACAGTATTCTTCTTAGAGTCATTCTTTGAACCTTGCATCTAATCCGCTTCGGGTGCTGTTTGTCCTTTTTCTGTCTCATGTGTACAGGTGGCCGAGTATTGCAGCGGGTCAGTGGCAGCGCGCAAGCTCAACTTGAACCAATCCCACGTGTCCACGTCAGCGCGGTCCGAGGGCGAAATCTTGGCGGGGGGCTTCAAGTTCAAGTTCAAGAGCGCGCAGGACGACAATAGTACAGGTACTGCTGCTCCAAGCACTGGGGACCAGCACAACGCCTCCTCGTCAAGTCAGACGGGCCCTCCATCGTTAGCGGCTACGTCGCGAAGTGCTAGCTCGAACCTGAGCACCGGTGTGGGTGGCAGCAGTTTGAGCAGCGGCGACGGCCACCGGGCGCGATCTTCCTCGCGCTCGGGTTCGGTAACGGCGTCTTCTGGTGGCAACGCCAAGGAGGCCTCGTCAGGCAACAGCAACCAGAGTAGCGGTAAAGGAAGCGGCAGCGGCGACAATAACAAAGGCAAAGGCAACAACAGCAAAGACAGCAAGCACGAGAGCGCGTCGTCTGCGATGGGCGGCTACGGCGACGGCTCCTTGTTGGTGGGAGTGTGGGCGCAAATGTACGAAGAATGGGACCCGGCGGTCATTGAGCTAATAGCGGACTTGCTGGCCGCAGCGTGGGCCTGGTCTGACGCCGAGTGGTCCGGCTACATGTCGGCCTCCGCAGAAGAAGACGAGCGCAAGCAGGACGCCGAAGACGGCTTCGCGTTCCCCCATGGCTCGGCGGGCGCTCACGGCGGAGGCGGCGGTGGCGGCGCGGGCGTGAGCACCGGCAGCCGCAAACCGCCCACGTCGCCACGCTAAGCAGAAAAGAGAGCGCGGCGTCTTGCAATGACTGGGTTATATGTGTGCAGGGGGAATTAAGAGAAGACATGAGAGAGATAAAACATATACTTGATGCTTCATCCACGAGTAGCGACCGTGGCGTTTGATGGAAGATATATGGGTTAAGCTCTATGATAGGGACGGGCCGCTAGGCCACAAGCGGCCCGCTAGCACGTTGCTGTTTGTATTTTGAGGGGGACTTCTCTATTCACTGCCACTCTGCGGACGAG
>Ga0307982_1001703_pt1 | contig 17889 bp, 11 predicted proteins | sample OrgLakmetagen989_FD_201847 | JGI IMG/M metagenome (GOLD analysis project Ga0307982, IMG submission 201847) | Saline water microbial communities from Organic Lake, Antarctica - #989 | ecosystem: Environmental > Aquatic > Non-marine Saline and Alkaline > Saline | place: Antarctica: Organic Lake... | reverse complement strand
TGCAGCGCCGGCGCCGGGGATGGCATACAGCTGTCACAGGGGAAAGCATGTTTGTCTCTGCATCTGGGCACAGCCTTTCATTGCCCCACGATACACCGCAGAAACGAGACAACTCCCCTGGCCTGCAGCTGCCCAGCAACAAATCAGTGGGCTTCTTCGCTTCTGATGGGCGCACCCTTGTGCACGGCCCCCGCAGTGCCCATGCTGCAGGTGGGCCCACGCCACTTTCGGACACTTTCATGCTCAGCACCTATCGACGGGATCTGCTGAAATGGAACACTGCCGAGGCCGCTTTGCTGCACTCTGCTCAGCGCCACTTCGGCGGCGTGTCACGCGTGAGCAACTCTGCAGCTCAGCAGCTCAGTGACGTATCTCGTGAAGTCACTGCCCGTATCACTAGCGGACAGGCTGCTAGGCTGGTCCTTGCCCATGCACGGGCGACAATGCGTGCAAGCAGCCTGCAAGACACTGGTGTGAGTGCCTTGGATGCACTGCAGCGCCTTTCCCCGGCAGTATCCTCTTTCTGCCCAGTGTCCTGGGTGGAGCGCCGGCTGCTGGTTGATGCCCTCGCCTGCCCGGCACCCCTGCAGCACGCGGCCGAGTACAGGGGCGTGGTGTATTTACTTGCGTCAGCCAGCTGCTTGGTGAAGTTTCTGGCTGCGCCCACCCGGTACCTCAGCCGCGCAACTCTGCCGCCTGGGGGGGCTTTACCTGTGCGAGTGCCGCTGCACGCTGTGCCCGATGCTGCCACTGTGGCCAGGGCCGATGTGCACGCCATGGGCGGCAAGGCTGAGCTGCTGCGCGGCGGAAGCCCTGCCGACCCCCAGGTGCTGGCTGCTGCCACCGAGGCACAGCGCCTGCTGGCCCTGGGGGGGCTGTGCCCGGTGTCTGTCATGCAAGCCACACAGCAGCGCCTGCCTCTTAGCTCCGCCAAGTACGGTCTGCGCAGCATGTCTGTGCTATACAAGGGTCGCCTCTTCCAGTGTGCCGACGAGCGTTCTGTGGCCACTTTCATGCAGCGACCCCACATATACGAACACCTGTGCTCGCCAGTGCACTCACCGCCCCCACCCCAGCTTGCAGAGCACAAGCTTCCTGCGCACTACCTCCTGCAGGCTGCAGCCGCAGGCAAATTGGAGAGCGGCACCATTGGATTCCTGTCCCAAGCGGTGGCTCCTCTGCTGGAGCGGGCCCTGGTGTCCATGGCAGATGAGCTGCCGCACTTGAAGCACCCCACGCTGAGCAAGCAAGCCACAGCCAAGCGGTACCTGGCCTTGTTTCTGGCGGCATACAACCCCCATGCAAAGGCTCATGTGCGTGCTCGAGGACGCACGGCATTGACGGGTTTCATCTCAGCATGCAAGCTTCCCCTGGCGTGGAAGTCCGCCGCTGAAGAGGCTGGTGTGCAGGGCTCCTCGGTATCCCAAGCTGTGCCCAAGTTTGCAGTGGGCCGTGTTGTGCAGGCCCAGCTGGCCGGCCAGTGGCAGGGCGCCGAGATCATTGGGGAGCCCCGATTCATGTTTGCACAGAACTGCTACAAAATTCGCTTTGCGGACGGATCTGTAGACAGTGCAGTGAAAGAAAGTTCTCTGCGAGAAGTTGAGGGCGGCGACGCGGACATGCTGACTGTGCAGTTCCAGGAGCTGCGGGTGCCCCTGCCGGTGCAGCTGCCCCAGCCATCCATGCACAGATTCCAGGTCGGTGATTTGGTGGAGGCACTGTATGCTGGCAAGGGCGCGATGCGATATCGCGCACGCATCACAGCCATAGCGCTGCGTTCCCGCCAGGCCACTTACACAGTGCTGTATGCCGACGGCGAGACACAGCAGCTGCCGGAGAGCGCACTGCGAGTGCATAGTGTGGCAGGTCACAGCCCTCGCTCGTCGTTCAGGCCCAGCCAGAGCCTGCCTGGCAATGCAGCGCCGCAAGGCCAGCAGCCTGCCTCCTCCGGTGCAGCGCAGTCCATGGGCCCCCCTGGCGGTGACTCCCCCCTGGCTGGCAAGCGGTTTGTGCGCCCACAACCGTCGCACACAACGATTCGGATGCCTCAAAAGCCTGCCAGCATGCAGAATTGGCACCAAGATCCGGTGGCCACTCCCCCCCGCGCCCCCCCTGGACAGCTGCTCACCGGCGCCTCACCCCTGCCCAGCTCCAGCCTGGCCCTGGCGGCGCAGTATCTGCTGCCACACAAGGGCAACAGCACTGGGGCAGGGGCCTTGGCAGAGCAGCGCAAGGCTGTGGCCAATTTGGTGCTGTCGCGTCGTGTGCGTGCCACCGATGATGCCCTGGACGTGATGGGGTACGAAGCCGACAAGGTGATGAAGGGGCAGGGCAGCGACCCGGTGGCAGAAGGCACACTGAAGTTCTAAATGCCATGTGAAGCTGACAGATGTTGTTTGTGTGTGAATTGATTGTATTCATTGGTTCAACGGAAGGCCTCCTTTGCACACACGGTCACCACCACCACCCAACAGCTGGTAGTGAGGCGCCGCTGCAGCCAACATGCCCATCCGTCATGAACCATCATTGTCACTGAGGGATTTTAGGCTGTGCTGGGGCAAGAACTTGATAATTTGCTTCCACCGAGTTTTGTGTGAGCCCCCCCGTGCAACACGACTCTGGCGAGGGTGCATGCAAGCTGTCAGAAGCAAACTTGTATCTTGTTTGAAGCCCGTTGAGTGTTTTTGCGTTGCTGAATTGCCGATCACCATGGCTGCTTCCGCGCCACCAATGGAGCTTGAGGAAGACCCTGGGGCATCGCAGCAGCAGGCATCAGTAGCAGCTGAGCAGCTTGCGCGAATTCCAAGCGCCTCTATCATTGCTCATGAGGGAAGCACTGGTGCAACACGGGTTGAGGCATCTGGTGAAGCACTTCTCCTGAGAGCGCAGCCTGCGGGGTCAGTCTCCCCTGTTGTTTTTCTGCTCGTTGGTGGGGCATTCTCTTACCCCATCGTGCACGATGCCGTTGCAATGCTTGATGGAAACAGGTTGCTATTTCCTACTCCTGGACAGGACCTCAGCATCATTCTTCAGCCCATGAGTGCTGATGATGTGCTTTGGGATGCATTCATCTCCGAGCTGGCGACAGTGTGCAGTGTGCGCCGGTCACCAGCTGCCATCGAGGCAGGCGGTGACGCCGAAGTCGTGCCATCCTCAAGTGGTTGGGGGGATACCGTTGCCACCGGTGTCCGTACAGTTGGTGCTGCTGCAGCATTTGGTCTGGTTAAGGGTGCCAAGTATGCCGGCTATGGCATTTCGAAGTACGTTTGCCTGTCGCTTTGAACAAGACATTTCCTGGACATTTCCCCCACTCTTTCTTGTGCAGAGTTGGTGCTTTTGCCAAGTCTAGACTGAGCAAAAACGAACAAGAAACTGAAGTGAGTGAAGAGACTAAAGAACGACTGGAAAAGGCAAGGGTTATTTCACACGCCGCAATGCATGTGACTGGTGGGCTCATCGAGGGAGTTACCTCGATCTCCATGACGCTCGGCTCCGCATTTGCTGGAGCAATGAAAGACACAGATGCCGGCAAAAAGATTCAAGCTGGTGCTGAATCGTCTACTGGCCAAGAGCTGCGTAAAGTTGCGGGTGCAGGGCTGGTTGCATTTGCAGGGCTGTGGAATGCGCTGGAGTTATCTGCCCGCACAGTTGGCAAGGCCACTTCAGACGCCACAGTCGCCGTGGTTGAGCATAAGTACGGCGCGCAAGCCGCAGACGCCACTCGTCAAGGGTTTTCTGCAGCAGGCGGTGCAGCTCTGTCTGTGTTTCACGTGTCCAACATGGCGGCCACTTCTGTCGCAACGTACACCTCATCACACGGCGATAAGGAGCACTTGATCACTCGCAGACAGCTGCGGGATGCACAGAGTGGAGTGAAACTGCCTGCCGACAAAGCGCTCGAGGATACCCCCAGAAAATGAATTGATAATGAGTTGCATACCCTACGATCTGTCAGAGTCACTCTTTTTCGTGGTCAAGTCGAAGTCGCCTTCGGGTGGGGGAGGCGTGTACTGCTGGAAGTTCTGAGGCACACTCTGATCCTGCGTAGTTTTGGGCATGCCTGAACCGGCGGGAGCAGCAGCCCAGGCTGCGTCGCCGGGTGCTGCTCCTGAGAACCCAGCTGGTGATGCAGCCCCAGAGGAGGCAGCGCTTGCCGCGCCACTCATGGCTTTGGAAGCCACGCCATTGGCAATTGTGACTGCTGCAGAGAAGGCAGCTGCTGGGGCAGCCACGGCAGCGGAGGTCACGGGCCGTAGCAGCGGCAGCGCGCTTTCCAGGATGCTGCCCACGCCTGCAGCAGCTGCAGAGACAACACTCAGCGCCTCGAAAGCATCCTTGCCCATGCTCTGGGCGTCAGCTAGCCTTCTGTCGAGGAATGCCCAGGTGTCTGCATAGCCAGGTGACGTGTCCTGCACAATGTGCAGCTCCGTCATGAAGTTGATCAGCACCAGTAGGGCACGCCGAGAATACCAGTCCATGGACGTGGAGCTGTCGCCAACTTGAAACCACAGCTCGTCTGCAAAGACCCCTGCCTGGTGAACGATGGCGGGAAGGTGCCCAGGTGTGGAAGCTGCTGTGGCCATGGCTTGCGGCAGCACGGGCAGCACAGCTTCCATGTGCAAGATGCGAGCCTTGATGCCGGCAGCAATTCTGGCATTCACACTCATATTGTGCATGTCCATTGCTTGCAAATGCTCAGACATCGCTTTGGTGCCCTCTTGCATCAGATATTCTACCAAATGTGCCCCCCCTTCAGGAAACATCCCATGTGATACTGCAGGAAATCTGTGCGGCAATCGTGATTTGTGAGTTCTGCCTGAGATGATTGCATGTGGACTTACCCAAGGTCAGCACTTCCATGGGCCAAGGCTTCCTGAGTCCAGCTGCAGCAAAGCTGACTATGACAATGCATGACGTGTAGCAAATTCCGCTTCTCGTACCCGTGTGTCGTCACGTGCTTCAAAGAGGCATTCAGTATCTCAACTTTAGGGTCTGAGAATGTATTTTCTACGGGATGTGCCTGCGAGGACAGCATACGCTGAGACCTCGCTGCAGAGGCGCCCCTCCGGACAAAAGCAAACCGTGTTGCGCAAGCCATCATCAGATGCAGGAAGCTGGCTGTCTCGCTGGGACCAAGAAAGTTTGTCCACCAACAGTGGGAAGCTTATTCACACGAGCAGCAGTCATTTCAAATGTGCTGGTGTACGGCTGGACTTGTGGCTGAAAACTAATGTGACCCCCACTTGCCCCCCCCCAAACGATTCCACAAAAGTGACGGGGCGTCGCAAACAAGTTCCGTAAGAACATACGCTTCGCATGCCCCTAAATTATCATGTAGTGGCAAACACAAACTGTCTTCAACTTTCAGGTCATTTTCTATTCGTAGATTTAGCAATCCCTTGCTGCATCGTGCAGCTCACTACTAGCGTTGAGAGAGAACGCAAAACAGAGAAAGCACCTGGCCTGGGCAGTCTCCATCCTATGGTGCCCCACTTGACATCCGAGCTCTGAGAAGTACAATGTCAAGTATACTGGCGCCAGCTTGTAAGATGCTACGATAAGCTGGGCCATAATTGCCGGCACAGCACGTCACGATTTTTTGCCGCAGCGTTGCAAAATTTGAAGCTGAGCAGCCGGCAAAGGCCACAGCCCGAAGCAGAGCGCAGTCCCAGCAAAGTGTGCACCACAGATACTGTTTATTTGTCGCAAATCCAGCAGGTACGTCCTTGTTTGCCCAAAACTTTGCATGGCAGATTTTGCTGTGTTCAAGCAAAATGTCTCGTGTGCAGCTTGAAGGCGACGGCAAGCAGAGTCAGCCACAGTGCACGCAGCAGCAGCTCTTTGAGCTTCTGCGGCTGCTCCCATACAATCAGCCTGAAGAAGCAGTGGATGCCTGTTTATTGCTCTCTGCTTGTGGGGGGCACGGGCTTGGAGCCCAACTCGCAAGTGACATTCACAAAGCTGTGAGCGCTACCCGCTCTACTCTAGTGCAGCAGACAAATTGGTTTTTAGGCTGTGCTTTGCTTGTAGCAAATGCGGGGGTGATGACAAGGCTTGAGACAGTGTCTGAGCACAACACACGGCTTGTTGAAGCATGCCGAAAAGAGCACCCGCTACCGTTCTCAGCGCCAACATTGAGGCTTCGAATTGTCAGACAAACCAAGGGCAAAGTCCTTCTCAGCAAAAAATGAACGAATGAATCAATGAGTAGTTCGGCACTCCGGTCTACACGATCACTTTCGCACGTGGCGAACCTTAAGTCCTGTCTTTTTGGCTTGTTTGCGGGCTTCCCGTCGGCCAGCTTTTGTCGTGGGATCAGGCGATGGGGGCGCATCTGGGGTGCTGGGAAGCATGCCTTTGACCATCGAGAAGGCCGAGTAAGCAGCATATGCTGGAATCTGCAATACACTGACATGTGACCAAGGCGCTGAAGCGCCATTCGCAGTGTACGCACCAGCCATAGCAGCTGCCAAGCATAGTCAGTCCACAGTGACCCAAGCTGCACAATTGCTGTGATATAGAGCAGGTCGCGCCAAACCCTGCGTATGGGTAAAATGATCTGGGGCGTCCGGTCAGGCACGTGCCTGCCGCCCACTCACGCGCCGGCGGTGCCCACGCTCGCCATGTGAGCTGCAGCAGATGCATCTGCAATGCTGCGTACTGCAAAAGCATACATCCCGTACAATGTCGCAATTCCGGCCCACTGCCACAGTGTTGACGGAGCCTCCTGCCAGACGAGTCTGATTGCCCAGTACAGCACCTGCAGATAGCCACGTGAGAATTCAGATGAAGGTAACGACAGCCACAGCTGACTCACCGAAACAACTACTACAATTCCTCCATTTAGCTTCAACTCTGCAGCCTTTCGCTGCTCTGCCTTCTTCTCTGCTCCCTTCGCCATGCCGGGAAGCAATTTCCGCGGCTTGGTCTTGTGCTGAATCCCAAGTGTGAATCCACCCCAGTCCGAAGTATAACCCGTATGTTTGAACATTGACCCTATTTTTACCCGAGATATGATCTGTCCCTGCGTGCGTATCGGTGCTGGCCATGGCCAAGCCTGCACTTGGAGGCCCCCCCGTTGACCTCGTTGTGACCCGGTGTGGGCCAGCCAGCTTGACTGGACTTCTTGTACGGGATGTAAAACGCCCAAGATCGTGGTTTTGTTCTGTGTGATATTACTGTGCTCCTCTCCACCTTGATCATTGCAAGCAGACACCCGTACATTTGTAGGCGAAGAGATTGCTTGTAAGGCCGCTGGTCATATTTGTCTCACAGAGCTGCATTGAAGGTGGATTTGAACAAAAACAGCAATAATACAGCGTGTATTGAATCTGTATCTCATTCGAGGATTTCATGCAGCCCAGTCTGAGTAGTACAGCGGCGGCACTTGCCTCCGCCAGGTCTCACTGGTCGCAGCGACGCACCGTTTCGCCCAGCAACCGAGCCCCCCCTTCGGCGTCCACTCAACCGGAATCGAAACTTGCACACCTGCCTTTGCGTCTGAACCCGCTAATGCAAGATTTGTTCACCCGCACTCCAGACTCAAAGCTGGATGGGTTTAGTCAGTACCAAGTTGCCGCTCAAAGTCCCAGCCATCCTCAAGCACCACACCAAAAAGAATCCCCAAGGCGCATGCATCTCGTGCCATCCCCGATTCAAGTATCTTCCGAGACGAAGAGTGACCTTATCGGGCTGGTGGGCCCAACGCTGCCGTCATACAGGCCCCCGGCGCCGCCCGGCGGCACAGCCGCCTCCTGCCGGCAGGGCACAGGGCAAACCGAGTACTGCACTGCCTGCTTCATGACAGGCATTCGACCACTGCAAACATGCATGCTTGCATTGCTGGCCCCTGTGGTGGAGATCCCCCACGCGGCCACCGTGGCCTCGCAGTGGCGTGCCTTGTGTAGCGGCGTGGGCAGCAAGCGCTCCGTGGCAGGCATGGTTATGCGCCGATCCGCATGCAGCGATGAGCAGTTTTGCAGTCTCATGCACGCTCTGCTAGCGAATCAGCACGTAGTGCAGCTGCAGCTGCTGGAGCTGGACAGTCTGCAGCAGTGTGGGCAGGCTGCCAGTGACATGCTGGCGGGCTTTCTTCTGCAACACAGCACTGCAGAACACATTGCCTGCTTGAGACTGACTGGGTGTGAACGCATGTTTACAGCATCAAGGTCGTCTGCCCATGGCTTTTCCATGCTTCCGCACGCGAGCAATGTGCTTCCATCCGCTGCTCGCACCGGAGCTCCCCAGACTCAGCAGAGCCCGCAACGCAAGGGCACCCTGCAGGGGCGCCTGGGGGACCATGTGGCTGAAGCTATGCAAATGGATGAAGTGGGGAATCTGCGTCCAGTCATGTCTCACATGCGGCCTTCCTTCGTGCGCACAGGCCTGTGCGCGCCTGCTGGCACCGCCTGGCCGGAGGCACCTGCCCGCCCTGTACAGGCCTTGCCCACAACTGCCGCACCCAAAACCAAGAGTAAGACTTCTCGTTCCACATCTTCCTCAAGGCGCTCTACTTCAGGCTCGCTGCTGAGCCGTGGTGGTGGGCTGCAGCTGTCCCAACTGGAGCCGGACATGCTGCAAGCTGTGAAGACGGCGGAGGCAAACGAAGCAGGCAGCGGCCGCAAACAAGGCAGCAAACGCGGCAAGTCTCAAAAGGGCCGCGGCACTCAAGCTGCCACTGCGCGCCCTGCTCAGCCCGAGCTGCATCACCAGCCGCAGCCCCCCCACTCCCCCCTGCACCCGGCTGGCGTGCTCACTCACGCAATTGCGCGACGGTGCACCCAATTGGCTGAGCTTGACATGTCCAACAACAAGATATCCCCAGCAGTTGCGCTGAGTGTGGTTCTCCCGCCCCTGCTGGTGCCTGAGTCACAGGTGTTCGCCAGCATTTCCACGCTGAGCTTCAGCTGGAATTCCATGGGGCCCAGCGCCGTCCTGCTGTGCTTCCTGCTCTTGAACAAGCGCCTGACACCAGACAGTATACAGGCCTTCAGCAGCGCTTACATCCTTCAGCAGCGCAAGCGAGATGACAGCAGCGGCAACGGCAGCAGCAGCCGGTCGCGGGGACAGCGAGCTACAGCCAAGAAGACACCGTTGCCCCCCACGACAGCTTCTACCGTGGTTGTAACAGAGCCACAGGCTGTCACTGCGCTTACTCACACCCTTGCTCGTGCAATGGACAGCGCATCTGTGTGGAGTGCTGCGTGCGAGGCCGTGGACGTGTCTCGCAGTGCGCAGGCTGGCTCCGGCGCAGACTACAGGGCTGTGCAAAACGCACTGCAGCGCGCCGCACTTGCGGCGGATCTATCGCAAGCTGGCAAATTCAACTCATCGTTGGCGTATTTGGAGCTGAGCATGTGTGCCATTGACGACAGCAGCGGAGCATTGCTGCTGCACTGTGCGTGCGGCAGCGAGACCCTGCGCAGCCTGGACCTCAGCCACAACGCACTGGGGCCGCTTTCTGCAGCGGCAGCCGAGAGGTTGGTGGTGAATTCTGACTCCTTGTTGTCCCTTGATCTGGGGTTCAACCCCCTTGGCTGGGAGGGCACGGTGCGGCTGGTGCAGGCCCTGCAGGCAAACGACAGCGTTGTGGAGCTGTCTGTGGAGAACACACTGGTGCAAACGCAGTTCCACTCGACGCTAGACGGCAGTGTGCCCCGTGCGTGGCACTTGCCACAAGAAGCCACTCCTGCGCCGCCCATGCCTGCGACCCGCACGTCCATGCGCAGCACCGGCAGCAAAGCCAGCGGCGGCAGCACCCCAACACGGCAGCCAAAGACGCCACAAAAAAGCCAACGCAGCATGGGAGCTGAAGCAGACACAGCTGAAGCTGCACCTTCTGCAGATGAAGTTCCCACACCCCCTTCCCACAGCGAGGCCTACCAAATGCTGCACGAGATTTGCACCGGGATTTTGTCCCGTCGAGGCACGTACGCACAGGTGAACTTTGAGTACCCACCTCAGCACAGACTTATGGGCACCTTCAAGTACGCTCATCTCACCCGCTCCGCCTCTGGGCGCTGGCTGGGCTTGCAGGCTGAGCGGGAGGCAGGGGACTGGTCGCTGCAGCGCTCGGTGTGGCGGCCGCGCCTGCTGGAGAGCGATAGCCGGGCCTTCTTTGACACACAAAGTATCATGAACCGTGCCTTTGAAGCTGATGTGCACTGCTCGAAGATGGACCGCATGCTGAAGGACCCAGAGCAGCTGAGCAACCTCAAGGTGAAGCTGCGGCGCCGCTTCCCTGCTCTCCGGGAGCTGTTTCGCTACTACTGCTGCTCGGGGGGCTCTGCTGCCAGCGGCATTGACCCCTTCTCCATGTCCTTCCAACAGTTCACTGAATGGCGTCGCGACAGCGGCATCGAAGCCACCAACCTCACACAGCACCTGGACATGGCATTCATTGCGGCGAATTCATCGCTGCCAGGGCAGGGGGCCGGCGACCCCACCGCTTCAGACAGGCGACTGCGCAGGCATGAATTCCTGGAGGCAGTCATACGCACTGCTATGGTGATGTTTCCCCCGGATATGACAGACGCAGACGGCCCCGCAGCCAGCGTGTCGCGGCTCATGGAGCACCACGTGCTGCCCACCGTGTCGTCCTTGCTGAACGTGACCGACCCGAGCGAGCCCTGGTCCAACTCATGGCGGCGCACCCGTCTGTACACGCAGCCGGTTGACCGGGTCCTGAAGCTGTACCTGCCGACCCTGCGGGACATTTTCGACCGGTGCTCTCGAACAGTGAACACCAATGAGTTGACCCACCTCACCAGCGCTGGCTTCTCCATCAACACCAAGCAGCGGGCTGCCCGGTCTCACGAAGAGACGCAAGATACACAGCGACTGTACCGCAAGCGCTTTTTATTCCTGGAGCCCTTCATCGCCCTGGTGCAGAGCGCGGGCTGCATGAAGAATCAGAGCGGGGGAGACGCAGGCAGCCTGTACCAAGCATGGCTGGCACGCAAAACCGGCAAGCAGCAGACTCTGGAAGGGCAGTCGGCAGCAGACAAAGCTGCAGAGCTGGTTTTCACCAAGCGGGATGCCATGAGTGTTTTTGTGTTCTCCTCCATGACAGTTGTGTCTGAGGTGCAGCGCGACTTGAGGTCGTGCCGTCGCTGCTTGCACAACAGCCTCACCTTCACGGGCTTCCTGGAAGCAGTGGCCCGCCTGGCGGACAGCTCAGCATGTCCCTCCCCCCAAGACGTCATGGGCACTGGCTCGCAAGCGCATTTGAAAGGCAGCAAGCCGTCCTCTGCGGCGGCAACAGCGCGGGCAGCTGCAGGGAAGAGCCTCTCCACCGGGGCGGGCGCCCTGCAGCAGACACCAGAGGAAGCAAGTGGGCTGAACCTGGAAGATGCTGTGTCAGTCGCCACCAGTGGGGGTGATAGCAGTGACTCACTGGACCCCTCCACTCCCCCGGAGGAGCTGGAGCGGCGACTGCCTCTGGTGATCACAGTGCTTGCGAGGGGTGCGCAGGTACCCATTCAGCTCAGCAGCAACCTGGAAGACTGATCACGCGTGTGTTGCTTTCTTGCAATGTATTGGCTATGTTGCTGCATCTAGCGGCGTGAGCGCTTGCCGCTGCTGGAGGACTGCCCATGCTCCCGGCCTCGCTTGGTGCCTCGGCGCTCGTCACGGTCCTCCTCGCCGGCTTCGTGCCCGCGGTCCATCTCCATGGCTTGCTTCTCCAGCTCCTCCCAAGACAACCCCTTCTCATCGTCGTCGTCGTCCTCCTCCTCCTCTTCATCATCATCGTCATCCTCGGAGCCGACGACGTCTGAGAACTCGTCATCATCAGCCTCCTCCTCTTCCTCCACATCCACATCCTCGCCGTCAAAATCGCTCTCCGCCTCCTCGTCCTCCTCGCCCTCGTCGTCTGAAGCAGCCAAGAAAGCCCAGCCCACATCCTTGCGGTCGCCGCCCTCGTCCTCCGATAGCCAGAAGTCCGGACTGCGAACGTACTCATTGATGATGTTCTTCCAATTCAACGTCGCGCCACCGGTGGTGTACGTGATGTCCACCACGCTGTCCAGCCACACCTGCAGGGGCTCCAGCTCCGTAGTGGGCACTGCACTGATGCGCACAAACTGCTCCTCCTGGGCGGGGCGCGCCCCCTCTTTCATGATCAGCACAAAATCGAAGTTCTTGGAGCCGAAGCGCACACGCTCGAAGTGCACGTGCTCAATGTCATCCAAAGACAGCACAAAAGGTGGCTTATCGCTGAGAGACACCAGGGCCGACGTACATGGCATGATGGTGACCATTTCTTTGTCCGGGACGCCGGCGAAAGCCATGTCGCGGTGGGGAATGTCAAACTGGAAGCTGTGCACATCTGAGCGCTCTGACTCGGCAACAACCTGCACTTTCTCCACAAACTTCTTGAAGATGCGGTTCATGGATGCCCGCAGCTGTCGCTCGCGCTGCTCCTCCCGCTGCTCGTCTGGGTCGTACATGGATCGCCGCTTGCCGTCCAGGGCGGTGGAGGCCTCCACCACATCCGTGTAGAACTGGATGTCCCGGCGCTTCTTCTTGCCCACCATGATGGGGTGGTGCAGGTGGAAGTGCAGCAGCACGATGTGCTCACGCTCACAGGGCTGGAAAATGGCGTGCTTGATGTTGGCGTAGATGATCTCCAGGATCTCACGTCGGTCGCTCACGAAGCGGAAGCCATTCACATGGGCCTCCAGGCCACCCATGCACTTGCGGCCAGAGATGACAGGCCACATGTTCAGGTCGCTCAAATGGGGGATCTTCATGGTTTTGTCAATGACCAGCTTGGGCTGCTTCACCAGGGAGGCCACCTCCGCCTGCTCCTGGCGCCGGGTGCGGGCGCGCTTCTGCAGCTCCTTGATGAGCCGAACCTGCGTGTTCATGTTGCGAGGATCAGAGCACGCGAAGTTCAATGTGCGAATGAACATCAAGTGTGGGTTGCTTTTCACGGCCGCTGCCATTGACGGGGGGCAGTCCTTGCCAACCGCCTGCCCTGGGTGGTAGAAGTTCACACGGAGATAGGTCTTGCCCGATTCGTCGTTCAGAGTGACGGACTTGATGGTGCTGATGTGGAAGGGCACCATGGTGCCATGCAGCGGCAGCACAACACTCTCCCGCTCCTTGTCGGTGAAAATGCGAGTCGGCTCCACTTTGCGGGGCAGCTCGTCCACGCTCTTGTATGCGACGATGGGTCGCACCTCTTGCTCATCTTGGTCTTCTTCTTGGCCCAGCTCCCCAGCCGAGAGCTTCGAGCGCATGCGGTTTTTGAGGTCCATGAAGAGCTGCTGCTGATGCAGGGCCCGTTGCAGGGCCGCGTCTTCGTCCCCGGCCTGGTCGGCAGCCTTGGCCGCCAGCCGCGCAGAGCGACCATCCATGCCGCGGCCAGTTTCACCTGCGCCAGTGGCAGCCAGCTGCGCGCTATCCACATCACTGTCCTCCTCGCCGCTGCCCCCAGAGGAGCCTTGGTCCAGCTCAAAGGAGACACTAGACAGCTCCTTGCCGGCCTTGGCTGTGGCCACCACAGCGCCCTGGTCCGCAGACTGGGCAATCACGGTGTCGCCCACGGCAACGGCAAAGGTTTTGAGCTTGCTAACTGCACAGCGCGGCTTAGTGTCGCCATCCTTCAGCGGCACATCCTGCACAGCCACCAACACAAAGAAAACTTGGCCAGCCTGCACCTGGTTGGTGTTTGTGAGAGTAAGGGCTCCTGCTGCACCACCCTCTCGCAACTTGACGCCGACGCTGAAGCCGAAGGACTTGGGGCGCACCGCCCCCTGCGGCAGATTGGCGCTCAAGTGCGCGTCGGCCTCGCGTACAGCGTCCGATACACGCACACCTGGCCGCAGGGCATTGATGAGGCGTGTTTGTGCCTCCAGCACTGTCAAGTATGTGCTTTCCACTGTGGGTGTGGGGTCCACCATGAGCGTGCGAACAAGGCAGGAACCATATGAGCGGCACAAGCCGCCAAGGGACAAAATCACCACATCACTGCACAGCTTGCCATTTGGGTCAGCTGCTGCCTTGTGCATGTTACCCACGGAGTACTTCCCGCCAGATTGAACCTGGGGGAGCATGAATAGATCGCAGGTGGCTGGGTCAGACTTCACGCCAATTGAGGGCAAATCATCCAAAGCACTTGTCACAGCTTGAGCAAAGACATCGTGCTTGACGTTTTTGTCCTCCTCAACAGCTTCGATGACCTTGGGCTTCAGAACCTTGCGGAAGAGGCGCACTGTGAGACTTGCAGCCTCAGTCACTCGCTGCATGGCAGCCGTGTCTTTTGCCAGCAGCGCCCACTCAAGCCCCGCAGTGATGTCCACCTGCTGAGATGCCGACGCAGCAGCGAAAGTGTCCCAGGCAGACACGAAGCTGCCTTGCGCCGAGTCCTTCTGCACCTGGCCAAGCACTGGAGTCTGCACAAGACCATCCGTGAGGCATGACAGCATTGAGCAGCAAATCGCACAAGCAACATACGGGACCCGACGACTTGATGGCTTCCAACAAAGGTTCAAATACGGTCTCTGAAACATCGCCTTTGGGGCGCGTGTGCGTCACAACTTTGACAGGCATGGATGCGCTCGTGGATACAAGAGCCTCAAGGTGCATGACTGCGGAGAAAGCTATGCAGCGCAGTCGGGAGAATCACTGCCTGAAAAAACGTACGCTTCTTCTCTGTTGTGCATACGTGCAGTACGCCCTGCACAAGCACTAAAATGCAGTCTGGGAATTCATATTGTAGAAGGTGCAACTGCGTAGGAAATGGTGTCAGATACAAGAGACGCGCGCGAGAAAATGTTTGAGTTGATTCTCACGTGAAAAGCTGCGACGTGTAAGTTCACGTCAGGCTGACGCTTGCCATGAGCGAAGCACAAAGCAGTTGCATCACTATATCGATTCGGGTTCGCCTGTGAAGCAATTCAAGGGTTTGATGCGTGTAAATTTTCCGGGCTATGGCCAAACTCACCTGCCAGTCTGTATGCAGCCGCGACAGGCGCCTGTGAAAAAGGTCTGTATCAATATCAACCATCTTGCACCCTTAAGTAGGTTGAAAATTGAACTCTGATTTCATTCACTCTAGGCTGCTTCCTTCAATGATTTGCTTTCCCTGACGCTGGCAGAGGTGTCTCTTGCTAGAAGCCAGGTGCCTCGACTTGAAACGGGGCCCTCAATCAACTTGGCAACCATGTCATGGACAGAAGCTTGGATTGCGGGGCCAAGTGGACCGGGTTTAAACCTTCGATATCTGTTCCCGTGCGCTGCCAATGGCTTGTTCTGCATGTTCCAGCTGGTTTCCATTCGAGGTGAGCTGCGTGCTGCAGTACAGCCGTTATTCAAACAGAATGATTTCTTACCTAGTTTGCGTCATTTCAATCGGCCTTCTTGGCACCATTGTATATTATGCCCTACCAGAGCGAGTAGGTGGCGCCTATCGATTCCAGTGTCACGCTGGGTCAAAAGTTTGCGTGGTCTTGGGCTCAGGAGGGCACACTGGAGAAATGTTGGCAGTCCTTAGCCGAGTGAGGCTTGTGCGTGGCAACGAGCTGATCACTTTTGTTCGGGCTCAAACAGATCGAAACTCGTATGCCAGAGCCAAGTCCATGTTCGTATGTTGGCGTGATGCAGCTGCACGCAGCCCAGCATTGCATCTGAGAGTTTGTGCAGCCCACTTCGCAACATCGAGCTATTCCCCGCAGCCGTGAAGTCGGGCAAAAGTACCTGCAGAGTGTGTTGACGACTCTGAGAAGTACTATGGTGTGCTTGCAGCTGCTTTTTGAGATGCAGCCAGGCTTACTTCTCGTGAATGGCCCGGGCACCTGCATCCCGCCTGTCCTCGCAGCTTTCATACTACGTGCTTGCCGATTGGCTGATTGCAAAATTGTATTCATTGAAAGTGTCTGCCGGGTGCACTCTGTCTCTCTGAGCGGACGCGTTGCAATGCTGCTGGTGGACAGCTTCCTGCTTCAGTGGCCCCAGCCAGCCGTAGCGTACGTGCCCAACCAGCGCCTGGTGTTTGCGTGCTCAGAATAGGAGAACACCTGGCATTCACGTTACGCAGGCTAAACTCCACCCTCGTGGGGCTGCAGACGTGAAACGTGTCGACCGAAAGATGCCTGGAGCGGGGGTGCTTCTCATCGTGCACTGTACATAGTCACTGCAAACAGGCAAGCAAAGCAAAGGTCGTGAAACGCGCTAAGTACCACAGATTTACCCTACTTACTGCGAGTGGTTCTTGGTTTGTACAAGATCCTGCCTCCGCAGGCGACACAGCGAACTGCATCGCGGGCTCGAATTGTGTTTGTTGCTCCACAACCTGCACATACGGAAGTGCAGACTTTCTCTCAGGGCGCTCAATACGGAGCGACGTACTACCACATGTGTATGGAATTGCTTTGCCTTCGGATGTCGCGGCAGAAGGTGCAGCAATTGCTGAAGCTGCTTCTGCCATGGCTCAACGAAACGTCAGCGAAACGCGCAAACAGCTTATTGTTCGACTGATACAGCAGATTTTCCACTGACGCTGAAAGCTGAAGTTGTCCAGGTGAAAATTGTTGCATGCTCACATTCCTCCAGCCTGGTCGAAGCTGGCGACAGATTGTCGTTGGAGTGTCAGGGGGCTCTATATTTTCACGCGCCTCTCCAGATCTAGCTAGCAGTGCTCTGCTAGCCCTGCTGGGCAACATGGCCCCTGCTGGGCATCTGGATCATATTGATGACGATTCTATCACTATGGAGTCAGATTGGGGAACCCATTTTATGAGATCTGCGGTTCATATGCGCAGTTGCTACTCCTACCACCTGCAGCTCCTCTTCTTCAGTTCCAGGTGCTGTGAGCTCCACATTTATGCTTTACGACCAGGAGGCCAAGCAGCACCAGAGCACAGAACAAGGCACAAACATCAAGTCAGCATCTGCAGCGTTGGTCCAGCTGAACCAATGGTATGCACACGAACACTTGGGAGCACATGCTCGTGAGCCTGCAAAGTGCCAAGCCTACGTGACCGCAACCAGGCGTACGTCAACAATGATGACAGCTTCCCGGCCGAGTGCAGCTGCGGCGGCATAAGGTATATCCACTGTTACTTCCCAGCTGTGCGTGTGACAGCGCAGCGCACAATGATGTAAAGTGTCGCGCTGGGATCCGCCATGGCGCACACTGTGCCCCGCAAGCTCTGTGTATCCCCGGCACTCTGCCCGCTGCCATCATTTCTGTCCACATCTGTCCCCCCAGCACGCCTGCTCCCACTGCCAGCTGGCCCAGCCCGCTGAGTGCGGGCAGCGAGGGTGCCGCACTTACCGCTGATGACGCGCTCCCGCTGCCACTTCCGCTGCTTCCCGCCCCGCTGCTGGGTTGCACGCCTGTACACACAACAGCCAACTCGCCCGAGCTGCCCAGTGGGGCAGCTCCTCCTAGGACTTCATCGTCCGCCGACTTTGTCGGCGTACTACTCGCGCGCGACTGGCTTGACTCTCTGGCCCCTGCTGGCGCCTCCGTCCATCTGACTGAGGCCCGACTGGGCGAGCCACCTCAGGCACTTCCGCACCATCAGGCGCCACACTGGACAGCATGTGAGCACCTGCAGCTACTAGCTTGTCCTCTACTGCAGCACCATGGGCTGCCCACGCTGCACGAATCACCGACACACAGAAATACATTTGCCATCAAGCTTTTACACAAAGCATATAATCAACAACCTGCGAGTCCAAGAGGCAATACAGCAGCTGCGCTCAAGCATGCCTGGCAAGCTTGCTGGTGTCAGGCGCCCCCCCTGCTCCTGCTGTGGTGCCCCCTGGTGGCGCCGTGCTGGGCGCCCGCTCCCTGATGGATGTGCTGGCTGCAGCTCCCCGAGGTCTGATGTCCCTGCTGAGCATGAGTACACAAGAAATACAGAAATACAGAAATAC